>WNFG01004625.1_pt1 | contig 11571 bp, 7 predicted proteins | sample 5400431 | NCBI WGS metagenome assembly WNFG01 (sample SAMN13153346, study PRJNA577476) | soil metagenome | isolation source: 120 cm saprolite under Douglas fir tree site 2 hole 3 replicate 2 | place: USA:California | collected 2015-04-18
GGGAGATTTTTCATATTCCGCCGCGGTGAATTTTCGTAGAGATGCCCCCAATCGGGCGTCGCGGCAACCCGTCCCCTAGTTTTAACTTTGGGTGCGCCAATTTCGCATGGACTCCAGTACGATGGGTGCATTGCCGCAGTCCACGGGCCGCGCGACACTATTTTGATAGGGAGATCGCGTATGGCGGGCGTGATCGTGTTCATTATTTCTTCCATATCGTTCAGGAATTTCTGTTTCTATTACTGGCGTTCGATAAGCGCGGAAATTTCATGTTCTGTGACTGGCTCTGACCAGAGGTAGAGGAGCCGCGCCAGGCGGCTGCAATCACTGCCCAGCAATAAGTTATCCGCCTTAGAATGAGTGAGTTATAACGTGGCGGGGACCTTGACTTCCCTGTGCCTTCCAGCGCCAAATGCCCGTCTCCCATCCCTTACAGTACTCGCGGGAACTTCGCGTGGTACGAGAGGCCCATTGTTCAAGACAGTTGGAGGCGCAATACTGTAGTCCGAGGCCAATTCTAGACAATGATCGCCGCGATTCTATTCATGGTGTCCGCAGTGGCCCTTGTCCAGTTCGCGCTTTACTATTGGCGGGCGGTCATTTCTGGAGTTGCGACGCAACCTATCTCCGGGCGAATTCGAACGGCGGCAGGAATTACTGCCCCCCAAATCGGGGCCCAGGATTTCCATAGCATTTTGAGTTTGCATGATTTGTCACCCGATCTGCGCGGTCCGAACGGCAGCTTCATTGGCGTAAGGGCCTATTATTCTGTGGTTGAAAAGCTCGGCAAGCTGATTCCCGCGATGGCAAGTTGGGCAAACGCCGAAATGCTGACCTGCTCGCGCTACGTTGCGGTGCTCGTGGACCAGCATTTGGAGCGGAACGTTGCTTGCGCTGCGCAGATGCGCGGGATTTAAGAGGTAGGCCGCCAGTGCTCGGTCCCGGTCCAAGATATCAATAGGCCCAGCGGAGCAGGACGCCGCCAGCGGTGTACCCCGCGCCGACCGCGACGAGCAGCACCAGGTCCCCCTTCTTGAGCTTTCCTTCTTCGACAGCATCGCGTAGTCCCAACGGGATGGTCCCTGCCGTGGTGTTTCCGTAGCGTTCGATGTTGATCATCACTTTCGAATCGTCAATACCAAGTCTTTCCTGCATCGCCCGGATAATGCGCAGGTTGGCCTGGTGTGGCACGACCAGGGCCAGGTCTCTGCTGGTGAAGCCATTTCGCTCCAGCATCTCGCAGGCGAGCTCCGCCATGCGCCGCACGGCGTACTTGAAAACCTGCGCGCCTTCCTGATGGATGTAGTGCATTTTCTTTTCGACTGTCTCGTGCGATGAGGGGTGAAGTGAGCCGCCGCCGGGCATGTAAAGGAATTTCCCGCCTGAGCCTTCCACATCGTGGACAAAGTCGAGGATGCCTTCGTCGTCACGGCCGGCCGGTTCCAACAGGACAGCGCCCGCACCGTCGCCGAAGAGCACGCAGGTCGCTCGATCCTGGTAATTCAGGATCGAAGTCATGACATCACTGCCAATGATGAGCGCTTTCTTCTGCGTTCCGGCGCCGACGAATTGCGCGCCCACGGTCAGCGCGTAAACGAAACCAGAGCACGCTGCCGAAAGATCAAATCCCCACGCGTTCGTGGCGCCCAGCTTGTCCTGGACCAGGCAGGCGGTCGCGGGGAACATCATGTCCGGAGTCACGCTGGCGACAATGATCAGGTCGATGTCTTCCGCCGGCACTCCTCTGGATTCGAGCAGTATCCTGGCGGCGGCCGTCGCCAGATCCGAAGACCCGACGCCGGGCTCCGCCACATGGCGCTCCCGGATGCCCGTTCGCTCCCGAATCCACGCGTCGTTGGTATCCACAAGCTTCTCCAGGTCGGCGTTGGACATCACCCGGGGAGGTACGAACCCGCTCACACCAGTAATTTTTGCTGCGATGCGTCTGGACATTCCGTTCTCCGTGAGGCTGGCGCGATACCCTCGGCAAGAAGAATCGTGATTCTACGCAAACGCCGCCGGCGAAACAAGCGTGCTGTCTTCCACTCCTGGCTTTCGATGAAAGCCCACGGGGCGGGCCGCGGAATGGAGCAAGCTAAGTAGCTGCTATCTCGTAGCGGAATGTAATCGGTGCGGTTTTGCGCAGCATCGCCGCGACCGAACAGTATTTTTCCTCGCTCAATTGAATCGCGTGCTTCACGGCTTGGTCGTCGAGATCGCCGCGCAATTTGTAGACAATTTCAAGTTTCACCCACACGGTGGGCGGCTCCGCCGCTCGCTCCCCTGAGACTTCCACCTCCAGCGACTCGAGTTTCTGCCTCTTCTTGGCAAGGATGGAAACGACGTCAGTTGCCGTGCACGCTCCGAGCGCAACGAGAAGAAGCTCCATCGGTCCCGGCGCCCCGTTCGAAGAACGATCCGAATCGAGCGCCACCATGTGGCCCGAGGGAGCCATTGCCACGAATCGCTCCTTGCCCACCCATTGCACGCGCGCCGTTTGCATCGGTACCTCCATCAAAACTGGGTCTGGAAAATGCGAGCATCCAAGTTGAGCCTAGCAGAGAGAAGCTATCGTGGGAATCTGGGTGCGCATGGGGGTCAACAGAAGAACCCCGCCCTTGAAAAGCGTCAAGAACAGGACACCCAAATCCCGTATCGTAACTCCGTGTTGATCTTTGGGGGTGGTATTATCCGTTCGCGTGGCACAGTCAAGAGAGAACGAGAAGCGGGCCGCCGGCAATTTGGGAGTTGAGCTTGGAGAACAGATCGAAGTGAGAGATAGCAGCCCCAAAAAACAAAGGATGCCGCACCCGGCCAGTCTCGCGGGCATGGAATATTTCCTTGTTGCAGTGATCGGAATAGCCGGGTTGGTTACCCTCCATGCCGTGCCTCAGACGGGGTCAGATGTGCGCGCCCGCGAGCTGATCCGAACGCTGAAGCTCAGTGTCCTGCCCAAAGAATCGGGATATCTCGGGATCATCGGGCGATCTCGGCAAACTGTTACCGTGGATGGCCGCACCTTGGCTGTTCAGAGCCAAAACTACTACATGCTCACGCGCGACCTGCCCATCAACTATCTTCATTGGCTCGCGCCCGACGATACCCACATTCTTATCGAGGGTGGCCCGGTGGACTATTTCATTTTTCATCCGGATGGGCGCGCGGAGAAGGTTATCCTCGGCATGGACCTCGCTGCTGGGCAGAGGCCGGTGGTAGCGGTGCCCGGCGGTTGCTGGAAGGCGCTCCGGCTCCACGACGGTGTCAGTTACGCATTGATGGTCAACACGCTGTCGCCGGAGTTTACCTCGGACCGCGTGAAGATTGGCGCCGGAGCCGGCTGGGTGAAACGCTACGCGAATTCCGCTCCATGGGCGACCCCCGAAGCATTGCGCGAACTGATTGGTCCCAATTGGACAGCACAATAGACGTGTGGGCCAGGTTTTGGGCGGTTTGGGGGTCTCTATTCTCAAGCTTCCCGAGCGAGGGGGCGGTCCTAATCCTCGAGGGAGCTCGTTAGCTGAGGACTTCGCGTTCGGGGACAGGGTCGATCAGCGGATTGGGAAGGTGGCGCAAGCGCGATACGAACGCTTGTACCAGTTCTGGATCAAACTGTGCGCCGCCGCAGCGTTCGAGTTCCTGGAACGCCTCATCCGGGGTGCGCGCTTTCTTGTAGGTCCGTTCGGAAGTGATCGTGTCGTACGCATCGGCGATGGCAACGATGCGCGCGCCGAGTGGGATCTGGTTGCCGGCGAGTCCCTGCGGATAGCCCGACCCGTCATAGAACTCATGGTGATGGGCGACCATCTCACGGATTCGCTCGGTGCCGCGTAGCGGTTCCAGAAGCTTTGCGCCGTATTCCACATGCCTCTTCATCGTCTCCCACTCGTCGGGATTGAGCGGGCCGCATTTATTCAAGATCGATTCCGTGATGCCAACCTTGCCGACATCGTGCAGCATGCCCCCAAGGCGAATCTCTTCGATTTCCGGGCCTGCCAGGCCCATGGCTTCGGCGATCAGGACAGAGTAGCCGGACACTTTTTGGGAGTGGCCCTGCGTGAACTGATCCTTCGCATCCACGGCTAGCGCGAGCGAAGTCAGTGTGTCCATCACGACGGGTGGCAGGGGTTCGAATGAGGACGCGGAGGATTTCTGGCTGCCACTGCCATTCGGACGCGAAGTCGCTGGTCCCGTTTCGGAGAGCGATCGGGCGAACTGCTCGATCCGGCTGTAGATTTCAACGAACGCATCGGGGCCAGTGGAGAACAGGCGCTTCAGTGTGACGCCGAGATAGGCTTCGAGGACATCACGCTTCCATTGTTTGGAGTCGTCGGGATTAAAGTGATCCGCGGTGGAGACCGTGTTGCCGCCCTGGTGCTTGGAAAGATACATCGAGGCGTCCGCAACCTGGATGAGTTCCTGGGGTGTCGATCCGTGAATCGGGAACGTCGCTACTCCGAAACTGGAAGTGACGTTCTTCTCGCGCATCACGGGATCGGAGGCGATCCACGAACGGAGCTTTGTGGCGAGCTGCTGACTCTGGTCGGCGTCGGTTTCCGGCATCAAGATTACGAACTCGTCGCCGCCATATCGGGCCACGACGTCGGAACGGCGGCAATTTTGATCCAGAATATGGGCCACACGCTGCAGGACGAGGTCGCCATCCAGATGGCCATAGAAATCGTTGACGAACTTAAATCGGTCCAGATCCATTAAGACGAGCGAGAAGGACCGGCCAGCACGCGTCGAGCGTTTCCATTCGCCCGAGAGCGCCTCCATGAAGAAGCGATGGGTCTTCACTCCGGTTAATCCGTCGGTGATGGCTTGTTCTTGCGCCTTTTGGAATGTCAATGCATTGTGCAGCGCGCCTGAAATCAAGTCCGCCAGCGTGCCGAGAAACAGGATTTCTTCCTGAGGGAAGTCAACGCTCTTGTCGGTTTCCACGTACAGCACGCCGTGCAATTGGTCCGCGTACACGATCGGGAGCGCAATGGCGGAGACCGAACCTTCCAGCACCGGCTCCATGCCGGCTTCCGCTGAATCCTGGTAGGTCACCACGGCCATCTGCCCGGTGCGCGCGACGCGTCCCACGACATTGCCGTCCAATCCCAGGCGGCGCCCCAGAACTCCCTTGCGGATGCCGGCCTCCGCCTGGACGACAATTTCCTTACTCGAATAATCGAGCAACCCGATGCCGATGTGAGAATAGTCGAGTCCCTGTTCGATCTCTTCGGCGATTTTGGCAAGCATTTCATCCGGGTTGAGCGTTGTGATGACGTTGCGGGAGATATTGTTGAGCATCGAAAGATGACGCGATTTCGCCCGCTCTTCCCGGAAGAGCCGGGCATTCTCCAGCGCAATGACGGCTTCGCTCGCCAGTACGCGCATCATCTCGAGGTGGCCCGTGTCAAACGCGTCTTCCCTGGGGCTTTGTACCGCCATGACGCCAATGACGCGTTCATAGAGCAGTAAAGGCACGCCGCAGAAGGAGCCGTTATCCTGCCTGGAGATCAGACCGACCTTGCGCAGCTCTTCGGCATAATTCTCGCGGATCAACAGGGGCTGCCGCGTACGCATCACATATTCGGTCACGTGCTGGTCGTTGTAAGGCCGGGACCTTTTGGGTTGGGTCACGCCGTCACGGACCTCGATCTCAAAACGGATTTCGTTGTGCACGGGATCATGCAAGGCGATGTAGAAATGATTGACGTCGACCAGGCGCTTCAATTCGGACAAGATGGTTGCGAAAAGCGCCTCCGGATCGAGAGTCGAGCTCAGCGCGCGGCCGATTTCGTTGAGCAAGTGTAGCTCTTCGGAACGGCGGGCCGTCTGCTGGACGAGGTAACTGTTCTCCACAGCCATCCCAATTTGATGGCCCAGCGCAAGCAGCAGGCGAAGCTCCGCCGGCGTAAAGCGGCGGCTGTCGGGTGTGCCGAGGAACAACACGCCGAAGGCTTGCTCCTTCGCTTGCAAGCTGATGCCGACGACCGTGCGCAGGCGCTGGCTCATGGCGAGCTGCCGGAAACGCCGGAAGGCCGCTTCTCCTTCCAGTGCGGCCCAGGCAGCATCGCGGCCCAAATCGCGAAACACCACCAGACCGCCCAGGCGCGAAACCAAGTCCACTAAGTGATCATCGAGGCCCTCTTCCTGCGAGGCCGCGCAAAAATTTTCCGCCAACCCGACGGCAACAACCGAAGTGGGGCCCTGAGCGTTGCCGTGATGCAGGAATAAGGCTCCCGCGGGCATTCGAACCACGCTCAGCACCCGTTCGAGCGCGTGCGACAGCATCTTCTGAATCTCCGTGCCGGCGAAACCGGACGTCGCGAGATTCACGTTCGAAAGAGCGAGCATGTTGTGTTCAACGCGCCGCTTTTCTTCCTCATATATACCCATCACCATCAGCGCCGCCGCGAATAGCTGTGGGAGAATTTCGAGCGCGCGCAGGGAATCGGCCACCCGGATAGGGAGCAACAGCTCACCGATCGCAACCGCGCCCCAGCTGAGGAACGAGATTGCCAGCAGCAAATCGGCGAACGTTTCCTGGCGGCGGCTTTCCTGATAGAACAGCCATGCGACCCCGAACAAAACCAGCGCGACGCCGAGTTGCGGGGAAACACTGACGCTATGCAGATAGAATGCGGCCGCCCACAAGACGAAGAAAGCGCCCAGGGCAATCTGAGGACGGACCCAGGGCCGCGCTTCCGTATACACTCGCGCCGTGCTGAAAAACAGCAGCGCCGCCGCGGCCAGCAGCCACTGGTTCACCGCCGACTGCCACGGCGCCACGGCGATCCAGGGCTCCAGCGCGGGAGTCAGGTAATGCAAAGCGAGCAGACACCACCCGGCGCTCCATAGCATGAGATATGCCTGGCGCCTCATACTGTGCATGTAGGCGAAGAAGCCCGAAGTCAATGCCGAGGCCGTCAGCAGTGTGATCGCAATGATGCTGTCGGAAGTCATCAACTCAGGCACACTCTCACGAAAGAAATTCGCCGTGCGCTCCGAAGAGAGCTACGAAAGCCCGCGACGCAAAACCATGAAGGTAAATCCACATCAGAGATAGCTGGGCCGCCAATCATTCGGGACAAGCGCATCGATACTTCGTAATACCACACCCGTTCCGCGAAATTTCCGCTCTTTTGCGACTATAAAGGACGCCTTTCCGGGCGGTCAAGGGTACGGGGGTACCAGACAGGAACAAGGGGCGTAAGTCATCGAACACACGCCGAATAGCAGAAAATTGACATCGGATCGAGTGATGGTCCAGTTTACGTCAACGGCGTTTGCCGGGGGTATATGACCTGCTGCTTGAGGCAGAATGACAAATTGAAATCTGTGGCAGGTTAGCTTCGCTCTGGGGCACGCATCGGGCGAAGACTGGCAAGGCTCTTCAACATGTTGTACCAGAAAGGCGCGCCCAGGCTGAGAAATGCCATGGCGACGAGAAGACCCGGCAATTCATGTTTCACTGGTTTCCAGCCCTGCCATTTTTCGGGCAGCAGCTGAGACTCAGAGCGGGCTAGCTCGCGCTTAAGCGATGCGGAGTGATCGATCAGCTTGTCAGCGTCACCAACCAAGTCGCCGTTAACTTCCTGTTCATACGCGGTGACGAGATTTTCGAGCGCGGGATCTTCATCCACAGTCGCCTGAAGCCAGGAAACCGCGTCTTCCCGGCTGGCAAAGCCGGGCATCGCTTCTAGCGCCTTGGCTGCTCTGGCTCTCGCTCCCGCATTGGCTTTGTCTTCTATCGGCGCAGACGCCGGAGCGGGTCTCCCACGTTCCTTCGCAGGAGTTTTCCGCTTAGCTTGGTTTGCGTCCTTAGTTTCTTCGCTTTTCGCCGGCGACTCCGGGGTCGCCTGAGCGGAAGGCAGCGCGGCTTGACCACCATTTCGAGCCGCTTGAAGGTCACTCGGAGAGTCCTGAATGTCATTGGGCGTCGCCGGGCCGCCACCACCGGGTTGCGGCAGGGCACTGCTCGGCGACGGAGCAATTCTGCGTGAGGCCGGGCGCGGCTTTGGTTTTGGCTGCTCTGCGCCAGCCTGGACAGGCTGCAGAATAACGATCATAGCCTTGCGGTAAACGTCGGGCACAACACTCCGCGCACCTTCTCTTGTTCGCGGAATTTGCTCTGCCTGCTTGATCATCGCTTCGGCGCTCCCGGCCAACTGAGCGCGCAACTGCGCGTCGGAAGAAAGCGTCTGGAACAATCGGATGGCGTCCAGATGTGCGCCGAAGACAAAAGCCAGGGAGAGCAGAACCGTTACCACGCGGGCCTGAAGCGTGAACCGTTGTGAGGCCCGGGCCATCACCTGGTCGAACGACGATTTCAAGCCTTCCCGGCGCGGTTCCGCAGGGGTGCGAACCTGAGCTACTGCCTTTTCCACCGCTACGGCAACGCCACCGTCGTCGAAATCCGGCATGTCGTGCACGACTCTTTCAACTTGTGATGATCCGGACCTCACTTTGGGGAGCGACTCGCTCTGCGCCTCCCCGGCAATCACGAGCATCGCGCGCTGGGCGGGGTCGGGCAGAGTGCCATGCAGTGGCTCGGAGAGCTTCTCAAGAGCAACGACAAGCTCTTCAGAACGGATCGACGTGGCCAGTCTCCAGCGGCTGAGCAGCCCAACGAACACCGCTCCGACAATGGCGCCGCTCCGCCAAGGATGTTCGCAGAGATTGAGCAGGGGCACGTAGCTTGCGACAAGGTCCGAGAACTTGCAGACATCTAGAAACGATAGGTACTTGATGGTCGCAAGCGCGAGGGGCCAGACGAAAAATCCCGCCAGCGCGCCCAACAGCCAGGGCCGAAGCGGGATTGCACTCGCTACCCACTGGAGCTTTCCTGCTGCTTCCGCAGGTATGAACGGAAGATCGTCGGCTCGAATGCAAAAGCGCGAAAATGCCGAGTCGGAAATCACCGGGTGACTCAGAACTCTACGTGAGATTTCTTTGGCGTAACGTTTCGCGTCGCGATCGGCGCTGGTCGTCTCGAGCAGGTCCGCGAGGCCCCTCCGCAGGTTCGTGCCTCGCAAGCCGAGAAAGCTGACGACAGCCTGTGTGCCCACGACAATAACCAGGCTCAGGCCAAGCATCACGGCGGAAAAGGCAATCACGGTATCAAGGTGTTGCATTGTCATCGTCTCAGGCTGGTTGTTAAGAGTTTAGAACAGGTGAATCCGGGGAGCGCAGAAAAAGCCGACTGGAGTATCCTTTTCGTCAATCCCCGGTGGTGACAAACTTCGATCGGAGCGGCTCGCGTTCCACCGCAGGTTCGGCTAAGATGGAGCGTTTTCATCAGCGGGAGAGGCCTGCGGAACGTATGGCAACCACTCCAAACGCAACTGGAACGGCTTCGGGCGGGATTCGTGTCCGGTTTGCTCCTTCACCGACGGGCTACCTGCATGTGGGCGGTGCGCGTACGGCGCTGTTCAACTGGTTTTTTGCACGCCGGCAGGGCGGCACGATGATCCTGCGCGTCGAGGACACCGACGTCGAAAGAAACCGCCCGGAACTGGTGGAAGGAATTCTGGACGGATTGCGCTGGCTGGGTGTTGGTTGGGATGAGGGGCCCTACTTCCAGTCGCAGCGCCTTGATTTGCACCGGGCGGCGGCGGAAAAGATGGTCGCTTCGGGCGCGGCGTATTTCTGCGATTGCGCGCCGGAGAAATACACGGGAGGCGACGCGGTCGAAGAAACCGACGACGCGAAAAAAGAAGCGGGACCGCGGCGCGTCACGCGTTGCGCGTGCCGCGAAGGCAAGCCGGGGTTGAATACCAGTAACGCAGCCATTCGCTTCCGCGTTCCGCTCGGGGCCTCGACGAAATTCGACGACTCGGTGTTTGGGCCGCGCGAAGTGGCCAATGAAGAGATCGAGGATTTCGTTCTCTTGCGCTCGCCCAAGGAAGGCCAGACGCACGGCGCGCCCACCTACCAACTGAGCGCCGTCGTGGATGACATCGACATGCGCATCACGCACGTGATCCGCGGCTCCGACCACATCTCGAATACGCCGAAGCAGGCGTTGCTGTATCGCGCGCTGGGCGCCGCGCCGCCTGTGTTTGCGCACGTGCCTCTCATCCTCGGTCCGGACCGCACGCGGCTCTCGAAGCGCCATGGCGCCACCAGCGTGGGCTCCTATCGCGACGAGGGCTTTTTGCCTGAGGCGTTCCGTAATTTTCTGGCGCTGCTCGGATGGTCGCCGGGCGAGGACGCCCAATTCCTGCGCACGTCCGAAATCGTCGCGCGTTTTTCGCTGGAAGGCGTGAGCCGCACCAATGCCGTGTTTGACCGCGCAAAACTCGAATGGTTCAACACGGAGTATCTGCAGAAGCTGCCCATCGAGGATTTGCTGCCCGCTGTGCAGGCAGAACTCGAGCGCGCGGAAATCTGGCAGCCGGAATGGGCTGGAGCGAAACGCGAGTGGTTCTCGAAGACCGTGGACCTGTTGCGGCCGCGCACGCGACTGCTGCCGGATTTTTCAACGTGGGCGCGAGCATTCTTCAGCGATTCCTTTGAATATAATGCGCAGGCCCGCGAGAAATTCTGGAAGGATGAGCGCCTGGGCGTGATGCTCGGCAAGCTCGCGGACGGCCTTGGGGCGCTCGCCGATTGGAACCACGACGCGTGCGACCACGTATTGCGTGAGCTGGCCGCGGCGGAAGGCGTCAAGGCCGGTCTGCTGATCAACGGGACGCGCGTGGCGATTGTGGGGCAGGCGGTGGCGCCGCCGTTGTTTGAAACGATGGTCGTGCTCGGGCAGGAGCGCGTCGTAAGCCGCCTGCGGCGCGCCGTCGAAGCGTTCGTAGCGCGCTGACACAGTTGTATTTTAGGCGTCGCTCACATCACAGAAGAGCCGCGTATTTCTCGCGCCAGCGGCTAAAGCCGCTTGATTTTGCGATGCTTAACGGCGCGGCTGAAGCCGCGCCCCACAAACATTCGAGATACTCACACAGACCCTTGATGGGTGGGAACCATCTCCAATTCCTCGTGAAAAATACTCAATCAACGAATTATCTCATAAATAGATTTTGTGGGTCGCGGCTTCAGCCGCGACATCAAAACGCCCGTAAAAACTGGGCTTTAGCCCCTGAAGCGCGCATCACACTCCACCTGCGCGGATTTATGAGACAAGTTCTAGTGCTGCGAAGGGAATTTCACCGACGGGGCCGGGGTAAAAATGTTGGTGTTTGCGGGGTGCGTGGGCGTATCTACCGCGGCGATTTGGAGGTCTGCGGTTGCTGGAACTTTTGTCGGGGGCAGGCAGGCGTCCTGGTTGCAGGCCTGGTAGCCGACGGTCAGGCCGATTTTATTTGGGCCGAGAGGCGCCGCGGCTCCCGCGCGCAGTTTCATTTTCACTGTAAACGAACCTTCGTAAACGCGCAGAGGCGTCTTCGAAAATCGAAACGCGCGCATCACCCCGCGCGGATAGGCCGTTTCCACCAGGGAGATTCCCGGAGGGAGGTCCGCCTGTATTTTCGTGGGAATCAGATAGTCCTCGGAAGGCTCGTGGGCGTTGATGTGGAAGCCCGGAGAAATCTTCGCTACGACGGCAATCTCAAATGCATGGCCGCGCGG
>WNFG01004629.1_pt1 | contig 11565 bp, 11 predicted proteins | sample 5400431 | NCBI WGS metagenome assembly WNFG01 (sample SAMN13153346, study PRJNA577476) | soil metagenome | isolation source: 120 cm saprolite under Douglas fir tree site 2 hole 3 replicate 2 | place: USA:California | collected 2015-04-18
AAGCCGACAAGCCGGATTTCTGAGCGCGGGGCGCTGCTCGTAGCCCGCATGGAGCCATCAGGGCGTTTACAGACGTCTGTACAATGTTGCCAGTTTTGAGTGGTCGGCGGTAGTTGAGCGTAGCCGGCTCAGTGGCAGGTTATGGCCGGTTTCGAGGGGCTTTGGCCCGCAGGCGAGTCACTTTGACGCGGGGGCCGGGGTATCTGCGGACAGATTGATGTGGCATCGGCGATCGGGTTTGCGACCCACCCTCGATGGAGGGGCCCATGGTCCGGCGCCCGGATCGCCCTCTGCGGATTGTGCGCGTATCGTTCGAGACGACGAGGTTCAGTGCCCAGCATCTCATCGACGCCTACGCCTGTCTGGTGCCGATGGTGCGGCGGACGCGGCTTGCGCCGACGCGCGGCAAAGTCGGGCCGCCGCCGGTCAAGGCGATGACGTCGAAGCGGCGAAGAGGTGAGGCATGAGCAACGGCGGCACGGTTGCGTTCTACGCGCGTGTATCGAGCGAGGCGCAAGCGCGCGATCACACGATTGACAGTCAAGTCGCGGCGCTGAAGGAGCGCATCGCCGCCGACGGGTTCCAGTTCGAGCTGGACCACGGCTACGTGGATGATGGTCGCAGCGGCACGAACCTTCAGCGTCCGGCGTTGGAGACGCTACGCGATGCGGTGGCGAGCGGGCAGATCGAACGCATCTATGTGCTCGCGCCTGACCGGCTGGCGCGCCGCCATGCCCACCAGGTGCTGTTGATCGAGGAGTTCCGCCGCGGCGGGGCCGAGGTCGTATTTCTGAACCGCTCGATCGGCGGCACGGCGGAGGACGAGCTCTTGCTGCAGGTTCAGGGCATCATCGCCGAGTATGAACGCGCCAAGATCCTCGAGCGTGTTCGGCGGGGACGTCTGCACGCCGCTCGCTCCGGGCTGATCAGCGCGTTGACGGGCGCGCCTTTCGGGTATCGCTACATCTGCCGCGATCAGGGCGGCGGGGTGGCGCGCCTCGAGGTGGTGGAGGAGGAGGCCCGCATCGTGCGCTCGATCTTTGCATGGGTTGGCCTCGATCGATTGAGCCTGAGCCAGGTGTGCCGACGCTTGCAGCAAATGGGCTGCAGAGGTCGGCGGGGTCTGCGGCATTGGAGCACAACGACGATCCGCGGAATGCTTGATAATCCGGCCTATATCGGACGCGCCGTGCTCGGGCGGTCGCGGGTTGTGCCGGCCGAACCGCGGTTGCGCTTGATCCGGCGCAATTCGCGATCCGTGCCGAGCGCCACGCGCCGCATCGCGGGGCGGCGCGAGGAATGGATCGAGATTGCGGTGCCGGCCTTGGTCGATCCCGCCGTGTTCGAGGCCGCACAGGCGCAGCTCGATGAGAACCGCAAGCGCAAACGCGAAAGCCTTCGGGGTCCGCGCTGGCTGTTGCAGGGGCTGACGGTTTGCCGCTGCTGTGGCTATGCCTATTACGCCAAAACGTCTGCGCTTTCGCCAACAGATCGCTCGAAGGGTAAGCGCCACTACTACCGCTGCATCGGCGCGGACGCGTACCGGCTCAACGGCGCGACCAAGTGTGGCAATCCAACCGTACGCGGCGACCGGCTCGAGCAGATGGTATGGGATCGGGTGAGAGCCCTGCTGGAGGATCCTGGCCGTGTGGCGGACGAGTTCCGGCGGCGCATCGGCCAAGCGTACGAAGGAGCCGGCCCGCCGGAGCAGGTCGTGCGGCTCGATCGCCAGATGTTGACGCTTCGGTGTGGCATCGATCGTCTCATCGACTGCTACACCGGCGGCTTCATCGACAAGGCCCAGTTCGAACCCCGCATTGCAGGGCTGAAGCTGCGCCTTTCTCAACTCCAGGAGCAGCAGCAGGCCGCAGCCAACGCCGCCAATACTCAACGCGAGCTGTCGCTGGTGATTAGCCGACTGCAGGACTTTTCCGCCAAGATCAGTCAGGGCCTCGAACGGCTCGACTGGCACGGCATGCGCGAGATCATCCACACCGTCGTTCGAAGGATCGAGATCAATCACAACAGCATCGAGGTCGTTTTCCGGGTCCCACCGCCGGTAGGGCCACCCCGGGGCGGGCCACCACTGCCCTCGCCTGGCTCCGCGCAACATTGTACAGACGGCTACGCGCGTCTTCAACGCGCTATGGCGCTCGACCCAACCTACGGATTGAAGCTGCGCGCGCGCTCGGCCGGGACACGAGATGGGTGAGGAAGCGCACATGAGCGACGACGTCCACGAGGTCTATGCCATCCGCTACGGCCACCACCGGCGCAAGGCGGCGGAGAACTTCATCGGCGGCGATCCGCACGACGTGCTGCAGCCGCTCGACTTCTACGTCTGGGCGATCGTCGGAGCGTCGGGCGCCGTCGTCCTCGATACCGGCTTCGACGCCGCCATGGGCGCGAAACGCCAGCGCGAGCTGATCAAGCCGGTCGGCGAAGGGCTCGCCGCGATCGGCGTCGATCCCGGCCGGGTCGAGACCGTCCTCCTCAGCCACATGCATTACGACCACGTCGGCAATTACGACCTGTTTCCGCGCGCGCGCTATCACCTGCAGGACCGCGAGATGGCCTATGCCACCGGCCGCTGCATGTGCCACACCGCGCTGCGGCTGCCGTTCGAGGTCGACGACGTGGTGGCGCTGGTGCGCAAGGTCTTCGCCGGACGCGTCGCCTTCCACGACGGCGAGGACGAGATCGCGCCCGGGATCACCGTCCACCATATCGGCGGCCATTCCAAGGGCCTGCAGAGCGTGCGGGTGAAGACGCGGCGCGGCTACGTCGTGCTGGCGGCGGACGCCGCGCACCTCTACGCTCATCTCGATACCGGGCGCGTCTTTCCCATCACCTACAACGTCGCCGAGGTGGTCGAGGGCTACGCGACGCTGGGGAAGCTCGCGAGCTCGCGCGCGCACGTGGTGCCGGGCCATGATCCGCTCGTGCTCGCGCGCTATCCGGCGGCCAAGCCCGGGCTCGAGGGCTGGGTGGCGCGGCTCGACGCCGAGCCGAAAGAATAGCGAGTGGCGAATAGCGAATAAGCCTGTCTGCTATTCGCTACTCGCCATTCGCCATTCGCGTTACATGATCGCGAGCTCGGCGTTGCGGCGGTCGGTGACCAGCATGCTGCCGGGATAGTGGGTGATGCAGAAGTCGGGCTTCACCGTCGCCACCACCGACTGCGGCGTCACCCCGCAGGCCCAGAACACCGGCAGCTCGTCGGCATGGACCGGCACCGGGTCGCCCCAGTCCGGCCGCATCAGGTCGGCGATGCCGATGAGCTCGGGCTTGCCGATATGGACCGGCGCGCCGTGCACCGCCGGGAAGCGGGTGGTGATCTGGACGGCGCGGATGGCGTCGGCGGGCTTGAGCGGCCGCATCGAGACCACCATCGGGCCGTGGAACGGGCCCGCCGGCACGGTCGCGATCGAGGTGCGATACATCGGCACGGTGGCGTTGCAGGCAATGTGGCGAAGCTCGATGCCGTTCTCGATCAGCGCCTCCTCGAACGAGAACGAGCAGCCGAGCACGAAGGCGACGAGATCGTCGCGCCAATGGGCGCGAACGTCGGAAGGCTCGTCGACGACCTCGCCGCGCACGAAAACCCGGTAGCGCGGCAGGTCGGTGCGGATATCGAGGTCGTCGCCGAGCGTGGGCAGCCGGCAATCGCCCGGCGCGGATGCCGCCAGCAGCGGGCACGGCTTGGGGTTGAGCTGGCAGAAGCGCAGGAAATCGCCGGCCAGGCGCTCGGGCAGGATGGCGAGATTGCCCTGCACGAACCCGGGCGCGATCCCGGCGGTCTGGCCCTTGAATTGGCCGGTGCGGGCGGCGATCCGGGCGTCGCGGCCGGTCCGCGGGACGGCCAAGGGCGGGCGGGAGATCGTGGCAAGGGTCATCGGGCGCCCTCCAAGCGCGGGCGGCGGCATGAAGCCGCGCGCGGGCCTATTTTATCACCGCGCCGGCCGGGGAAAACCGTTGAATATCGGCGCCGGATCGCGTTTGCTAAGGTTCATGCAAGAACCCGGCAACGGGTCGGTCTCACATCGGAGAGGAACGATGGCTGACGAAGGGAAATCTCGGGATCTCGGCGAGGAATTCTGGCACCGCGGCAAGGTCACGCGCCGCCGGCTGATCGGTTACGGCGCGGCAGGCGCGGGCGCGTTGGGGGCGAGCATGCTGGTGCCCGCGCCCTGGCAGGCCGCGTTCGGCCAGGCCAAGCCCTACAAGATCGGGACGATGCAGCCGCTCTCGGGCGCGGCGGCGGCCGGCGGCAAGACCGCGCTGGTCGGCGTGCAGATGGCGGTCGACCGAATCAACAAATCCGGCGGCATCAACGGCCGGCCGGTCGAGATCGTGGTGGCGGACGACGAGTCGAAACCGGACGTCGGCCGGCGCAAGGCCGAGAAGCTTCTGGTCGAGGACAAGGTCGACGTCCATCTCGGCGGTTTCCTCTCCAACATCTGTCTCGCCTGCATGCCGGTGTTCGAGGAATACCAGGTCGTCAACATCATCAGCGTGTGTCTCGACACCACGCTGACCACGACCAAGTGCAACAAGTACAGCTTCCGGCCGTTCGACTACGCGCCGTCCCAGGCGGTGGCGTTCGCGCCTTATCTGGTCGGCAAGCTCGGCAAGAAGTGGCACATCGCATACGCCGACTATTCCTGGGGCCAGTCGACGCGCGACGCCTACGTCCAGGAGATCAAGAAGGCGGGCGGCGAGATCGTCGAGACGACCGGTATCCCGCTTGGCACGGCGGACATGACACCGTTCCTCTCCAAGGTCAGCGGGAGCTTCGACGGCTTGTTCGGCATCTTTTTCGGCAAGGATGGGGTGACGATCGGCAACCAGGCTTTCGATCTCGGCCTCACCAAGAAATACAAGTGGGCCGGCGACGGCGCGATCGCGGAATCGACCAATCTTCCCGCGCTCGGCAACAAGATCGAAGGCTTCGTCGGCATCAACCGCTACATTCCGGTTTTCGATCCGCCGCTCAATACCGAAGCGCACAAGAAGTTCTTCGAGGACGCCAAGGCCCGGCTCTTGAAGATCGATTCCAGCGGTCCGGACCCGGACCGCTACGTGCAGTCGAACTACGAGGCCATGAATGCCCTGAAGATCGGCATGGAGAAGTCGAAGTTCCGCGGCCGCGAGGACACCGACAAGCTGATCGCGGCGCTCGAAGGCCTGGAGATGAAGGAAGGCGACGACTTCCCGCAGGGCGACAAGCTGCTCCGCAAGGAGGATCACCAGGCGTTCCTGCGCCAGTTCATCTTCGAGATCAAAGGCGGCAAGCCCAAGATCCTGCAGGTGGTCGAGAAGGACAAGACGATCTTCCCGCCCGGCTGCAAGTTCGCGTAAGTGCCGGCCGATCTCGCACTTGAAGTGCCCTCGACCGCGGCCGGCCGAGCAGGCGGAGCGGGCTTTGTGCTGCGCACCGAGGGCTTGGCCATTCGCTTCGGCGGCCTGACCGCGCTCAACGGCGTCGACTTCGAAGTGCAGCGCGGCGAAATCCGCGCGATCATCGGACCGAACGGCGCCGGGAAAAGCACCTTCTTCAATTGCCTCACCGGCGTCCTGCGCCCCTCTTCGGGGCGCATTCTGTTCAACGGCGAGGACATCACGGGGCTGCCCCCCAACCGCATCTCGCAGAAGGGCATCGCCCGCTCCTACCAGATCACCAACATCCTGCCCAACGCCACCACGCTGGAGAACGTCCGCATCGCCGCCCAATCGCGTCGCCACGGCTGGAGCATGCTCAAGCACTACAGCGCCTACGTCGACATCATCTACAAGGCCGAAGCGGCGCTCGAGGCCGTCGGCCTGCGCGCCAAGGCGGAGGAGCTCGCCGCCAACCTCTCGCACGGCGAGCAGCGCAACCTCGAGATCGGCATCGCGCTCGCCACCGAGCCGCAGCTGCTGTGCCTCGACGAGCCGACCGCGGGCATGAGCGCGGCCGAGACCCACGACACGATGGCGCTGGTGCGCCGGATCGCCGAGGATCTGACGATCCTGATCGTCGAGCACGACATGCAGGTGGTGATGGAGCTGGCGCAGCGGATAACCGTGCTGCATTACGGGGAGGTGCTGGCCGAAGGCACGCCGGCGGAGATCCAGCGCAATCCCCGGGTGCTCGAGGTCTACCTCAAGACATGAGCGCGGCCGCTCCCAATCGTCTGTCGTCATGCCCGGGCTTGTCCCGGGCATCCACGCCTGTCTCGGTCGCGGGAAAGACGTGGATGGCCGGCACAAGATTTACACTCGGGCCGGCCGGAGGCCGGACCCGGGTGCCGGCCATGACGGAAGATGCTCCAAGTTTGCGCCCATGAGCCCGGACGCGCCCGTCGAGCCCCTGGTCGCCGTCGAGGACCTCCACACCTATTACGGCAAGAGCCACATCCTGCACGGGGTCTCGCTTTGCGTCGGCAAGGGCGAGGTCGTGGGCCTGTTGGGGCGCAACGGCGTCGGCAAGAGCACGACGCTCAAGACCATCATGGGCCTCATTCACCCCGATCGGGGCAAGGTGCTGCTCGACGGCACGCCCATCACCGGCCTGCCGGCGCACAAGCTGGCGCGGCGCGGGATCGGCTATGTCCCCGAGGACCGGCGCATCTTCCGCCTGCTCACGGTGATGGAGAACCTGCGCACCGGTCTCGACCGCCACGGCGTGACCGACGCGCGCAAGCGGGAGCTGCTCGACAAGGTCTTCGCCTTTTTCCCGGTGCTGGCCGAGCGGCGCAACCAGGCCGGCGGCACGCTCTCGGGCGGCGAGCAGCAGATGCTCGCCATCGCCCGGGCGATAATGCTCGAGCCCAGGATCATCCTCCTGGACGAGCCGACCGAGGGACTGATGCCGCGGATGGTCTCGCAGATCCGCGAGATCATCGCTGTGCTCAACCGCGAGGGCGTGGCGATCCTGCTGGTGGAGCAGAACGTGCCGCTCACGCTGGAGGCAAGCCAGCGCGTCTACATCATGGAGAAGGGCGCGGTGCGCCACCACGCCGCCGCCGCCGAGCTCAAGGTCGGCGACGCGGTCATCCACCAATATCTGGGGGTCTAGCATCGTGCTCGAGCTCCTCGACGCCATTCCCTACGATCAGATCCTGATCCAGACGCTGAACGGCATCGTCACCGGCATGATCCTGGCGCTGATCGCCTCCGGGCTCACGCTGATCTTCGGCATCATGGACGTGGTGAACTTCGCCCATGGCGAGCTGTTCATGCTCGGCGCCTATATCGGCGTGGTCGTGCTGGCGACCTCGGGCAGCTTCTGGCTCGCCCTCCTGATCGCCACGCTCGTGGTCGCGCTCCTCGGTGCGGCGCTGCAGATCACGACGTTGCGCCCGCTGCTCGGCCGCGATCCCCTGACCACCATCCTCGCCACCTTCGGCATCTCGCTCGTGCTGCAGAATTACGCGCTCTGGCAATTCGGCCCGGTGGCGCGCAAGATCCAGGAGCCCTTCACCGGCCACTTCACGCTGTTCTATCTCGAATATCCGTTCTACCGGCTGCTGATCGCCGCGCTCTCGGCCGCCATCATCGGCGGCTTCTGGCTGTTCCTCAAGCACGGCACCTTCGGCATCTGGATCCGCGCCACCACCCAGGACCGGGTGATGGCGCAGGCCATGGGCATCCCGGTGCCGTGGGTGCACACCGCGGTGTTCGCCATCGGCGCCGGCATGGCCGCAGCAAGCGGCGTGCTGTTCGGTCCGCTGGTCGGCGTCAACCACGCCATGGGGCTCGACTGGATATTGAAGGCTTTCATCGTGGTGGTCGTCGGCGGCATGGGCAGCCTGGGCGGCTCGATCGCCGCCTCGATCTTCATCAGCCTGCTGGAAGCCTATGCTTCGATCTGGGTGAGCCCGGCGCAAGCGGTGATCGTCTCGTTCGTCGTGCTGATCCTGACCCTGCTGTTCCGGCCCACCGGCCTGTTCGTGCCGACCCCGAAATGATGAAACGCCCCGCCACCGTCTACTGGATCGGGTTCTGCGCGATCGAGGCGCTGCTGATCGTGGCGCCGCTCGTGCTGCCGGAGTTCTGGCGCCGCTTCCTGACCGAGATCCTGATCTGGGGACTGTTGGCGATGTCCTCCGACATCCTGATCGGCTACACCGGCATGGTGTCGTTCGGCCACTCGGCCTTCTTCGGTCTCGGGATGTACGGCGCGGCGGCGGCGCTGCTGATGGTCAGGCCACCGAATCTGTGGCTGGCGATCGCCTATGGGCTGATCGGCTCGGCCGGGGTCGCCTTGTTCGTGGCCTATTTCAGCACGCGGCTGCGCGACATCTATTTCGCGATCACGACGCTGATCTTCTCGCAGATCTTCTACGTCATCATCTTCACCTGGACCGAGGTGACCGGCGGCGAGAACGGGCTCAGCTTCCGGCGGCCGGCGCTGTCGATTCCCTGGCTGTTCTCGGTTCCGTTCACCAGCGAGACGCTGCACTGGTTCGTGCTGGCGGTGGTGACGGCGTCCTATCTCGTCCTGCGGCGCATCACCCGGTCGCCGTTCGGCATGGTGCTGCAATCGATCCGCGAGAACGAGCCGCGCACGCGCGCGATCGGCTACGCGGTCGAGCGCTACAAGATCGTCGCGGTGATGCTGTCGGGACTGTTCGCCGGCCTCGCCGGCGTGCTCTACGCCGTGCAGAACCGGTTCGCGGCGCCCGACTTCGTCTATTTCCTGGTGTCCGGCGAGACCGTGATCTTCAACGTCATCGGCGGCATCGGCACGCTCGTCGGGCCGATCGTCGGGGCCGCCTTCTTCCTCCTCCTGCGCGAGGCATTCTCGCGCTTCTTCACCGAGTACTACCTCATTCCGGTGGGCATCATCTTCATCGCCATGGTCATCTTCATGCCCCAGGGGCTCCTGGGCTTCATGCGGCGGTGGCTCAACCGGTAGGTTGGGTCGAGCGCCCCGCGCGAGACTCAACATTGCTGCGCACGCTGGCGCGGGCGGCGGCACTAAACTAACATTCGGTCGGAACCCATCAGGCAGCGAGCAAGAGGCGGGCGGACATGGCCAAGTTCGGCATCGGACAAGCGGTGCGGCGAGTGGAGGACCAGCGCTTCCTGCAAGGACGCGGGCGCTACGTCGACGACATCAGCCTGCCGGGACAGTGCCACGGGGTGACGGTGCTCTCGCCGCACGCCCATGCCCGCATCAAGCGGGTCGACGCCTCGAAGGCGAAGGCCGCGCCGGGAGTGCTCTGCGTGCTCACCGGCGCCGACGCGCTCGCCGAGAAGCTCGGCAGCTTCACCGCCCACCTGATGCCGGAGGATTTCGGCGCGCCCAAGGGCCACCGCACCTTCCAGCCCGTGCTCACGGCCGACAAGGCGCGCTTCGTCGGCGACCGCGTCGCCTTCGTGGTCGCCGAGACGCTGGCGCAGGCGCGCGACGCCGCCGAGCTCGTCGCGGTCGACTACGAGCCGCTGCCGACGGTGGTCGACCTCGAGGACGCCGCCAAGGAGGGCGCCCCCAAGGTCTGGGAGGATTGCCCGCAGGGCAACGTCGGCTTCCGGCTGATGTTCGGCAACAAGGACGCGACCGACGCGACCTTCGCCAAGGCCAAGCACGTGGTGAAGCTTCGGGTCGAGAACAACCGGCTCTCCCCGGTCGCCATGGAGCCGCGGGTCGCGATCGGCGACTACGACGCCGCCGGCGACTTCTACACGGTCTATTCCGCCTCGCAGAATCCGCACGGCATGCGCATGGAGATGTCGCACGTCTTCCACGTGCCGGAGCATCGCATCCGGGTGGTGTCGCCCGACGTCGGCGGCGGCTTCGGCCTCAAGGGCAACGTGTTTCCCGACGACGCGCTGGTGCTGTGGGCGTCGCGCCTCCTCCGCCGCCCCGTGAAATGGGTGGCGACGCGCTCGGAAAGCATGCTTACCGACCATTGCGGGCGCGAGACCGTCTATTACGGCGAGCTCGCGCTCGACGAGCACGGCAGGATTCTCGCGCTGCGGGCGCGCGTGCTGTTCCAGCTCGGCGCCTATTTCGTCGGCGCGGCGCTCGCCGCCGGCGCGTTCTCGGTGCGGTTCATTCCGGCAGCCTACGACATCCAGACCATGCACATCATGTCGCAGGGGCTGTTCACCAACACCTCGCAGTGCGGACCCTATCGCGGCGCCGGCCGCCCGGAGGCGGCCTATTTCACCGAGCGGCTGATCGAGCATGCCGCGCGCACGATCGGCATCGAGCCCGCCGAGATCCGGCGCCGCAACCTGATCCCGCCGAGCAAGCTTCCCTATGCGACGCCGACGCTGTGGAACTACGACAGCGGCGAGTTCCAGCGGCTGATGGACAAGTGCATCGAGCTCAGCGACTGGAAGGGCTTTGCGGCGCGCAAGAAAGCTTCCGAGAAGAACGGCAGGCTGCGCGGCCGCGCGGTGAGCTACTACATCGAGTTCGGCGGCATCTTCAACGAGCGCATGGACCTGCGCTTCAATCCCGACGGCACGCTCGCCGTCCTGGCCGGCACCCATTCGCACGGGCAGGGCCACGCCACCGTGTTCGCGCAGCTGGTGCACGAATGGCTCGGCGTGCCGCTCGAATCCATCAGCTACGTGCAGGGCGATACCGCACAGGTCCCGATCGGGCGCGGCACCTATGCGGCGCGTAGCGCCACCGTCGGCGGCAACGCGCTGAAGGCGGCGAGCGAGGCCATCATCGAGAAGGGCAAGCCGCTCGCCGCCGCGCTGATGGAGGCGGACACCGCCGACCTCGAGTTCAAGGACGGGGCCTACCGCGTGGTCGGCACCGACAAGGCGTTGACCATCACCGACGTCGCCAAGGCGGCCTATGCGCCGATGGGGCCAATCACCGAGAAATTCGGCGTCGGGCTCGAGGCGACCGGCAGCTACAGCGCCAATCCGCCGAGCCATCCCAACGGCGCCCATGTCTGCGAGCTCGAGGTCGATCCCGACACCGGCGACGTCAGGGTCGATCGCTATTTCGTGGTCGACGACCTCGGCCGCGTGCTCAATCCGCTGATCGTGCGCGGCCAGATCCACGGCGGCGTGGTGCAGGGCCTGGGCCAGGCGCTCATGGAGCATCAGGTCTACGACCGCCAGTCCGGGCAGCTCCTCTCCGGCAGCTTCATGGACTACGGGATGCCGCGCGCCGACGTCATGCCGGACGTCGAGGCGGAGCTCGAGGAAGTGCCCTGCAAGACCAACCCGCTCGGGGTCAAGGGCATCGGCGAATCCGGCACCATCGGCGCGCCGCCGACCGTGATCAACGCCATCATCGAGGCGCTCACGCCGCTCGGCGTCGACCACATCGACATGCCGGCGACGCCGGCGCGGGTGTGGGAGGCGATCACGCGCGCGAAGGCGGGGGGAACGGCACAGGTGTCATCGTCCGCGTAAGCGGACGATCCAGTAAACCCCGATCTGAGCTACGGCGCACCAATCGGACGCTTGGTGAATCGGGATAGGGGAGAGCCTCGCGGCTCCGCCCCTCCCACACCACCGTACGTACGGGTCCGTATACGGCGGTTCGGTAGATTAGATAGCAGGTTTGGGTTCCAAGGTTGCGAGACGGAGCGAGGTGGTGAAGAA
>WNFG01004630.1_pt1 | contig 11564 bp, 11 predicted proteins | sample 5400431 | NCBI WGS metagenome assembly WNFG01 (sample SAMN13153346, study PRJNA577476) | soil metagenome | isolation source: 120 cm saprolite under Douglas fir tree site 2 hole 3 replicate 2 | place: USA:California | collected 2015-04-18
CAGCAGGAATTTGGCGGCATCATCAAGCACGGTGCAAAACTGCTTTTTGCCTTCGCCGAAGCCACCGTCCCGAAAATCACCATCATCACACGCAAAGCTTACGGCGGCGCCTATTGCGTCATGGCTTCGAAGCACATCCGCACCGATGCAAACTTCGCCTGGCCCACTGCCGAAATCGCCGTCATGGGCCCCGAAGGCGCGGTGAATATCGTCTATAGGCGCGAACTGGACAAAGCTCCCGAGTCCGAGCGCGAAATCCTACGCCAGGAGAAAATTGCCGAATTCCGCGATCGCTTCGCCAATCCCTTCGTCGCTGCGGAACGCGGCTACATCGATGCCGTCATCGAACCCGCCGACACCCGCGCCAAGATCATCACCGCTCTCCGCGCCCTCGAAAACAAGCGCGATACGAATCCGAAGAAAAAGCACGGCAACATCCCGCTATGAAACAGTGGTTCACTTCCGTTTACAGACTGGAGGTCTTCATGCGTTTGCGCAAACTTGCCGCCGCCATTTCGCTTCTGCTCATCTTGGCTGCAAGCACAGGAGCGCAAACGAAGACCGTCGCGGAGCGCTTGGGCTACCCTGCGGATGCGAAACTCCTTATCGTGCACGCCGATGATCTCGCGGTGGCACATTCCGTGGACGCAGCCAGCTTCGATGCACTGGATAAAACCGCCGTCACATCCGCCAGCATCATGGTGCCATGCCCTTGGCTGACTGAGGTCGCGGCATATGCAAAAAATCATCCGGATGCCGATCTGGGTTTGCACCTCACCCTCACGAGCGAGTGGAAAATCTATCGCTGGGGTCCTGTGGAATCGAAAGACAAAGTGCCCAGTCTGCTGGATCCTGCTGGTTATCTTTGGTCAGAGGTAGCCCCGGCCGCCCGCAATATCAAACCCGAAGAGGCGGAACGTGAAATCCGCGCGCAAGTCGAACATGCCGTCGCAGCGGGCATTCACCCGACGCATCTCGATACTCATATGGGAACGTTGATTGCCACTCCGCAGCTTTTCGCGGTCTTTGCCAAAATCGCCCACGAATACAACCTACCATTCCTGGCGCCCAAACAACTCGCCGAGCGGGGCCCGCTGCATTCCGCTCTCTCAGAAAAAGACATTCTCCTGGACTCGGTGGTGATGGCGAATCCCTCGGTTCACGCAGACGCGTGGAAGGATTTCTATTCAGACGCCATCAAGAACCTGAAGCCCGGCCTTACCGAAATGATCGTTCACCTCGGCCACGATGACGCGGAGCTGCAAGCCGTCATGGTAGATCACCCCGATTACGGCGCCGCGTGGCGGCAGCGCGACTATGATTTTGTAACCAGCGCGGAATTCAGAAGAGTTCTTCAGGGGAACAACGTCATTCTCGTCAAATGGAAGGACTTGCAAAAGCTCCTGAAGTAGGTTGCGCGATAATGCGCTGGCCGCGAACTTGGCATCCGGCCGGCCGCCGCGCTGGACGGCGAGCCCTTTCTTTTGCCTATTTCAGCAAATACTCCTGCAAGAATTCGACCGTCGCATAGAATTGAAAATCCTGGTTCGGCTTCTTGCGATAGCCGTGCCCTTCGTCTTTTGCGATCAGTAACCATACTGGCGTCCCCTGCTTCTTCAGCGCATCGGCAATTTGTTGCGACTCGCTCACCGGCACCCGCGGGTCGTTCTTCCCGGCAATTACGAGCATTGGCTTCCTGATTTTCTCAATGTTGTTCATCGGCGCGATTTTCTCCAGATACTCGCGCATTCTCGGATCGCGCTCGTCGCCGTACTCCACGCGCCGCAAATCTCGCCGGTACGCCTCCGTGTGCTCGAGAAACGTCACCAAATTCGACATTCCCACGATGTCCACCGAGCAGCGAATCCGGCCGCTGTAAAAAGTCGACACCGCCAGCGTCATGTGTCCGCCGTAACTCCCGCCGGTCACCGCGATCCGATCGCTATCCAGTCCGGGTTGCGCTGCGATCCAGTCGAACAACGCATTAATGTCCTTATACGTGTCCTCGCGCTTGAATCCGTTATCCATCAGCGAGAACGTTTTGCCGTACCCGGTAGACCCGCGCACGTTCGGAAAAATCAGCGCGATGCCCATTTCGTTCAATAGATAGTTGTTGCGCCCCAGAAACACGGGCTGCGACTGTCCCTCCGGCCCGCCATGAATCTCCACGAGTACCGGCCGCTTCCCCGTGAACTTCACCGGCGGACGGTACAAGAATCCCGAAATCATCCTTCCGTCGAAACTCCTCCACGTCACCAGTTCTGCTTCCGGGAACGCTTCCGTATTCATGGCCGTCTCACTGGTGGTCCACCGCTCCACCTTGCCACTCGCTACGTCCACTGAATAGCAATCACCCGGCCCACGTGCGTTCCTGACAACAAAACCTAGCTCATGCCCATTCTTGTGCCAATGTACAGCGCCCATCACCCCCACTGGTAACTTGGGTAGAGGCATTTCAGTGTTGTTGGTGGTTGTTCGAACATGAATGGCGCTAAGACCGTCCTCGTCCTTGACGTATGCAATCAGTTGTCCATAGCGGGAAAGATCAAATTGCTCGACGTCCCACTTTGCATCGGGGCCGCTGAGCAAATACTTCGCCTCATTGCCAGCCAGGTCTAAATAAGCCAGGTTGGAGAATTCAGAGCCGCCATCTTCAGCCAAATAAATGCCTTTTCCATCTCTAGCGAATCGCGCGTCCCCAATACCTACTTTTCCGTTTCCTGACATTCCACCTGGCGATAGCTTTGTTTTCTCGCCCGTTTTCGTATCGACAAGCCACAAGTACGCCTCATTAATCGAAATTTCTTCTTTCAACAAGATCTTTTTGTCATCTGGCGACCAATCCTGCGGTTGCCATCCGCCGCCCGCGAGTTGCGTCAGTAGATGATCTGTCTTCGAATCACTAGGATTCATCACCCACAAATCTGTATCTTTTCCCGTGCGCCGCGTGGACGTATACGCGATCTGATCGCCGCTCGAAGACCATGGCCCCGGCAAATTCCTCGCCTTGCCATCCGTCAACAGCGTCACATCGCCGGTCTTCACGTCATATCTGTACAGCTGATACCATTCCCCTCCCCCTATATCTTTTGAAAACACGATATAGTCGCCGCCATTCGGATGGAATCTTCCATTCGTCACGGCATCCGGATAAAAGGTCATTTGCTGCCGCGCCCCGCCCGGTATTTTCACGAGATGAAGCTGCGGCGTATCTCCAAATCGCGTCGCAATCAGCATTTCGCGTCTTGTCGGATGCCAGTCCGCAAGACTTGCGCTTCGATACGATCCGTATCGCCCCGCCGTTTCCGCCACAGAGGACGGGATCTTCGGCACGCCATCCACCACCAGGTTATCCGCCGGCGTGATGACCGGGTCTTGTGCCCGCGTTGTTATAACGACAGTGACGAACAGTATGGCAGCCAAGATCGACCTCAGTTTTTTGCACATTTTCGTACCCCCGTTCCCAATTTCGCCGAACCTTCTTACACCGCAAACGATTGGACACGCAAGCGGAACCGCAACCATCTTCTCGTCGGCTTGCGTGCTAGAATCCCGCTGCAACTAGAACTCCATGTTCAGGAAAATCCTGATTGCCAATCGCGGTGAGATCGCCGTGCGCATCTTGCGCGCCTGCCGCGAGCTTGGCATCCGGTCGGTCGCCGTCTTCAGCGAGGTCGACCGCAAATCGCTTCACGTCCGCCTCGCCGATGAAGCGTATCCCATCGGCCCTGCGCCCTCGCGCGAAAGCTATCTGCGTATTGACAAATTGATGAACGTCGCGCGCCGCGCGGGCTGCGACGCAGTGCATCCCGGTTACGGATTTCTCGCGGAAAGCGCCGCGCTCCCCCGCGCCTGCGCGGACGCGAGCCTCACTTTCATCGGGCCACCGCCGGAGGCTATGGAAGCCCTCGGCTCCAAGACCGCCGGCCGTCAGCTCGCCCGCCGTTCCGATGTTCCCATCGTTCCCGGCACGAACGACCCAATTGAAAAACCTGAGGATGCAAAACCTCTTGCGCTGGACATGGGCTACCCCGTCCTGCTCAAAGCCGTCGCTGGCGGTGGTGGAAAGGGTATGCGCATCGTTTACAGCGATGCCGAATTCGAGTCTGCCTTCCGCGACGCCTCCTCCGAAGCGATGAACGCGTTCGGCGACGCGCGCCTGTACCTCGAAAAATATCTGGAGCGTCCTCGCCACGTGGAGATTCAGATTTTTGCGGACTCTCACGGCCGAGTGGTGTCTCTCGGCGAACGAGAGTGTTCCGTTCAGCGCCGGCATCAAAAAGTCATCGAGGAGGCGCCTTCGCCGATTGTCACGCCCGACTTGCGCAAAAAGATGGGCGATGCGGCCGTGCGCCTGGCGCGCGCCGGAGGTTACGTGAATGCCGGCACAGTCGAATTCCTCGTAGATGCCCATCTCAATTTTTATTTTTTGGAAGTGAACACACGTCTTCAGGTCGAGCATCCTGTCACTGAGCAGGTCACCGGCCTCGATCTCGTCAAACTCCAGATCGCGATCGCTGCGGGGCATCGTCTCCCGTTCGCATGGGAATCCATCACCCCGCGCGGCCACGCCATGGAAGTCCGCCTGTACGCCGAAGATCCAGACAACAATTTCTTTCCCTCGCCTGGCAAAATTCTTTCCTGCCACGTACCCAGCGGCCCGGGAATTCGCCTGGATGATGGCGTCTACGAAGGCTGGACTGTGCCCAACGATTACGATCCTCTGCTCAGCAAACTGATCGCCTGGGGCAACAGCCGCGAGGAAACCATCGCGCGCCTTCGCCGTGCCCTCGAGGAGTACGTCGTTACCGGCATCAAGACCAACACTGGGCTTTTCCGCCGCATTCTTGCCGAACCCGATTTTCTGCGCGGAGAAATTCATACAAAGTGGCTCGACGAACTGCTTGGCCGCCCAGGCTCCGCTGCGTCTCCATCGTGCGTAGAGACAAGCGGCACCGCCGACTCAGACGCCGCCGCGGTTGCCGCCGCCCTCTGGCAAACAAGCCAGTGGGACAGAAATTCCTGTCAGTCCTCTTCCTCTGCGGATCCCAGCCAGCCTTCCCGCTGGAAACTCGAAGGCCGGCGCGCCCAACTGGACCGTGAATCATGAAATACGAAGTCCAGCTCGAAGATTTGTCTGGAAGGAAATCGCGCATCGTCGAGCTTGAACGCAACGGTGGCGGTTGGCGCGTTCATCTTGATGGTCAGCCCATTGAGGCCGACGCCGTCGAGATCGCTCCTTACACTTTCTCGATCCTACTAAACGGTCAATCCTATGAAATTCGGGTGACCCCTGCTCCCGATGGGAAGCTGAAACTCCAAACCGGTACGCACGAGTTCACCGCCGAAGTCATCGATCCTCGTTCCTGGAGCGGTCGCCGCCACGGCCACGTCGAAGCGGAAGGCCGCCAGCAGATCGTCGCGCCCATGCCTGGAAAAGTCGTGCGTCTGCTCGTGAAAGGCGGCGACCGCGTGGAAGCGGGGCAGGGACTCTTCGTCGTCGAAGCCATGAAAATGCAGAACGAAATCCGCTCGCCCAAGAGCGGCACCGTCGAGCGCGTCCTCGCCAAAGAGGGCCAGGCCGTCAACGCCGGCGAAGTTCTCGCCTGGGTCGAATAAGCAGGAACTCACTAGTTACGGAATCTTTTCAGGATGGAAAGACTGATCTAGTGCCCGATGGGCTTGGGAGGCAGCGTCGTCTTCGCCGCATCTGGCAGCTTGCCCGCCGATTCGATTACCCGTTGAGCGAGGTAATTCGTCGTCCGCGCCTCATCCCGCGCGATCGCCAGGTACGCCGCCTTCAAGAGTTGTTCTTTCCGGTTCCGCAGTGTGTCGCGAATCGTCTGTTGCACTTGGGGATCGCTGATACCGCGCAGTCCGGGCGATTCGCGCGTGATCAATTTAAGGATCCGGTATCCTTCCTTCAATTGGATCGGCGGGCTCACCTGGCCGGGCTTCAATCCAACGACCATCTTTTTTAGTGCGGGGTCGGACTGATTCAGCGCTGACTCCGGCAAATAACCCAAGTCGCCGCCCGTTGCGGCCGAATTCATATCCTCGGAATAGTCCATCGCCAGTTGCGCAAAATCCGCGCCGCTATTCAGCCGGTCCATCAGCATTTTCACTTTGCGCTGCGCTTCCGCTTCGTTGGTAGCGTCGTCGTTCTTGCGGTTGCGAATCTGCTGTTCTTTCTTCGGCGTTACGACAATTTGCGCGATTCGGTATTGCGGCTCCGCCACGTTAAATTGCGCCTTGTTCGTGTTGTAAAACTCCGCGACGTCCTGATCCGTGATGGCGATCTTCGCCACCACTTCGCGGTTCATCAACTTCGTGATGGAAAGCTGTCGTCGCAGGTCGCGCTTCAAGTCGTCTACTGAAACGCCCCCGCTTTTCAATTGCCGCTGAAACTCATCTTCGGTGTAGGGGCTCTTCAGCTCCGTGAATTTATCTTCCACTTCGCCGTCGCTGGCCTCGAGGTTCAGTTTCTTCGCGCGTTCCAGCAATATCTCGTTGTTGATCAGTTCTTCCAGCACGTTCAACTTCAGCGACAGCGCCTCTTCCTGGGAAGGCTCCTGCCCCTCGGGGTTCACCCGCGTGCGATAATACTTCTCCACTTCATCCCGCTTGACCTCTTTCCCGTTCACCACCGCCCACACGTCGGGCGCGTGCTGCGTCTGCTTGTTGCAGCCCGCCACGACGGCAAACAGCACCGCCACCAGCGGTAGCAAAGCTCCAGCGCGCTTCACTCCTTTTAACTGCTCCATCGAGCGCCCCACGAATGGATGGTTTGCAACGGATGAGTTCAAGGTTGGAGGCTCAGGCCGCTTTCTTCACGCGTCCCCCACGGATGCACTCCGTGCAGGCACGCACATGCTTCTTCACGCCCGCAACGACCGCGCGCACGCGCCTCAGGTTCGGATTCCACCGGCGCCTGCGCGTGTTGTTCGCGTGGCTGATCACGTTTCCATAATGCGGCGCTTTGCCGCAAAACTCACACTTCAGTGCCATTGTTCTTCCCGCTTACGCCTATATTGGCCTGGATTTTCTACTCAGAATGTCGCAAAACCAAGCTCCTTATTCTAGCAGACCCTCCACCTCCCTCAAAGTGCGTCCTTTGCACTCTTTGCACTCAGGATGATTTTGCGGGATGCGCGTTTGCATCCCAAATGGCTTCCCGGGGCGCGTCCATTGCGCCCAGACACTTTTGCGGGAGCGCGACGGCGTCTCGTTGTTCAACCCCTCCCTGTTCTTTCGTACGGTCTCGCACTCCGCGGTGCGTACCAGTAACTCCCCGAATCTCACTGAACCTAAAGGGTTTGCCTGCGAAAAGGCTTGCGTCTGGCCCGCCGTACCATTGGCGATCCTCGCCCTGCCCCCCTATCTTGCCCTTAGCCCGCGCCGGTTTCTTTACGCGCGGCAACATCCATGACCGCCCGGCCAAACCATCTACCCGCTGCCTCCGGGGCAACTCCGGAGCCGCTCGTCGGCTCGCACCGCGCGTCGGCTATACTCATTCACCCGCGTCGGCTAGCCTTGTGCCTTGCGCTGCTCGCAGCGCTTTCCACCGCGGCCGGTTTTCAGGTCGCACGCTTCCAAGACCTCTGGGCAAAATGGCGCAGTCCTCATCCGGCGCAAGCCGCGTCATCGGTTCAGCAATCGCCGTCTCTTGTGTCCGGATCCAAACCTGCTGCAACCAGCGTTGAATTAGAGAAACTTAGCCACCTCGCTCCGCAGCAGCAAGCCGAGCGCCTGCTCGATCTCGCCATCCACCGGGACGAGCGTTCTCTTGAGATGATTCGCCAGCGGCAGGATGCCTGGCGCGGCCGCCTCGAAAGTACCGACCGGCTTTTCCATCTCGTGCTCGCGGCCCTGGATTCCGAGGATCCCCGTGTGCGTGCCGCCGCCGTGGAAATCGATCTCGCCGCCAGCAATCTCAGCAAGTCCCCGCAAAGCGTCACGCACCTTCTGAACCAGATTAACAATGATCCCGGCAGCCGCTCGCTGACACTCTGGAGACTCGGCGCACTCGGCAATCGCGGCGTCGAGCCGGCCATCGTGCTGGCGACTCTGCTCCGCTACGCGCACGACTCAAGCCAGCAGACGCGCTTCTGGGCGGTCGAAGGATTGGCGATGCTCGGCACCGACGAATCCATCGATCCGCTTCTCTCCATCCTGGCCCACGACTCTTCGCCAAAAATCCGTGAGCGCGCCGCGTGCAATCTCGCGCGCTCCGGCATGCTCACCGGCGAACAGCGACTCACGGCTGTGCCGCAATTGCTTAATCTCCTCGATGATGATGCCCTCGACGCCGCGACGCAGGACTTGGTCTACGCGGTATTGCATTCGATCACCGGCGCATCCTTTGGCAGGGACCCCGAAGCCTGGCGCGGGTGGTGGGCCCACCACGACCGCCCTGAAAAGCCGCGCCACATCACCCGAGGCCTTTCCCTCGCTTGATGCAGGGATTGACTTGCAGGTCTTTCATCTACTTCATAAGCAGGGAAAAAACTCTTGACCCTCGGCAATTGTATTCGTAAAACTAAAACACGCCTTACCTGATTCCAACCTGTTCCCCCCACAGGTCCAAAAGGAAATCCATGCCGGTACAAGACCGTCGCACCTCGCGCCGTCTAATCATGAAAGTCCCCTTGCGGTTTCGGCCGATGAAAGCAACTTCCAGCCCCGAAGAAACTGCTGCCTCCATGAACATTTCCACCCACGGCGTCTTCTTCGCGACAGAGCAGAAAGTGTCCAAAGGGCTGTTGCTTCAAGTGCACTTGAAAATGCCCAGAGAGATTATCGGAGATGACGTGGAAGAGTGAAGTTTCACCGCCCGCGTCGCGCATGTCGAATCACGGGGCGCAGCAAACAAAATCTCCGGAGTTGCAGTGCAGTTCCTCTACTACGAGGTTCCCCCAGCTTCGATTTAGAGACATCTCATTCCGGGCAGTTTGCCAATGGAAACAGCACGCCTGATAAACAAATCTATTTCCTGCGCGTCGATATAACAGACAAACAGCCTCGCTTATCGGCCCGCTACAGCTCCCAACCTTTGCGGCGCTCCGGAGACACGAACTTCTGTGCGGCCTCCGAATTGGGCACCTTGAGATTCGAGCGATCCCAATTTAGTTTTTGCCCCGTGCGTGATGCGACGTTGCCCAGAAGCAAAGTCTCCGTCACCAGCCCCGAGAATTCGAAATTGCCTCCCGGTTTCACTTTGCTCCCCTTGCAGGCATCCAGCCATTCCCGTTCGTTTCCCGGCGAGCGCGGGAGTGTTTTTGGTGGCTGCTTGTAGCTGCTCATTCGGGATTCCGGGATGAGTTGCGGATGCCCGCCGTGGAAGTCGCACAGGATTTTGCCGTGATCCCCTACAAACAGGAGTCCTTCGTCTTCCTCTTCTTCCGCCACTTTCATAGGGCGGTTTTCTTCCAACTCCTCCGGGCGCGGCGGCTTCAAACCGCCGTCATACCACGTGAATTTTACCGGCGGCATATCGCGGCGCGCCGGAAAGTTGTAACGCACAATCGAAGCCAGCGGGTAAGTCTCTTCGTAACGATCCGTTGAACTTGCCTCCACACTGGCCGGCGCCTCCAACTTCAGCACCCGGAAGATGGTATCGAAACTGTAGGAACCCATATCGCCCAGCGCGCCACATCCAAAGTCGCCCCACCCTCGCCACACAAAGGGCAAGTACGCATGGTGGAAAGGCCGTTCTGGCGCCGGACCGAGCCACAGATCCCAGTTCAATCCGTCGGGCACTGCTTGCCCTTCCTTCGGCCGCTCGATGCCCTGGGGCCAGTAGGGACGGCTCGACCAGTTGACGACCTCCCCCACCGGGCCGATGGCGCCATCCCAAATCCATTCGCACAATAAGCGTGTTGCTTCGGAAGCTTGGTTGCCCACCGCAATTTGCGTCGCCATGCCGGTTTCACGCGCAATTTCGGCAAGGCGCCTCGCTTCATAAATCGTATGCGTCAGCGGTTTTTGGCAGAACACATGCTTTCGTTTCTTCATCGCCGCCGCGGACACCGCCGCATGCAGGTTGTCCGTGGTGCACACAACCACGGCATCGAGATCCTTCTGCTTTTCGAGCAGTTCGCGGAAATCACTGTAGGCCACGCAGCCTCTATACGTCCCCGACGCCTTCTGCGCCCCGTAATAAGCGTTCACGATTTGCTGGCAGGGCTCACGGCCCGCCATGCCGCCGGTCACTTTGAGCGTATGCGTCAGCTGAATGGGCTGGTCCGGACTGAGCCAATCCCAGCCCGTCTCCACACCCAGCAACTTTCGAACGGAATTACAGAACTCGTGCGGCTCCCATTGCGGATGATCCGCGCTGCCCTTGTTCGGATCGCAGACTGCCACGCCTTGTACGTCGGGTTCCTTCAGGAAGTGAAGCATCACGCGTAGACCCTGCGCGCCGACGCCGATGAATGCCATGTTGATCTTGTCGCTCGGAGGCAGGTATCCCGGTCCGCCCAGCACATGACGCGGCACGATCGAGAAGCCGATCGCCGTCGCGGCGCTCTGGCCCAAAAACTTGCGCCGTGAATAACGGCTTGCTGGAGCGCTTCCCGCAGGATTCCGATCTTTCATTTCAGCACCTCGGCGTTGCAGTTCTAGAGATATTTCAGCAGGAGATCAATAAATGACGGGAACGCCTGCCCACCCGCAGCGTGTTTCCGATTCGTCCACCCAGCCAGCGCTCCTGCGGAGCCGTGCCATAAACCCGCGACGATTCATGGAGGTATGCCCATATGATTTCGTTCGCCGCAGGATATCATCCGCTGAATTGAGTGGGAAGCTTTGGCATTGCGCCAAGCAATGGCTGCCTGCACGGTTACTCGTCGCGTAAAACCTGCATGGGCTCCACGCGCGCGGCGCGGATCGCGGGCACCAGCGAAGCAACTGCCGCTACGACAAGCACCATGAGAACCACAGCCAAGGAGGTCGCCATATCAGAGGGGGAAACGCCATAAAGCATTCCGGAAAGCGCCCGCCCGAACACAGCCGCAAGCCCCCAGCCCGCAATGCAGCCCACGAAAGAAACTCCGAGACCCTCCAGGAGAAATTGCTTTACGATTTGTCCTCGCACCGCCCCCAGTGCGAGACGGAGGCCAATTTCGCGGCGGCGGATATTCACGGAGTAGCTGAGCGTTCCGTAAAGGCCGACGCAAGCCAAAGACACAGCGGTAACAGCAAAGAGGGCCAGTAGAACAGTGCGAAGACGATTTTCCGCGAAGGCGTCGTCGATCCGTCCTCCCAGTGATGTGATATCGAACACCGAGCGGGCAGGTTCGATCTCATGAATCTTCTCTCGTAGAGTCTTGGCCATCGCCAGAGGTTCGGCGTGGGTGCGAACGAGGTAAAAGGGATCCGGGCCGCCGGGAGCGCCAAAGCACCAGTACACTGTCGGGCTCGGTGGGCGGTTCATGCCTTCCTCTCGGGCATCGCCGACGATTCCCCGTACTTCGCCTACGTCCTGCGGTTGCAGGAAAAAGTTGCCCACCGCCTGAAGATGATGGCCGATGATCGTCGATCCAGCGGGGTATGCATCTGCAAAA
>WNFG01004632.1_pt1 | contig 11560 bp, 9 predicted proteins | sample 5400431 | NCBI WGS metagenome assembly WNFG01 (sample SAMN13153346, study PRJNA577476) | soil metagenome | isolation source: 120 cm saprolite under Douglas fir tree site 2 hole 3 replicate 2 | place: USA:California | collected 2015-04-18
GCCGAAACCGCTGCTGATCGCCCGGGCTTGTTGGAAGGAGCGCGACTAGGAGAGTGCAATCGCGGGCAAGCTCGCATCGCCGGGAGCGCGGCACTCCAGTGCCGCTCATGTGGTCCGCGCGATCGAGACGTCGCGCGTTGCGCGGCTCCTGAGCGTGCGACCGTAACTGGATCGCCAATCCATGAAGTCCCGTACTAGGGGCGGGACCAGCCGGCTTCTCGCCGGGCGGCGAGTTCGGCCATCGCCTCATACTTCTGGACGATTTCCAGCATGATGGATTTGGCGGTGGAGTCCTGCATTTGGTCGGTCCTCCTGCGCGCCTCCTCCGCCCGTTCCCTCCAATATTCGGAGGTCTGCAGGCCGCCCACCCTGGATTCCATACCTGGCGCCCCCTTGTCCGTGGCAGTATGAGAAACGGCGAAGCGCCCTCTTTCGTTGCTTGTTGCCTCGGTAAGCCATTACGGGGGATGACATGTCTGTAGCACCGTCGACAATCGCTTCACGGCTGGGCCGTTTCCTGCTCTTGGCATGGCTTGCCCTGGTCGCCTGCGACAGCGACCCGACGCCGATCGTCCAGGCGCCGGCTGGCGGCGCAAGCGCGCAGCTCGCTTCGACCAATGCGCCCGGCGGTGCGGCGGCCGTTCCCGGCGGCGGACCCGACTACAAGCTCGGCCCGAACGATCGGGTCCGCATCATCGTCTTCGGCCAGCCGACGCTCACCGGCGAATACTCGCTCGACGGCAACGGCGTGCTCGCCTTTCCCCTGATCGGCAACGTCCCGGCCCAGGGCGTGACGACCAGCCAGCTGCAAAAGACGATCGCAGCCAAGCTCCATCCGGACTACCTGGTCAATCCCAGCGTCAGCGCCGAAGTCGTGACCCGCCGTCCGTTCTACGTGATCGGCGAGGTCCACAAGCCCGGCAATTATCCCTACGTGACCGACATGACGGCGCTGAACGCCGTCGCGATGGCCGGCGGGTTCACCTACCGGGCGCGCAAGAATGACTTCTACGTCAAGCGCCTCGACCAGAGCGGCAAGATGGTTCGTATCGAGGCAAAGGCCGGCACCGTGCTTCGGCCGGGCGACACGCTGGAAGTTCGCGAACGGATGTTCTGATGGCTTACGCATCCGACCACTCCTCGTCACTGGTGCGTCGGCGCACCGCCCTAAGGGCGGTGCCGCCGACGCCCCACTATGTCTCTGCCGAGCCGGTTGTCCGGATGACGCCGGCCGCCGAAGAGGAGGGCTTTCTCGAGACGCTTCGCAAGCTCTGGCGGCAGCGCGGGCTGATCGCGCTATGCACGCTGCTGCTCGGCGGGGCCGGCATTTTCGCGGCATGGGCCCTGCCATCATATTACGTCTCCGAGGCAAGAGTGCTGGTCGGCGTGCAAAACCCGCGCCTGCCAAACGTCGAATCGCTCGTCGCCGATGTCAGCCCCGACGCCGAACGCGTCCAGAACGAGGGCTTCGTCCTGCAGTCGCGCAACATCGCCAAGCAGGTGATCGATCAGCTGAAGCTGCGCGACGATCCGGAATTCAACCCCGCGCTTCGCAAGCCGTCGCTGTGGTCGCGCCTTGACCTGCGGCAGTACGTGCCGCCGGCGGTCGAAGGGTGGATCGCCCAGTTGATGCCGGCGAAGCCGGTAAGGCCGATCGATGCCGACAGGGAAGCCGCCAGCCGCGATGACCGGATGGTCGATCTCCTGCTGTCGCGCGTCGACGTGTCGACGCTGGGCCGTTCGCATGTGCTGAGCGTCAAGGCGGAGTCGCAGAATCCGGAAACCGCCGCCGCCGTCGCCAACACGCTAGCCGAGCGATATCTCGACTACCAGCGCCGCGACAAAGTCGAATCGATGGACCGCGTCGACAAGTTCCTGCTCGGCCGGATCTCCGAACTGCGCGAACAGGTCGCCAAGTCGGACCAGGCGGTGGAGGACTACCGGCGAAGCCACAGCCTCTACAAGAGTGGCGGCAGCGGCGTCACCGCCCAGCAGCTCAGCGAGCTCAATTCGCAGCTGCTCGCCGCGCAAACGGCCAAAGCCGAAGCCGAGTCGCGGCTGAAGGAAGCCCAGGAGATGAGCAAGGGCGGCCTCACCACCGAGAGCGTTCCGGAAGTTCTGAAGTCGCCGCTGATCGCCTCGCTCAAGCAGGCGCAGGCCGACTCCGAGCGCAAAGCCGCCGAACTGTCGGCGTCCTACGGCGCACGCCACCCCTCGATGGTCAACGCCCGCGCCGAGGCCGGCAACATCCAGCGGCGGGTCGGCGCCGAAATCGCCAAGGTCGTCGACGGACTGGCGCGCGAGGCGCGCACCGCCCAGGCTCGCTACGACGCGCTGGCCGCCAACTTCGAAACTCTGAAGCATCAGATGGGCGCGGTGAACGAAGACTCGATCCAGCTCGAATCGCTCGAGCGCGACGCGACGGTCAACCGGAACCTCCTGCAAGCCATGCTGCTGCGCGCCAAGCAGAGCACGGGCGCCGAAACCATCCTGCAGGCCAACGCCAAGCTGGTCTCGCCGGCCGCCCCAGCCGGCGGGCCGACCTATCCGCCCAAGGCGCTGATTGCCCTGCTCGGCGTCGTCGGCGGCATGATGGTGGGATCGGCGATCGCGCTGCTGCGTGAGGGTGGCGACCATACCTTCCGTCGCGCCGAGCAGATCGAGTCGGCGACCGGCCTGCCGGTGATGGCGATGGTGCCGCAAGTGGCCGGCCGCACGCCGCCCGCCATGCAGGTGCTTCGCCAACCGACATCGGCCTACAGCGAGGCGCTGCGCCGTCTTCACATCGGCGTCGAGCTGTCAGAAGCCGCCACCTCGCCGAAGACCATCCTGTTCAGTTCGGCCACGCCGTCGGAAGGCAAGTCGGTGATGGTCGCCTCGCTCGGCCGATTGCTTGCCAGCAACGGCAAGCGGGTGCTGTTGATCGACTGCGACTGGCGCAGCCCGCGGCTGCACCAGATCTTCCGCTTCAGCAATCGCGACGGCTTGGCCAGCCTGCTGGCGGACAAGGAAGCCCAGCTCGACAACGTGATCCATCACGATGCGCTGTCCGGCGTCGACGTGATGCCGGCAGGACCGTGGAGCCCGAGATCCGCCCATTTGCTCGGTTCGGAACACATGCGCCACCTCCTCGAGGCACTCGAGCCGCACTACGAGTTCATCATCCTCGATACGCCGCCCGCCCTGGTCACGGCCGACGTGATGGCGCTGTCGCGCCTCGTCGAGAAGGTGGTGTTCGTGGTCCGCTGGGGTCATACGCGCCAGGAGGCCGTCCTCGAGGCGCTGAAGCAGATCATCGACGCACAAGGCGACGTCGCCGGTGTCGTGATGTCGCGCGTGGTGTCCAAGCAGTATCGCCAGTACTCCTACGGCGATCCCTTCTTCGAGAGCAGCCGCGCCGCGGCGAGCCATCCCTCGTAGGCCATGCACGATCCGTCTCGCGTTCTGTTCGTCAGCCGTTACTACTGGCCGGAGCTGATCGGTTCGGCACCCTTCAGCACCGACATCGCCGAGTGGTTGACGGTCCACGGCCGGCAGACCACGGTGGTGAGCGGCCTGCCGCACTATCCCGACACCGTCGTCTTCCCGGCGTACCGCGACAGGCAGCGCCCGCGCGAGAACGTCTGCGGCGTCGGCGTCGAGCGCCTGCGGAGCGGCCCGCCGCGCGGGCCGTCGGCGGTGTCGCGGATCGCCAACGAAGCCGAATTCCTGCTGCGCGGCCTCGGCGCGCTGGCGAGCGGCCGCATCCGCCGGCACTCCGTCGTGCTCGCCCTCTGCCCGTCGATTCTCTGCGTCGCGCTGGGCCTGGCGGCGCGCCGGCCCGACGGGGTCTGCATCGCCGTCGTCCACGACATCCAATCGGGCCTCGCCGAGAAGCTTGGCATGATTGGCGGCGGCCGGCTGGCGACCCTCATGCGCGCCTGCGAGCGCGCGGTGCTGAACCGGACCGACCTGGTCGTGGTGCTGTCGGCGGAGATGAAGGGCCAGCTGCGCCGCATCGGCGTCACGGCGCCGATCGAGGTTGTGCCGCTGTGGGTCGATACCGACCACATCCTGCCCGCGCCGGCGACGGCGCGAACAGGCGTAAAGGTGCTCTACAGCGGCAATCTCGGCCGCAAGCAGGGGCTGGGCCAGGTCGTCGGGCTGGCCCGCGAGCTTGCCGCCCGCCGCTCGGATATCGAGATCGTGCTGCGCGGCAACGGCAGCCAGGCCACCGAGCTGTCCGCCGAGATCGCCCGGCTCGGCCTCACCAACATCCGCCTGAGCGAGCTGCAGCCCAACGAAGCGCTCGGCACCGCCCTGGCGGCCGGCGACATCCACCTGGTGCCGCAACGTCCCGATGCCGCATCGTTCGCCGTGCCGTCGAAGGTCTTCAACATCATGGCGGTCGGACGGCCGTTCGTCGCCACCGCCCTGCCCGACAGCGTGCTGTGGCGTCTGCAACGACAGAGCGGGGCTTTCCTGTGCGTGCCGCCGGACGATCCTTTGACCTTCGCCGAAGCGGTCACCAAGCTCGCCGACGATAGCCGCCTGCGCCAGGAGCTTGGGCAGCGCGGCCGCGAATTCGTCGAACGGCACTACGCCAAGCCGCGCGTTCTCGGCCATCTCATGAGCCGCCTCGATGCCTTCGCGATGGCCCGATAACGCGCCGTCGCCGCGCGAAGTGCTGATTCTCGAGCCCGACGCCGAAGGTCATTCCCAGGAATGGCTGCAGCACCTGGTCGAATTCGTCGCCAAAGACGCCAGGGGCGTGGCGATTGCCGTAGCGGCGCCGCCGGCGCTGTGCACGGCGCTGTCGCGGTCGATGCCGCCCGCCGCCGAGGGCCGCATCCGCTTCATTGCCTTGGGGCCGCGCGAGCTCGAGCTGTGCACCCACCGATCGCTGGCGGTAGCGGCGTTCGCGCGCTGGTGGACGATGCGCCGATATCTCAGCCGCAGCGGCGCCGACTTCGGATTCTTTCTCTCCCTGGACCTGCTTTGCCTGCCGTTCGCGCTCGGACTGGGCATGCTGGGCAAACCGATCGCCGGCATCTTGTTCCGCCCGTCGGTGCACTATGGCGCGCTCGGCGAATACCATCCGAACTCGGCCGAAAGACTGCGCGACCTGCGCAAGGACCTGCTCTACCGCCTGATGCTGCGCAATCCCAGCATACGGGCGGTGCTGTCGCTCGATCCCTTCTTCCCGGCACACGCCCTCTCGCATTACCGCCATGGCGTCAAGGTGCAGGCGGTGCCCGACCCGGCCCAGCCGACGGTCGAGGCCACCGGCGGCAGCACCGCAGGCACCGATTTCGTGCCACCCGGGCGCATCGGTCTTCTGCTGTTCGGCTACCTGACCGAGCGCAAGGGACCGCTCGCCGTGCTCGACGCGCTCCGACTGTTGCCGAGCCATATCGCCGCCCGCGTCGCCTTGCTGTTTGCCGGCCGGATCGATCCCGCCATCCGTCACGCCATCGACAGCCGCTGCTCGGCGCTGGCGCGCGACCGGCCCGAATTGTGGTTGCGCATCGAGGACAGGCGGCTCGACCGCGCCGACCTCGCGGCCCTGGTGGCGCGCAGCGACATCGTGCTGGCGCCCTATCAGCGCTTCGTCGGCTCCAGTGGCGTTCTGCTGTGGGCGGCGCGGGCCGGACGTCCGGTGCTCGCCCAGGAATTCGGCCTGGTCGGACGGCTGACGCGCGACCATCACTTGGGCGCGGTCGCCGATTCATCCGATCCGGCCCGCCTCGCCAGCGAGATCGAGCGCATGATCGTTCGCGGGCCACAAAGTTTCATCGACCTGTCATCGGCCACAACTTTCGCCTCGTCGCGCACGCCGCAGCGGTTCGCATCGGCTGTGCTTTCCAGCCTGATCGAACGCACCGCCGCCTGACATGGCGGTCCCAACATGATCACAACATCGCCGGCAAACGGCGTGGAGAATCGGCCCATGTAATCGACGACCGACATGTCGTCAGGTCATCCGTGAGGAGAGACCGTATGAAACACGACACGATCGAGCGGGCGACGACGATGCGGCTCGAGCAGGCAATCGCTGGTGGCCATGGCGCCGCGACGGCGGCATCGGGCACGCATCGACCGCGGCGGGGCCGCGTCGTCTCGGAGGCGATCGTCAGCCCGTTCGTGGCGGGCCTCGACGCGGTCACCATCTTCGCCGCCGGCGTTGTCGCCATGCGTTGGGGTCCCTCCGGCGTCGATTGGCGCCTCGAAGGCCTCGTCATCCTTCTCGGCGCATTGCTCGGCATGAACTTCCTGCATCTTGCCGGCGCGCATCGCTTCGCCCAGTTCGCCGACCTGGGCGGCGCCATCGGCCGCGCCTTGCTGGGCTGGCTGATAACCTTGAGCACGCTGGCTGTCGCCAACTCCCTGGTCGAGCCGATGACCGCCGCGAATGGCCCGTGGATTGCCCTGTGGTTCTCGGGCGGCGTCGTGCTGCTTGTGAGCGGCCGCGTCGTGCTGCATCACCAGATGAAAAGCTGGAGCCGCGCCGGCCGACTGGGCGAGATCGTCGCCGTCATCGGCGCGGGTCCGATGGCGCAGCGCCTGCTGCGCAGCATGAATGGCTGCTCCGATGGGCCGCACATCTTTGGCGTCTACGACGATGAGGCGGCATCGCTGCCGCGGCGCTGCATGGGGCACGCCATCGTCGGCTCGGTCGACGATCTGGTGCGCGATGTCCGCGTTCACGGCATCGACACCGTCATCGTGGCGCTGCCCTCGACCGGCGAGCACCTGCTGGTCGAGACGCTGAACAAGCTCAGCCTGGTGCCGGTCGACGTCAAGCTCTGTCCCGGCGAATTCGCCATGCGCCTGGGCACTGTCCAGGTGAGTAACGTCGGTGGCATGACATTCCTGAACGTCATCGATCGTCCCCTGCGCGACTGGTCATGGATCGCCAAGTCAGTCGAGGACCGGCTGCTCGGCCTGCTCATCGTGCTGTTGATCTCGCCGGTCATGATGGCGATCGCGCTGCTCATCAAGCTCGACAGTCCGGGGCCGGTGCTGTTCCGGCAGAAGCGCTACGGCTTCAACAATCAGCTGATCGAGGTGCTGAAGTTTCGCACCATGCATCACGAGCTGAGCGACGCCAACGCCGAGCGTTTGACGCAGCGCAACGACCCGCGCATCACGCGGGTCGGCGCTTTCCTGCGGCGCACCAGCCTGGACGAGCTGCCGCAGTTCCTGAACGTGGTGCGCGGCGACATGTCGATCGTCGGTCCGCGGCCGCATGCCCTTTCTGCCAAGGCCGGCACTCTGCTCTACCAGGACGCCGTCAGGCATTACGACTCGCGCCACCGCGTGAAGCCCGGCATCACGGGATGGGCGCAGGTCAACGGTTGGCGTGGCGAGACCGACACCGTGGAACAGATACGCAAGCGTGTGGAGCATGACATTTACTACATCGAACATTGGTCGATTACCCTCGACCTCCGGATCATCGCGCGCACCGTCCTCGGCGGCTTCACCGGTCGCAACGCGTTCTGACGGCGATCGGAGGTCGTTGGTGCGTTGCCTGTGGCTCACGCTCGCCGATCCGGAGCCGCGCCATAATGGCCAGTTCGTCTATTCCGGCGGATTGATCGACTCGGTCGCGCAAGCTGGCGGCGACGTCGAGGTGCTGGGCCTCGGCCGTTCCGATTCGGCCGAGGCCAATGCCAAACGCGGCCGCCATGTCGTGTGGTGGCTGCCCGACGATTCGCCCTACTCCCACTGGGGCAGCCTCGCTTCGACCCTGCCGCATACCGCCTATCGCTGCCGCACGACCGGCATGCGGCGCATCCTCGACAAGCTGCTGCGGCGCGGCAGCTGGGACGGCATCGTTTTCGACGGCATCTCGAGCGGGTGGGCGCTGCCGCGCGTGCTCGAGCACTATTCCGGCCACGCCGACCGGCCGCGCCTGATCTATATCTCGCACAACCACGAGGAGAGCCTGCGCGCCCGGATCGCCGAAAGCCAGCCGCTGTTCCTCAAACGCCAGGCCGTCCGTCTCGACGCGCTCAAAGTGTCGCGGCTGGAGCGCGAGCTCGTCGACGCCGTCGACTTCGTGACGGCGATCACCCAGGAGGATCTCAAGCTCTACCACGGGCGGCGCTTCGACAAGCCGATGGACGTGTTGACCCCCGGCTATTGCGGCCGACGGCTCGGCGTGCGCCGGCTCTCGGACGCCTTGCCGCGCCGTGCGGTGATCGTCGGCAGCTTCGACTGGATCGCCAAGCGCATGAACCTTGCGGAATTCGTCGACATCGCCGACCCGCTGTTCGCCGATGCCGGCGCCGAGTTGCAGGCGGTCGGCAGCGCCGATGAAGCGTTCCTCCAGCAGCTGCGGCACCGGACCGTGGCCACCCGGTTCACCGGCACGGTGCCCGACATCGAGCCCTATCTCGACGAGGCGCGGATCGCCATCGTGCCGGAGCGCAACGGCGGCGGCTTCAAGCTCAAGGTCCTGGAGTACGTCTTCAACCGCGTGCCGATTTTCGCGCTGAATGGCTCGTTCGCCGGCGTTCCCCTCATTCACAACGACAGCGCCATGCTCTATCCCGACCATGCCGCCCTGGCGCACGGCGTGCTCGAGGCGATCGACGACGTCGACCGGCTGAACCGCCTGCAGGAACGCGCCTTCGCCGCCTGCTCGGGGCGTTTCGAGTGGTCGAGCCGCGGCCGGCAGATCGTGTCGGCGATCACCTCATGAACCCGCCGTCGCCTGCCTCGGCGCCGGCCACGCGGCTCGATTTCCTCGACACCGCGCTCGTCGCGCTCTTCCTGCTCGGCCTCTATCTCGGCGTCGCGCTGCAGATCAGCTCGAAGGTCCCGCTGACCTGCGCGCCGTCCGGCGCGGCCGGCCTGATCATGCTGTGGCGCCGACGCGACCAGATCAACTCCCGGCACCTGGCAGGCCTGCTCGCCGTCGTCACGGTCTATCTCTGCTCGATCCTCGCCGCCAGCGACTACGCCTATCTCAGCAAGCGGTTCACGGGACTGCTGCAGCTCACCTACTCGCTGGTCATCGCCTACGCGATCTTCCTGACCCTGGTGCATGGCGAGCGCCGGCAGATCGCCGGCATCCTGCTCGGCTTCTGCATCTTCATCATCGTCGGCTGCCTGCTCGAGACCTACGCCGGTCTGCGCCCGATCAGCGACGCGGTGCGCGAACGCCTGTACGACGCCGGCGTGGTCTACGACGCCGACCTGCGCGACCAGATCCTCTACGGCCGCATCCGGCCCAAGCTCTTCACCTCCGAACCGTCGGCCGTGACCTTCGCCTATACGCACTTCTGCTCGGTCTGGCTGGTCGTCAGCCCATGGCGCTGGAAGCTGCCGGTTTTCCTCGGCATGATCGGCATGGCGCTGTTCGTGCTGCCGGGGCCGACCCTGGTGCTGATGCTGCTGCTGACCATTCCGTACCTGATCTTCCTCGCCGGCGCGCGGCCCGGACGGCGGCCATCGGCGACGCGCCTGGCGAGCTCGCTCGCGATCTCGATTCTGCTGATCGGCGTGGCGATCGTGCTCGGCCGGACAGTCTTCGCCGAGCGGCTGGACGAGCTCGCGAGCGGCCGCGACGCCAGCTTCTTCTACCGCTTCACCGGCCCGATGCTCGTGGCCTTCGACATGTTTCGCCACTACCCGTGGGCCGGCGCCGGGCTGACCGGCGAGCCGTTCATCGCCGACAAGGTGATGGACGTCTACATGAACTCGCCGTCGTTCCAGGCGGCGTGGCGCATCTCGCGCATCGGCGACGTGCTCACCAACTATTTCTGGCTGCATTGGATCTACCTCGGCCTGGTGTGGGGCGTGATCTGCCTGGTCGCGGTTTCGCTGTGGCTGCGCCTGCTGGGCGCCCCCAATGTGCTTTATTGCTGGACCGTATGGCTCATCCTGGGGCAGGCCTCGGGCTCCTATGTCGGGCCCAAGACCTGGAGCGTGCTGCTGATCGCGGCGGCCGCCTCGATCCTGAGAGTCGGCGCCCGCCAGCCCCGTGCTGCGCCGGCGCCGGCCTTTACGCCCCGCCCGCAATTGCGCTTCATCAACCCTCCAGGATACCTCCGAACATGATCCCGCCCGATGCACGGCGGCGCGGCCTGATGGCGGGCGCGGGCATGGCGCTCGCCGCCCTGCCGGCCATCGCCGCCGCCCAGCAAGCACCCCGTCAGAGATCTGACAGAAGCGACATGCTGTCGGCGGCCGCGTTCGGCGCCCGCGGCGACGGCGTCGCCGACGACAGCGCGGCGCTGCAGGCCGCCCTCGATGCCGCCTTTGCGCCGAACGGCCCGGGCTTTCTCGCCATTCCGCAGGGCACCTACAAGCTGACGAGGCCCCTGCGGGTGGTGACGCCCGTCGGCCAGAAAGGCGACGTCGGGCACCGCCACGGCATCATCGGCCACGGCGCGCGGCTGGTCTCGGCGATCGCCGACGGCGGCAACGTCCTGGAGTATGTCAGCAACGCCACGGTGCGTTTCCTGCAGATCGAGGGGCTCGACATCCTGGGCGGCGGACGCGAAGGCCACGGCATCTCGCTCGAGTGCGAGCACAAGGAGCACTATCTCTACAATTTCTGCCTGCGCGACATCACCGTGCAGGGTGTGGGCGGCGACGGCTGCCGCATGATGGGCAACGTCTTCGAAGGCCAGGTGATCAACACCTATCTGCGCGACAACAAGAAGAACGGCATGACCCTGGGGCACGGCGCGCGCGCCGGCATCCTGTCGGCCATCCACGTGTTCGGTTGCGTCTTCGGACAGAACGGCCAGTACGGCGTCGAGATGGTCAACGGCTGCTACGATGCCGCCTTCCACGGCTGCTACTTCCTGCTCAACGGCAAGCACGGCCTGGTCGCCCTGAACGGCTGCACGCTGCTGTCCAACTGCGGCTTCGAGAACAACCACGAAGCCGCACCCGGTTTCGACAAGGGCGGCGCCGGCATCTATCTCCAGAACTTCGGCACCCTGGTCGGCTGCACCGCCTATTCGATGTTCAATCAGAAGCGCCTGATCGATGCCTATGTCGTCAGCCAGCTGGTGCTGATCGGCTGCGCCGGCAGCGGCGACGCCCGCGCCAAGGCCGCCGGCCTCGCCCGTCTCGACGGCGAGAAGAAGAAGGCGCGCGCCACCATCGTGAGCTCGCAAGGTGCCGTCGAATACGCCAACGGCTTCGAAGGCCTCGAGATCTCCGGCAAGGACGGCGGCGCCCGGTTCGGCGCCGACTGGCAGAGCCCGAACCTCGTGCAACTGGGCTCCTACCGCCTGTGGGTCGACCGCCGCGGCCGCCTGCGGCTCAAGAACGGCGTGCCGACATCGGATGAAGACGGCACGGCGATGGGCGCCGCGTAGGGGTCCTTCCGGCCGAGCGGATTTATCCGCGCGCGGCGGGCCCCGAGAAACGTTAGTGGCGGAGACTCTGGTCACCGGTAGAACGGCCACCAGAATTTCCAACGGGGAGTTTCCGCACTTTCCGCTAGTCGCAGACAGCCGGGGACAGCCCCGCGGAAACATCGGTAGAATCGGCATCGGAGGGGGTTGCCGCACTTTCCGCTACCCTTTTGAGGGCGTGGCGGGTGGATGGCGCA
>WNFG01005159.1_pt1 | contig 11560 bp, 4 predicted proteins | sample 5400431 | NCBI WGS metagenome assembly WNFG01 (sample SAMN13153346, study PRJNA577476) | soil metagenome | isolation source: 120 cm saprolite under Douglas fir tree site 2 hole 3 replicate 2 | place: USA:California | collected 2015-04-18
GACTTTGAAATCGTCCTCGTCATTCACATAATAGGCAGCTTTAGTGAGAGCAACTAGAACCTGCGATTTTTCCTCATCCTCCGTAAACTCCTGCAGCTGAGTTCGTTGATCGTCATAGATGGCTCTTGCTGCTGCTGGGTCAATGCGCATCATGCCAGGCACGGTGCTGGAAAGACCCAAGAGCCGCATCTGGGCATCAGGCAATGCCTCTGCCAGCCGTTTGGCCTCTTGCGGAACAGTTTGCTGCTTCAACTGGATCTCCGCAAGCAGAGAAATCTGTTGCATTCTGCTATGCATTTTCGCAGCTTCCTGCGGTGTAACGTTCTCCTCGATCACGCCGCCCGAGTAGGTCATGCCCTCGGTGGCCTTATCGAGATCTTTATCCTCCTCGATCAATGATTTCGCCAGATGCGGATCGATTTCTCTGATAGCAGGAATCGCCCTAAAAATCAGTGCCCTTTTTCTGTCTGTAAACTTGACGACTCCCTGCGGCGTCGTGTAATACCCTTGATAGTCCACGTCGTCTTTCGAAGCAGAGGCCGTCACATTCTCGAGAAAGGCATTGATCGCGCTGCGCAGGAGGTTGACATCCGGCACTGCAGACTTCGCGGTTTGCAACAAAATAAGAAACTCGGCATTCCGATTTCTAAACTTTGGTACTCCCTCAGAATAAAACTTGAGCGCTTCACCGAAGGTCTGATATATCTCAGACTCATGGTTCTTCTGGGCTTCCAGCCTCTTGATGATCTGTGCTATGCCGCGGTAGGGATATTCGCCCGTTTTTCCGATATGCACAGCCTGCCGCCGAATCTCCGTAAGCGCGGCCTGCAGTCGTCGCTCAGAAAGTCCGTTAGCCCCTTCTTCCACCTTCACCTGTGCATCCCAATAATTTGGGAAAATATGCGACGCAGCGTCCGCTCGAACATCTTCAGGGAATCGGCCGCGCGCGTCGCTTGCGGGCTCTTCGACCTGCCAGAAAAGCTCCATCGCCGCATCGCTGTTTACCGCCGAGAGTTCCACCAGCGCATTCTTCTCGAGAGCAACTCTGTCCCATTGATCTGACACACTCGAAGACTGGCGAAACAACCGAATACACCATTCTTCTTCGCGCGGAGAAATCACCTTGGCACCGACCTGAGTTAGCGGCAGAAGATAGAAGACTTGGCTGGAATCGTCGATCTGGGCAAGAAGAGCATAGCTCTCATTGAGAAGGCTGACTGTATCAAGCTTTTTCTTGGGAGGATTGGGCTTGGTGAAGCTTGTCAGCATCAACAAGGTCAACAGCACGCCGGTCAACTTGAAGGCTCGCCTCATAGCCTAACCTCCACCACCGGAGATATGCTGGAGTTCGCTCCGCTCGACCAGGATCGTCGAAGCATCATCAGCAAAATCAAGCTTCCGATCAAAATAACCGCAGGTAAAGGCCGCAATGAGTTGTAGCCACGAAGTTGACCATCGAATGAGAACAACCCAGAATATGTCATCAAGGGGGGGTGGTTCGGAGGAAGGACAGTTCGTTGAGGGGGTTGCACATTGACCAAAGGACCAAAGGCGCCACCTGTGCAAGATTCGTCGGCGGCTGATGTCTCCCAGGTTCCCCCGCCGAGATCACTCTTGTCTGTACATCCTGAGGCGTGCTGGATACCGAGCACCAGCACGAAGGTAAGCAACACAAATAAAAAGCTAGCATTTGCTTTCATTTGTAGTTCACTATCTCCTTACGGGGCTGGCTCCCCCAAATATGAATTAAAACTCGGGTCGCCCGTCACGGTCAAACAAATGCCAGCATTGGACTCAAATAAACACGCTGGGGTTGTTCCGCATCGGGTCAAATGTCATCTTGGGAAAACAGCGGGCCGAGCACAAACAGCTGTTGCGGCTTGCAAGTTTACAGTCTCATAGGCCGCTTAGGATGGTGTTCGCGCTATCAAGAACTTAGCGGGTATCATAGCGTAAGTTGCTGATTAGTCAAGAGCACTTCTGTTTACACGATATTAATTTTTCCCAAATCGAAACTCTGCGCAAATGATCCATAGTCGATATAAGGCATTTATTATCAATATGATACGGGTTACACTTCTTGTTGGCTCAAAGATCAGGAGGTCTGCTCCTTACGTGATTTTAATTAAAATTTAGGACATGCCCCAACAATGGGTTCAGATCTGCCAGAATCTTAAGGGCCTTGAACTGCGCGCCGCCATAGGGTACGATTTCCGGCTCACACCCAAATTCATGCAGCTATTATGCGTTCGCATGGAAACCCAAAATGAGCGCTACGGATCGGAACTTCGCACGTGACAGCACAGGAACTCGAAGACCTTATCAGGGACCTATTTCGCGGTCCCCGTAACCGAATCCTAGGATCCCTTGCGGTCGCATGTGGTTCGTTGGCTTTGTGGCTGTATGAGCAGAAGTGTTCCTCTCTCTTCTGTATTGTTGGGCTCTGCTCCACTATTATCGTTGCAGCCATTTCCCTTGCGTGGCTGGTTATCAGATATGCTCGCATCTCCTTTGGACGCCCGTTATCTCCCGATAATGTAACGCCCATTTCGGCCAAGGGGCTTGCCTGTTACGTTGAAAATGACCAGGTGCTGTTTTGGAAGCTGGGGCGAATTAGCGACATTCGTCGGCTTGTCAGTATGGTCCAGAACACGCAGACCTCAGTAATCGTGTTGCACGGCGAAGATGGGGCGGGCAAGACTTCGCTTCTCCGGGCCGGGCTACAACCTGCTCTGAAACAGCTAGGTGTCCTGTCCGTGTACTGCGATGCCACTGGACTAAACCCGGTTAGCGCATTCTCGGGCGCGGTGCTGACGGAACTGAAGCGCGACGTGGAAAGCGACCTCGAACTGCTGGCCACAGAACAAACAAGAAGTGTGCTCATTATTGATTCTTTTGAGCAACTTGACGTTGAGTCATCGGAACATGCTCCTTTGTTTACTCTCCTACGTGCCCTCCATGATCATGTGCCCCCACACCTCGTTCAATTGGTCATCGGCTTTCGGAACAATTACAGGCCCGCGTGGCTCAAGATTGAACAACGAATCGGAATACGAGCAGTACATCTTAGCTTGGATCTTATCAGGGATGATGTGGCCAGCGATGGCATTGAGACGATTCTCCAAGAATCGGATGTAAATGTGGATCGCTCCATCATTCGCGACTATATAAGGGGTGTCGCCAGCACCCACGGTGAAGTTTCGCCTGTTGACATTGGAATCGGCGCTCATATCTTTGAAAAATGGGCACGTCGCCGTCCGCAACGGCGCCTGCGATTCCTGGATTATGTGGCTGCCGGCGGCGTTCGCGGCGTGCTAATGGCCCACGTGTGCGAGCGATTGGGAACTGAATATGTGTTCGACACGGATCGTTCCGCTCTGATTCAATGCATTGCGCACGACTTTGTTAACCAGGAAACCAATGAGCGGAAACTTACAGGAACCTCAGCAGCGGAGCTAGCAGACATCACCGGATTGAATGTCGACCTTCTGAACGATATGTACTTGCCCGGCCTTGCAGCGCAGGAATCGCGCATTTTGGAGGTCTTGCCTGGAGAGAATCCAGCCAAATACCGCATAGCTCGTGAATTGTTCGTTGACGCTTTGAGGCACTTGAAAGAAGAAATCGACAAGACAGTCAACCGCACTCACTTGTTCTTGTTGGATCAGTATGCCTGGTGGAAAAGAACCAAGCACCGGCGTGATTTTCTACGAGGAAGTCTCCTCAGCCTCGCCCGGCTCTACTGCGAGGCTAGCACTGGTACTCACAATATCGAGTTTAGAAACTACATCAACAAGAGCCTAACGGAGCAAAAGAAATATCGTTGGATAACTAGTACAGCCGTAATCTTGGCTGCGGGAATTTCCGCTACTCTGTGGTTTTTCGCGAGCGCATACATTCAGAAAACTAGGCTGAGCAGTTGGCTCCTGCCGGGCGAATTGTACGAGCGCCAAGAACAACTGAAAAAACTGCGGATTCAAGGCTATGCCGTAAGCGAATTAGGTTGGCTCAGTTCGGTAAATCTCGGCAATCTTGAAATCACCGACGCCCGTTTGACCTCGCTTAAGGGCATTTCCAATGCGCTTAACGTGCAGGATATTACCCTCGACTTGACCGGAGCACCGATTGTCTCCCTAGACGAGGTCACCAGCCTTCCGCAACTCACGACTCTCAAACTTTATCTTGGCCACTCCAAGATACAGAACCTGGCCGATCTGCCCCAAGCCGCCAAGCTACAGACACTCACTTTGTATCTGGGCGGATCCATCGTTAGGAGTATCAACGAACTGGCCCAAATGAATCAACTCCGAAATCTGGAACTTCATTTGGCTGGCTCCGCCGTGCGAGATTTGACCGAGCTGACCAAACTAAGTGCACTGCGGAAACTCACCCTTGATCTCGATGCGTCACAACTCCGCATTGTGGGGGACCTGAATAAAGCTACTAACCTTCAAGACCTAATTGTCAACATCGAGAGCCCGCGAGGTGACCGTCGGCCAAATGGTGGCGAGATTCCTAATTTGGCGGGACTCGAAGGCCTTAAGAATCTCCACCTCAAGCTGGTGTCGCCGCGTCCTGACCTGCAGAATCCGGCGTCGGACATAGATCAGCCCCCAGCCGCGGACCTGGGGAGCCTTAGACTACCCCAGGGTCTGCAGGAATTGGCGATCGACTTGGGCGGATTCCCGGTTGAGCAACTACCGGATCTGACCCGCCTTGAGCATCTGCGGACTTTGAGCCTCCACCTGCATAATTCGCGGGTCAACGGTCTGCCGGATCTGACACAGTTTCACGAACTCCAGAATCTGGATCTCGCCATCGATGGCCCCCTGACTCGCACCGGTGGAATTGCAAAACTCAAAACGTTGATGAACCTTTCGCTTGAAATAGAAGGGCGGGAGGGAAGCACTCTGCCCGCCCTAAATGGCCTGAAAGGGCTTCGAAATCTAACACTGAACATTGCGCAAACTGACATCTCCGCGATGCATGACCTAGCAACATTGCGAGGTCTTCGCGAACTTGAACTCCATCTCAAATGGCAACAGATTGCGAAACTGCCTTCGCTTTCCGATCTAGACGAGTTGCAGAGTCTGACAATCTTTTTTGTCGGCGTCGAAGCCCAAGAACTGCCCCCTTTGAGCATCCACCACGAACTATCAAACTTAACTCTAAATCTGAACCGAACTTTGCTCCAGCGATTACCTGACCTGAAGCAATTCCAAGGCGTAAGGAAACTCTACGTGGATCTGGCAGGATCTGAGATCCAAAGCCTTGATAGCGTAATGCATGCTGGTAAGCTGAATGACCTCTCCCTCAATCTTCAAGACACGCAGGCGCTCCAGCACTTGCCCGAGTTGGGACAGCTCAAGGAACTTACCAACCTCACTCTGATTCTAGATGGCTCACAGATTCAGGAACTCCCGGATCTGGCTGCGCTTAAGGGCATGAAGACATCTAAGATAAACCTCCGCAACTCCAGAATCACAAATCTGACGCAAACTCACCGTTTGGGAGCCCTGGAAGAAATTACGCTCGACCAAGGTTACTCCTCTCTTAAGGATCTGCCCGCCTCGCTGAAAGAGATCACTTTCCTTTGGCTACAATAGCCCTGATTTTACAGTGTTTTTCCGAGCGCTAACAATTCTTGCAAAAGGGCAAGATTTTTTGGCTGCATTTGGTAAAACTCGAAGCGCCCCATATGCTGCACGTGTTCTTGCAACATTTTGCACCAAATTTGTGCGATTCAATTGAGTGCCCCATTCCATAGCGTGCACCGGCAGCAGGTAATGAGGGAATCGGAGCTCAAGTGGACCAGTGGACCTTCGGCAGAACAGAAATGGGTCGCTTTTTTTGCTACTCGGGACTTAACCCCTCCAAATGCCACGCAAAAGAGCACTGCGGTCGCCCGCTGGCTCGGGCACTTTTAGTTGAGTGTGAAATATGGAATACTGGTATCCATGGGTAAAGAACAGTCGGTTGCACGTGATTGGTACGAATTCGAACGACAGGTTGCTAATGTGTACCAAAGTCTTGGTGCGGAAGTGCAGCATCAGGTCGCCCTAGCCGGAAACCAGATTGACATTTTTGCAACTGAAGAAGCTTCTTCTGGAGTAACCACCAGAACAGCAGTGGAATGCAAGTCCTATTCGCGGCCAGTTGGCCTCGCCACCATCAATGCATTTGCTGAACTGGTCATGTTGTTGAAACAACGCAACCTGATCGACAAAGCAGTGATTGTGTCACGTGAAGGGTTCACACCGTATGCTCAACATGCAGCGGAGCAACATGGCATCGAATTACTGGCATTTACAGACTTGGTTAACCGCCTACCATCGGGCGCCGAGCCACTGCCAGCCCTCATGCCAACTGAGCCTCCGGAGCAACAGCGCAAACTTTTTGTTTTGATGCCATTTGCGCGGGAGTTTCAAGATATATATACGCTCGGGATTCGAGAGATTGCAGAACGCTTGAATTTCATCGCAGAACGAGCCGATGAGATTGAACATAACAGTGACATTATGTCCGTGATCGAGTCCAAGATCAAAACAGCGGCTGTGGTCTTAGCAGACATCACAGGTCTGAACCCTAATGTCCTGTACGAACTGGGATTCGCACACGGATGCAAAAAACCAACCGTTATTATCACCAGGGATATTGATCGATTGCCCTTTGATCTGGCCCACTATAATTGCATCGGATTCGATTCCATTATCGACCTGAGGGAAAAGCTCCTGAGGCGGTTGGGCGCTGCTAATATCGCAAGAGTTTAGTATTTACGGGGCTTGAAGCCTTGAAGCCAATGCCCTCGAAATAAGCCCTCTCCCAATGTGTTCGAATCCAATAACACCACAATTTCGGTTTAGCTCGGCATATCGTTACTAAGTACTCGGAGTTCCTCTAGGGGGACTTTTCCAGTCGCCAATTGAGGCCACCGCTCGGTCGGGTTGGTCCTCGGTTTAGCTACACCCACTCGTGCTCCCGCAACTCATACACCGATAGCACGACCCATTCCGCGTCATAATCGCCCCACAAACATGACACGAAGGCGCATCCCCCATGTCAACAAGGTCTTTCATGGCATCAGAAGCGTGATAAATCCCACGGTCCTGCATGAAAGCGCTGCCGGCTTCTGGCTGCTGGCTGCCGGCTAATCCAGCCTGGGGCGGCATGGTTTCTTCGACCATAGGCGAGGGGGCTGGTGAAGCCGCCAACGCAGGCAACTGCAGGTCCTTAAACAACGGATACTGCCTGCCGGTGATGAACCGCAGTTCGAGCCAGCGGAAGATGTAATCCATGACCGACTTGGCGATGGGGATTTCGTGGTTGCCGGTGAATCCGCTGGGATCGAAGCGGGTGTGCTGGAACTTGTCGCACAGCAGCTTCAGCGGAACGCCGTGTTGCAGGGCCACGGAGATGGCGGTGGCGAAGGAATCCATGAGACCGCTGACCGTGGAGCCTTCTTTGGCCATGCGGATGAACAGCTCGCCGGGGTTGTGGTCTTTGTAGAGACCGACCGTGATGTAGCCTTCGTGTCCGCCGATGTTGAATTTGTGGGTGAGGCTGGCGCGCTCGCCGGGCAGGCGGTGGCGCAGGGCGCGGGGCGGGGCCGACTCCTGCTCTTCGGGCGTGGGCATCCGCACGGCGGCCAGGGCGATGGCTTTCTGCTCGGGAGTCAGGCGGACGAAAGCCGCTTCTTCCGGGGCCATGACTCTGTCGTGCTCTCCGCGTGTGCCGCGCTTCGCCGCTTCTTCTTTTTTGGCGGCGGCCATGAGCGGCTGCGACTTCTTCGATCCGTCGCGGTAGATGGCCACGGCCTTGAGGCCGAGCTTCCACGACTGGAGATAGGCTTCCATGATGTCTTCGACCTGGGCGTTTTCCGGCAGGTTGACGGTCTTCGAAATCGCGCCGGAGATAAACGGCTGGGCGGCGGCCATCATCTTTACGTGGCCCATGTAATGGATGCTGCGCGTGCCCTTCTGCGGCTTGAAGCTGCAGTCGAAGACCGGCAGGTGTTCATCCTTCACGCCGGGCGCGCCTTCAATGGTACCGGTGGCGTCGATGTAGCTGACGATGTTGTTGACCTGGTCGGGCGCGTAGCCGAGTTTGAACAGGGCCGTTGGCACGGTCTGGTTGACGATCTTGATCATGCCTCCGCCGACCAGCTTTTTGTATTTGATCAGGGCCAGATCGGGCTCGATGCCGGTGGTGTCGCAATCCATCATGAAGCCGATGGTGCCGGTCGGGGCGAGCACCGTAACCTGAGCGTTGCGGTAGCCGTGGCGCTCGCCGTGGGCGAGGGCCTGGTCCCAGGCGTCTTTGCTGCCGTCGAACAGATTGGCCGGAACGTGCTCGCGGCCGATTTTGTTGACGGAAGCGCGGTGCATGCGAATCACATCGAGGAACGGCTCGCGGTTGATGTACCAGCCGGGGCAGGCGCCGCCCAGAATCTCGCGGTCTGAGACGCGCGAGGTCGCGGGCGCCAGCGACGGGCACTGTTCCGCAATACGAGCAGACTGGAGGTAAGCCTCACCGCACATGATGGCGGTAACGCAGGCGGCATAGTCGCGTCCGGCGTCGGAGTCGTACGGAAGTCCGGAGGCCATCAGCAGCGCGCCGAGGTTGGCGTAACCGAGACCCAGCGGACGGTAATCGTGCGAGTTGCGGGAGATCGATTCCGTGGGATATCCGGCGTTGTCGACCAGGATTTCCTGCGCGGTGATCAGGATATCGACGGCGTAGCGGTACGCCGGAACGTCGAACGTTCCGTTGGAGCCGGTAAACTTCATCAGGTTCAGCGACGACAGGTTGCAGGCCGAATCGTCGAGGAACATGTATTCCGAACAGGGGTTGGAGGCGTTGATGCGGTCGGTGTTCTTCGACGTGTGCCACTTGTTGATGATGGTGTCGAACTGCATGCCCGGGTCGCCGCACTGCCAGGTGGCTTCGGAGATCTTGTGCAGCAGGTTGCGGGCCTTCCAGGTCTTCACCACGTGGCCGTCTTTCACGGCTTTGGTGGAAAATTCTCCGTCGCGCTCGACCGCGCCCATGAACTCGTCGGTGACGCGCACCGAGTTGTTGGCGTTCTGGAAGAAGATGGAGCTGTAGGCTTCGGAGTCGGGCGTGGAGCCGTCATAGCCGGCCTCGATCAGCGCCCAGGCCTTGGCTTCTTCTTTGGCCTTACACTCGATGAACTCTTCGATATCCGGGTGGTCGATGTTGAGGATGACCATCTTGGCGGCGCGGCGGGTCTTGCCGCCCGATTTGATGACGCCGGCAAAGGCGTCAAAGCCCTTCATGAAGCTCAGCGGGCCGCTGGCCTGTCCGCCACCGGAGAGGACTTCGTTGCTGCCGCGCAGCGGCGAAAGATTGGTGCCGGTGCCGCTGCCCCACTTGAACAGCATGCCTTCGGTCTTGGCCAGGGTGAGAATCGAGTCGAGCGAATCGCGCACCGAGTTGATGAAGCACGCCGAGCACTGCGGATTCCTGTAACCAGAGGGAGTGAACTCCACCCTGCCTTTTTCCATGTGCCAGTGCCAGTTCTGAGCGTCGGCCTGCGGTTCCAGGCGGTCGCAGCCCACGTTGAACCATACGGGCGAATTGAACGAGGCTTTCTGCTGAATCAGGATATGGACCAGTTCGTCATGGAAGGCGTCGCGGTCTTCGACGCTCGCGAAGTAACCCTGCTCCCATCCCCAGTCGCGGATGGTCTCGGCCACGCGCTGCACCAGTTGGCGGACGCCAGTCTCACGATGGGGCGTGCCGACCTCGCCATGCAGATATTTACTGGCCACGATATTGACGGCGGTCATCGACCAGTCTTTGGGCGACTCCACGTTTTTCTGCTCGAAGATGGTGTTGCCGCGCGCATCGGTAATGTTGGCGGTGCGCAGCTCCCATTCAACCATGTCATACGGGTTGACGCCGGGACGTGTGAAATAGCGCGGAAACTGAAGTCCGGAAGATTGTTTCTGCTGGGTTGCCGGCCGCGCAACCGAGGGGGTGGTCGAGGTGTTCGTGGTAACGTCCGCCATGTTTGTCAGGTCCTGTATCTGAAATTTAGCTGCCGGCCGGATAGCTGTCAGCTTCCGGCCATGCGCTTTTGCCTTACGGCTTATATCTTTTCATCCAAATCGCGTGTTTCCTATTGCATGTTGTGCGGTCGGGCATACCCGCCCGGTGCGCGCAATTTCCGCAGCCGGTTTTGTCACGATCGTGCATAGCCACATTTACCGATTCGGTTCCCGAGCAGCCCGCGGAGGAACTTCATCATGGATTTAGAATCTCAAATTTTAAATTTGAAATTCAAAATCTATTTTTATTGCATGGGCCGTAAAAGCGTGTCTGTATAAAACAGCACGCTTTTGCGCTGAAATCGCCGGAAGCCGCGGGAATTGTCATCGCCATCAATCTGGTCGAGGCGTTTCCGCGCGGGGCCGGTGGGTTGAAGGTCTTAGGGAAATGTCATATGGGCCAGTTCGCTCTCGCGTTCCTTCATGACCCGGTCGACGGCGCGCTCGGCGACAGTGAGCTCGTTGTGCTCCGGAAGCTTCGACCAGGCGGAAACGCCCGCAGGCTCGAAGATTCGGGCGGCAGTTTCGAACTGTGTGCTGAGCCAGTTTTTCAGTGTGGCGGTTGCGGTACGGCGCTCCCCGGCGTCGGGCACAATCGCATAGCGCAAAAAGCAGCGCGATTCGTTCAGCCGCCGGCTCCAGGGGCTGGCCGGAGCGAACAGCCGGCTCAGGGCGCGGCTTACATCTTCAGCTTCATCGATCTCGAAAACCGCCAGCACCCGTCGCGAATTGGGGGTGGCAGGCGAAATTGTCTCTTCAGCCAGAGCATAGACGCCGGGCTGGTGCGGCACCAGCAGCAGTCCAAAACTGGATTCACAACGAAACCACCGCGACCAGTTCAATTCCATGACCTTACTCCATTGACAGCGCCGCGGAAGCCTCGTCCCGCGGGAAAAACCATGGGTCTGTTGCACTGAGCTGCCTGCCTTGCGGCCGCTGCCTGACGCCCTTCATTGCGCCAGCCGTCGATGGCGGGAAATCTCCCTGCCGGCGACAGCGGTCAGCCTGATTACCTCGGCGATCTTGCAGCCAGAACCGGGCTATCGGCTTGAAAAGCAAAAATGCTGTGCAACGAAAAATACGCCCGTATATAGTGCCTGTCAAGAACAAAACACAATATATTGTATCCCATTTGCTTAAAGAGTCTTAAGGCCCCGCTAAGTCGCCTTTTTGCCGTGTTTTACCGGAAATCTCATGTTTTTTTCCGGCTGTACTACCCAGGTTCTCGGCACCCAAAAAAAATCATGTTCCCCCGGATGCCGGAGAGACGCGTTGATCGTTTTCAGACATGCGACGCAATCGGAAATAGCAATGGCTGGAATGTAAAAGCAGTTCTCTGACTCTATCGAGGCAGGCACGAAGGGTCAATGCCGCATTCTGGTGCAAACGCGTGAAATGTGTGGAAAAGAGGGGAGAAAAAGCAGATTTGGCCGCGAATTAACGCGAATGCACGCGAATTTTTTGGAAAGAATTTGCCGGAGTGCGCAATA
>WNFG01014582.1_pt1 | contig 11559 bp, 16 predicted proteins | sample 5400431 | NCBI WGS metagenome assembly WNFG01 (sample SAMN13153346, study PRJNA577476) | soil metagenome | isolation source: 120 cm saprolite under Douglas fir tree site 2 hole 3 replicate 2 | place: USA:California | collected 2015-04-18
CTTATCGAGACCGCACCATTGCCGGCAGGCGCTCAATTCTTGAATGTAATCGAGTCAGTCTTCAGTGGCATGGCGCGCGCGATAATCCACAACAGCGATTATAGGTCTGTGGATATCGCAAAGGCGGCGATTGATCGATACTTCGAAGATCGGAATGCTCATTTTCAGAAGCATCCAAAGAGAGCCGGGAAGAAAATCTGGGGTAGCGAGCGGGAGCTATCTGCATTTTCTGACGCGAATAACTGTAAAGATCCGCGTTACCGATGACCGCTTTCCTTAATTGACGAGGACGTACCTTGTGGCAAGAAGAAAAGACAACCGTTTTGCTGCGGTGCATGAATCTGTTCCTGGCACCAAACGGACATGCCGCGGCAGGCTGACGAATGTCTGGTCCTGAGGGTAAAACGGACGTGCCGCGCGAGCCCCGGACACTTCCGTTTTTGACCCGAAACCGTCATTACCACGCAACGAACTGCAGTCAGCCAAGTTGATTATGGTCGGAAGTTGCGAATTGGAGGAATGTCATGTCTAAGCTCAAAATTCCTGCAGCGTTTCTTGTGATTGGTGCGATGTCGCTCGGCGTACCTGCTATCGCTGCCCCGGTCACTCCTTTGTCCGCAGCTGCCAAGCCGATGGCGCAGGAGAGTGAGCTGGTCCAAGTGCGATGGCACGGCGGCTGGCGCAGGTGGCACGGCTGGGGCGGCTGGCATGGTGGACGCTATCGCTGCCATCCCTACTGTCGTTGGGGCGGCTAGGACGTGAGGTCGCCTACATTTCGGACCTGTCGAAGCAGTCGCCACATGTCCGTAGTTGTGCAGATCCTATGGGCGAGCGGCGAGGAGATTATATCCATCGGCGCGGATGTAAACCGAGCGACGGAGGCCCCCATGCCACAGCAGCGCAAGCCGAATGACCTTAGCCGATCCTTGATAGCCCTCGACATGGATACGACGTTGATTGCCGTAGTCGAGTTGAGCCTATCGAGCTGGTTGGTTGCCGGTATCGTACCCGGCATCGAGGGCCAGCCACTTAAGAAGTTGAAGACAGATGAGAATGCTCTCCTTGCACTGTTCAATCGCTGGCGCGATGAAGCTGTGAGGTCGGGACACAAGATCTCGCGCATCGCCGTGGCCTTCGAGGCCGGCCGCGACGGCTTCTGGCTGGCGCGCTGGCTCAAAGCACGCGGCATTGAGGCGCATGTGATCCACGCGTCGAGCGTGGCGGTGTCGCGCGAGCATCGGCGGGCCAAGACGGATCGGCTCGACACCGAGCTGTAGAAGCGTGCCTTTGTGGGCTGGCTGCGGGGCGAGCGTGATCACTGCAAGACGGCTGCGATTCCGAGCCTCCGCGAGGAGGACGCTAAGCGACCTAGCCGCGAGCGCGAGAGCCTGGTTGGCGAGCAGAGCCGGCTCGTCAATCGTATGAAAGCAACATTGATCCGGCTCGGGATCCGGGCCTTCAATCCAAAGCTGAGATATGCGGAGCAGCGGCTCGAGACACTGCGCACACCCGAGGGCGAACCAATCCCGGCCAATACTCTGGCCGAGCTCAAGCGGGACATGCAGCGACGGCGGTTCATCTGTGGCCAGATCCGCAGCATCGAGCAGGAGCGTCTTGAACGTTTGGAGCGGACACCCGACACTGAGCCACATGCCATGGTGCGCCTGCTGGCACGCGTCACCGGTATCGGCATCGAGACCGCCGACTTGCTTGTGCACGAGGTGCTGCTGCGGAACATGCGCGATCGGCGGGCGGTCGCGCGCTACGGAGGGCTGACAGGCTCACCTGACCGGAGCGGTGGCACGAACCGCGAGAAAGGGATGGCACGATCGGGCAACGCCCGTGTGCGCCGTGGCATGATCCAATTGGCGTGGCGGTTCCTGCTGTTCCAGAAGGACAGCGCTCTGGTGCAATGGTATCAGCGGCGAACGGAGCATTCGCCAAAAGCCCGCAAGACCATGATTGTGGCACTGGCCCGCAAGCTACTGATCGCGTTGTGGCGGCTGGCGCGGGAGGGCGTGGTCCCGGAGGGTGTCGCCATGCGCCCCGGCGTAATGAACACGAGCTATTGAATATAGGTCGCCGATAGCTTGAAGGTTTCGGCTCGATCCGCACCACGATGAGGATCGCCGATGACGGTTCGAGGTGGCGGGGTTCCGTAAAAACCATGGCTTTCAAGCCGTTGTGCAGAATGGGTCCGCCGCCTCGGAGCTTTCGCTGCCGATGCGCAAGACTGCATCATGGTCCGGGGTCGTTGCGGCCCCACCGAATACAAGGTTGCGGCACGAATGTTCGTGCGCGACAAGCGAGCTCCCCTCGACCCGTCCATCCCGACCACAACGAGCGTGCTGCCGTGCTCGGGTTTGTCAAGGTATGGCCTGGCATGGCGAGAGCATGAGGAGATATCTGAGCGACGGCCAACCTTGACAAACCCTGCGCGCGACAGCGTTTGGACACTGTGGGTCGGGGCGAAGAAATGGGGATTCAAGTCGAACAAAGAAATTGAGTTGAAGGAAAAAATCGCATGCTGTGAATTCTCTGCTTGACTTCCAAGGCCCCATACAAGGTTTTTGGACGCCGGCATGACGAACCCTTCCACGCGCTCTTGCGGCGCCAAGGCACGAAATCGCGGGACGTAGGCGGTGCAGCGGACGCTATGGGGATTTGGCCGCGGGGTGAGGCTTGAAGAGAATGGAGCGCAGCGGTCGACGCAATCGCTTTTGCCGAGAGAGCGACGGTGCGTGCAGGCGTAGACGCGTCGGTCGGACGCTGCATGACGAGATTCGCGGCGAGAGCGCGGACGATTCAGGCGGTCCGACGCGAGCGCGGGCGCTGCCGGCCGAGAGCCGGTGAGAATGGCAAGTGTGACTGCAGTGGTTGATTGGTGACGGCCTCATGAGGTGTCGATCCTGATCACCGCCGGAGCAGGTGTGGGGCGATGCTTTGGTCGCCAAGCCGCGTGACCGATGAAGCGAATTTCGGCTGGCGGTGCTGGAGGCGTAGGTGTCCGCGAACGCGGGGCGGCAGTGGCGCTGGCGGCGTTGCCAGATTGTAGCTGGAATTGCGCCTTCACCCGGCACACCGTTTGTAGCGTCAGTAAGACCCGCTGGTGCGATTAAAGCTGAAGGGGGCCCCCCCGACCCCATCAAGATCGTCGAACGACTACGGACGGCTCGCCGGAGCGCCGCTTTAGCCCAACTTGCGCAGTTGGAGGTGTGTTTTGGTGATTTTGTGCGACGTGGTGCGAGTCGAATCAAGCGGTTTGAGGGCGATTTGAGCATGTAGTGCCAACCTTGGGCATTGACGCTTGGCAGCGAGCATGATTCTCGTTCACGAAACGCGGTTCGCGCCAGAATAACCGCTGCTCGCAGCAACTTTGCAGAAAATGTAGTGCCAACTTTTCAACTAAGGCATTGATTTGCCTGAACTCGACCCTCGATTCTGCGCAAGTTGGGTTAGCTTCCGCTTTCCCCAGTGAGTGTCTTTGCGTGATGGATCGAACACGCGCTCAACGTGCCGGTTGAGCGCTCTCAACATGCCGATGCGCGCTACGACTGTAACCCAATTCTCGGCGACGGTGACGATGTCGTAACACGCAGCCACGAAAACCTGCTGTCAACTGTTCGCGGGACCAGCCGGTGCAAGCCCGGCTTCGGGAGGCATCGATGCCATCATTCAATAGCCAACGCCAAAGCAACCTCTCTTGGTCGGGAATCATTGCAACACTGCTGGTCCAGGCTCTTGTTTTGCTCGCGCTCCTGGTTGCGGTTGTTCGGTATCTGGAATGGTCATCGGACGCCAATCAGGCCGAATTTATGAGCGCGACCAAGCCATCAGCGTCTGATCCGAAATCATTCCGGCGCTGCCCCGCTATACCACGGGCCTTATTTTCCCTTATTTTAACGGCCACGCCTTTGAATTGGCTTGCCTTTCGTCGAGCAGCTGGTCGGCCTTCGGAAGCTCCGTGATGTAGGCGCCGGCGTCCTTGAGGGTGACGGAGTGGCGACAGTCGGGCCAGCGGGATCGGAACATCGAACGGGCGCTTCCAGCCGCGATCAGCCGTCATGCAGGGGCCTGATCTTCCTTGTCGGCGTCGCGCGCCACGGTCTTCAACCCATCATCCGGCAACGGCCGTTGCAGCGCTTTGGCCTCACCCAGGGCCGCCCGCATCCAGACGTCGCGCTCTTCCTCCTGTTGTCAGAACCGCATAACCGTAGCACGTTGAAGACCGGGCGGTGATTGTGATACCCTTTGCTCACGATGCGGATGAGGACAGAGAATTAAACATAAGCGCGTTCTGAGGTGTCCCTATGGCGGCACTTGCGAAAACAGCTTCTCATAGGACCGACGAGCTCATCGCGCAGGCGGTTGCCAGCATCGAGGCTGCCGATTATTTCTCTTTACCCTTCCCACATATTTTCTTCCGGAATTTCTTTCCCACGGATTTCTACCGTGATTTGGTCCGAAGTATCCCTACCGAAGGATATGATCCGATCACCGGCGCGGGAACGCGAATGGCCCTGCGCCTCTATGGCGACAATGTCGAAAAGATCGACCCGGAACTGCGCACCGCATGGGCCGCGGTGTCCGCCATGCTGACCTCGAAGGAGGTAGAGAGAGCGATCCGCATCAAACTCAATGACGGGCTCGAAATTCGCGCCCGCGGCGACAAGGTTTCCAGCGCCGACGACTTGAAGCTGGTGGCGAAACCGGTTGTCTACAGGGACAGGGACGGATACCAGATCAAGCCGCATCCGGACACGCGCAAGAAGGTTGTTTCGATGCAGCTTTATTGCCCAGCCGACACTGGCCAGCAGGCTTTGGGCACGACGCTTTATCAGGCTTCACTCAAAGGCTTGATGCATGTCGGCTCCTACTGCCTTGAGCCCGTGAAGACCATACCTTTCCTCCCCAATGTCGGATATGCGTTCGTGGTCCTGAAAGCCTATCATTCGCTCACGAAGATGAGCTGGCACGGCCGCCCGACTATCAAGACCGATCAGCCTCGCATCTCGATTCTTAGTCAATCCTGGTGGTGGTGCGGCGGCCGATGCGGTTTATTCGTCCCGCTTCAGCTTCCGTCGTCCCCCAATGCGCTCAGGATTCGTTTTCCACGGCGGCTGGTGTCGGACAGCCTTTCCGGCGAAAACGCACTGGCGCGGGGCCGGCGAGGCCAGCCGTTGCCGAGCACTCAATGCCGATCGGACAGCAATGCAGACGCTTTGCCGGCCGCGCAGCGCGCGCGCTAACATGCGTTCGCGAACGAACAGGAGCCGACATGACCCCGTGCATCCCCGAGAACTTTTCCACATGGTTGGTCGACTGGAGCCTCGTCACGGGCAACACGATGCCGCCGCGAGATCCCAACGATGATGATGATGATGATGATGACGACGATGACGAGGACGAGGACGAGGACGCCGAGCCGGAAGTCATTAGAGAACCCGACGAATAGGGGCTTGTGGTCGATTGGCTGGGGCGATCATGCCAGCGGGCCATTCGAATCCCGCCGTTTTGCTGAAGCCTTAGCAGCCAAAGGGGAGGGGCGCTATGCACTGGCCACCTCCTAAAATACTAAGCCCCACGCCTGGTAAGCGCGGGGCCGGGTATTCTTCAAGAGCTTGCGACGGCTCAATAGAAAAACTCTACAGGCATCGCATCGATCAAAGCAACGGACCTCGCCGTCAACGGCGTGACTTCCTTGCTGAGTCGATGCGTCGCCAGCATCTCGCATTTCCCATTCGGCGCTCTCGCGCTGATCGAACCACCGTGTTCGGTCGACCGTGGGCCCGCGATTGCGGGACTGCTCGGTGGCTCCCGCCGCAATCAACGAACCACAGTCGACCGTCGCGAGAATAGCGACGGGTCGAGATCGGCCATGACCCCGTCGTCGGCGACATAGAGCTCGCCGTTGATGAATGACCGCCAGGCGCCGCACCTCAAAGCGGCAGCGCGCCGATCGCTACACCCGCGCCAGTCGGGTCGGAAATTAGAGCGGGCAACCGTAACCCATAGGACCCGCGACCAGTGAGAAAATCCCGGCAACCCCGGGGACGGTGAAACGGCCCGCCGAGGCTCAATCGGGAATGACCGCCCGAAACGCCCGGTGAGAAGATTGGAGCGCGCCGAAAAAAGCGCTCGGGATACCTGCAGGGACAATGCAGGTCCGGCTTGCCGGGAAAGGATACCGAGTAATCGGGCTGGCAACAGTCTCCGCGTGGTCGGCGGCCGGAAGAGGTGAAGGCGGAAGCCGCATCATACTCACGGGATGAAAGGGGCGGAGCTATGAACCTGGCCCGCCTGATTTCCACAGCTTATCCACACCCTCGAAAAGCCGGAAACTGCGCGCAGAATAGAGGCTTGCTGCCACAAATCCACAGTCGACCGATCATTGCGGAAGTGGAACGGGGTAGTGTCTCAGTTTGAATTTATTGGCCCAGGAGGTCACGATGGCTAGACGGGTGGACAACTATTACTGCGGCATCACGCCTTTGGACGGCCGTTATGTCTTGCGGTCAGAAGACACAGATCATCCCAAGCAGCAGTCCGACCTAATTAACGCCGCCAACGAGGTGCCATTCCTCATCACCGCTAGCGGGCTGCATGACCGAAAAATTAAAAGGCGACGGAAGCATAATGCCCCAGAGGCCCTAAAGGCGAGAAGCGCCCCGCCGACGTGATCGGCGCCGCCGTCAAGACATCACGTACAAGATCGCCGCCATCCCCAAGTCTAGACCAGCACCTCCCAGGGTGAACTTAGAGCGCCAGGACCTCCAGCACACCCGCCAACACCGCATTCACTCATCACCCCCTCAGGATATCCAATACGTGGTCCCCCCAGCCGAGATCGGGACCCACCTATCGACCATCCCGGAGCGACAGATGGGCAGATGGATGTCTCGGCTTGGCTGCAAAACTTCGGTCTCGGACAATACGAGGCGGCCTGTCGCGACAACGAAAACGACGGCTAGATTCTGCCGAACTTGACGGCGGTCGCGGTCAGCCCGCCTCGCCCGCCGCGCGTCGGAGGCCCGAGACCCAGAACTCGCGCTGCGTGGGATCGCGAAGACCCGGCCCCGGCGGCGGCATCAGAGGAGATCCTATCGACCGCAAATGGTCCAGGATCCCCCTCGCATCGTCCAGCCGCTCCATATGGGCGTAGCAGGACGCGAGGAAATAGGCAGTCGTAACATAGGTCGGCACCTGCCGCAGCGATCCCGCCAGCAGCGCCGCGGCGTCGTCGAATCGGCGTTGCAGGAAGTAGCAGGCGCCGAGTCCGGTATGATGGAAATGCCGCAGCGGCGTGCGCGGGTCGAGCCGCAATGACTTTTCGAAGTGTTCGATCGCCGTTTCGGTCGATCCCGCGAACAGCCTCAAGAAGCCGCTCCAGAACCAACCGAAGGCGTTGCTCGGATTGAGGACAAGCGCGTGATCGAGCATCGCGAGCGAGGTACCGATGTCCTCTCCGACGAGGTCGAGAGTGCCGGCGGCCCGTACGAGCACCTCAGGATCGTCGGGGGCCGCCTTGACTGCCCGCCGAACAAGATCGAGCGCTTCGCGCCGATGGGTCTCGGGATTCTCGGTCCAGCCGCCTGTGATGAGCTGGCTGGTGCACCACACCGCGCCGATGAGCGCGCGGCCGTAGTTGGGATCGCGCGCGATGGCCTCGCGAAGCAGATCCAGCCCCTGGAGCGCGGGCTCCTTGCCCCAGCCGGCCATCAGCGGCAACGCGCGGAGATAGAGGTCGTAAGCGGTCAGATCGCGCGGCGGAACGGCGGATTTCCGCTTCCTGCAGCGCCGGTTCGATCACGCCGGCGACGCTGAGCGCGACCTTGTCCTGCAGCTCGAACACGTCCTCCATCGAGCCGTCGAATCGGTCGGCCCAGAGATGCGCGCCGGTCAGCGCATCGATCAGCTGGCCGGCGATGCGTAGACGCGTTCCCGCCTTGCGCACTGATCCCTCAATGACGTAGCGAACGCCGAGTTCCCGCCCGACCTGCTTGATGTCGACCGCCTTGCCGTTGTAGGTGAAACTGGAATTGCGCGCGATCACGAACAGCCAACGAGCGCGCGACAGGGCGGTGGTGATGTCCTCGACCATGCCGTCGGCGAAATAGTCCTGCTCAGGGTCGCCCGACATGTTCTGAAACGGAAGCACCGCGATCGACGGCTTGTCGGGAAGGGCAAGACGACGCGCCGGTTTTCCCTCCGTCGCCGGCTCGACCGGCGCCGCGGCTTTCGCCCGGGAGGGGCGCCCGACTTGAAGCGAATAAACTCGCACCGGCTCGACGATGTTCTTGAGCCGGGTCTGACCGAGATCGTTGACCTCGAGGTCGAGCCGCGCGCGCACCTGCCGGCAGGCGTCCTCGGAAAGGCAGATCGCGCCGGCTGCGCGATGCCCTCCAATCGCGCGGCAATATTGACGCCGTCGCCCATCAGATCGCCGTCGCTCTCTTCGACCACGTCGCCCAAGTGAATTCCGATCCGGAACTCTATTCGGCGCTCGGCGGGCACGCCGGCGTTGCGTTCGACCATTGCGTTTTGAATTTCCACCGCGCAGCGCACGGCGTCGAAGACGCTACGGAACTCGACGAGAGCGCCGTCGCCGGTGCGCTTGACGACGCGGCCGTGATGCACGGCGATGGTCGGATCGATCAGGTCGCTTCGGAGCGCCCGCAGTCGCGCCAGTGTGCGATCCTCATCGGCGCCAGCCAGCCGGCTGTATCCGACCACGTCCGCCGCCAGGATTGCCGCAAGTTTCCGGGACTCGGCCATGACATTCCGCCACAATCCATCGCGCAACGGCGAGTTTTGGCCCGCCGAGATGTGGGGAAGGATATCACGCCTCAATACCGAGTTCCGCTACCTAATTGGCACATTTCAGACATGCCGATGGACACCGGAAATGTCCGCTTATTGGGGAAGACCAGAAGTGATCAGCGCCGACGAGATTGACCCAAAGCGGACATCGGCGATCGGCCAACGGGTTGAAGAAACAGCAGACAAACAGGCGCGTCGGCCTTGATTAGGTAGGCCGCGAATGACCCAACTCGAACATTGACGTATATCTGCTGCGTCGACAGGCCCATGCCAACCATGGGCGGCCCGATTCTCGCCTGTGGCGCCGCAACCTCGGTAGCTCACCTTTTTACCGGCACTCGCGGAATCATCCGGCGTGGCAGGAGAAAAAAAATCGTCGCAAGAACGCGGTCGACCATTCGTGGAATGACGAGGCTCTTGCCCGCGCGAAAACCGCGCCAACCCGCCCGGGCGGTGTCACGCGCATTTGACCGAGGCGCGAGTTTGACGAGGCGTGTTCGCGCAAGTGGCAACCGATCAACGAGAGGCGTTCGCACCACACCAGGACTGAGACAGGTTACGGTCACGCCGGTGTCGGCGACTTCAGCCGCGAGCGCGGCCGAAAACGACTGCACATAAGCTTTCGAGGCGTGGTAGACGGCCATGTTGGGCGCCGACATGTAGCTCCCGATCGAGCCGAGATTGAGGACGCCGCCACGGCCTCTCGCCACCATGCCGGGAAGAAAGCGCAAGGTCAGTTCGGTCAGCGCGCGGATATTGACATCGACAAGTTGCATCTGCTCGGACCGGCCAAGTTCGGCGGCGGGCCCAGCCAGGCAGATACCGGCATTGTTTACGATAACATCACAGTAAAGGCCGCGCTCCTTTAATGCGTTCTCGATCGTGTCCCCTGCATCGGAATTAGCGAGATCGATTGGCAACGTATGGGCCGATGTTCCACTACTCGTAAGTTCCTCCGCGAGCTTCGCAAGAGCGTCTTGCGAACGAGCGACAAGCATCATGCAGGAGCAATCGGGCGCCGCAATCCGCGCAAGTTCGCGGCCGATGCCTGACGATGCGCCTGTCACGACGATCGCTGGCTTGAGCTTGGCTTCTGACCGTGCGACCAGCGGCAGGGTGCCGGGGGCCGGCTGCTGAATGGATCCGGCCGACAATCGTAGGATTGCCCGGCCAGGCAGAACGACGAGAATTGCGGCGATGATTCGATTGATTAACCGTGGAATGACGAGGCGTTTCCCAGCGCGAAAGCCGCGCCAAGCCGCCTTGGCTGTTTCGGAAGCATTTGATCGCGGTATGATCTTGAAAAGCCGCGTGCGCTTAATTGAAAGTTGATCAAAGAATGGCGTTCGCACCATGCCCGGGCAAAGACACGTGATGCTCACGCCGGAACCAGCAACCTCGGACGCGAGCGCCGATGAGAACGATCTCACATAAGTCTTGGTGGCATTATAAACAGCCATGTTCGGCCCGGCTGCGTAGCTCGCGATCGAGCTGACATTGATAACCCCACCACGGCCTCTCGCCACCATGCCGGGAAGAAAGCGCAATGTCAGCTCGGTCAGCGCGCGAAGATTGATATCGACAAGCCTCATATGTTCGGACCTGTCGATCTCTATCGCCAGACCGACCAAACCAACACCCGCGTTATTCACGAGGACGTCACAATAAAGGCCGCGCTCCTTTAATGCGTTCTCGATGATTTCACCTGCATTGGGAGTCAAGAGATCGATCGAAAGTGCATGGGCCTGCGTCCCGCTGCTCGTGAGTTCTGCCGCAAAACGCTCAAGCGCGTCGTGTGATCGATCAACCAGCAACATGAAAGCGCCGTCACGAGCGGCCTGCCGTGCCAACTCACGTCCAATTCCTGACGCAGCGCCTGTTACGACGATAGCTGGAGTCATCGGTTTCTTTCACGTGTTCTGCGCGGTATGATTGTCAATATTGGACCAAAATGCGTACGAATTACAATGATGCGAGCGCGAAACGAGCACGCAACGGACAGCGCTGAGAAGATCGTCCAGGATTTACGTCTTTAACGTAGGTGTGTTTTTTGCGAATCCGCGAGAAACGAATATTCAGTTATTTCGCGCATTGACCCCATTAGCAGTCATGCAGAGCACAGATAAGGGTCAGCTTGACGCTAAAGGGTCAGCAATTCGAAACGGCAGATGGAGTGGCGTTACTCGAAAGCAAAGATGCGCTTCCAGTCGTTATTTATGTCGACGACAGTCCATTTATTCAGCACGTCGGCAGCCAAGGCCTGTCGAGCCGACGATCGCATCGTCCCTCCCTCGTCTCTGCGCGGCAAAAGCACGCCGCGACATGGACCCCCAGCTGCTGTGTCCGCATTCTGAAATGAGTCGCGAAAAGCCGCTCAAAAGATTGATCTGTCCATGTTGGTTGCTGCGACGCAATGTCGGTTAATGGCACGAAACGGACCACCAACGACGTCCGCAATTCGGTCGCTAATGGGGGCAAACCGGACATCGTGCGGACAGCCCATTTCGGTCGAGAATGGTAGAGTCGAGATGTGGCGCGGTGGCGTTAGGTAGAACATATCTGTTGCCGCCCCTTTCGTTTGGCGGTGCCTCAATAGTTCCACCATGGCTCCGTTTCCACATCCCGCTCATCGGTAGGGTCGAGGACTGGCGCGCCGGTTTAGGTCGAAGTTTGGGTTCCCTGTTGTCTCGCCCTTTCGTCTGCGAGTGTCCCACTATCTCGACCATGCCACGTTTCCAG
>WNFG01004633.1_pt1 | contig 11558 bp, 7 predicted proteins | sample 5400431 | NCBI WGS metagenome assembly WNFG01 (sample SAMN13153346, study PRJNA577476) | soil metagenome | isolation source: 120 cm saprolite under Douglas fir tree site 2 hole 3 replicate 2 | place: USA:California | collected 2015-04-18
CTTGCGACGGACCTCCAAGAAAATAGATCGTTCTTCATACCTCTACCCTCGTCGCTGACGCCCGTAGGGGCGGGACCGAGGCACAGTCGCAAGAATAGCGGCCGCCCAACGCGGGCTTGGGTCGACGCGCTGGTCCGGCGTAGGCCGCGCGCACTGTACAACCGTCGAGAATACATCGGCGTTCCCAGCCATCGGGAAATAGAGTTAAACCTCGCGACATCGAAGATTGGCCCTCAACCAAAGGAACGGCGCGTGCTCGAAAGACGGCGGCGGGAGGACCCTGGAGATGTTCCTCTCAGCAGCCGTGAAGGCGGGGCGGCTCTTCTCGCGAAGTCGGCTGGTAAACTTGCAGCACGCCGGGCACGAGGGTAGTGGGCCGGGGGTGTGAGGCGAGTGCGGGGGGCTTGGTGCGTCATCCGTAGCGACGAGGATTGGTGACCATGACAGCGGCGATTCAAACGCTTCTGTTGCTCGTTGCGGTGTTGGTCGTTGTGGCCATCGTCGCACGCCGGTTCAATATCGCTCCCCCTATTCTCGTGATTATTGCCGGCATCTTGCTCGCGCTGACGCCAGGCCTGCCGCGCATCGAGCTGGCGCCGGAGCTGGTGCTGCTCGGAATCCTGCCGCCGCTGGTCTACTCGGCGGGCGTGGCCATGAGCTGGCGTGAATTTCGTTTCAACCTGCGCCCGATCGCACTGTTGGCATTTGGTTACGTTGTGTTCACGACCGGTGCGGTGGCAGTAATGGCGCACTGGCTGCTGGACATGCCGCTTGCCGTCGCCTTTGTGCTCGGAGCCATTGTGTCACCGACCGACGCGGTCGCGCCGGTGTCCATCATGCGCCAGATGGGCGTTCCCCGCCGCCTCATTGTCATTCTCGAAGGAGAAGGCCTCGCTAATGACACAACGGCCCTTGTCCTTTACCGCTTTGCGGTTGCTGCGGCGGGTACCGGCCTATTCTCTCTCGGGCAGGCCGCCGGAACCTTCATCCTGATTGTGGTAGGCGAAATCGCCTTTGGGATTGGCATTGGTTGGCTGAGCTTGCGCTTGCGGCGCTGGGCGCGCGACCCTCGCGTCGAGATCACGCTATCCTTGCTGACGCCTTATGCCGCGTTTCTGATCCCCGCCCATTTAGGCGGATCGGGCGTTTTGGCGACGATGACAACCGGCCTGTTCGCGAGTTGGAACGGACCGCTGCTCATTCCAGCGGCGACGCGGCTGCAAGGAATCTTTTTTTGGGACCTGGTTGTGTATTTGGTCGAAGGAATGGTGTTCTTGGTGACTGGCCTGCAGATGCGAACGCTGCTCGATCGAACTGGCACGGTCCTATTGTACGACTCAATTTTAGCCGTATTGCTGACTGTGGGGGTGGTTATCGTAGCGCGGTTTATGTGGATCTATCCGGCGGCTTACATACCTCGCTGGCTCAGCCCATCGCTTGCACGGCGGGATCCGCTTCCGTCGTGGCAATGGCTCTTCTCTCTTGCGTTTGTCGGGGTGCGCGGCGTTGTTTCGCTCGCGGCGGCACTAGCGATTCCACTGACCACAGAAATTGGCACGCCGTTTCCGTACCGGAATCTCATCCTCTTCGTCACGTTCGGTGTCATTGTCGTGACCTTGGTGGGCCAGGGATTGCTGCTGCCTGGCGTTGTTCGCTGGCTTGGGTTAGCAAGCCACGCTGCCGACGAGCATGAGCGCGAGCGCAAGGCGGAGTTGGCTGCACGCTCGGAAGCATTGAAGGTGGCCCAAAGGCGGCTTGAACAGCTCGCAGCCGATCGTGAAATTTCACCCGAGGTTCTGGCGATCTTGCGCGCTCGTCACGATTATCGCGCCGTCCGGTTCTCAGATCCCTCGTCGAGCGAACTCGAGGCCGCGGTCGCAGCGGCAGAGCTGAGGTCGGAATTGATTGCCGCCGAGCGAGAGTACATCTACGGGCTGTTGCGAGACGGCCAGATCACCGATGAAGCACGCAGGCGCATTGAACGCGAACTCGACTTGGAAGAGGCAGGAATCGTGGATCTTCCTCTTTAGCGGACAACGCCGGAATCAAAGTAGCCCAGCTGTTCCGAGCGTGGCTTTGCGATGGACCTTCGGTTCGGTTTAGGCGACGATTGCTATTGTGGGCGTGTTGCAGGGCGGACACACTGCTTGCGTCCCTGTCGAACGTCTGGAGAAGCTGATTGACAACAGACCCGCGCGATCGCTGTGTTATCCCGTTAACGCTTATACGCTGCTCCAGGGGCACAATGCGATCGGTCGTCAATTCGCCCTGGCGCACTTCCGTCGTGTGTTGGGGCCGACGATGCGCGGCTGAATGGAACCGCGAATTGCTTAAACTGTCGGCACCGCAGGTGGACGGCCACGGGGGCTAATATGTCGATGAACACGCCCGACATTGAGCAGATGCAGACCGTGATGGCGACATCGCTGCATGAACATTGGAGGCTTTTTCTGGTCGAGGGGATAATTCTTGTCGTCCTCGGTGTCGCCGCCATCGTTATTCCACCGATCGCTACGCTCGCTGTCGAGCTTTTGTTTGGCTGGCTGTTCCTCATCAGCGGAATCGTCGGTGCCATCACAACCTTCATGATGCGCCGAGCACCGGGGTTCTGGTGGTCGCTTGTGTCGGGGATCCTTGCGATTGCAGTCGGCGTCGTGATGCTGCTGTCGCCGCTGAGCGGCGTCCTCACGCTTACCCTTCTTCTCATCACTTTTTTTATTATTGAAGGCGTTGTCTCGATCATGTTTGCGCTTGAGCATAAGCGCGAGCTATCGGGAAGATGGGGTTGGATGCTGGCGAGCGGCATCATCGACCTGATCTTGGCCGCCATCATCATCGAAGGGTTGCCTGGCACTGCAGCCTGGGCTCTCGGGCTGCTGGTTGGAATCAATATGGTGTTTGGCGGCACGGCGTTGATCGGGATGGCGCTGCATGCCCGCGAGGTTGCCGTCTCGGCCCGCTAAGCGGGACGCCTTGCCTCTCGTTGGAGCTTGTTCCCGGATGGGTCGGGCTCGATCAACCCACGACTGGCGTCACCCGCGATTATCTCGCGCCGCGATGTTGCGGGCCAAGTACAGATGAGACCGCCCAGCATCCGTCGGTTAACCACAAGCAGCTCCTCGTTTGCGCCGCGTATCGAGAGCCGCATCATTCAGTTTCCGCAACCGAAACCACCCTCCGAGGGCTGACGTTATTATTCCGCATCACAGCTCACATTGGAGCCCGCAGCTTGCTGAGGTCTTTTGTGGCTGACATCGTATGAAATAGGCGGGCGAAGAGATGAATCTTGTGCAGGCACTTTATGGTTTCGTATGCGGCAGCTTCGGAATGCTCCTCTTTGCTGGTACGGTGCTTGTCCCATCAAATATAACTGCCGGTTCAATCGGCACGAATTCGGTCGAGCCAAGTTCGATCGACAGGAGTGCGGTTGAACGCGTCGACGAGTGCATGGCGACGAAAATTTGCATCGATCGCTACCTCTGGTCGCTATACGAGCGAACGCGAAAAATCGACACGATCAAAGTGCCGGAACAGATAAAGGTGAGCGTTAAACGGAAAGGCAAAACCAAGATCGTCTCAAAAACGACCACGAAGCTCGTAGACGAGGATTTCACGTGGAAGGATCCGGATGCCGCTGAAAGGGCCGGGATGTCTGCCGAGGATTATGTGATTGGTGGCATGGACCCGAATTTCAGGGTCACGCTCTATCATGCATTGCGCTCGCTCGACGATGCCGGCCTAATGCCAGGTATAATGTGCGCATTTCGCGACGACTATCGGCAAACTATCGCGACTGGCCTGAAGGCTCAAAGCGATAGGTCATATCATGGTGGAAGCTTCCGCGGCGGCTATGGTCACGGGCTAGCGGCCGATATCGTGAGCATTAAGGGCGAGACACGTGCGGAGCGATTGGCTTCTAGTCAGCAATTGTGGAATTGGATCGATACCCACGAAAAAGAGCTTGGAATCGGAAGACCATATCTCGATCGAGACCCACCGCATATCGCTCCGATTGATGGCGAAGAGTACGCTAAACACCGCCTCGAGCCGAATATGCAACATGCTGAATCGAAGGCCAAGAAGCACTCGCGGCTCGCACTCCATAACGATCACAGCATGTCGAGGCGCGCAGGAGTGGCAAGACCTTCAAGGGTGCAATCCAGACCACAAACTCATTCCATTTGATTCGAGTCCCTCGCGAGTGCATAGCTGCTGCCGTCAGAGGGACACACGATAGCGCTCACAATCTCATCGCGTGTTCCGAACCTGCCGAAGGGACCATGCTGAAGCCCGCTCCGGCCTCAGGCAACCGCCACTTGCCTGTCGAAGAACTCTCTGTGCTGCGCCACAAAGTCACGAATGTTCGTTGCGGGCCTTCCGATGATTGTCTCGACATCATGCGTGAGACGATCATAACGGTTAGCGGCATGGAGGCGGGCCATGGTCAAAAAGTGTTCAGAGATATGGTCGGACAAGTTTTGCCTACGCAGTACTTGGTCACGCCATTGATCGAGCGGCATGTCGACGTACCCGATCGGTCGATCGAGCGCCTCGGAATATTCGACTGCGACGCCATGCATATTCTGAGATCGCGGCCCGGTCAGCTCGTAGACCTTGCCAATATGAGGGGTTGGACCCACTAAGATCGCTGCAATCACTTCAGCCACATCCCTCGCGTCGATCGGCGAGGTGCGTCCGGTTCCAAACGGCAAGCGAATCGTCGAGTCCCTGGCAATCGATTCCGCCGCCCATTCCGAGAAAAAGGGGTGCTGGAGGAACACCGTGGGTCGGACATGGACGACGGGCAATCCGGACCAGTTCAGCACTTGCTCGCAAAGCCAATGCTGCCGCTGCTGGGGAGAGTCCGTCATCTGGGTGAGGCTCATCTGCGACACGGTCATTTGCGAGATATTGACCAACACCTGCAAATCGGCGCGCTCGCGGGCCACTGCGGCCGTGGTGACCGTCGCCTCCAAATAGCTTGCAGACACACTCATGCCAAAGTACATGCGCCGGCAACCCGACACGGCACCCGCCACGTCCCGAGCCTTAGTGAGATCGCCGACAACGAGATCGACACCATTCGCTCGCAATGCGTCTGTACGCTGATCTTCGCGCAGAACCAACGCGCGGACCGGCAGGTGCCGGCGGCGAAGTATGTCTACGATCGCACTGCCCACTCCGCCCACGCGTCCCGGTACACCTGTGACGAGAATAGGATTGTCGGAGGAATCCATCGTCGGCGCCCCTTCCGTTTGCCTATTGCGTGCGCCCGGGCGAAGAGGAGCGCGATGTGCAAAAGCGCTGGGCCTGCCACTCACTTCCGGCATCGTCCCAAGTTTAGCCTCAACGCGGCAGGCTTTGTTCCCAGGCGCCGCGTTGCGCTAACTCTGCGGGGTGTGGCGCAAATGGCCTCTTTTGAGAATGGAACGAAAGTTGCGTTAAAGATCATGCCTCCCTGGGATTTTATTCCAACCTACTTAGCGCCGCCTCGACTGTCGACCTTTTGTTTTCTCGGTGAAAGGCGAAAGGTCGGCCTTTCGGCTCGGGAACGCACCGATGTGGCCGGCGTTGGATTCCTGCGTGAGACTATCTGCCTCGCCTCACGCCGCCATGGCCCTTCCGCTGGATTTGCCACCCCCTTCCCGCTCAGAGGTGAACATTCTGAGCAAATCGCTCCGCCATAGGCGCGGGTGCGCACAAAGGTAACGATGGAGAAAATACATGGCTAAGCCACTCTCCCAACAACTCGCCTACTTATCCGTTCGCGCCAAGAATGCCGAGGACGCGGTGGCCGCCGCCGAGAACGAGGCGCATGATAAAATCGAGGCACGCAAAGAGCAGGCACGTGCTGCTGCCGCGAAGGCAACCGAAAAGGTGAAACAGGAAATCAAATCTGTTGGCGACACAGCCGTTAGAAACTGGACCGCGGTACGAGCGAAAATCGATGCCGACATGGACGGCCTGAAGGCGGGCGTCGCCAGGGCAAAGCATGACCTAGATGTGAGACACGCGGAGGGCCACGCCGAGAGACTGGCGTGGGAGGCAGGAGTCGCCATCGACTATGCCATTGCCTCGGTTGAGCAGGCGAAGTTGGCCGTCCTTGATGCTGTCTCAAGCCGCGTCGAGGCCGAGAAAGCGAAGGCATCGTAAGAAAGACGATCTCTCCGCCGAAACGCTGAACGGTAAGCGCGGCCAGCGACAGACGGATGTGGCTTTTGGCGGCACGTCACGACGATAGGCGTTTCGCGAAAGGCCGCAGATCCGATCCTGGCCCCACATGCCCAAGCAACCCAACAGTACGCCCGGCAGACCGCCGGCGCCATGGGTAAGTCGAAACCGTCAGAGGAGAAACTAAGTGCTTTAGGATTACAGCAGCCGGATCGAGCACGATCGAAGGCTGACAGCGACAAACATAGAAATCACTGGGATCGGATCATGGTTACACTCAAGAGTCCCCTGCCAACGCTTCATTTACTCAATTGCGTGGCAGATCGCTGCCGCATCTAAAATCGCCTGAGCTACACAAAATCAAACTTGAGCAGCGAACCGGTTGGAACCGCATCGCGGCTTGACTCGTTCTTAGTGCCGGAACCCGCGAAGCATCTCGGCAGCGAAAGTTCCCTGAGCGCTTTCGTGCGACTTCAATCAGTGTCCCCGAAGTCTTACCCACAAGGTCACCACCAAGCCTTGATCAAATCAACTATGGAGCGACCATGTCCAGCAAACAATTGTATTCGCTGACGCGACCGCGCCTGACGGGCGAGAAACGGTTGGCGCTCTTTGCGATAATTGCCACGTCGTTCCTCCTCCTGCCCGTGGATCTCGCCTCGGCACAATCCCCAGAGCCATCGGTGGTGTACCAGTTCGGTCGTCCGGTCCGCGCGGGCGAACACACCTACGATTGGTACCGCCGCACCCACGCGGACGCTGCTGCTGCTCGCTATGGTGTAAAGGCGAGCGACGTTGGGGACGGCATGGACACTTGGCACTGGTGGGTCGGCGTCGATAATCCCGGGTTTTGGCGCGAAAATACCAAGGCGACCAGTACAGCCCTGGGCAGCCTGCTCGGGGTAAAAGTCGACTTCCTGAGGGTCCTGAACTCGGTTCCACGCAACAAGCGGTTTGAGCTGATGGGGCTCATCAACGACCCCGATACAGTGGCGGCCGACAAGCCCGACCAATACGGCCTCATGCTCGATCGCATGAAGGAAAGTACGCTCACCTGGGATGCAGACACGTTCGGCTATTCCAGCGGCGTCATTGGTTTGCAGCTATTCGTCAACAAGAAGTTCGACCCGCAAAAGTGGTCGCTCGCCAAGTACCTTGAGAATCCGGCGAGCGTTGAACCGCCCTACAATGTCGGCATGGCCTGCGCGCTCTGCCACGTCAGCTTCAATCCGATCCGGCCGCCTGCCGATGTCCACGAGCCGCAGTGGGAGAACATCGCCTCCAACATCGGCAACCAGTACTTCCGAGAAGGCATGTTGTTCGGCTCTGACATGGCGCATGACTCGTTCGTATATCAATATCTCTCCACGCAGGAGCCCGGCACCAGCGAAACGTCGCGGTTCTCGAACGACTTCATCAACGGGCCGGTCCAGATGAATGCGATCTACAGGGTACCCGTGCGGGCGAAACTTGCGCGTCCCGAAAAGATCACTCCCGCTCAACGCGACCTCATGGAATCGATGTATCGGAATACGGGTCTCAAGCCGGACTTCTTCGGCGGGGCCCTGGGCGGCACCGCTGCGCAGCCTACGATCCGAACGCCGCGCGTGCTGGCCGATGGCGCCGATTCAATGGGGCTGCTGATGTCCATGTCCCGTGTCTATGTCAACGAAGGAAGCGGGTGGAACACGTGGGTTCACACGATGGCTCTCAACCCGTTCGATCTCAGAGAGAGCATGGCGCGCAACTTTGCGACGAAGGAGTTCGACCTGATCGGCGAGGTGCGCAAGGACCCCAACAGTCCGTGGATGCAGACCGAGCGGCGCATGCCGAACGCGATTACCTTTCTTGGCACGTACGACTCCTACCCGTTGAAGCACGCGCAAGAGGCGCCACGCGACGGCAAGACGCCTAGGAGCGGCCAGTCTTACCTGACAACCGATCCTGCGGTGCTCCGCCGTGGCAAGATCGCCTTCGCTGATAACTGCGCGCAATGCCACAGCAGCAAACAGCCGGAAAACATGCCGAGCGACCCGGAATTGCGAAAAGGGGCATGGCGGCAGCTTGTTCTCCGCGATGATTTCCTCATTGACAACTACTTGTCGGACGACGAGCGCTATCCGGTGTCCGAGCTTGGCACCAACGCGGCGCGCGCTACGGGAACCAACGCGCTGGCTGGCCATATGTGGGGACAGATGTCCAGCCTCGAGTACAAGCAGATGAAGAAGGAGCAGGTCGCACTCCAAGATTACGACAAGGACTTCAACCCAATTGACCTATACAATCCGCTGACAGGCAAGCACGACGTCAAGTTCACCGCGCCGAAGGCCTACTACCGCACGCCATCTCTCGTCAGTATCTGGGCCACCGCGCCGTACCTGCACAACAACTCAGTCGGCGAGTATAATGGCGACCCGTCAATCGCCGGCCGCATGGCCGCATATGAGGACGGGATGAGCAAGCTTTTGTGGCCTGAACGGCGCCGCGGCGTCGGTTCAGTGAAAGTCACGACAGAGGATAGCCGCTTTCCAGACCTGTTCCCCCTCCTGAAGACGCTTGATCACGAGCTCGCCGCGTTCGAGTTTGACGCTGAGCTGATGCGCGTGCCCAAGGGGACGCCGATCAACCTGCTGACGAACGTGCATCCGAAGGACGTGAAATCCGTTCTGCTCGCTTACATCAATGGGGTCCTGGGCGGCCGGCCGAAATCCGAGTTCAACCAGCTGCACAGCATCAACCATGCGAAAGGACAGACGGCAATGTTGAAGCGGCTCCTAGAGGTGAGCACTTGCCCGGACTTCATTGAGGACAAGGGTCATTACTACGGCCACGACCTTGGCGACGAAGATAAGCGGGCACTGATCGAGTACATCAAATACTTCTGAGGCGAAGATCGGCCAGGGAAACGTCAGGAATGGTGAAGACCGTCAGCGTCGCCGATTACATCATCGAGCGCCTTGCCACAGAGGGGATCAACCACTGCTTTGGCGTTGCCGGCGATTATGTGTTTCCGATCTGCGATGCAGTGGACAGCAGCGCGAAGGTGAAGTGGATCGGCTGTGCCAACGAGTTGAACGCCTCTTATGCCGCGGACGGCTATGCGCGCATCCGGGGCGCGGCGATGCTGGTGACAACCTATGGTGTTGGCGAGCTGTCGGCCTTGAACGGCGTGATGGGCGCTAAGGCGGAACGATCGCTGGTCTTTCACGTCGTCGGAATGCCGTCTTATCAGCACCAGCGTCTGGGCAAGATCGCCCATCACACCCTCGGCCACGGCGTCTTCGGCAATTTCGTCGACTTGTCCGCCGATGCGGCGTGCTGTCATGCGGTCATCAATCCGGAGAACTGCGTCCTCGAAATGGAGCGCGTCATCGGGGAGGCGCGCCGCAACAATCAGCCGGCCTATATCGCCGTGCCGTCAGACTACGCTCGGTCCCCAGTGGCGTCGGCCGACGTGAAGCCGATCGCGCCTCGATCAAACGAGGCGGCCCTGCAGAAGGCGATGGCGACCATCACAGAGCACATCAACAATGCAAAGTCCGTCGTCGCATTTCCGGCCTACACAATTTTGCGGCTCGGGTTGCAGAAGCAGGCACAGAAGGCGATCGAAGCACTGGGTTGTCCTTTCACCACAACGCTAATGGAAAAATGCGTCATCGACGAGGGTCATCCGCAGTTTGCCGGCATGTATGACGGCGCGTTGTCAGATTCGAAAACGCGGGAGATCGTCGAAGGCGCCGATCTCGTCCTCGATCTGGGCGGCGTCAATTTGAACGACATGAACACCGCGGCCTATTCCGCCCGGCTTGATCTGTCCCGATTTATTACCGTCGGTCTCGACGACGTCAGGATCGGAGACGAAGTCATTGCCGGTGTCCGGCTTGCGGACGTTCTCTCGGAACTGGCCAAGCTCAATCCATCATCGTCGCCATACCGGGCAACGCCGCAAGGTCTTGCACGGCTGACGGGGAGCCCGTCCGACAAGATCACGATGGCTGCGTTGTATCCGCGTTATGCAGCGTTCCTCCGCGCGGGAGACACGGTTGTCCTCGAGACTGGCAGCACGAGCCTCGGCCTGACACCAACGATACTTCCGGACGGCGTCAGAGTGGAAGTGCAAGTTCTGTGGGGATCGATCGGTTGGGCGACACCCGCCGCGTTCGGCATCGCGCTTGCCGATCCAGGCAAGCGTACGGTTCTGATTACCGGCGAAGGCTCCCATCAACTGACCGCGAACGACGTCGGCGCCATGGGACGGTTCGGAGCAAACGTTATCGTCTTCGTACTCAATAATGGCGGTTATCTCGTTGAGCGCGCACTGGAAGAGAACCCGAACTGGACCTACAACGACCTCGCCCCTTGGAACTACACCGAATTGCCGAAAGCGTTAGGATGCGCAGATTGGTATACGGCGCGCGTGACCACGCTTGGGGAGCTCGACGCTGCGATGAAGGCCGCACGGGCCAGCAAAACCGGAGCGTATATCGAGATCATTGGCGGTAAAATGGACATGCCGCCGGCCCTTGCCTTCGCGCATGGCCGACTTAAAGCTATGTACGGCGACACGCCCTAAGCCGAGCAGCGTGGTCCTCCGCGCGACACCCGCTTTTCGGCTGTTACCCGACATGAGACAGCGCGACCGCCCGAAGCGTTGAATGCCGGGCTCTTGCCCTTGCGGTACCTCCGACCCTCCATATTTGAGCTATCGCATGATGGAACTGGCGCGGCGGCAAGGAGAAGTTTAATGAGCGATTTAGAAGGCAAGGTAGCGGTTGTGACCGGTGCGTCGAAGGGCATCGGCGCGGCTATCGCCAGGAGCTTGAGTGCATCAGGCACCGCAGTTGTGGCGAACTATGCTTCCGGCAAGGAGGGCGCGGACCGCGTTGTCGCTGACATCAAAGCGAACGGTGGCAAGGCCATCGCTGTCAAGGCCGACGTCACCAAAGCCGCCGACGTGCGGCGGCTGTTTGCCGAAACCAAAAAGGCCTTCGACCGGCTCGACGTGCTGGTCAACAATGCCGGGATCTACAAGTTCATACCGTTGGAAGAGATCACCGATGAGTTCCATCGCGAGTTCAACATCAACGTGTTGGGTACGCTCCTCGCCACAAAGGAAGCCGTAAAGCAGTTTGGGCCAAACGGCGGCAGCGTCATCAACATAAGTTCGACCGCAAGCGCCGGAGAGGCGCAGGCAGTCATCTATTCCGGGACCAAAGGCGCGATAGATGCAATAACACGCGGACTTGCCGCGGAGTTAGGTCCGCGAAAAATCCGGGTGAACGCTATTGCGCCGGGCGAGGTCGAGACCGAAGGCACGCACAGCGGCGGCATCATTGGTAGCGATTTCGAGAAGGCGATGATCGCGCGCACGCCGCTCGGTCGCATCG
>WNFG01006512.1_pt1 | contig 11556 bp, 12 predicted proteins | sample 5400431 | NCBI WGS metagenome assembly WNFG01 (sample SAMN13153346, study PRJNA577476) | soil metagenome | isolation source: 120 cm saprolite under Douglas fir tree site 2 hole 3 replicate 2 | place: USA:California | collected 2015-04-18
CCCTCGTCGGCGAAGTAGACCCAGTCCGCGCCAAACGCCTTGATCTTGGTAATGGTGGTGCTGAAGTCCTTTTGGCCCGCCTTGGCCTGGTCACGCTGAAACGGGATGTTGTGCGAAGCGAGATAGGCCTGGGTCTGGTCCGCGAGTCCGGTCGAATAGTCGGACTTGGCGTCCATCACGTAGACCTTCTTCGCCCCCGAGTCGATCATGAACTTCGCGTCCGCCGGGCCCTGAGCATCGTCGCGGGCGTTGACCCTATGCGCGACACTGTTCCCGGAGTCGGTGACCTTGACGTTCGAGGCCGATTCGCTGACGAACGGCAATGGTGGAGTCGCACTTTGCAGCCCCTGTACCGAGCCCAGGACAACGCCTGAGTTCATGGGCCCCACGATGCCGAGCACGGTCGGGTCAGAGATTCCCTGCGCCTGCAACGTTTGCGCCACTTGCGCCGAGTGCTGGTCGTCCCAGACCAAGAGTGTCACCTGGGTGCCATTGACGCCGCCGGCCTTGTTGAAGTCCTTGACCGCGAGCTGGATCGCCTGGAGGGCGCCAGCGCCGATCGACGCCTCGTCCCCGGTAAATGGTCCCTCGGCCGCGATCTGGACCTTGTCGGGCTTGTTCGCCGCCGCGCCGCCAGTACTAGTTCCGCCGCACGCCGCCAGGCCCACACCGGCCATGGCGATGAGGACGAGAATCCTTGGCTGTGCCATCGTTCCTGTCGACCTCCTCTTCCTTCGTCGAAGACCTAAATTCGGTGCGCTCTTTATACACGGTTGCGCCACGGAGGGCAACCGCCAACCGGCCGACTCTAACCCTTTCTAATCGGCACCTGTGACCAGAAGCTTCGGGTGGCGGTCGAGGGCGCTCAGGACCGCGTCCACATCCTCGGCAGTGTTGTAATAATGCAAAGACACCCGAAGCGCGCCGTCGCGCGTCGAGCACAGAATTCCATCCCTGGCCAGTGCGCCCACGAGCTTGGTCGCATCAGTCGAGCGGACCATGGCGAGCGGGCCCCGGTCGGCGGGCTCCTCGGGCGTGAGCAGGACCAGGCCCCGCTGGCGAGCGCCTTCGATGAAACGGGTCATCAACTGCCGGACGTGCTCCTCGATCCGGGCGAGACCGACGCCGGCGATCATTCGCAGCGCCGCCAGCGCCGCGTAAACATTGGGGACCGGCGGCGACCCGGTCTCGAACCGGCGTGCCGCGTCCGCATAGCGCAGGTTGTGGACGTCGTAGGCGAAAACGTTTTCCTGCCCAAACCACCCCGAGTCCGCCGGCTGCAAATGATCGATCAGCTCACGCCGAACGTACATGAAGGCCACGCCCGGCGAGCCCAGCAGGTACTTGAGCGCGCCGGTGACGAGGAAATCCAGGTCGAGCGCTTTGACGTCCATCGGCTGCGTGCCCATGCTCTGGTAGGCGTCGATCAACAGGTAGGCGCCCTGCTCGTGAGCGAGCTCGGCGAGGGCGCTGACGTTGTTCTTGAAGCCGTTCTTATAGCAGACGTGCGTCGTCGACACCAGCGCCGTCTGCTCATCGACGATTTGCTCGAACGAGCCGAGCGGCAGGCGGTTGCCATCCGCTCTGGCAAAGCTGACGCGCGCACCGCGCCGCTGCTGCGCCAGCCAGACGTGGCCGACGGTTGGAAAGTCGAAGTCGCTGGTGACGACCTTCGGACGCTCGCTGTAGTCCAGGGCGCTGGCCAGGGAATTGAGCGCCGTCGATACCGAGAAGGTGACAGCGACCTCATCCGGGCTGGCGTTGATCAGCGTCGCAAACTCCGTACGCAGCTCCTCCATCCGCGTCACCCAGGTCTCCCACGGGTTGCCGTGGGTGTGCCATGACTCGATGAACTCCTGGAGGCTGGCCTCCACCGGAGTTGACAGCGCCCCCTGCGAGCAGCTGCTCAGATAGATCTTCTGCTCGAAGATCGGGAACTGTTTGCGGAACGCCGCGACGCCATTCTCCGGGCGGGTTGGGCGCGACACTTCTGGCATTCTAGTGTCGTGCCGCGCGCGATGATTTCCCGCAAGTCCAGGCTGTTCACCGAGTCGGTCATCCGGGAGATGACCCGGCTCTGCATCGCCGAGCATGGCGACGGCTGCCTCAATCTTGCCCAGGGGTTCCCCGACTTCGCCGCGCCCAGCGAACTGAAAGAAGCAGCGGTGGCCGCCATCCGCAACGATTTCAACCAGTACGCGACGACCTGGGGGGCGAAGGTGATGCGCGAGGCGATCGCGGCCAAGACCAAGCACTTCCGGGGGATGACGGTCGACCCTGAAACCGAGATTACCGTCTGCTGCGGCGTGACCGAAGCCATGCTGTCGACCATCCTGGCGCTGGTCGATCCGGGCGACGAGGTGATTATTTTCGAACCCTTCTACGAGAACTACGGCCCGGATTGCATCCTATCGGGCGCCACGCCGGTGGTGGTGCCGCTGGTTCCGCCCGATTGGCATTTCGACCGCGACCAGCTGCGCAAAGCTTTCAACTCGAAAACGCGCGCGATCATCATCAACACGCCGCACAATCCGACCGGCAAGGTCTACAGCGCCGACGAACTGGCGTTCATCGCCGTCCTCTGCCAGGAGTTCGACGCGCTCGCCATCACGGACGAGATCTACGAGCATCTTGTCTACTCGGGCGAGCACATCAGCATCGCGATGCTCGACGGCATGCGCGAGCGCACCGTCACGATCAATGGCCTCTCGAAGACCTACTCGGTCACCGGCTGGCGGCTGGCGTACGCCATCGCGCCCGCCGAGATGACCAACGCCATCCGCAAAGTTCATGATTTCGTAACTGTTGGCGCGCCGCACCCGCTGCAGGTAGCGGCCGCGACGGCCTTACGGTTCCCGGACCAGTACTACGTCGACCTGCTCAATGCCTATCGCGAGCGGCGCGATTTCATGCTCGAGATCCTGGACGGCGCCGGATTCAGGGCCTACCCACCCGACGGCGCCTATTACGTGATGACGGACATCAGGGGCTTCGGTGAGGACGATGTGAGCCTCGCCCACCGCATGGTGCGCGAGATCGGGCTCGCCACCGTACCCGGGAGCAGCTTCTACCTGGACCCGGAGCGCGGCCGCGGCCAGATTCGATTCTCTTTTCCCAAGAAGATGGAGACGCTGCGCCGCGCCGCGGAGCGACTCAAGAAACTTCAGCGGGTTAGCTGATGTACCTCGCCTGTCCGAACCGGTGCAGCACCAACCGCTTCGAGCTCTGGAACGCGTCGGTCTTCGTCGACAGCTCGGGGCGCTATCTGAGCTATAAGCTCGTCGACGCCCCACTGTACCGCTGCACGGAATGCGGCAGCCCGGCGGTCGATCTGGGCGAGGTTCCCGGCGCGATGGCCGCCGACCGTCAGGCTGAGAGAAGCCCGGGCCGCGAGTTTGCCTGTCCGAACTGCGAGGAGCTCTTCAGCGCTCCGAAAGAGCAGCTGGTGGTCGTCTGTCCGGCCTGCGGCCAGACGTTTCCCGTCCCCGAACCAGAGTAGCCGGCTCTAACTCTCCTGGGCGACTCGGCGGACGATCTCTGGCAGGACCTCGCCAGCTTTGCCGCGGATAACCGCGGCGGCGACGTCATCGTATGGCGTCGGCTCGGCGTTGATGATGCAGAGTTCGGCACCGTGCTGGCGTGCCAGCCGCGGAATGCCGGCCGCGGGGTAAACCTGCAGCGAGCTGCCCACGATCAGCACGACGTCGGCAGCCATCGCGAGTAGTTGCGCCTGACGGAGCGCCGGTTGCGGCAGGGCCTCGCCAAAAAGCACGACCGTGGGCTTCAGGAACTGGCCGCCACAAGTGGGACAGCTCGGCGGGCAATGCTCGCGATTGCGCTGGTCGATCTCGGCCCGCGGAAACCGCGCGTCGCAGTCGAGGCAGATAACACCGTGGGACGAGCCGTGCAGCTCGATGACGTCGCTGCTGCCGGCTCGCTGATGCAGGCCGTCGGTATTCTGGGTGACGACCGCTCGCAGATGGCCGCGCTGCTCGAGGTCCACCAGCGCACGATGGGCGGGATTCGGCTCGGCATCGGTGCGACGGTGCTCGAGGCTGTAGGTCCAGTATTGCGCGGGATCTTTGCGAAACGTATCGATGTGCGCGACTTTGTAGGGATCGAACTTGGTCCAGAGCCCGCCTTCGCCCCGAAAGTGCGGAATGCCGCTCTCGACTGAGATGCCCGCGCCGGTGAAGGCGATCGCCGAACGTGCGGGCCGGAGCAGCGCCGCGGCACGGTCCAGCGCCGTATCGATTGCCGTCGTCATCGAAGTCCGGCGAACAGGTCGTCCTCGGGGGTGGGCGCGTCGACCGAGCTGCGCACGCGCTCGAACGGTTCCAGCGACCACGCCCTGGGGCCGAGCGCCTGAAAGAGTTTCAGGAACCAGCTGTCTTCCGGGATTTGCGTCCGGTGCGCCCGCATGGCCGCGAGCTTCTTGTCGATGTAGGGACTCACGTCCAGCCAGGTCGTGACCCGGTCATCCGACACGGCAAACGGCGGTGGCTCGCCGTCGGTCGAGAACCGGTTCTCGACACCCGCCCGCTGCCTTGCCTCGGCTATCTGTTTCATGACGGACTTTGGAAAGGCCGAATAGTACAGCTTGCTCGGGCGGAACGCTTCCCCACCGGGAAATCGCTCGACGTCCGCAGCGTAAAAAAACGCGCCAATCGCCACTCGGTGGGTCTTGATGTGGTCTGGGTGCGCGTAGCCCCCGAACTCGTTCTGGGTGACCATCACCTGCGGACGGACGCGCCGGACGACCTGGATGAGCCTGCCGATCGCCTCTTCCTCGTCCGCCTGCCAGAAGGTCTTCGGCTCGCGGTTTCGCGGCAGGCCCGCCATCCCCGAGTCCTCGTAGCCGAGGAAGACCAACTCGTTCACGCCCAGGATCTTGACGGCATTCCGAAGCTCGGCCTCGCGAATCGTCGCCAGCCGTGGGGCCGCCTCCTTGGGATCCAGGTCCTTGTCCAGGATCTCGCCCACCTCGCCACGAGTCGCCGTCACCAGGGTCGTGCGCACGCCCTCCGCGCTGTAGCGCGCCAGCGTTCCGCCCATGGTGATGGACTCGTCATCCGGGTGGGGCTGGACCGCCAGCAGGCTGAGTGGGCTCGCCGTCATTTGCCCTTGCGCGCGCGGACTTCCTGGATCAACTGCGGCACGATTTTGTGGACGTCCCCGATCACGCCCAGGTCAGCCAGCTTGAAGATCGGCGCCTCCGGATCCTTATTGATGGCGATGATGGTCTTGGCGCCCTTCATCCCGACCGTGTGCTGCATGGCCCCCGAAATACCGATCGCGATATAGACCGTTGGCTTGACGGTTTTCCCCGTCTGACCGATCTGGAAGGAGTACGGCTTCCAGCCGGCATCCACCACCGCGCGGCTGGCTCCGACTGCTGCGCCCAACTCAGCCGCGAGCTCGTCGAGCATTTTGAAATTCTCCGGGGCGCCGAGCCCGCGCCCCCCGCTGACGATGATCGCGGCATCCTCCAGCTTGGGACCGCTCGCTTTTTCTTTTTCGCGGCGCAGCACTCGCGCGACCGGCTTGCCGGGCTCGACCGGGTCCGAGAGCGTTTCGACTTGCGGGGCGGCGTCGGACGCTGCTAGCTCGGCGGCGACCGCCTTCGGACGGATCAGGACCAGGGTCGGTGCCTTCGCCCGCGGCACCGTCGTCACCAGCAGGCTGCCGCCGAATACCGGTGTGATGATCGCCCAGCCGCCATCTTTCTTCACGACATCGCTGGCGTTGGCGATCAGCGCACTCGATAGACGGGCGCTCAGCCGCGAGGCCACATCGCGGCCGTCGTAGGTCATGCCAAAGATCATGAGATCGGGCTGATCTTTCTCGATTAATCTCGCAAGCAGCTCGACGGCTGGGGTGGCGAGGATGTCCCTGAAGGCCGGATCCTCGTGGACGTAAACCTTCTTGGCGCCGTACTTACCGAGCGTTTGGACGGACTTCGACGCGCCCGGGCCGAGCGCAACCGCGGTCGTCTCCCCGAGCGAACGCGCCTTGGTCAGGAGCTCGAGCACGACCGGCGCGGGCGTCCCGTCGACCGTTTCGGCAAAGACCCAGACGCCCGCCATCAGATGACCTTCAATTCGACGAGATAGTCGGCGACGCGCTTGGCGCCGTCGCCCTTGTCCTCCACGATCTCGCCAGCTTTGCGAGCCTCGGCAGCCTTGATCTCGATAACCTCCTCGGTCAACGCGGCCCTGCCGGCCTTGCCGTCCAGGCCCAAATCCTTCAGCCCGAGCTGCTTTATTTCTTTGTTCTTGGCTTGCATGATGCCCCGCAGGGCGGGATAGCGTGCCTCGTTGATGCCGCCGGTCACCGTGACAACGGCGGGCAGGGCCGCCTCCACGACGTCGTAGCCGTCATCCGTCTGCCGGTCGATCTGCGCCTTGCCGTCACTGACCTCGAGCTTCTTGGCGAAACTGAGCAGGGGTAGCCCGAGGAGCTCGGCCAGCTGCGCCGGCACTGCGCCCGAAGATCCATCCGTGCTCTCGGTGCCGCAGATGATCAGTTCGTAGCTCTGGTCTTTGATGGCCGCGGCGATAGCCCGCGCGGTGCTGAGCGCGTCCGAGTTCTCGAGTCCCGGGTCGGTAATCAGGATGCCGCGGTGGGCGCCCATGGCCAGGGCGCGGCGGATCGCATCCATCGCGCGCGGGGGGCCCATCGAGATGATGGTCGCCTCGCCACCATCCTTCTCGACCAGCTGGAGGCCGGCTTCGACCGCGTGCTCGTCACCCGGATCGAGAACGGCATCGATGCCCTCGCGCACCATGCGCTTGGTCTGCGGGTCGAGCTTTCCGGGGACGTTTGGATCGGGGATCTGCTTGACGCAGACGAGGACATTCATGAGTGGCTGTTTCCATTATGGAGAAACGGCGACCGATCGAACGTATGTTCTATCATTGAAAACCCATGCCCCGCAGCCAGTACTTCGAGATCGTCGCCAAGTCTGCCCTCAACCGGGTGCAGCACATGGGCTTCAACTGGTCCCTCAACCCCTACCAGGGCTGCTTCCACAGTTGTGTCTACTGTTTTGCGCGGGCCCACGCCAAGCTCGCCGACCGCGACCCGGGCGTCGGGTTCTCCGCGCGAATCGGCGTCAAGGTCAATCTGCCCGAAGTGCTCCGACACGAGTTGTCCAAGCGGAGCTGGAAGCGCGAGACTGTCGCCTTCGGCACGGCGACCGATCCCTATCAGCCGATCGAGGGGACCTACAAGCTGACGCGCCGCTGCCTGGAAGCGTTCCGCGACTTCCGGACCCCGATCGGGCTGATCACCAAGGGCACGATGGTATTGCGTGACATCGATGTCCTCGTCGAGCTGTCGCGCAGAGCCAAAACGACCGTGTGCTTCAGCGTCCCCACGATTGACGAGACCGTCTGGGCAAAGACCGAGCCCGGCACGCCCTCGCCCCGTAAACGACTCCGCGTTCTGAAAGCGCTGGTCGACGCGGGCATCGAGGCAGGTGTCGGAATGGCGCCGGTGTTGCCGGGACTTTCTGACTCGCCGCGGCAGCTGGAGGCAACGGTGGCCGCCGCTGCCGAAGCCGGAGCCTGCTTTGTCTGGGCCAATATCGTCTATCTGAAGCCGGGGACCAAAGAACACTTCATGGAGTTCCTCGGGCGCGAGTATCCGCACCTCCTCCCCCGCTACCGCGAACTCTTCCCTGGCGCGTATGCGCCGCCCGCTGCGAAGGCCCCGGTGACGGCCGCCGTGGCGGCGTTGAAGCGCCGCCACGGAGTTGGTGATCGACGCGAATTTCGGGCCGAACCGCCCCCCGAGCCCCTCCAACTGGACCTGGCTGTTTAGCCCGCTATTTGACAGGGGCGCGCGAGTGTTCTACCGTAGCCGCGAGTGCTCGGCTGGCTGACCCGGCTGTTCCGGCCCCGGGTGGAGGTTGAACCCGCCCCCACCGTGCCACAACCACCGCCGGACGCGCCACCGCCGGCGACCCCACCGCCCACCCTGAGCGATGCTGGCATTCAGGCTGCCACGGACGACCAGGTCGCCCTGGATGAGGTGGAGGTTGCCGACGAGCAGCCCTCACGGCTCGAGATCACCGCTATGGAGACCCCCGTGGATGCCGAGAAGGAGACCTGCCCCACCTGCGGCAAGACGGGCGTTTTTGCAGGGCCGCCCGGTCAGCGCTTCTGCACCTACTGTGCGCTTCGAGACGAGCTCTTCGAACGCGCAGCCGTTACTGAGTAGCCCGACGCGTTGATCGCCTTCCCCATCCTCTGGGACAGCGGCGTCTACCTTCCCGAGCAAGGGCTCTGGCTCGACCCGCGTAAGCCACGGCCACGAGCCGTCATCAGCCACGCGCACAGCGACCACGTCGCCGCGCACCCGCTGGCGTACGCGACACCGGCGACGCGCCGGCTCGTCACCCATCGCCGGCGCTCCACCGGCACAGTCGAGGCGCTTGCGTATGGTCAGACGCTCGCCCTCGACCGGTGCGCTGTGACGCTCTATCCCGCGGGCCACGTCCTCGGGTCGGCGCAGACCCTGGTCGAGACCGACTTCGGGCGCGTTCTCTACACAGGGGACCTCAAAACGCGCGCGGGCTTCACCAGCGCAGCGGCACAGCCGGTGCCGGCGGACGTCCTGGTGCTGGAGAGTACTTTCGGGAAGCCCCGCTATCGTTTCCCGGACTCGGCTGAAGTGATCGCCGGTGTGATCTCGTGGTGCAAAGCCGTCCGTGACGGCGGCGCGACCCCGGTGCTGCTTGGTTATTCCCTGGGCAAAGGACAGGAGATCCTGTCGGCGCTGGCGGCGGAAGGCATGCTCATCGCGCTCCATCCATCGTTATTCGGTGTGACGGAAGTGTATCGAGAGCTCGGTTGCGACCTGCCTGCGTATGAGCGCCTGGGCGACATGATTGAGCGGCCGATGGTCGTCATCATGCCCCCCTCGGCCCGTCGCAGCGGCCTTAACGACCTGGTTGGCGAATTCAAAACCGCGGCTTTGACGGGTTGGGCGATGGACGCGAGCCTGAAAGATCGCCTGGAGGTCGATGCCGTGTTTCCGCTCTCGGATCACGCGGACTTCGAAGAACTCTGCTGTTACGCAGAACACGTCAACGCGATCATGACCTACACCGTGCTCGGCTTCGATGAAGAGCTCGCCATGCACCTTCGACGGCGAGGGTTGCGCGCGAAACCACTGGACCAGGTCGACCAGTTGCGACTTTTCTAGGGTCTGCACGTTGCGAAACTGCAAGATCGTTTTGGACTAAGCGTTATCTGATCGAAGGCGCACGAAGGGTGCGCCGCGGTTCGCCGCTCACGCGATAAGGAGGTGACGCATGGCGACCAGGAAGAAGGCCACGAAGAAGGCCAAGAAAGCGACCCGTAAGAGCCGCTAGTCAGCGGTGACGAGAGAGGTCCGCAAGGGCCTCTCTCTCTTTTTTCAGGCGCCGGTCGTCAACGCCCGGATCGACAGGCCCGCCATGAAAAGGCCGGCGATGCCGTAGACAAGCGGTTCCCGGCGCGGATCGCGTCCCGAGACGTAGCTCATCGCGATTGGGAGCACGATCACCAGCAGGACGCCATACAGCCAATGAAGGTTGTCATGGGGACGCCGTCCGTTCAAGAACATCAGGACGCCCACCGCGCCCTGCAGGACGAACAAGGCTTCAGTCAGGACCAGCGTGGCGCGGAAGCTGCCGCTGGACGGCTGCTTTCGAAAGTACGTCACCAGCCCCCAGACGCCGATGAGCGCGGTGATCAGCAGCCCGGTTCGGAACAGGCCGTTGTGAAGAACCAGGAGGACGCTCAGGAGGCCTCCTCCAAACCGGTGAGAGTCGTGAGGGCCGCATCCTCCGGCCGGAACCATCGCACGTCCTCGACTTCGGAGAGCTGGGGCACCAGCACCGCATCGCCGCTGAGTTCCACCAGATAATTGCTCACCGTCTTGAAGACGACACTGCCGTGCCATCCGAACGCGTAGCTGACATCGGGCAGGCGCCGGACCAGGCGCAGCTGGTTGATGGGCAGCCCGGTTTCCTCGGCGATCTCGCGCAACGCCGTCGCTTCGGGCTCCTCGCCCTTTTCGATGCCGCCCTTTGGTAGGCTCCATCGGCCGTCCGCCTTGATCAGCGCGACTTCGGGCCCGTGCGTCGTCTGCCGGTAGACCACGCCGCCAGCCGAGAACGTCCTGCGGGCGCGGCCGGACTTGGGGGGTGCTGGCATCCGATCATTATCGTTCGGACATGCAGCGAAACGGCCAGCGCCTGATGGTGGTGATGCCGCACCCGGACGACGAGTGCTTCGGATGCGGTTCGACGATCGCTCGTTACAGCGCCGAGGGGGCCACCGTTAGCCTGGTCGCGATGACGCGGGGCGGCGCCGGGCTCTGGAACGGGCGAGCTCGGGGTTGACTTTCTCAAGGTCTTTGACTACCCGGATGGCGCGCTCGAACGAGTCGAAGAAGTCGAGCCCGTTCGCACGCGATTTCTAGGCGACATTATCCGCGTGCTTCGTAGCCACCGGCCGCAGGTGGTCGTCACGTTCGGACCGGAAGGCGCCTACGGTCATCCGGATCATAAAGTCGTCAGCCGCATGACGGTCCAGGCGTGCGCCTCATCGGGCGATGCAACGGCATACGAGCTCGAGGGGCAGGCCCTCGGCATCACCCGGTGGTCGCCGAGCAAGCTCTATTTCCAGACGGCAACAACGATAGCCGTGGAATCGCTGAAGCTTCCGCCGCAGCCGCCCATCACCACGCGCGTGAGTATCAAAGGTTTCGAAGCGGCGAAACTGCCACGCCTTCGCCCATCACCGCACGCAAACGCAGGAGTGGGAACCGCTACGGAAGTTCGTGGCGAGCCAGGGTGACGCCGAGGTCTTCTCCCTTGTTGGCGCGCCGGATGGGCTTTCGGAAGACGACCTGTTTCAGGGGATTTGAGTTGCACCGGCGGCCCAGAGCTCTTCCATTGCGCGGCCATCGTTCTCTTCGTGACGCAGGCCCAGGGTCGCAAAGACGGCGGCGAGAACGAGTAGCGGCGGCAGCAGGATGAGCAAAGCCAGCTGAAGATTGTGTAGCGCGTCAGAGAGCCTGCCGATTGCAAACGGTGCGTACGAGTCCCCAAGCAAGTGCTCGATCAGGAGTGCGACGGTGACCGCGGTCGCGCGAACGGTCGGTAGGACCACGTTCTGCTTAACCGCGGTGTAGGGCCCGTTATAGAGGTAGAGACAGGCAGCTCCCAGCAGGAACATCGGCACGAAGAGCACCAGGCTGGGCATCAACAGGGCCAGCGCGACGAAGACGGCGCCCAAGACGAAGCCGGCGATCCCTACCGGGAGGTTGCTGGCGGCGCGGCGCCGGACGGCGAGCCGGTCGGCAATCGTTCCTCCGAGCAGCGAGCCGGCTAATAGCCCGACCACCAGCACGCCGCCCGCGAGTGTGCCGGCGGTGCCCGTTCCGAGACTGAAGCGGCGCTGCAGGTAGGTCGGCAACCAGAAGGCGGCGCCGCCGAGCACGAAGAAGAGGGCGGTTTCCGCGGCGATGGTGGCCCGCAGCGTCGGAATGCGGAGTAGCTCC
>WNFG01006900.1_pt1 | contig 11556 bp, 9 predicted proteins | sample 5400431 | NCBI WGS metagenome assembly WNFG01 (sample SAMN13153346, study PRJNA577476) | soil metagenome | isolation source: 120 cm saprolite under Douglas fir tree site 2 hole 3 replicate 2 | place: USA:California | collected 2015-04-18
GAGCGCGCGCAGGAGATGGTGAAGAACAAGGTAGATGCTCTGGCGATTGATGCAGCGCATGGACATCAGGCCCGCGTGATCGAAGCTGTGAAGATGATCAAATCAAAGCTGCCTGAAGTTGATCTGCTGGCCGGGAACGTAGGCACACATGAAGGCGCGTGTGCGCTGGTGAAGGCCGGCGCAGATGCCATCAAAGTAGGCATTGGACCGGGATCAATTTGTACCACGCGCATTGTGACCGGCACCGGCGTTCCGCAGATTACGGCGATTGCTGAAGCCACGCGGGCATGTCGCGATGCGGGCGTGCCGGTGATTGCCGATGGCGGCATCAAGTACTCCGGTGACATCACCAAGGCGATCGCGGCAGGAGCGTCGGTGGTGATGATAGGTTCGCTGTTCGCCGGCACAGATGAGAGTCCGGGAGAGACCATCCTTTATCAGGGTCGTTCATTCAAGACCTATCGCGGAATGGGATCTCTTTCCGCCATGGCCGCCGGATCAAGCGAACGTTATTCCCAGAATGTAGATGATTTCGCGTGTGAATCCGGGAACGAAGATGGCGACAGCAGCAGCGGTAACCGGCTCAATAAGCTGGTTCCGGAAGGCATTGAAGGCCGCGTGCCTTATCGGGGAACGCTGGCTGCCATGGTGTATCAGCTTGTCGGCGGGCTGCGCTCCGGCATGGGATATTGCGGAACGAAAACGATTCCGGATTTACAGCAGAGAGCAAAGTTCATCCGCATCAGCGGAGCCGGACTGCGTGAAAGCCACGTGCATGACGTGATCATTACGCGTGAAGCACCCAATTACAGGATTGAGTAGGTATATCGATTTGTCAGTTTACAGTCTTGAAGCTACCGCGCCGCCGGTGCGGCGTAATCTTTTCATGTCGTGGATTCCAACGCTGGCATGGCTCTGCCTGCTAGCGGCTTTTTCTACTGACACATTCTCGGCCGAGCATACCGGCAGCATCCTGGAAAAGGTGCTGCGTGCGCTGTTCGGAGAAATTTCCCATCAGCGCTTTGTCGCCATCCATTTTCTGATTCGCAAAAGCGCGCACTTCTGCAGCTACGGCGCGCTGAGCACATTTGCGTTTTTCTCCTGGCGAGCCACGTTCCCAGCGTTGAAAGCCTGGAGTGCCCGCTGGAGCGGATTGGCGCTGCTGCTCACTTTATTTGCGGCCAGCGCAGATGAATTTCATCAGAGCTTTTTACCGTCACGGACCGCTAGCCCGCGCGACGTGATGCTGGATATGGTGGGAGCCTTGTTCTTTCAGATCGCCATTGCGATTGTGCTGCGGTTGTTCTGGCCGGAGAGAATCAGGGAAGAGAAGAATTCTTAGCGGTACATTCAAGTGCTCTAAAAAGAGCAAACCCCGCAGGAACTCTGCGGGGTTGCCGGTATAGCTGTTGGGATTGGCTGAAGGCGCGCAGGCCTTGTGCGAATCGCAACTTTCGCTAGGACTTAAAGACTCACGCCTTAAGCCTCAGCCACCTCACGTATATGACTACAATCTGAACTTTTCATTTATAGGATCGCCCTCCTTTCCCGTGTAAGCCAAGAATAAAATTGGTTTACATAAAAGTCAACAGGCTGAAACAGAGCTGAGAAAAATTTTTTGTTGCCGGATCAGGCGCGGGCCAGCAGCACACAGAACCATTCTTTCGGATCGGCCCAGCTTTTCTCCAGGCGAAACCCGCTTTCCTGCAGCAGTTTGGCGATGGATGCAGGCGTGAACTTATAACTGTTTTCCGTATGAATGCGTTCACCGCGGTCAAAGTGAAAGCTGCGGTTCAGGTCGCGCACGTTCACCGTCTGGGCAACGCGGCTTTCCAGATGCATTTCAATGCGTGATGCGCCCGCATTCCAGAAAGCAATGTGCTTGAAAAGACGAACATCAAAATCACCGCCGAGTTCGCGATTGATGCGTGACAATACATTTTTATTGAAGCGCTCGGTGACCAACTGGGCGTCATTGTAAGCGCCGTTCAACACGCGGGCATCTTTTACCAGGTCAATGCCAAGAAGAAAGGCGTCGCCGGGTTCCAGCGACTGGCGAATATCGCGCAGGAACTGCGCTGCGTCACTGGGCTCAAAGTTTCCGATGGTCGAACCGATAAAGAGCACAAGCTTGCGTCCCGGTAGCGGTTTCAGCGCCGGAAAATTTGCCGTGTAGTCGGCCACAATTGGGCTGACGTGGAGATGCGCGTAATCGCCATTCAGGCTTTTGAGCGCATCCTGCAAAGCAGCAGGGGAAACGTCTACGGGATGAAACTCAAGCCGCAACTGGCGGCGCAGGATGGCCTCAATCAGCGCGCGAGTTTTGGTCGCGCTGCCGGCGCCAAGTTCCACCAGCGTGAGATTGGTGCCGGCGGTGGCCGCGATCTCACCCGCATATTCCTTAAGGATGGAAAATTCAGTGCGTGTGGGATAGTACTCGGCGGTCTGGGTTATTTCTTCAAACAGCCGCGAGCCTTCCGCGTCATAAAACAACTTGGCGGGAAGCCGTTTGGGATTTGCGCTCAGCCCCTGGAGAACATCTTCCGCAATGGGACTGCCAAGTACTGCTGGCGTTCTAAATGCTGTCATCGGCGAGCCTGATTCCGGAAAACTGCCATCTGGTTTCCGGTGGGAAGAAGTTGCGGTAAGTAGCGCGTATGTGGGATTGCGGGGTAACGCAGGAGCCGCCTCGCAATACCATTTGACTGCTCATGAATTTGCCGTTGTATTCACCCAGCGCTCCGGCGGCTGGTTTAAATCCCGGATAGGGAAGGTAGGCACTGCCAGTCCATTCCCAGACGTCGCCATAAACTTGCAAGGGGCCAGCGACACCTTTGTTGGCGACGGGTTGCGGCTGGAAGGCGCCGCTTTCCAATAGATTGCCCTCGACGGGAATTGACGCTGCCACAATCTCCCACTCAGCTTCGGTTGGGAGCCGTGCGCCGGCCCAGCGGGCGAAAGCGTCGGCTTCAAAAAGACTCACGTGGCACACCGGTTCGTTTTCTTCCACGCGGCGCAAACCTGAACAGGTGAACTGGTACCAGTCATTGCCGGACTTTTCCCAATAGAGAGGAGCGATCCAACGATTTGCCTGCACTGCCTCCCATCCCTCTGATAGCCACAGTTCCGGACGTTGATAGCCGCGGTCAGCCATAAACGCCATATATTCGCCGCAGGTAATCAGTCGCGTGGCAAAACGGAATGGTTGCACAAAAACTTTGTGCCGGGGCGCTTCATTATCGAAACGGAAAGCATCGCCACCAGCGCCAATTTCGACGATTCCACCTTCAAACGATTGCGGCTTCTGCGCGGGAACCGTCTCGGCGATCGCCGACACCGCGTTGGCTTGATACGCCGGATGAAGTGGATTACTCCAGAAGCCATGCTTGATGTCAGTGATCAGCAATTCCTGATGCTGCTGTTCGTGATTGCGGCCGAGTTCAGCCAGCGTAAGCACGGTTTCAGAAACGTTGGCTGAAGACAAAAGCTGTTGTATGTTTTCGTCCACGTGGCGACGATATTTCAGAACTTCGTCTAAACCAGGGCGGGAAAACGTATTGCGTAGAGCTTTTTCCGGTTGAGGACCAACGGCGTTGTAATAGGAGTTAAAGAGATCGTGGAAGATTGGATTAAATGGCCGGTATCCCGGCATATGTTGCGAAAGAATGAAGGTCTCAAAAAACCAGGTGGTATGCGCCAGATGCCACTTCGCCGGGCTTGCCTCCGGACAGGACTGGACCATCTGATCTTCGGCGCTGAGCGGAGCAACCAGAGTGTCTGTCTGGCTGCGAACTGAGGCAAACAGGTCGGCCGGAGTGAGCGGTTGCAGCGCTGGCTCTTCGGCGTTCGGAAAGCTAAGAATTGACTTAAGTTGAGCCATGTTCAACAAACCGCCAAGGGAATCGGAAGTAAGTAAAAAATACTACTCCCACCTGCGCCAAAATGATAGAACACACGCCGGCTCCAGAGCCGTTTTGGGCGTTCTCATTGGATGCCAGCCAATCGTGGGAGTTTCGCCAATTTCAGCTTTTTTGATGTAATGTGGAAACCGTGCCTTCTGCCGACCGAACCATCTTCCACGTGGATATGGACGCCTTTTTTGTCTCCGTGGAGGAGCTAAGCGATCCCAGCCTGAAAGGGAAGGCGGTGGTCGTGGGTGGCCAGCGGAACGAACGCGGCGTGGTGTCCGCCGCCTCCTATGAAGCGCGCAAGTTTGGCGTACATTCCGCCATGCCCTTGCGCACTGCCGCCAAACTTTGTCCTCACGCCATTTTTCTTGACGGCCATCCTGATCTCTATCGTGAATCCTCACGCAAAGCACGGACCGTGCTGGAGATGTTCTCCCCGGCTGTGGAGATGGCGTCGATTGATGAAGCTTACATCGATATGACTGGCACGGAAAAGCTTCATGGCCTGCCATTACGCTCAGCCCACAAACTGCATACGGCCATGAAAGAACACACTGGGCTCAACTGCTCGGTCGGAATCGGCAGCTCACGATTGATGGCCAAGATCTGCTCGGACCAGGCTAAACCGAATGGTGTGCTCTATGTGCTGCCGGGACAGGAGCAGACGTTTCTGGCGCCTCTGGACGTGGGCAAAATTCCCGGCGTGGGCAAGGTGACGAAATCCCAGTTGAACTCAATGGGTATCCACCGCATTGGCGACCTGCAGCGCCTGGAGACAGACGTGCTTGAAAACACGCTTGGCAAGTGGGGTCTGGCGCTGGCCGGCAAAGCGCGGGGTGAAGATGCAGGGGCATGGTTCGCGGGTGAAGTAGGCGAAGATGAGCAGGCCAAGTCAGTCAGCCATGAACATACCTTTAATGAAGATACGGCCAACCTGGAGAAACTTGAGTCAACGCTGTTGCGACTTTGCGAAATGGTTGCGCGCAGGCTTCGGGAGCAGGACCTTGCAGGTCGCACATGGCAGTTGAAACTTCGCTATTCAGATTTCAGCACCATCACGCGTGCCCACTCCCTGCCTGGGCCAACCACCGTGGACAGCGAGATCTTCACCACCATCCGTAAATTGTTTCACGAGAATTGGCAGACGGGCCGGGCGATTCGCCTGTTGGGCGTGCAAGCATCGAACTTTGATGACGCTCCGGAACAGATGGACCTGTTGCAGGATGAAGGCCGGCAAAAATGGGCGCGCGCCATATCCGCGTCCGACAAACTGCGTGACAAGTATGGCGACTCCGCGGTGTTCCTGGCCAAAGGCATGCGCGGCGGCTTCCGTGAGAAGGTCCATGAAAATCCGGCGGAAAAGCCTGACAAGAAAAAACCTGCCGGCTGAAAAACGCGCTCAATGCAGCGAGCCATTATTAAGCCCTTAACCCGGGACGAAACTGAAGAATTTTATCTTTCCTCTATTGGATCGGGCCAAATGGGCTTACTATTTTCAGGATGGTCGAAGCGCAGAAACATGGCTAGATTCTGCTTCCCCATACCCCGTGATATCGGATGTAGACGTTAAGGGGACGGTCTATGCCTGCTCGGTTTGAACAAATCCTCGTCTTTTGCGTGATCGGCATCCTGGTTGGGTTGTTTGCGTGGATTTACCTGCGCAATCGCGAACGCAAATCAGGGTTGTGGTTACTGGCCTGGATCGCGATTCTCATCCACTTCTCAATACCGCTCGTGGCTGGCTCAATTCCTGGCTGGTCTCCGCTTCTCACTGTTTGGATCAATCGAATTACCCTGATCGTGGCGGGCACGTTTTTTCTCTTCTCCGTTTCCGTTTTCCACGCCCTGGGCTCTCGAGCTTCATGGTTCATCATTGCCATCTCTTTCGCCGCATCCGCGTATGTTACCTTGCTGGTCCTCGGCTTTCAGCAGCGCTGGGTTTATCTTGCTCTCCTGGCAACCGGCATTTCGATCGCTGTGAGCAGAACAGTTTTGAAGAGCGGTTGGAACAGCAAACTTTCCTGGTTTCTGTTCGGAGCCGTACTGCCCTACGCTACCTGGGCCGGCGTTCAGATCGTGCGTGGTAAACCCGATTTCGGCCTTGATGTTTTCCTCTACACAGGCTTCGCCATGACGGGCGCGCTTTACTACCGGCATCTCCGCCGGTTAAGCCCAGGTGTGGTCCTGACCTCCCTCTCATTTCTGGCCTGGGGCGCGGTTTTCCCGATAGCGTCATTTCTGGCCGCGCGGCAGATCTTCTTGAACGATATCATCTGGGACCTGCCGAAATATTTCGTCGCCTTCGGCATGATCGTCACACTTTTTGAAACCGAGACGGAAGTCGCAGTGGCGGCCGCAAAGAAATACCAGGCGCTCTTTGAAGACAATCTGGCCGCGGTTTATGTTTCGTCACTCGAAGGAAACCTGCTGGATTGCAACAGCGCATTTATCCGGATGTACGGATTCTCGTCAAAAGAAGAGGCCGTGGCCAGCTTAAACTCCCTGCCTTGCTGTGACAGCCAGGAGCGAGAGACTTTTCTCAGCAGGCTGCTCGACCAGGGCCAGGTGGTGAACCATGAGTGTCGTCATCGCCGCAAAGATGGCACTCCGTTCTGGATACTGGAACGCGCCACCATTGTGCGGGCCGGGAGGGGCGACGAGGTAATCGAAGGCACGGCCATAGAGATCACGGAACGCAAGCAGGCGGAGCTGGCGCTCAAACAATCCGAAGAACGATTCAGCAAGATCTTCCGGCAAAGCCCCATGGGGTGCGCCATTGTCTCCCTGGAAGGCGTGTTTCTTGACGTCAATGACAACTTGCTGGCGCTCGTCAGGAGAGAAGCCCACGAGGTCATTGGCAAAAAGGGTGTTGATGTGGGCCTCTGGAAAACCCAGGAAGACCGCGACAAGTTTTACCAGGAGCTGAGAAACGCAGGCTCCATTCGAAACCTGCGCGTTGAGTTTGAGGACTCGGAAGGTAACCGCCATGAAGGTGACTACTTCGCCACTCTGGTCCGCGTTGGCGACAAAGAACATATCTTTGGCATGCTGCTGGACCGCACTGACCAGCGTGAGCTCGAAGCAAAATTCCTGCAAGCCCAGAAAATGGAAGCCTTGGGTAGGCTCGCCGGTGGGATTTCCCACGATTTCAATAATCTTCTGGGAGTCATCGGCGGCTTCGCGGAGTTGCTGGAGACCAAACTGGAACACCAGGAACACCTGCGCCACTACTGTGCCAGGATCCTGGACACCACACAGCGTGCAGGCGCCTTGACCCGGCAACTGCTTACCTTCAGCCGCAAGGAGATTACGCGGCCCATGCCGCTGCGCCCGGACCAGTTGATCCAGGAGCTTGCCGGCATTTTGCCGCGCATGATTGGCGAAGACATTGAGATATCCCTCGATCTTCGTTCCAGCGGGGTAGTGGTGATTGATCAGACCCACTTTGAACAGATAGTAATCAACATAGTGGTGAACTCACGAGACGCCATGCCCAACGGCGGCCAGATGTTCATCAGTACTGAAGATGTTTTCCGTCCTGTCTCTGGCGCCAACGGCAATGGGGACGTGCAGCCCTTTGTCTGTCTTTGTTTGCGCGATACTGGCTGTGGCATGACGGAGGAGACTCGCGCGCACGCTTTTGAGCCGTTTTACACAACTAAAGATATTGGCCGTGGCACAGGTCTTGGCCTGGCAACGATTTATGGCATCGTGCAGCAGATTAAGGGTGAGATCAACCTTGAATCGAACCCGGGAGAAGGCACCAGAATCACCATCCTTTTGCCCGCAAGCAGCAACCACGAACCTTTCAGTTTCAATGCTGGTGCTGACGCAGTGATGGCTGGCTCGGGAAACATCCTGCTGGTGGAGGATGAAGCCGAACTGCGAGACAGCAACGCGGAGTTTCTCAGATCCATTGGCTATTCAGTCCACTGCGCCGGCAGCGGGCCGGAGGCCTTGGCCATGCTGCGGGATTTCGATTCGATCGATCTGGTCATCAGTGACGTGGTCATGCCAAAAATGAATGGCCGTGAATTTGCCGAGCATCTCCTTCGTGCCCGGCCCTCGACCAAGATGCTGTTCGTCTCCGGATACGCCGATGACGTGCTTCAACAAAACGGGTTCTCCAGCGCGGCTATTCCTTTTCTGCAAAAGCCATATTCATTGCGAGAGTTGGGCATCAAAGTGCACGAACTTCTGCACGCCCAAAACGGAATCGTGACCGGCGCAGACTGACCACAACTCCAGGCTCAAAGTCACGGCTGAACACAAACACTTTCACTAAGGCGCTTGCTTGGGCCGCTTAAGGGAAATTCTGGATTTTCCTTATTTCTCTGCGTAGTACAAACGCCCCACCTAGTACACTTTGCGGCATATCTTAATGACTAACGTAATGTTTGCCGCGAGCCCAAGTGCCCTTAGAATCGACCCAATATTTGTAATTGATGTTGTTTTTCTGCTGCCCACAGCCCTTAGAACTGGTTTGAAAAAATGTTGTCAAACAGGGATGTCTCTTAATAAAGGCATCTTCTGTATCGGCGTGTCTTTTGCGGCATTGACTCACGGAGACGTGATCACGCAAAAGCGGCTTAGAACTCCGCATGTTTGCGGGAATTATGAAGACCATTTGCACTTTCCGGTCCCACAGGACTGGTCTCGCGCTGTGCTTGTTGATGGTTGCCGTTACGGTGGCCGCACCTGCAGCAGCTCAGACCGGTTCGGCGCAGCTTTCCATCAATTTGAAAGTGCAGTCTTCCATCGGACTGGTGTTCAATAACAATCCTTCGGTTGGGTCGCAAGGCTTCTGTCCGCTGGGCAACGCCGGGTCCAATGCCGCCTCGCTTGACCTGGGCAGCGCTTCTTATAACGGCGGCGACAGTCTCGGCTGCATTCTCTTCTCTCAGCTCGGCAATTTCTATGTGGTGTCCAGCGCCTTTGACGTCTTGGTGACCAAGTCCAACAGCAGCAGCGCAAGTTATCAGCTGGCAGCCCAGATATCCAGCGTGCCCCCGGCCAATGTGCAGTGGCGATTAGATCAGAAGCTCCTCAGTACCAGTTTTGTTGTTCTGCAGAACGCAAATAATTACGGCCAGTCCGTCACTGAAACCCTGGAGGTTCGTGTGCGGAATGATGTGCCTGCGCAAATCCTTCAGGAGACGATTACATTTCTGGCTACGGCCAATTGACCAGCTGGTGAAAAGTGAATTTATGAAGAGCCTTTTCAAAACGATTTTCCGCGCGGTGCTGGTGGTGTTGCTGCTGGCCCGCGTCTCGCTCTTCGCCCAGAGTCCGACTGCGACCGGGACTATCAACGCCACACTCAATAATCGCAACGGAATTGCGCTGGTCTTTGACACGGACCCGTCAGGCATCACGCTGGGCGCAACCGGAACGTCGGCGGTAACGGTGAGCTTTGGCACTATCTCGGCCTTCGGTCCTCTGTCCGCGGGGATCACGCGGCCAACAGTTACCGCGGCCAGCTTTACTGTGAGTACCGTGTTTGATGTGAAAGTTACCCAAGGCGGGCTGAACAGCAATAGCTACCGCCTGCTGGCAAATCTGGCCACCGTCGCGCCCGCCGGCCTCAGCTACAAAGTTGACGCGGTCACGCTGAATACCAATCAGCAGACGATTCAGAACAACGGCTACGGCCAATTGATTTTGGCTGCCGTTGATTTTGGCCGCCGTTGATTTTGAAAGAGATCGGTTTTAGCGAAGTACAAATTTGCAATAGCAATACATTTCTGAGGAGGAACCATGAAGAAACTAATGATTCTTGTATTCGCCGCGGTGATGAGCTCATTCGCCGCAGCTCAGGCTGGAAGCACGGCCTCTGGAACGTTGTCAGTCTCTGCGACAGTAACCGGGTCGATAAGCCTTGTATTCAACACAGACACCGCTGGCGGAGTGCCCCTGACGTCAGGCAATGGCACCAGCGCCGCCTCATTGGCATTCGGAAATGTCTCGGCTTTTGGAACGCTTGCAAACGGGAACATAACCCGTACCGTGGCAGCGAACACGTTCACCGTCAGCACTCCAGTTGACGTTTTCGTGAGCAAATTCAACTCCAACAGCGCCACCTACAGGTTGACGGCGCAGTTGGTAACACCCGATGCCGTTAACACGTGGTCTGTTGGTGGCGTGGCGGTTAGCAATGCTACGGCCGCTACCGTGACTACCACTGGCGCCTATGCGAGCAATAACGCACTGGCCGTGGCCATCACCATCCCGTTCACATCACCGAGCGGAACCAGCATCAGCAACCAGATCAACTACACCGCGACCTCAAACTAGGCTTCGGATAGTCGATTGCACCCGCCGCTCTGCGGCGTGGTCAAGGAGATATAGAACTGGGTGAGGGTGTGATAATCAAGCTGCGCTTTATCCTGCCGTTGCTGGCAATCGGTCCCTCCCTCGTCACTGACGGATGGGCGCAGAGTAAGGCTGCGAAAAAACACACCCCGACCCCAGTTCTGAAAATGAATTCACAGGCCGCGGGAACGCTCGCGGTGCAACTGGTCAATGCCGCCAATGGCTTGGCCATGAAAGGCGTGAATGCCAGTCAGCGGTCCATGGATCTGGGTACTGTTTCCTATCAAAACGTATCAAGCACGCTGAGCCTGAGCGTACAAAAACTCTCCACCAGCTTTGTTGTCTCCACCAGATTCGGTCTGGAGGTGGATGACCCGACCGGGACAGTAGGCACGGTGACAGTGCTTGCAGGACTGGCCGCGCCCGATGTTTTTATGTTCCGTGTAGATGGCTTTCAACTGGGAACAACGCCGCAGTTGATTCAGTCGCAGGTCAAACCAGACGGTATTGTTCAGCACCTGCTGGAAATTGAAGTTCCCACAAGCCTCACGGAGAAAAATTCTCAACTGCAAAACACGATCCTGTTTCAGGTAGTAGCCAATTAACCTTGGCGGATATTTGGGAGAGTCAGTCAGTGCTTCAGATAGAACCAACAACTTCGGGCAGCCGGGTTTCAGAAAAACGTCTTTTCAAAAGCGATGCAACCATGGAGGCCCAGCGCAAGCCGGTCGCCTTCGCGAGTTTGCTTGCGGCCTTGATGTTTATGATCTTTCTTTTATCTGTGCCTGTGACTGCGCAGACGCCTGTGGCCCAGCCCGCGGCAGTTCCCATGCAAGGGGCGCAAAACCTGCCGCCATCCATTTCGCTGAGCCCCGCCGTTGTGATGGCGAAGGGAAATTTTGGACAAGGACTCACGCAGACACTCACTCTCACCAACCAGACAGGCCGTGAGTTCGCCTTTGAGATGGTTGCGGAAGATGTGGTCATCAAAGATGGCAAACGTGTCTTTGTGTCCGCGGGAGAAACGCCAGACAGCATTGCGGCCACGGCTGTGTTCTCGCAGAAGCTGGTGCTGGTGAAAGCCAACAGCAGCGCGTCAGTCGATCTGCGCGTGACAATGCCACCCCGGACCAGCGTTCGCGCCGTGGTGGCGATGTTCCGCGGAACAGACAAGCTGCCGACCTCATCCGGAGCCGTCGGTATGACCGCATCTCTCGGGACTCTGATCACCTTCAACCTGAGTGACAACATCAAGCTGGAGCAGGAAGTGGCGCATGTGAACCCGGCATCCGCCAGCGCCAACATGAGCATTACGCAATTCATCGCCAACAAAGGC
>WNFG01015722.1_pt1 | contig 11552 bp, 14 predicted proteins | sample 5400431 | NCBI WGS metagenome assembly WNFG01 (sample SAMN13153346, study PRJNA577476) | soil metagenome | isolation source: 120 cm saprolite under Douglas fir tree site 2 hole 3 replicate 2 | place: USA:California | collected 2015-04-18
CCACTCCTCCCAAAGAGGGTCCTCCGGCGAGGGCCCTCTTTTTTTCCTTTAGCGGCCTTTGAAGTCGGGCTTGCGCTTCTCCTTGAACGCCGCGATCCCTTCATCCGCGTCTTCGGACACGAACACGCGGCCGATCGCCTCGCGCTCCATCGCCAGGCCGAGGTCCAGCGGCCCACCCAGGCCCTGCGTGATCGCGAGCTTGGCGTGTCCGATCGCAACGCTCGGCCCGTCGGCGAGCCTAGCCGCGTACTCGATCGCGCCCGCTCGGCATGAGGCTGCGTCGGGAAATAGCTGGTCGACGATGCCGACGTCCTTCGCTTCGGCAGGCTTGAGCGTGGTGGCGTTGACGATCAGGTCCAGGCCCTTCGACTTTCCTACCAGCCGCGGCAGGCGCTGTGTGCCACCTGAACCTGGGAACAGGCCGAGGTTCACCTCCGGCAGCCCGATCTGATAGGTACCTTCGGCGGCAAACCGCAGGTCGCACGCCAACGCCAGCTCGAGCCCGCCGCCGAGGCAGTGGCCCGCAATAGCGGCAATGAAGATCAGCGGGCTGTTCTCCATCTTCCGGAACGCTTCGTGCGCCATGAGCGCCGTCATGAATCGCGACCTGGGCGTGCCAGCCGCGAACACACCCACATCTGCACCGGCCGAAAAAAATTTCTCGGAAGCGCTGGTCACGACCACGTTGCGGATGTCTCCATCCAGTCGTGCATCGTCGATCGCGCCCGCGAACTCGCGCAGGAACGCGTAGTCATATGTGTTCGCCGGGGGACGGTCGAGCACGATGATTCCGACGCCGCCTTCCTTCTCGAGCCTCACAGACATCCCAAGCCCTCCCAACGGCGCACGGCCGACGACGCGGATAATTGAACCACTGACTCAATCCAATCGAAGAGGGGTGCCTGAATGGCGACGATGATCATCGAAGGCGAGAGGACGCGGGCTGCGTCCGGCAAGACGTACGAGGTCCGGAACCCTGCGACCGGCGAGCTCATCGACGAGGTGCCCGCCGGCGGGCCGGCCGACGTCGACAAGGCCGCGCAGGCGGCGGCCAAGGCGTTCACCACCTGGTCCAAGCTGCCGGCCAACCAGCGGCGCGAGATCCTGCACAAGGCCGCCCAGCACATGCTCGGCAAGGTCGAAGAGATCGCCGTGATCCTGACCAAGGAACAGGGCAAGACGCTTCTCGAGTCGCGGCTCGAGGCCAAGCGCTTCGGAGAGAACATCGGCTGGTTCGCCGACCTCGCGGACAAGATCCACGGTCAGCACGTCAGGCTGCCCGACCTTACGACTTATGGGCTGGTGGTGCGCAAGCCAATCGGCGTTTGCGGCGCAATCGTGCCCTGGAACTTTCCCCTGACTCTGGCCGCCAACAAGGTGGCGCCGGCGATCGCTGCCGGAAACACGGTCGTGCTCAAGCCCGCGAGCACCACGCCACTGTCGACGCTCGCCTGCATCGAGGCTCTCATCGAAGGCGGCCTGCCGGAAGGCGTCATCAATGTCGTCATCGGCCAGGCGACCGGCGAGGCCATCGTCGAGCACCCGCTGATCCGGAAGATCGCGCTCACAGGCTCTACGCCGACTGGCAAGCGGGTCATGGCCAAGGCCGCCGAGCACCTGAAGAAGATCACCCTCGAGCTGGGCGGCAGCGATCCGTGCATCGTTCTCGACGACGCCGACCTTGAGGGCGCCGCGCGGGCGATCGGAGTCGGACGCTTTTTCAACTGCGGCCAGCAGTGCCTGTCCACCAAGCGGCTCTACGTGCAGGAAGGCGTCTACGACGCGCTGATGGAGAAACTCGTCGCGCGGGCGTCGAAGCTCAAGCCTGGCAACGGCCTCGACAAGGACACCCGCATGGGACCGATGCACACACAGATACAGCGGGCCGAGGTCGAAGCGCAGGTCAAAGACGCGATCGATCGCGGCGCCAAGGTGGCTTACGGCGGCGGCAGGCCCAAGGGCGCCGAGTACGACAAGGGCTGGTTCATCGAGCCGACGATCCTCGAGGACGTTCCCGACGGTGCTCGCATGTGGACCGAGGAGGTCTTCGGCCCCGCGCTGCCGGTGCGGCGGGTCAAGGACCTCGACGAGGCCCTCAGGCTTGCCAACGACACGCCGTTCGGCCTGGGATCATCGATCTGGACCGCGAGCATGGCGGCCGCGCGTCGCGCCGTCGACGAGCTCGAGGCGGGCTACACGTGGGTGAACGCCCTGGTGATCGCACACGACGAGCTGCCCTTTGGCGGCACCAAGCAGTCGGGCTTCGGCAAAGAGCATGGCGTCGAGGCGTTCATGCAGTACACCGAGGAGAAGTCGGTCGTTTATGGCGGCGTGTGAATAGCCGGTAACCGCACGCGGTAGTAGAAACCGTGAAAACCGGAGCGGGGGTCGTGGGTGTCCTGGTCGTGCTGGTAGGCGCGGTGTTCGCGGGCCAGGGGCTTGGCTACATCCCCGGGAGCATCATGACCGGGGACATCAAATGGTTCTGGATCGGCGGCGCGATGGTCGTGGCCGGGCTCGGCGTTCTCGCCGCGACCTTCCTACGCCGGACAAGAAAGGCCTAGGCCGTTCTGCCGTTCAACCTGTCCCAGTGCGACTGGCACTCGACGCAGCGCGTGGCCGAAGGCTGGAACTTGAGCCTGGCGGCCGGGATACGGTGGCCGCAGGCCTCGCAGATCCCGTAGGCCCCCTCGCGCACCCGCTCGAGCGCCCGTTCGACCTGCTCGCGGTTCTCGTCGAGAAGTTGAACCAGGAGGTCGGTGGTCTGCCGATCCGATAGGGCCTGGGCCAGGTCGGTGTCTTCAGGGATCCCCGTGATCGCGCCACCTACGACTTCCGCCAGGGGCCTGTGCAGACCGGCTTCCTCGCCGCATGCGTTCGCCAGGTGCTCCAGCTGCCTGCGGTTGGCCTCGAGCATCTCCTCTGGCGCGTTGTCGGGTCGCTTGCGAATTGCCATTGAAATCCCCCTTGGTCTGTAATACCGCAGCTCGTTACGTTCGGATTCGCTGACACAAGGCATGAGATGAGATCCCTACGCGGTCGCGCACAATTAGTCGCCTGTGAAGGCGACCATACAGAGATTTACAGTCGGGCTCCTGGCGCTGGCCCTTGCCGGGTGCCTGGTGGGCCCCAACACTCACCCCACGCCAAGCGTAGCCCAGATCGGATCGAATCTCAATTGCGCCGGCGGCGACCATGGGTTCGCGGATGCTCAGGCCGGCTGGGGCTTTTGCTACCCCAAGTTCTGGAGGTACAACGAACGCGCGCAGGAGAGCCTCACTCCGCCCGGCCTCGACCTGACTCTCAACATCACCGTTTGCGCATCCAGCGTCGCCGAGCTCCCATGCTCAAGGCCGGAGAAAGGCGTCTCCCCTCCCCCAGACGTGGGGAGCTTCGCTTTCATGATCATCTCGACCTACGAGCGTGGCAGTTCGACGAGCCTGGCCTCCTGGATCCAGACCAACCTGAACCCTCAGCCGACCCCCTCGCCAAGCGCCTCGCCGACATCGCAGCCCAGCCCGTCGCCAAGCCCGCCAGCGACCCTGAAGTCGATCCAGTGGGGGAATGCGACCGAGGCCGCGGTGATGGCGGATGGCAAGCGCATCGCCCTCACGCCCCACCACGTGGTCATCCTCGAGCTGCGTTCGGGGCTTGATCTCCTCGACCTGGAGACGCCCATGTCCGCGCGCCTGAGCACGTGGAAGTTCGACTATTAGGGGCGTTTGAAGAGGGTCTGCATCTTGATCGCAAGGCCCATGTCGCCTTTGATCTTGAGCTTGCCCTGCATGAAGGCGGAGGTTCCATCCATCGCGCCGGTCATGATCTTCACCCAGTCGCCGGAGTCTGCCTGAAGGGTCAGGTTCGGCGCCTCCGGAGGCTCGCCCTTGCCGGATTCCGCCGCGCCGTCATGGATCTTCACCCACCACTTGCCGGCGTCCGCTCCGCTCAGGTCGAAAACGATGGTGGCCTTGGTGCTGCCCGCCTTCTCCGGGATGATGTATTTGGGCAGAGCGTCGACGATCTGGTCGGGTGACAGCTGGACTTCAGACATGCGCTCCTCCTGAGCAAAAGCAGCGGCGATATGCCCAGTGTAGCTTCGTCGGCGACAATGCCGGGAATGCTGCAGACGGGCTTGAGCGAACCTGCCACTGGGGTGTTCGAGCTCCGCCTGCCGATCCCTTTCGAGGACGGCCTCGTCAACGTGTTCCTGTTCGCTGACGGCGACGAGGTCGACCTGCTCGACTGCGGCATGAACTCCGACGAGTCGGTGCACGCGATCCGGGCGGCGGTATCGCACGTCGGCGCGAAGAGGATCCGCCGGCTTGTCGTCACTCACATCCATCCCGACCACTACGGCGCCGCCGGCACGTTTGCAGGCGATGGACTTGCCGACCTCTACCTGCATAGGCTCGAGGTCCCGCTCGTCAACCCGCGTTACGTGGAGCTCGAGCACCTGGTCCATGAGGTGCATACGTACCTGCTCGTCAACGGGGTGCCTGAGGAAGAGGCGGAGGTGCTCAGCAACTCTCAGCGCGCGCTCAGCCGGGTGGTCAAAACGACAGACGCGGCGGTGCAGCTCGACGGCGCCGAGACGCTCGAGATGGGCCGCAGGCAGCTGCGCGTCGAATGGACCCCCGGACATTCGCCTGGACATATCTGCCTCTACGAGAAAGGCGAGAAGCTGCTGTTCGCGGGGGACCACATGCTGCCCGAGCTGTCGCCGAACATCGGCCTTCATCCGCAGAGCACCCCCGACCCGTTGCACGAATACCTCGACGGCCTAAAGCGAATGGCCGCCTACGAACCGCGCCTCATCCTGCCCGCTCACGGTCGTCCATTCACGGACGCGGCAGGCCGAGTGGCCACGCTGGCGGCTCACCACGGTCGGAGGCTCGATCAAATTGTCGAGATCGTCTCGGCCGGCGAAAGGTCCGCGTGGCAGGTGGCGTTGGAGCTTTGGGGACCGAGGGACAACCTGTACGAAAGGCGCCTCGCCCTCCAGGAAGGGCTCGCGCACCTGCAGGCGCTCGCGGTCGAAGGCCGCCTGGAGAAGCTGGTCAGTCCCGCCGCGGTGCGATGGCGGCCGCCATCAGCGCAGGCTTGATCCCGAGCGGGAAGAGCTCCGCGGGATAGCAGCCGACTCCGACCACCCCAGGTCCGGCATGCGCACCGACGACCGGCCCGAGTGGTTGGATCATCAACGTGTCGGCGATCGGCTCGAGATCTCGCGCCACGCGCTCCGCGTCGGCCTGCGCGTCCGCGTGGCCCACGATGAGACAGACGCCCTTGCCGGTGTTGACCTCGCGCGTCAGCTCAACGACTCGGTTCAGCGCTCGATCAAAAGTGCGCACGCGCTCGAGAGGCGTGACGAGCCCGTCGCGGATGCACAGCACCGGCTTGACCTGCAGCACCGAACCCAGCAGGGCGCTGGCGCGGCCGATGCGGCCACCGCGGCGCAGGAACTCGAGCGTCGCGACCGAGAAGTACGTCTGGACGTGCGGTCTCATCGCGAGCACTCGGCTTCCGATCGTCCCCGCATCAAGGTTCTGTGCAGCGAGAGCCGACGCCACCAGGGCGACAAGGCCTAGCGACATCGAAACCACCTCCGAGTCGATGACGTGCACGCGCTTGGGGTCGGTCAGGTCCGCGGCCTGGCGCGCCGACTCGTAGGTGCCGCTCAGCTTCTCCGAGATATGGATCGAAACCACCGCCTCGTGGTCATCGAGCAGCGCCGAGTATGTCTCGGCGAAACGGCCGGGCGACGGCTGCGATGTCGTGGGGTGCGTCGACGCAGATGGGAGCCGGCGGTAGAACTCCTCGGCCGTGATGTCGACGCCGTCGAGCAGCGATTTGCCGTCGAAATGAAGGGTGAGTGGCACCACCGAAATCGAACGGGCGGCCGCAAGCACGGGCGGAAGGTCGGCGGTTGAGTCGGTCACGATGGCGACGCGCCGCTCGCTCAACTGAAATGGTCCTCCTCCATGTGCCTGCCCTCGGCGCGGTGGAAGAGGCGCTTCTCGAGCGGCCGGATCGCGACCAGGGTCACGAGCACCAGCACCGTGGTGAAGATGCCGATGGTGAAAAACCCGAAGCCGATGACCATGCCCATGGCCGCGACCACCCAGATGGTGGCTGCGGTCGTGAGGCCGCGGACGTCGGTGCCGTGGCGGAGGATGGCGCCCGCACCGAGGAAACCGACCCCGGTGACTATCTGCGCGGCGATGCGCGTCGGGTCGGTACGGCCGGCGAATAGCGGCTCGAGGCCCATCGCAGTGAACAGACAGGCGCCGACGCCGACCAGGGCCATCGTGCGGATGCCGGCCGGGTGGCCGTGGTACTCGCGCTCAGCCCCGATCGCGATGGCGAGGATCAGGGTGACGACGACACGAAGGGCGAAATCCAGATCGCCGCTGAGAGGCAGCGGCGTTAGCCTCGGCCCGGGCGCCCGCCGGGTTCGTCCTTGGCCTTGGGCTCGTCGGGGAGCTCGGGCAGGTCAAGGCTGTTGACGAAGTCGCGGTCGTCCGACGTCTCGTCTGCCTCAGGGATGATGCCGGCGGCTTCCATGACCTCGGTCGCAACGAAGATCGGGCACTCCATGCGGACGGCCAGCGCGATCGCGTCCGAGGGCCGGGCGTCAAAATCGAGGTCGCGCCCGTCCTGCTTCACGTACAGGCGCGCGTAGAAGACCTGGTCGGCGAGGCGGGTCACGACGATCCGCTTCACGCTGACGCCGAGGTCGCCGAAGGCGGTTGCCATCAGGTCGTGGGTGAGCGGGCGCCCCAGGGGGTTGCCCGAGATCTTGGTCGCGATCGCCTGGGCCTCGAAGGACCCGATCCAGATCGGGAGGTACCGGTCCGCCTCCTTCTCCTTCAGGATCACCAGGTGCTGGGCGGTCGGCATGTGGATCCGGATGCTGTCGACCGCGACCTCGATGAGGTTTTTCATCCTCGAGACCATTCTAGCTCTGGGGCTCAGAGGTTCCCCCCGGTTTGAACGCAGTGGCTCCGTAGAATCCAGGGGTGGCGAAGGGGAAGCGCGGGCGCCTGGTTTTGATCGACGCCCACAGCCTCATCTACAGGGCGTTCTTCGCCCTGCCGCCGATGAGCACGTCGGACGGGCAGGTGACCAATGCCGTCTACGGCTTCACGTCTATGCTCGCGATCGTCCTGGCCTCCCGCCCGGAGTTCGCGGCTGCCGCCTTCGACCTGGCCGCGCCCACCTTCCGCTCGAAGGAGTTCGAGGAGTACAAGGCCGGCCGGCGGGCCATGCCGGACGACCTCCGACCGCAAATCGAAAAGGTCCGCGAGGTGCTGGACGCGTTCTCGATCCCCATGTACAGCCTCGAGGGCTTCGAGGCCGACGATGTGATCGGCACGCTGGCGCGCATCGCTGAGGAACGCGGGCACTCGGTGACGATCGTGTCGGGCGACCTCGACTGCCTGCAGCTGGTCACGGACTCGGTCGAGGCGCTCGTGCCTCGTCGCGGGATCACGGACACCTTCATGTATGGACCCGACCAGGTCCGCCAGCGCTACGGTTTCGAGCCCGCGCAGCTGATCGACTTCAAGGCGCTCCGCGGAGACACGTCAGACAACATCCCGGGCGTGCCGGGAGTCGGCGACAAGACCGCCGCCAAGCTCGTCCAGGACTTCGGCTCGGTCGAGGCCATCCTGGAGCGCGTCGAGGAGCTGCCCGAGGGCCGGCTCAAGAACAACCTCAAGGAGCACGCCGAGAAAGTTCTGCTCGGCAAGCGGATGGTCACGATCGTCCGCGACATCCCGGTGGACCTCGACCTCGAGCGTTCGCGCTGGACTCGCTACGACTACGACAAGGTACGCACCGTTTTCGACCGCTTCGAGTTCCGGCAGCTGCTGAGCCGGTTCCCGCCGCCAGACCAGGTGCCGGTGCAACCGACTCTCACGTTTGAGCCTACGCCCCGATCCGACGGGTTGAAGATCGTCGACGATGCGGCCGAGGCGGCGAGCCTGGTGGGCGGCGCCACCGACGTCGGGGTCTTTACCTTCACTGAGACCGCCGGCCGCGGAGCGCGGACTTGCGGCGTGGGCGTGGCCACCGGGCGCGACACCTTCTACGTGGCTCGTCAGGACGCGATGGACGCCGTCGCGAGCGAGCTCACGGAGGGCACTCCGATCAGCGGTCACGATACGAAGGAGACGGAGCTGGCGCTGCGCGCGCTCGGCGGCGGCACGCGCAAATGGGCGTTCAGCACGTTCCTCGCGTCTTATCTTCTCGGCGCCGGCGCGCGCGATCCGCGGCTCGAGGATCTCGCGCGTGAGTTCCTCGACATGACGTTGATCAGCACCGAGCAGCTCCTGGGCACTGGGCGCAGCGCCCGCAAGCCCGCGGACGTCCCGGTCGAAGAAGCCGCCGAGTTCGCCGCGCGACGCGCTGAAGCCATCCTCAACCTGCGGCCGCGCCTCGAGGCCGAGATGCGGAACCTCGGCGTCGATTACCTGTTCCACGAGATCGAGCTGCCGCTGGCAGGCGTCCTTGCGGACATGGAGTCGGAGGGCGTCGCCATCGACGTCCCTTACCTGAAGGCGATGCAGGAAGAGCTGGGCGCGCAGCTGGCGGCCATCGAAGCCGAGGTGGAGCAGGTGGCGGGCCAGAAGTTCAACCTGGGGGCTCCGCAGCAGCTGGCGAAGGTTCTCTTCGAGGACCTGAGGCTGCCTGTCGGCAAGCGGACTAAGACCGGCTACTCCACAGACGCAGACACGCTCGAGGCTCTGCGCGACAAGCACCCCATCGTCGACCTCATCCTCGAACACCGGCAGCTGTCGAAGCTCAAATCGACATACGTCGATGCGCTTCCGCAGCTGGTCGATCCGCTCACCGGCCGCGTCCACACGTCATTCGGGCAGGCGAGCACGGCCACGGGCCGCCTGTCGTCGTCCAACCCCAACCTCATGAACATCCCGATCCGCACCGAGCTCGGCCAGCGCATCCGGCGCGCGTTCAAGGCGAGCCGTCCGGGCCACGTCATGGTTTCGGCCGATTACTCGCAGATCGAGCTGCGCATCGCCGCGCACCTGAGCGGCGATCCCAACCTCATGAACGCTTTCAAGGCGGGTTACGACATCCACACCGCGACCGCGGCCGCGGTGTTCAAGGTTCCCATCGAGTCGGTGGACCGCGACCAGAGAAGGCTGGCGAAGGTCGCCAATTTTGGATCGATCTATGGGCAGGGCGAGTACGGGCTCTCGCAGCAGCTCGGCATCACCGGCGATGTCGCGCGCGAGTTTCTCGCTCAGTACTGGTCCACATACGCGCGTTTGCGCGAATACCTGGACGACGTGAAACGCAAGGCACGCGAAGAGGGCTTCGTCGTCAGCGCGACGGGGAGGCGCCGCGCGATTCCCGACCTGAGGTCGCCGAACTTCCAGCTCCGCAGCGCGGCTGAGCGCATGGCCATCAACTTCCCGATGCAGTCGCTCGCCGCGGACATCATCAAGATCGCAATGGTGCGGCTGCAGCGCGAGATCGAGGCCGACCACATCGAGGGCCGGATGCTGCTGCAGGTGCACGACGAGCTGCTCTTCGAAGTTCCCGAAACTGAGCTGGATCAGTTTGCGGAGAAGGTCCCTCGCATCATGACCGGCGCGTATGAGCTCGAGACCGGCATCGAGGTGGAGGCCAAGGTCGGGCCGAACTGGGCGGACATGAAAAAGCTCGCGGTGGTTCGGGTCTAACAACTCATGCCTGAGCTCCCAGAGGTGGAGACCATCGTCGCCGACCTGCGGCCGCATCTCGTCGGCCGCACGATCATGCGCAGCGAGCTGCGCTTTCCCTCCATCGTCAGACACCCCGAGCCGGAGACTTTCATAGATTCAATCACCGGCCTTCGCATCGAAGCGGTGGGGCGGCGTGGAAAGTTCATCCTCATCGCCCTCGGCGCAGGCCGATTGCTTGTGGTTCACCTCGGCATGAGCGGCCAGCTGCGCCTGGTCGACCCCGCCACCGAAATCGCGAGCCACACGCACGTCATCCTCGACCTGGACGACGGAAGACAGCTGCGCTATCGCGACCCGCGCCGGTTCGGGCGATTGCTGCTCGGCACAGAAGACGAGCTGCTTCTCTCGGGCACGTTGCCCAAGCTCGGACCGGAGCCGATCGATCCCACCTTCGACGCCGAAGAGCTTTTCAAAAGGTTCCGGCGCCGCCGCGGGTCGCTCAAAGCGGTGCTGCTCGACCAGGCGACAGTCGCCGGCGTAGGCAACATCTACGCGGACGAATCGCTGCACCGCGCGGGGCTCCGCCCGGATCGCGCCGCGGGGAGCCTGAGCCGCAAATCGGTGCGCAGGCTGCACGCGTCGCTCCGTGATTCGCTCGAAGTCGCGATTCGCAATCGCGGCTCCTCGGTCGACACGTATCGCGACGCGTGGGGCGAGGTCGGCAGCCAGCAGGAATCGCTTCTCGTCTACGGCCGCGCCGGCAAACCGTGCCTAACCTGCGGCCGCCCGCTGGCCGTGGTTCGACTGGCCGGGCGCACCACCGTCTTCTGCACGCGTTGTCAGCGCTGAGTCGTTGGCAGCGCTGAGACCGCGGCTCGTCGCCGCCTCCGCCCTCGCGGTCGCATACGTCGCGTTGACGATGGCGATCGCAGCCGGGATGTTCGACGTCCTGGACAAGCAGGTGCTGCAGGTGATGTCGAGCCTGTGGAGCGAATCGCTGCATCCGCTGTTCCAGGCGATCGCCGAGCTGGGCGGCCTGGAGCTGACCACCCTCCTGATGCTCGCCCTGGCGATCTTTCTTCTCCGCCGCGGATTCGGCGCCGACGCCTGGGTCGTGCTCGTGTTCGTCGCGGCGCAGGTGCTCGAGGTCGTGTACAAAGCGAATCTTCACCACCTCGGGCCGCCGCGGACCGTGGCCCACGCAGACGGGCCGAGCATCACAGACCTGGTGTCGGGCTCCGGGCCGCTCGCGAACAGCTTTCCCAGCGGGCACATGGTGCGGGCCGTGATCGCGTACGGGTTGATCGCGTTCGTGGTCCAGCGCCTGGCTCCCTGGCCGCTGGCGCGCACGCTCGCGGTCCCGATCGCGACCGTGATCATCGTGCTCGTCGCTTTCGATCGCCTGTACCTCGACGTGCACTGGGAGTCGGACGTGCTGGGCGGTCTGCTGCTCGGCGGGATCGGCTTGCTGGCCGGGACCATCTGGCTTGATCGCCCGCTGGCAGGCGAGAATTAACCGATGGCCGCAGACAGCCCCGTGATGATCATGGTCACCACCGGCGGCCGCAATGACGCCGAGCGCCTGGGCGAGGGCCTGGTCGTGGAGCACCTGGCGGGCTGCTGCACCGTGATTCCCATGGTCCACTCCTTTTATTACTGGGACGGCCAGCTCAAGCGCGAGCACGAGTCGCTACTCCTGGTCAAGACCGTCGAATCACGCGCCCAGGCGGTCCAGGAGTACGTGCGCAAGAACCACGCCTATGAGCTGCCTGAGATCCTCAAGGTGGCCATCGACGACGGCATGCCGAGGTATCTCCAGTGGCTCGCCGATCAGGTCGCAGACCGCCCCCATTAAGGGGG
>WNFG01004642.1_pt1 | contig 11551 bp, 10 predicted proteins | sample 5400431 | NCBI WGS metagenome assembly WNFG01 (sample SAMN13153346, study PRJNA577476) | soil metagenome | isolation source: 120 cm saprolite under Douglas fir tree site 2 hole 3 replicate 2 | place: USA:California | collected 2015-04-18
CGCCGAACCAGCAGAGGATGTGGCGCCTGATTTCTTGCAAATCATCGTGCCCGATGTCGTCCAGGCACTACATGCCACCGCCCGTGTGCGCACGCAGCGCCAGCAGAACACCATCTTTATCGGCATCACCGGCAGTAATGGTAAAACGAGTACGAAAGAAGCTACTGCTGCCGTTTTGAGCCGGCAAGCTCCAATACTCAAGACTTTCGCGTCCTATAACAACGAGATCGGCTATCCGCTAACCCTGTTACGGCTGGAACCAGGTCATCGCTATGCCGTAGTGGAAATGGGCGCGCAGTGGGTAGGAGAACTGACCTGGCTATGTAATACCATAGCCAGGCCTGACTGGTCAATCATCACCAATGTCGGCGCGGCACACCTCGAGTTCTTTGGCACGCAGGAGGGTGTGATCAGGGCTAAAAGCGAGCTGGTACAGGTGCTCGCACCGGAGGGCATCGCCATCCTCAATTACGATGATCTCAATGTACGAAATATGAAGACGGCTGCGCGGGTTCTCTATTACGGCCTTGGTGAGGAGGCCCGGGTGCGCGGCAGAGATATACGAGGCGATACCCTGCGAGGGCTCAGCTTTACACTAAACTATGCCGGGCAACAACAACGAGTACAGTTACATCTAGCAGGCGCTCATGGCATCATGATAGCCCTGGCGGCGGCTGCTGCCGGCTGCGCGGCACAGATGAGCCTTGACGAAATTTGTGCGGCATTGGAGAGCCTATCACCAGCCAAAGGGCGCGGCGAGATCAAACCAGGACCAAATGGCAGCACCTTGATTGATGACACCTACAACGCCAACCGTCAATCAATTGTCGCCATTATCAGGGCTATAGGTGCTGCTGAACCTGCCCCTGGCGGGAATCGATGGGCAGTGCTGGGCGACATCTTCGAGCTTGGTCAGTATGCACGTGAGGAGCACCTGGCAAGCGGCAAGGCGCTGGTTGGAACCATAGATCACCTGGTTGCGATTGGCGACCAGGCACGCTTCTATATCGAGGGAGCAATCCAGGCCGGGATGCCAGAGAAAAGTACTCACTACTTTGGCGCAGATGTCGAGAATACCCAGGAATTAGAGACCGCCAAGCTTGCTGCTGCCGACCTGCTCAAACGCGAGGTACACCGTGACGACCTGGTCTTGATCAAAGGCTCACGAGGTATGCGTATGGAGACGATGCTACATATGCTTTAGCTGAGAAAGGACTCTGGTATGGAGAAAAAGAAGATCCGCATAGGTCTGGTTTTCGGAGGTCGCTCTGGCGAGCACGAAGTGTCGCTTGCCTCAGCCGAGTCGGTGATGGCAAACCTGGACCGCGATAAATACGAGGTTGTACCGATTGGCATTACCAAAGAGGGATCGTGGTTACTGGGCACAAAGCCGCGCGCATTGCTGGCGACTGAACAGAGCGCCAGCGCAGGTCTGGAGGAGACAACGGCGGTAACGCTAACTGGCGACCCACGCTTACGCCGCCTGATCTCGGTGGAGAACGGTGAAGAACTTGGCAGCAGGGGCGCACTGGACGTTATTTTTCCCGTCTTGCACGGCACCTATGGAGAGGATGGCTCACTGCAAGGACTGCTGGAAATGGCCAATGTGCCCTATATCGGCTGCGGCGTGCTGGGTTCTGCACTGGGCATGGACAAAGAAAAGATGAAAATCGTCTTCCGTGCGGTTGGCCTGCCTGTCGTTGATTACCTGGTGTATCGACGTAATGAGTGGGAACGCACGCCCGAACTGATTATGGACGCTATTGAACAACGCCTGGGCTATCCATGCTTCGCCAAACCTGTGAACCTGGGATCGAGTGTGGGGGTGAATAAAGCGCACGATCGCGCTGAACTGGAGCACGCCATCAACGTGGCGGCAGAGTACGACCGCAAAATCATCATTGAGCGCGGGATCGATTGCCGCGAGGTTGAATGCGGGGTACTGGGTAATGACGAGCCTATAGCCTCGGTTGTTGGCGAGGTCATTTCCAGCAATGAGTTCTACGACTATCGCGCCAAGTACATCGACGGCAAATCACGGGTGGATATCCCAGCCGGTATACCACAGGCGACAGCGGAGGAGGTACGCCGCCAGGCTGTGCAGGCCTTCGTTGCTCTGGATCTCGGCGGCCTCGCGCGCGTTGATTTCTTTATTGAGAAGAAGACGGGGCAGGTGTACATTAATGAAGTCAATACGATGCCTGGCTTCACCTCGATCAGCATGTATCCCCAATTATGGGAGGCAAGTGGTTTGCCCTATGCGCAACTGCTGGATCGCCTGGTCGAACTGGCGATTGAACGTCACGAGGATAGGCAGCGGAACCGGACAAGTTTGTAGGAGTGTTAGCTATTTTGCTAATTTCGCTCTATTCCCAGCCCACTTTTTACACCCGATACATCATATATGCCGCCTCGCTGCTCGTAGCCACCGGTAAAGGGGTCTTCGGCCAACAGCATCGGCGTATCGAGATCAATGAAGGAGAATCCGCCCAGGCCAGCAGCGAGATGGGCGGCAGCGGCAATGGCAAGACGTGACTCGATCATGGCACCGATCATTAATCCAATGTGGTGAACGCGACAAAGGGCAGCAATATCAAGCGCCTCCACGATGCCCGCTTTCATCAGCTTAATATTCACAACATTGACAGCGCCCATCTTGATCAGACGTGCGACCGCAGCAGCGTTCGAGGCACTTTCATCAGCTGCAATAGGAACAGAGGTGTGCCGAATAATATAGCGCAGTCCTTCGTAGTCGTCTTTATGTACTGGCTGTTCCATAAGCAGCGGTCGAACATCACGATCATCAAGCGCTTCAAGACACAATAATGCCTGGCCCGGTGTATAGCCCTGGTTAGCATCGAGGATGATGCCAAGTTGCGGAGCACCACCGCGAACAGCCTCAACGCGGTCTGCATCTTCACGCAAGTCACCCCCCACCTTTATTTTGATCCTGGTGATACCGCGCTTGACTGTGTCTTGCGCCAGTTCGTAGGCATGTTCGGGAGTGACCATTGGAATACTCATATCTGTTTCTACACTCGTGCTAGCTCCACCAAAGAAGACGTACAATGGGATACTGTATGAACGGGTGAGCGCATCGAGGATTGCCATCTCCATGCCCGTGCAGACCGTCGTTTGCGCATAATATACACTGTGTATGAGCTTTGAAAGGACGCGCCAGGAGGATGCATCTTGCCCCCGCAGGAGTTCAATGCAGCCACGAGCAGCCGCAAGCGCTGTTTCTTGGGACTCGCCAGTACTTGGAGGGAAAGGTGCGCACTCGCCGTAACCGACGCTCCCATCGCGCAATGTGACAGTAATGAGCACATTGCGCGCCTCGGAGATGCTGCCGGTCGCGATGGTGAATGGCTCCAACAGGGGAAGAGTTAAAGGTTCCACGGTAATAGACTGAATGGTTGTGTGTGGCATGTCGTATGAGCCTTTCCACGAGTGCAGTAAACTGGACAAATATTTCTTGACAAGAATACTGTATCTGTGAACGCGGCACCTGTCAAGAAATGCGACGAGAGGAGCGGCATTTGGAGATACTGCCTGTCACCCTGAGCCCATTCGCTTCGCTCAGGGTAAACTCCGCGAAGGGTCTAGCTCGCCGGACGCAGAGATCCTTCGCTGCGCTCAGGATGACAACCAGGACGCCTCCCAAGTCCGCTCACGGGAAGTCTTATCTCCAAATGTCTAACGAGAGGAGCGGCATGACGGATACGAGCTATCAGCATCGTAGCTGTCAAGCCGCTCCTCTCGAGGCGGGTATCACCGTTAGCGACCAGCTACCGAAAGCCTGCTCACTTCAGGCACAATCGCTGTGGTCAACACCTCGAAAGGTTCCAGATCACTCACATTCGCCAGCGAGAATATCGCGTGGTCAACCCCATGTGCTGCCAGCAGCGTAAAGTACTCGATGGCAGCCTCCGGCGTCATCGTCTGATTACGCCCATCGCGGGTGAGATGGAGAGACGAGAGCGTGGTTTTTTCGAGCTGCTCGTAAGGGCGTCCCAGTTCCTGGCAGTGCTCGCGCAGCACCTCCAATTTCTGTTGAAGCGCCGATTGTTCCGCCGTGGCAGGAACAAAGAGATTGCAGGCATCGGCATATTGTGCGACCAGGCGCAGCGTCTTGCGTTCCCCTCCTCCGGCCACGAGAAGCGGTGGGTGGGGCTTCTGGATGGCTTGTGGGGCATTGTTGGGATGAGCAAGATGATAGTGCTTGCCCTCATAGGGCCTGACCTCATCAGCAGACCACATCTGATGGGCAATTTGTAACGTTTCTTCCAGGCGCTCAAACCGCTCGGCAATTGGGGGAAAAGGCACGCCGTAGGCTTCATGTTCTTCTTTGTACCATGCAGCACCCAGGCCAAGGTATGTTCGCCCGTGCGAGAGGACATCAAGCGTGGTCGCGGCCTTGAGCAATAAGCCAGGATAGCGATAGGTCACGCCGGTCACCAGCGTTCCCAGCTTGATGCGATTGGTGCGCCCCGCAAGAAAGGCTAGCGCGCTCCAGGACTCCAGCACATTTTCGTCGGGATCGCCAAATCGGGGCGGCATGAGGAAATGGTCGGGAACCCAGAGGCTGGACAAGCCAGCTCTCTCGGCCCGCTGGGCAATGGTCGCAAAAGTATCACCCAACGCTCCCTGATCCTGGGGCCAGTTATAATTCGAGAACCATAATCCTAAACGCATCATCTGTCTCCTTTGTTTGAGAAAAGCTCTGCTCTCCGAGAACAGGCTTCCTTGCATACCAGTGGTGGAAAGGCAGGGAGACGCAGTACGATGAAAAGTACTGTGCTCGGCCTGACACTGCTTCTTGCAGCTATCTGCCCCGCTATACATGGGTATATACCCGCACCAGGCGATAAAAAAAGTACTGCTATCTCGCTTTTGTCTGGTGCGAGTATATACCCGCACCAGACAAAAGAATTTAGACGCTTGTCTCTTCCAGGCGCGAGAGCAACGCTCTCAGCACCTCCAGTTGGTCCTGACCAAGCGCGTCTGCGACTGCTATCTGAGCCTTTTGCCACAAGGGATAGGCACAGGCAACGGCCTGGCGTCCTTTCTCTGTGACCTGCACGACATGCTCTCGCCTGTCGTTTCCCACGCTCGATGAGACAAATCCATCGCGCGAGAGGACACGCAGATTTCTTCCTGTCGTAGAGCGATCACTCCCCAGTTCCTGGGCAAGCTCCGTGATGCTTTTCTCTGTTTCGCCGCTGAGAATGCTGCGCAGAAGCATATACTGGGTAATCTTCAGGCCGCTGGGTGCAAGCACCCGGTCATACACCTCGGTGAGGGTTTGCGCCACGTGGCGGACCGTTGTACATGTGCAAACGAATTTCGTCTCCATGATGTGAGTATATACCCGTATTTGGTGCCTGTCAAGAGGAGCGGACTGCTATCCCCTCATCCCAGCCCCTCACGTCTTAGGGACAATAGTACAGCGCACGGTTTGGGCCTGGATCAAGCCGTCCTTAAAGATGAAGGTATCCACCCCGTCGGAGACGCTAGCCCGCGCGGAGTCGCCAGTCCACTCGAGGAAGAGTACATTGTCCACGTAGATGGTCTTGACGCCCCATTGTGCTTGAGGAAGAGCTCTGAAAAGACCGTCGAAGAAATTGCGTATGGCGTCCTTGCCACGCCGGACACCATCAGGGGTGACGAGGACGGCAGTAGCAGCAAAGTCCATCACTGTTGCGTCAAGGTCTTCAGCACCCAGGGCCTGGCCATGGTGCGCAAAGACCTCTTCTGGCGTCCGTTTCGATAGGTCAGCAGCACCTGGTTGATTCGTTGATTGTGTCATCGCTATAACTCCTTGTGAACACGATATGCTTCCAAGTTGATTCTGCGGCCTGAGCAAGTGACAGAGGAGCGACTTGATCCTTCTCGCTCGTCGTACGAGTATTCCTTTAGGTCAAGAAGTCCCTGCTTGTCGGCGTTGCGAGCCGTGTGAAAGGTAGCGTGGGCATCTCGATGAGGCGCCCACGACCAGGATCACTTACACCTGTGCCTGACCGCCATCGACGAACAGTTCGATCCCGGTAATAAAACTGCTGTCATCCGAGGCGAGGAACACGACCGCTTTAGCGATTTCGTCAGGATCGCCCAGCCGCCCCAGCGGGACGGTGGTCACGAGTGACCTCACGATCTGCTTACTCTGTTCCTCCGTCTGCCCCAGGTTATTGAGGAGCGGAGTGTTGGTCGGACCAGGGCTGACGGCGTTGACGCGGATCTGGCGGGCTTGCAGGTCTAGGGTCCAACTGCGCGCGAAGGAGCGGATCGCCGCCTTGGTCGCGCTGTATACACTGCTCCGAGGTAGCACTTTGATCGAGTTAATCGAAGCGTTCAGGATGATCGACCCGCCGTCCTGCAAGAGCGGCAGCGCCTTTTGCACCGTGAAGAGCAACCCCTTGACGTTGACGTTGAACGTGTTGTCGAAGTGGGCTTCGGAAATCTCCCCCAATGAAGCGAATTCCCTCCCAACACCGGCGTTGGCGAAGACGATATCGAGGCGGCCATGCTGCTGCTGCACCGTGGCATACAGGTGATCAAGATCCGCGAGCCGGGAGACATCCCCCTGAACCGCGGTCACGTGCTTCCCGATTTGTCGTACGGCTGCATCCAGTTCGCGTTGACGGCGACCGGTGATGTAGACGTACGCGCCTTCTGAGACGAAGCGCCGGGCCGTGGCCAGGCCGATGCCGCTGCTGCCACCCGTGATGACCGCGACTTTTCCTTCAAGTTTGGTCAAGATGTTTCTCCTCCTATGGAGAGCATTTCATAGCGCAAAGGCCCTCTCTGATACTCAGATGAGGGAGGGCGAGGCGCCTCAACTGGGTTGTGGCCCCAACCCCTGTCGGCTGGGCCTTGGAGTGAGGCCATGTCCTCATACGAAACAGTGAAGCACACATTGGGGAACTCTTCAGGAGCCGCGTGGCCTGCCTTGCCCCCCTCTCCATCAAAGATGGAGAGGGGGGCAAGGCAGGCCACGTACGGGTAGCTGAAGAGTTCCCATGTTGGGAGGAACTATGCAGAATGAGCAACGACAAGCGACCGATCTGCGAAGAAAAGTCGCGCTTGTAACGGGTGCCAGTAGTGGGATTGGAGAGGCCGTCGCCGAGGCGTTGGTGCAACGTGGGGCGCATGTCGCGCTGTTCGCGCGGCGTGAGAACCGCTTGCAAGCACTGGCGCAGCGACTGGCAGGCCAGGGGAGCGAGGAGCCCTTGATCGTGCCTGGCGATGTGCGTAAGCCAGAGGATGTCCAGAACCTGGTGAATCAGACTGTGCAACGCTGGGGCAAGCTCGATATCGTCATTGCCAATGCTGGCTTTGGCTACCACTCGCCCATTGTCGATGGCGATGTCGAACGCTGGAAGAATCTGCTCGACACCAACGTGTACGGCCTGCTGTTGACCTTGAAGTACGGGGTGGAGCATCTGCTGAAGCAGGGCAGCGGACACGTTGTCGTGACCTCCTCTGTCGCCGGTCGCTCGGTCACGGCGGGGGGAGCCGTCTATAGCGGCAGTAAGTTCGCCGTCGGCGCCATCGCTGAAGCGCTGCGTCAGGAGGTCGGCAAGCAAGGCGTGCGCGTCACCACGATCGAGCCGGGGGCAGTCGCGACCGAAGCCGCCGCAGTGGAGGGTTTTCCACCCGAGACCGTCGAAGCGATCAAGCAGCTCGACCCGTTACAGGCACAGGAGATCGCGCGTGTCGTCATCCAGGTGCTTGAGCAGCCAGGCAACGTCGACATCGCCGAGTTGACCGTCTATCCCACGAAAGAAACAAGCGGCATCTCCTTTGCCAACGCAGTCACACGCCAGCAATAAGAGCGCTGCCGCGTCAACTTTCCAATCTCAAGCGAAGAATTGCTCGACACGAGCCGAAAAACCCGGTACCACGCGCGAGGGCAATGTTGCTTTTCCCTCGAAGACGCCGAGTGAACGATAGGAGCCTGCCTCTAGCACGAATACTTCAATGGTACGCGACCAGGGATCGGCAATCCAATATTCTGGCACTCCAGCACGGGCATAAGCGGCTTGCTTCTTACTCCGGTCATATCCTACGGTACCAGGTGAAGAGACCTCGACCAATAGGTCGGGAGCACCAATGATTCGCGCATCAGTGATTTTCTCAAGATTCGCATGTAGAACGACGATCACATCAGGCTGCACAACCACTTTAGGAGCTAGCTCGACATCAAATGGTGGCTCGTAAACTTCTCCAAGGCCGGTATCTTCAACATGAGCTGAAAGGTGGCGGAACAGGCGACCAGAGGTCTTCTGATGCCATCTATTAGGGGAAGGCGCCATATAGAGAACTCCATCCACAACTTCATAACGATGCCCATCATCTGGAATCGCTGCATAATCTCTATAGGTCCACCGGCCTTGCCCAGGCCCTGGTACATGATCAGCAGCAGTGACCATCGGCACTCTCCCAAGTATCATTGTCATAACAGCCACGCCTTTCGTAAACGGTAAGAGTGTCCCTCTCCATCACAACCCAATGGTAACACAGTAGAAGAGCGCCCGCAAGGGGCGCTCTTCTAGCTTAGCAAGCAAAACGAACCTGGTTATGTCTCAACTGAGCAGATTCAATGTGTTGCTGCAATCATCGACGAAGTAGACGCAGGTCGGGAGGAAGAGGCAGTTTAGCCCGCCTCTCGCTCCCAGCCTTTTTCATGCACTAGAACGTGGACGGCGGCGGAGTCTGTCCGGTGTAGTCACCAATTACAAACGAAGTATAGGGTCCATCGAGTTGGTTAGGACCATTGCCCACCACGTTCAGCATGCCATACTGGAAGTTGATGTGGTGATGCGGGCCCACGATGAGCACGCGATTATTGAACTGGTCGGCAATGCTCGTATTGCCATCCGCCAGGCGCACCGCGTTCGTCGGCAGGGGATTAGGATTACTCCCCGCTTGCGTATTCGTGAAATACTCGAACACGACTTGCCTGGCCTGGTTGATCTCCACGATGCGGGCATGGCCAGAATCGGTGATCAACGTATCCCCGTTAGGAAGCCGGCTGGCAAATGCAGCAAATAACAACCCCTGACTGTACTGAAATACAATCCGACCTTTGGGCGTGATCTCGATCACGCGATTGTTATTCTCATCAGCGATGAGAAAGTGACCGTTCGGAAGCAGCTCGACGCTATTGGGATTGTTGAGCAAGTTGCACGTGAGGCAGCCATAGGAGAAAACGATCTTCTTGGTGTTCTTGTCTACTTCGATCACTCGTTCGTTCGACTGATCGACGATCAAGATGTTGTGGTTGGGTAACTGGATCGCAAACACGGGCACATTCAGCTCGTTGGGCCCATCGCCAGCCACCCCAGCTTGCCCGTATTGCCACACGATGTTGCCGTTTTGATCGACGACAATAACACGATTGTCGACGCAGCCATTGGGCAGGAAAGATGAGGCACCTGCGGGTATGCCGGTCCCAGACAGGATAGTCAACCCGCCGCTCACGCGCTCAGCGTCGTTGAGGCCGATGATAGTGCCGGGACCAGGATTGCAGAGCGTCGGGTCGCCCGAGCCAAAGCTCCACACGATACTCTTCGTGCTGCGGTCCACTTCAATGGCCCGGTTGTTGAACTGATCCGTGATGAGCAGATTGCCGGGCTGATTGAAATGACCTCCGCCAGATGCATGCGCTGCGTGTGTGCTGGATGCAAAGAACGAGAACGCAAGCCCTGAGAACAGGAGTACGACAGTTGCTACGATGGTCAAGAACCTGGTACGTGGTTTGGTGAACGCCATAGATATCCCTCCTTGAAGAAAATATTGGTGCAAATAAGAGATTTTATGCACCAACGATATATACGTTACGAGGTTACACGCATGCCCTCCGATTTGTCCCACAAAAGTAGTGGACTCCCCCAGCCGGAGGGCATGGCAGAGATGCGAATGGGCGCTCTTCTAGCTTAGGCAAGGTTCAATTTGGACGAATTGTACTTGACCGTTTGAACAGTCACCCCGTGTCACCCTGAGCACATTCGCTTCGCTCAGTGTAAACTCAGCGAAGGGTCTGTCGCGAGCGGCAGCGAGATCCTTCGCTGCGCTCAGGATGACAGGGCTGGACCTTGCTGGTGGCGAGGAACTGTCACGTTCATTTGAACCATGCCTTAGCAAGCAAAACGAACCTGGTTATGTCTCAACTGAGCAGATTCAGGGTGTTCGTGCAATCATCGACGAAGTAGACGCCGGAGCCATTGGGGACGACAGCCAGACCGAAGAGGCAGCCAGCTCCGGGCGGCGTCCCAGTGTTGTCTACCAGTTTTTTGGCGACCTGGGTACCGCTGGGCGTTGTTTCAACGATCCTGCCGTTGTTGCCGTTCGCGACCAGAATATTCCCGTTGGGAGCGATGGTGAGGCCGAGCGGGTCGTTAATCGCGCCGTTGGCGGTGACATCATTGCCGGCATGGGCGGTGGTATTGCGCGTCAGCGCATGAGGGATGGCAGCGATGCGGTTGTTAAGACTATCCGCGACATAGAGGGTGCCATCACTCCCCAGTCCTACGCCAGTTGGCCCAATCACCAGCGCAGCCGGATCGGTGCGCTCCGAGAAGCCGGAGCCAATGACGGTGGTTCCCTGCCGGCTGGGCCTGTTATTGCCCTGCCCCTGGTTCGGGACATCCAGGTTGATGCGGAGGACTGTTCCCTGATTGACAACCTTGCCACCCGCAGCGACGGTGCCATTCAGCACATTGGTGACAAAGAGTGCGGCCATGCTGCCCGCGTCGGAGACCGTCATGTCCCACGGACCATTGATGAGCGAACCCGTGAAGGTTTCAACGACATTGCCATTGCTGTCCAGCACGATCAGGCAGCCAGCTCCCGCGGTCGCTGATGTGCCATCGGTTGTTGGCAAACTGCCGACGATCACCCAGCCTCTTTGCAGCACAACCAGCGCGGTGGTTAAGCCAACACCTCCGGGACATTTGCCGGGGAGTGTGCTGGCATTGATCTGGGCAAAGACATTCACCGTCTTTCCGTCGGGTGAGACCTCCATGATCGTGGTGCCAGTACCCTGAAGGTTCGCACCGTTGTTGAAATTACTCACCAAAATATCGCCCTGAACCAGGTTTCCAACCGAGGTTGGAACAACAAACGTACCATAAGGGTTTTGATCACCGTTGCCTGGGACAGTCGAAGCAACAGTGCTGACAATATGGAAAGGTCCAATGAAAGAGCCACCCGAGGCCAGCGCAAGCGTGGGCACAATCGCCAGCACGACTGCCAGGATGCCTGTCAGGAAGACAGGCGCCAGTAGGAAAACACGATGTTGTTTCACTTTTTCCCTCCTAAAAGAAAGAGTAAGGTTAACGAAGAAGTATCACAATAGTTTTCGAGAGGGGCATGGGAAGGCTATCGATAAGCATTATCCGTATGAAAATACTTAGCAAAGTGTACAGGCCATAGGTCCCCTAACCCTATCGCCCGCATTAAAAAGATCCCCACCATATGAAGATACGCAGGGACGTTACACTGCCTGCGGAAATATAGGAAGAATGGGCACTTTTCTAAAAGTACCCAT
>WNFG01029244.1_pt1 | contig 11546 bp, 9 predicted proteins | sample 5400431 | NCBI WGS metagenome assembly WNFG01 (sample SAMN13153346, study PRJNA577476) | soil metagenome | isolation source: 120 cm saprolite under Douglas fir tree site 2 hole 3 replicate 2 | place: USA:California | collected 2015-04-18
CCAAGCAGATCAAAGTTAGTGTGAATGGCGAAAAGACGCTCGAAGCTAAGGCTGTCGCCAAGGCCGCGTAACCGGAAGGTAGTGGAAAGAAATGGGGGTGGCAATTTATGCCGCCCCCAGATTTGAAAAGGAGCACCTTAAGGTACGTTCATGTAACGGGGGCGATCCATAGCGTGTAGTTTTTCTGAGCCTCCGATACAAATCGTGGGCTTTTGGTTTTTAGGGCATATTCGGCAGTGCGGCAGATAGGAGGCAGCGTCGTCTAACGGCCAGGATGCGGCCCCTTCAAGGCTGAGATGGGAGTTCGATTCTCCTCGCTGCTACCAAGCTTATGGGTGCACAAACGATTGAACTCGACGGGTTTGAAATCGAGATTGCATCGGGGCTGTACAGCGATCGCGGTGGAGATCACCGCGAGTTAGTAGATCGCGCACGCATCGATCGCAGTCGACTTGGCCACAACGTCGATGATTCGGCGGTGTTGTGTGTGCGGTGCATGAAAGCGATACCGCTAAAAGCTTGATGCCGGGTCGTCTAGTGGCAGGACCCTGGACTTTGAATCCGGGTACGGGCGTTCGAATCGCTCCCCGGCAACCAGTTCTTTGACAATTTCGAAATTCCCTCTTCGTCCAATGGCAGGACGCTGCGCTCTGAACGCGGGCAGGTCCTTCGGCTTCGCTCAGGATTTCGCCAGCGGGCTCGAACGCCCGCTAAACGGCTCAAGTTCGAGTCCACGGGAGGGAGCCGGAGCTATGGTCTATCGGCAGGATGGCTGACTGTCTATCAGCAGGGACGGGTTCAATTCCCGTTAGCTCCGCCAAAAGTTTGCGGGAGATTCGTCCAGCGGCTAGGACACTGGCCTCCAAATCCAGGTACGAGGGTTCGAGTCCTTCATCTCCCGCCATTGCGAGCATGGTATAGCGGCGGCTGGTGCCTCGGGCCTCCAACCCGATGACGCGAGTTCGACTCTCGCTGCTCGCTCCAAATGCGGAAGTCGTCTAGTGGCTAAGACGCGACGTTGCCAACGTCGAGAGCGCGGGTTCGAGTCCCGCCTTCCGCTCCAGATTGTGAGGCGGTGTGGCCAAGACAGCAAGGCGTCTGCCTGCAAAGTAGAGCATCGGGAGTGCAATTCTCCCCGCCTCCAGAGTTGTGAGAAGGGTGTGCTGGTGTAGCTCAGTGGGAAGAGCGCGGGCCTCGTAAGTCCGTGATCGGCGTTCGAATCGCCGCGCCAGCTCCGCTGGTATAGCTCAACCGGTAGAGCAGGCGCACGGTAAGCGCCCGACCGCAGTTCGAGGCTGCGTGCCAGCTCCAGAGTTTGCTGGTCTAGCACAGTGGGAGTGCAGAGAGCTTGTACCTCTCCGACGAGTGTTCGATTCACTCGACCAGCTCCAAATTCTGCAACCGTGAAATGCGAGTTCGAGTCTCGCACCGTCCACCAACTTTGGCTCGGGAACTCGACGGCAGAGTGCTGGTCTGAAAAGCCAGTGGATACGGTTCAATTCCGTGCCGAGCCACCAGTCCGGGTGTAGGGTAGCGGCCACCCACATGTCTTGGGCACATGTCCACGCAGGTTCAACTCCTGCCCCGGACCATTTTTTTGCGCTTTCGAGCCGATACATGCGCACGAAGGCTAGAGATTACGGACTCGTATAATTCGACCATGCTTTTGACGCTGACAACCACGCATAACCCGGCGACGGACCTGGGCTATTTGCTACATAAGAACCCGGCAAAGTTGCATTCGTTCGAGCTCTCGTTTGGGAAAGCACATGTTTTCTACCCGGAAGCGACCTCGGAACGGTGCACGGCTGCCTTGCTGCTCGATGTCGATCCGGTGGGACTGGTTCGCGGCAAGCGGGGTCAGCATGAGGGCGGAACTCTTGATCAGTACGTGAACGACCGGCCCTATGTACTCTCTTCTTTCCTTAGCGTCGCTATGGGCCGCGCATTCGGGACAGCCATGTCTGGCCGCAGCAAGGGGAGGCAAGAACTGGCAGATCAGGCGATTCCGTTGGCTGCAAACTTGACGGTTGTAGCCTGCCGGGCGGGTGAGGGGCTGATCCGCGAGCTATTCGAGCCTTTGGGATACAGCGTAACTGCCGAGCACCATCCGCTTGACGAGAAATTTCCAGAGTGGGGTGAGGGACCGTACTACTCAGTGACCTTGGCGGGAACGTTCCGCTTGCAGGACATGTTGAATCATCTTTATGTACTGATCCCGGTGCTCGACGCGGAGAAGCACTACTGGATTGGGAGCGACGAGGTTGAGAAGCTCCTGCGCAAGGGGGAAGGTTGGCTGGCATCGCACCCCAACAAGGAAGCGATCGTAAAACGATATCTGCCGCGGCAGAGGCAACTGGCGCGAGAGGCGCTCGCTAGGCTGGCGGAGGAAGACAACCCCGATCCTGACGCGACAGAGGAAGCTCACTCGGAAGAGGAGACGAAAATGGAGGAGCCGATTCGGCTCTGGCAGCAGCGTATGGGAGCAGTGGTTGCTGTGCTTCGATCCGTCGAGGCGAAGCGCGTCCTGGATCTGGGCTGCGGAGAAGGGAAACTCCTGCGAGCCCTGTTGGATGAGAAGTCGTTGACAGAGATCGTGGGTATGGATGTTTCGTACCGGAGTCTTGAGATTGCGATCCAACGTCTGCGACTCGACCGGATGCCCACGAGACAGAAGGAGCGGCTGAAATTGATACACGGTTCACTGATGTATCGCGACAGGCGCCTGGCCGGGTACGATGCGGCCACGGTCGTGGAAGTCATCGAGCATCTGGATGCACCTCGGCTGGCCGCATTCGAGCGTGTTCTTTTCGAAGCGGCACGCCCGAAAACGATCATCGTGACCACTCCGAACTGCGAGTACAACGTGAAGTTCGAGACTCTGCCAGCGGGAAAGTTTCGTCACAAAGATCACCGCTTCGAGTGGACCCGGGAGCAATTCCAGCAGTGGTCACGCCGAATCTCTGAACGCTTTGGGTACGCAGTAAGATTTCTTCCGGTCGGAGAAGAAGATCCCCAAGTTGGTGCGCCCACGCAAATGGGGGTCTTTGGCTTGTGACCATGACCATTCCTGAACTTTCGCTGGTCGTTCTCATTGGTCCTTCCGGCTGCGGGAAGTCGAGGTTTGCTCGGGAACACTTCAAGTCTACAGAGGTTCTCTCTTCAGACTTCTGTCGCGGTCTTGTGTCAGACGACGAGAATTCCCAAGAGGCCACGAATGATGCATTCGATGTCTTGCACTACGTCGCTCGCAAGAGGCTTGCTGCTGGCCGCCTGACCGTAGTTGACGCGACAAACGTACAGCCTGAGGCGCGCAAGCCGCTAGTGGCACTCGCTCGCGAGTTTCATGTTTTGCCGGTGGCGATCGTTCTGAACTTGCCAGAAAAGATCTGCCACGAACGTAATCAAAGTCGGCCCGATCGCCAGTTTGGTCCTCACGTCATCCGAAACCAGGCTCAACAACTGCGGCGCTCGCTTCGGGGACTTGAACGCGAAGGCTTTCGTCACGTCTTCGTGCTGTCGAGTCCGGAGGAGGTTTCCTCGGTCACGATCGCGCGACAGCCGCTTTGGAACAACCTGAAACACGAGCACGGTCCATTCGACATCATCGGGGACGTGCATGGTTGCTACGAGGAGTTGAACGCACTGCTCCGTCAACTCGGTTACCAACTCGAAAATGGAACGACAACACCAAATGTGATTCCACCAGATGGACGCAGAACGGTTTTTGTCGGTGATCTTGTTGACCGCGGACCCAACATTCCCGAGGTGCTGCGCTTGGTCATGAAGATGGTTGAAGAAGGGACGGCGTTCTGCGTTCCCGGAAACCACGACATGAAGCTGATGCGGAAACTGAAGGGCCGCGACGTGCAACTGACCCACGGATTAGCGGACTCTGTTGCGCAACTCGATAAGGAGACTCCTGAATTCAAACAAGCTGTTATCAAATTTCTTGACGATCTGGTCAGTCACTACGTTTTCGATGACGGAAAGCTCGTTGTCGCACACGCCGGTATGAGAGAGGAGATGCAGGGACGCGGCTCTGGCAAAGTGCGCGATTTTGCACTCTACGGTGAAACCACCGGAGAGACCGACGAGTACGGACTTCCAGTGCGTTACAACTGGGCGGCTGAGTATCGTGGCAAGGCGATGGTGGTCTATGGGCATACGCCTGTTGCCGAGCCGGAATGGCTGAACCGCACAATCAACATAGACACCGGGTGCGTGTTCGGAGGAAAACTGACTGCCCTTCGCTATCCCGAACGTGAACTGATGTCGGTTTCTGCTCTCCGAACCTATTACGAGTCGGCCAAGCCGTTCTTGACCCAAGAGGAAACAGCACTAGCGCTGACTGCGCAGCAGCAACTGGATGACCTGCTCGACATTGAGGATGTCATCGGCAAGCGGATCATCAACACGCGGTTGCACCACAACATCACGATTCGAGAAGAGAATGCGATCACAGCCCTGGAGGTCATGAGCCGATTTGCGGTGAATCCAAAGTGGCTCGTCTATCTGCCTCCGACAGTGTCCCCATGTGAGACCAGTAAACGTGACGGACTGCTCGAACATCCTGAAGAAGCCTTTGCCTACTACCTGCACGAGGGCGTGCACAAGGTTGTTTGCGAACAGAAGCACATGGGGTCGCGAGCGGTAGTCGTTGTCTGCCGTGACGCCGATGCTGCGCGCAAACGGTTTGGAATTATGGAAGGAGAGACCGGAGTCTGTTACACGCGAACAGGGCGCCGGTTTTTCAACGACGTGTCGCTCGAATCACAACTCCTGGAGCGAGTCCGTAACGCCGTGGGGACGGCGTCCATCTGGGACGACCTGAAGACTGACTGGGTCTGCCTCGACTGTGAATTGATGCCGTGGTCAGCTAAGGCACAAGAATTGTTGCGCCAGCAATATGCTCCAACTGGGGCGGCCGCCCGAGCGGCCTTGCCAGCGGCCATTGCAGCGTTGAGAGCGTTTGCGGAGAATGCGGAGATCGCGGCGCTGGTGGAACAATACCAGCAACGCAAGGAAGCCGCCGGTCTCTATGTCGAGGCATACCGACGGTACTGCTGGACAGTGCATTCTCTGGCCGACCTGAAACTGGCACCCTTTCACTTGCTCGCCAGCGAGGGTGCCGTTCACACGGCGAAAGATCATCTGTGGCACATGGAGGTGCTTGCTCGAATCTGTCAGGCCGATCCTGGTCTGCTGCTCGCGACACCATTTCAAGTCGTGGATCTCACCGACAAGGCCGAACAGGAGAAAGGAATCAAATGGTGGGGGGAGATGACGGCGCGTGGCGGCGAAGGCATGGTTGTAAAGCCGCTGGAGTTTGTGGCTAAGGGTCGGAAGGGAATGGTACAACCCGCTGTGAAAGTCCGCGGACGAGAATACCTGCGGATCATCTATGGCCCGGAATACACGCTTCCCGAGAATTTGCTGCGGCTAAAGAGCCGAGGTCTGGGTGCAAAGCGGTCACTCGCGATCCGGGAGTTTGCTTTGGGATTGGAGGCGCTGGAGCGGTTCGTTCACGAAGAACCACTCCGCCGAGTTCACGAGTGTGTATTCGGAGTGCTTGCGCTGGAGAGCGAACCAGTAGATCCGAGACTGTAGTTTATGTGCGAATGGCTACCGGCCACCCATATGTCTTGGGCACATGGCGACGCAGGTTCAAATCCTGCCCGCGCAACCAAGTTTTAGATTGCTTTCGCGGTGTCGTGAATTAGGCGCGATAGACTGTCGCTCAAAGGATTCACAAGATTAAAAAAGGTTTTCAGGAGAAGAAAGTTGGCACTGTGCGCTAGAATCGGGCCTGAACGAGATCGGGTATCAACGCTCAATAGACTTCATGTCATCTTCCAGGCCCCACAAGGCGCAAAAAGTCGAATCGATTTGGAACATGAGTGGTCTGAGCTTTTGGGAGCTCACAAGAGCCGTCGTTCATGGCATCGCCGAAGATGATCTGCTGCTAGCCCTGTTTCCTCTGCTTCTGTTCATACTGGCGTTATTTGGCTTATTTGCGTCCCGCAGCTACCAACTACAAAACAGTCTGCTGTACTACTTCTCCCATTTCCTTCCACCGGCAGCATTTCAACTGTTGAAGGCAAGCACGATCGAACTGGCGGGGAACGCCACCAGCGGCAAGCTTACGGTCGGCATCGTCCTGGCATTCTGGTTTGCTTCTGGCGGCATGACTTCGATGATTTCTACTCTGAACGCGGCCTATCGCGCGCGCGAATCTCGTTCCTGGTTCAAGATTCGGATAATCGCACTCGGACTGACGCTCGCGATTTCGACTCTTTTGCTCACCTCACTGCTTATCGTGCTTGTGGGCGGACACTTTGTTGATTGGATCGGTGCAAAACTTCACCTGAGCTTCATCGTTATGGCCTTCTGGAAGGGCTTGCAATGGACAGCTGCACTGCTCTTCGTAGCCCTTTCGTTTTCGCTGATCTATTACTGTGGACCAAGTTTGAGGAAACGTCGCTGGCACTGGAACACGCCGGGTTCGGTTTTTGGTGGCCTTCTTTGGTTCGCTGCTTCTGTCGCGTTTCGCGTGTACTTGCATTTCTTTAATACGTACACGGCAACCTATGGATCTCTTGGAGCGGTGATGATTCTTCTCGTCTGGTTGTACGTGACGGGATTCGCGTTTCTGGTCGGGGGCGAGATCAATGCCGAGATCGACCGAGCAGCCACGCGATCCTATGTCGAAGAAGGCAGCGAAACTGGGAAGGTTATTGCAGGGAATTTATGAAGCCATTCTCGGCAAGAGACTGGACAAGCGGAATTTTCGGCGCAAGATTGAGCTTGTGAAAAATTCTTAAACCCGTTGCAGAGTATCGCCGGGGCGGACAGGGGCCGGCGCGGATCTATCGCTTTGCTGCCGCACCGTTCGAGAAATTGAAGGATAAGGGAATACTCTTCCTTTTTGAAGACAGAGAGATTATGAGTTGTGCCATCCAGGTTCTTCAGGGAGACATAACCCAGCAGGCGGTCGACGCGATCGTCAACGCGGCCAACAGTTCTTTGCTCGGCGGAGGCGGGGTGGATGGCGCCATCCACCGTGGGGCTGGGCCTGGGCTGGTTGCCGAGTGTCGTTTGATGGGCGGTTGCAAAACCATCGCCGGCAAGCCTGTATCTCTACGTGGAAAATGCGGACAAAGTAGTTGCAAAGGCTGTGGGTCTCGGAGCAACCACCCAAGGCCAAGTCATGGACATGTTTTGGGGCGATCGTTGCTGCATGGTAGTTGACCCCGAACACAAGGCCGAACCCACATCGCAGGAAATGAAAAAGAAAATGGCAGAGCAGATCAGGCAGCAGCCGGCCGGCGCCGCAACCGTCGCGGCTTAACCGGGCACTCGCTTACTGAATCTGTTGCTAGCAGTGGCGTGAAGTGTCGTAGTGACTCTCGGCACGACGAACCCACAAGCTGCCACGGAATACCACGCCTGTATTGGGATGCTCAAAGAATTTATTTGAAGGGTAGGCGCGTTGTCTTGTCGCGACCAAATATCATCGGCAATCCGCAAATTTGGGGATCTATCTTCCGGGTGCATCTGTAGTGGTCAGCGAGTGTTCTGCTCCCCCAGGTTGCTCACTTGCCTTTAGTCGCGTACTGATACGAATGTCGTTTGGGAGTAAAGATTACCGAATTGTCACACAACAGAGAACTGGTTCAAGCAACTGAAGTGGTCACAAACGACTGGTATTCCGGGTGGCTGCTTACGTATTCCTGCACGAAAGGGCAAATCGCAACGACAGTCAACTCGTTCTGGCGCGCATATTCCAATGCAGCATGAGCTAGATCCGTGCCCGGGCCTTGGCTTTCAAGGGCCGGCGGCACTTCCGTGTGCGTCAGAAATAGTCGGTGATTCTTGAACGTATATTCGAGCACGGAAAGCTGGCCGTCTATATTGATTTCGAAACGCTGCTTGGATGCGTTATGGACTACCGTTGCGTTCTTTGCATTGCGGTCGTGTTCGGCCATGACGTCTGGTTCCTGAGCGATCTTTAGCTCACCGCTATTTTGCGCCAAAAACTAGAAAATAATCCATTCCGTCCTTGACGAAAGCATCTTGTTTCAGCAACTGATAGCCAGCTGCGTTTGCTTCCCGAATCACGATGTCCCGGGCGACGCCATGGTTCTCGCCATTCCCATTACGATCAATCACTCCTACCTTGGCCCCAGGCGAGAGCGATGCCCGAAGATTGCGCAGCAGTGTGATCGGCTGAGCAACCTCGTGATAAAAGGCGTTCCGCGGGGGCGCGATTCCCGCTCAGTGGTAAATGGATTGAATAACAGAACATCATCTTTCCGGGGTGGAGACGATGTCTCTCGGGGTCTGGTCGTGGGTGATGTTCTCTTTGATCTTAGACACGAACTTAGGCGTGTGGCCCTTCACCATTTGCCGGATGCCAGGCCCGAACTCGTGGAGGAGGTTGATCCCTGCATCGCTGCCAATCGTCGAACCAAAAGTCTTGAACGTCGCCGATGGGGATCGCGCCCGTGATCAAGTCCCAACCACCGAAATGCGGCGGACGTGGGATGGAACAAGAAGGGCGGAGCGTGACGCCGCCCTTTTGCGGAATATAGACGATCGGCGCTGAACTCAGGCGAGGGCGATTTTGTACAGAGCGACCAGCTTGCTCCAGGCGCGCTCGGCATCGGGCTTGCTGTAGATCGGTTTGCCATTCTGGAGCGGCATGTCCGGCACGCACCAGCCATGCAGGGCTCCCGGATAGACTTCGATCTCCGCGGGAACGTTGGCCGCCGCAAACGCCTGTTTCAGCTTGTCCTTCGCGTCTGGCTGGCGCGCGTCGTCGTTCGACGCGATTCCGAAATACATCCGCGCCTTGATCTTCGTCGCGAGCAGGTGTGGACTGTCGGGTTTATCGGTGACTAGGCCGCCGCCGTGGAACGACGCGCCGGCGCCAACGCGATTAGGCAATGCCGCGGCGGTCTTGACAACGAGCGGCCCTCCCATGCAATACCCCTGGGTTCCGATCTTCTTCGCCTTGTTCACTTGTGGTTGCGCGTCCAGGAAAGCGATATAAGCGATCGCATCCTTCTCCGCCGCGCCAGGCGCATTCAGCGGCCCGGTCATTTGCTGCAGCTTCGCCATGTCGGCTTGATTCTGAAAGCTAAAGGAGGTGCCGAACACCGGGGCCTTGGCCGTTCGATAGAACGGGTTTGGCACCAGCACCGAGTACCCCTCAGCAGCGATGCGCTTGCCGATATCGCGCATCGCAGGGCGCAGGCCCAGCGCATCCGGCCACACCAGCACTCCCGGATAAGAACCGGTCGCCGGATGGATAAAGACCGCGTCGCTTGAGCCGTCCGGCGTTTTGACCTCGACGTTCGTCTCGATGACCGGCAACTCCGCAGCCGACGCCGGAAGCGTCGCGGCCGCAAAGCCGGCGGCCACCGACAACGCGACGAAGTCGCGTCGTGTCAGGTCGCGTGAAGGCTCGTCGTGGCTGCTGTGATCCTGTTCATCGTCCGTCATGGTAGATCTCCTCTTTGATGTCGATCGCGACTGATAAAGCGCTTGTCGTCCCACGATCAGGGGACAATCCGTCAGGGCCGATTGTAGGCTTTGTTGCGGGTTTGGCGCAGCTGTTCACTGGCGGGTGTTGTCGTCTCCTAACGCGAGCGAGCTTTCGCGCCTCTCTTACGTGGCTTAGCCCGCTTCGAGGATTTCGCCGCCTTCTTTGCTCCCGATCCCGAAAGCCGCCGCGTCCCCGGCACCTTCCCGATTCGAGGATCCCCCGCCAGGACGAGGTCGCAGGCGCGCAGCGCCGCTTCCTCGAAATCCGGCGCATCGGCCGGAAGAACCTGCCAGCCGGTTACCTCCTTCCCGAATACCTGAATGGATCGCATGTTCGGGAACTCCCGCCGCAAACTCTGGTGGTGCTCCTCGGTGGTGGCGAGCCAGACTCCGTTGTCTTCCGTTACATCGCGCTTCTCGCGGAGAATAAGGACAATCTTGTCCTCCACGTAGACCGCGAGGCAGCCGAACATAGAGCGGGTTTCGGGCGACAGCGGAGCGATCGCGTCGAGCACGAATTCATACGGGACGGGCTTGCGCCGCTTGACGGCGAAGGGGGTCTCGTCCAGCGGGAGGAAGGCCGTATTGTGACGGGGCTTCAGCATACGAGCGACGAATCGCGTTCGTTCACTTCTGCGTCCAACAAATACAGAACTGTATATCACTGACCGGGCACGCGTGGCGAGCGGTCGGGCCTGGCTCACGTTCAGTAGTACAGATCGGGCGGGCCTTTGTACTCCTGGATGGCATTGCCGCCGTCAACGATGATCAGTTGGCCGGTGATATAGGAGGCAGATTCGGAGGCGAGAAACGCGATAGCTGCGGCGACTTCGTCGGGACGGCCGGGGCGGCCGACGGGAGTATTTCTACCAGCGATGATTTCGTATCTGGGGGAGGACGCGGTTTCGATCCAGCCGGGGGCGACGGCGTTCACAGTGATTCCCTGGCGGGCAACCTCAAGCGCGAGACTGCGAGTAAGCCCGACCATGCCGGCTTTGGCCGCACTGTAGGCGGTTTCGCGAGGGTTGCTGCTGATAGGACCGGTGACAGAAGAAACGTTCACGATCCGCCCATAGTTCGCTGTCAGCATCGAGGGCAGAACGGCTTTGGTGACATTGAAAGCGGTCTTGAGGTTGATGGCGATGCCGTAATCCCACTCGTTTTCGGGAAGTTCGGCCAGAGGTAACGAGGTGGTCGCAGTAGGACTGCCGACCTGAGTCATGCCGGCGTTGTTGACGAGGATGTCGAGCCGGCCGTGGCGGGCGAGGACTTCATGAATCAGCACCTGAGCGCGCGCATGATCCCGCAGGTCTGTGCGGAAAGCAAAGACATCGGCGCCCTCTGCGGCGAGTTCGCGGGCACGCTCTTCGATTCTTTCTGTCGTGGAAGTGATTGCGATTCTTAGCCCTTGTTGTGCGAGCAAACGAGCGGTTGCGAGGCCTATTCCCTGCGGGCTGCCCGCGCCTGTGATGAGCGCCACTTTTCCAGAAGTGTTCATCTATCTCGATTTCACCGGTTTAGATTCGACTAATTCGTCCGGAACGGCATCAAAATGCATCTTGATCTCTGGGACATTCGTGCCCACCGACGCGATCCTGAAGGACTGCTCTTCCACGGTCGAACCCTGAGATTTCAGCAATCTGTTTACTGGCCTGGACCTTTGGGCTGTGGTCTTTAGGATGGTCATTACGATCTTCCAATCAGTACGCCCGTAATGAACACGAGTGCTCCGCCAAGTCCCACCTGCAGAGCTGCGGAGAACGTTGGCGTATCCATGTACCGGTGCCGCACCCAGGTGATGACCCCGAGTTCGACAAGGACGACGGCAATCGCAATCCCCAGGGCCAACGGAAAATCTTTGATAAGAAACGGGAGGGTGTGGCCAATGCCTCCCAGAGTCGTCATGGCACCGCAAATCAGGCCGCGTACCCAGGGGTGGCCGCGTCCCGTGAGACTCCCGTCATCGGACAACGCCTCCGCAAAGCCCATGCTGATGC
>WNFG01006955.1_pt1 | contig 11545 bp, 13 predicted proteins | sample 5400431 | NCBI WGS metagenome assembly WNFG01 (sample SAMN13153346, study PRJNA577476) | soil metagenome | isolation source: 120 cm saprolite under Douglas fir tree site 2 hole 3 replicate 2 | place: USA:California | collected 2015-04-18
CGTGCACGGGTTCCTGCGCAGGATGAGCGCCAGGGGCGGAGTGCGCGTCGTGCAGAACCGCCGACGTAAGGGTCGCCAGCGGCTGTCCGCCTAGGCGGAGGCCAGGCGCGTACGGCGCAATCCACTGGTGAAGCGGCGCGTCCGGCTGCGCCGGCACGGTGACTTCCAGGCCGCGATCAGCGGCAAGCGGTTCTACAGCGGCCGGGCGCTGGTCGCGTTCGCCGTGCCCAGTGAGCGCGAAGAGAGCAGGGTCGGAGTCACTGTGAGTCGAGCGCTCAAGAGCTCGGTCGACCGCAACAGGGCACGCCGGCGGCTGCGCGAGCTGGCGCGCCGCAAATTCTTCGGGGCTGATTCGCCGCTCGCCGGCGTGGGAATACGATATGACGTGGTTCTGATCGCCCGGCCGGCTGCCCTGGAAGTGGCATTCGCCGATCTCGCAGCCGAGGCCGAGGAGGCCGCGCTTCGCCTTTCCAGGTTGAACTCATGACGAGGCTGTTCCTGACGCTGATCCGGGGTTACCAGAACACCTTTTCCAAGGTCCTTCCGCCTTCCTGCCGCTACTACCCGTCCTGCTCCCATTACACGTATGAGGCGATCGAAAGGTATGGCTGGATGCGCGGTGGCTGGATGGGAGCGGTGCGGATTGCCCGCTGCCATCCATTCGCCAAGGGCGGCTACGATCCTGTCCCCTGATTCAGCCTTCCACCCTTCATCGGAGTCACGAACCTGAGCGATCTTTTAAAGAGCATCGGCAATTTTCTAGCGCCGATCCACGACATCTGGGTGGCCGTAGTAGAGCAGCCGCTCGCGGGCTTCTTGAACTACCTGTACGTGCACCTGCAGGGCGTTCCCCTCATCGAGGCGATCGGCGCATATGGGGTCGCCATCATCGTCCTGACCATCGTCATCCGCCTGATCCTCGCACCGCTACAGCAGTTCCAACTGGTCACGCAGCGCAAGACGATGGTCGAGCAGCGCAAGCTCGCCCCCCAGGTAGCCGACCTTCGCAAGAAGTACAAGAAGGACCCTACCAAGCTGAACGCGGAGATGATGAAGCTCTACCAGGAACACGGGGTCAACCCGCTCGGAGGCCTGGTCGGGTGCCTTCCCCTGATCGTCCAGCTGCCCATCCTGACGGCGCTCTACTACGTCTTCCAGAACTTCGCCAAGGCCGGCCATCCACCGCAGCCGTTCTTGTGGTTGTCCAACCTGAACGACAACCCCAACCACCACCTTCTGATCGCGGGCCTTCCGATTCCAGTGATTGCGTTCCTGATCTTCCCGCTGCTCGCCGCGCTCACCACGCTGATCCAGTCGCGGATGCTGCAGATGCCGCCCCCGCTCAATCCGACCGAGCAGGAGCTTCAGACGCTGCAGATGCAGCGAACGATGGTATGGCTCTCGCCGCTGATGATCGGCTACTTCGCACTGAACGTGCCGGCGGGCCTCGGCCTCTACTGGTTTGTCGGCAACTGCGTCAGTATCATTCAGCAGAGCTTCGTGGTCGGCTGGGGAAACGTGCTGCCGGCGCGGTTCAGGCGGACTGTGTCGGGGGGATCTGACGGGAAAGGCGGGACGCCGCCCCCGCTGAAGAAGGGGCCTGACAGCGGTCCGAAGAACGGACCGAAGAATGGTCCTAGACCCAAAAGACCCAAAAGGTAAATGGCAGAAATGAGGGCAAGAGGTGAGTTGCGATGAGCTCCGCTGAAGGGCGCGGCCGCACGGTGGACGAGGCGGTCGATGCGGCATTGATAGAACTGAAAGAGAGCCGCCGGAACGTCGACATCAAGGTCATCAGCGAGACTCAAGAGGAGGCCGTGGTGGAGGTCACCGTGATCGACCCCGCAGCCGCAACGGCGGGCGCTTCCGGAGCCGCCCCGGCCAATGGAAAGGCAGAGATCGCGCGAGGACTGGTCGAGGGGCTGTTGAAGCACATGGGCGTTCGCGCGCAGGTGACCGTGCGACCGAGCAGCGACCCGATCACCCTCGACATCAGCGGTCGCGACCTCGGTGCGTTGATCGGTTGGCGAGGCGAGACGCTGCGTGCGCTGCAATCGGTGACGAATGTGATGGTCGGCCGGCACCTTGCGGAAGGCGAGCGGATCATCGTCGACGTCGAGCGGTACCGGCAGCGCCGGGAGCACACCGTGCGCGAGATCGCGATGCGTGCGGCACGCCCGCGATCACGCTCGATGCCATGCAGCCATTTGAGCGCCGGGCGATTCACCTCGCGCTCGAGGGCGACCCGGACGTGACAAGTGGCAGCATTGGCGAAGAGCCGGAGCGGCGCGTCGTCGTCGGGCCGCGGAAACCGGCGGCTGAGTAGCGAGGGCTCATGCCAGGCCGGGCCGCCGCCGAGCGGATCCGGAACGCGATTGCGCTGGTCAACTCGGTCGCGGACGGCGCAGGCGACGAGGACATCACGCCAACAGAGATCGCGGAAGCGATTCGCGACTGCCTCGAGCTGAGCGAGATCGACGATGTCGCCAACGTCCGGCGCTACCTCGGCGAAGCCCTTGACGCGGTGTCGGACGGGATGCCCGCGGACTTCGTCGCGATGACTCTGTACGCCGCGCTCGGGGCGCTCCGCGAGGGCACCCGAGCCGGCTAGCGCAGCCAGAGAAGGACCTTCCCCACCGGTCCTATACTGGCGCTCCCATGGCCTCCCCTCATCACATCCACGCGCTTGCCGGAGGGGCCAAGCTCGTCACGGCGGCGATGCCGGAGCGGCTCTCGACGAGCGTGGTCGCCATGTTCGGCGGAGGGTCGCGCCTCGAGGACGATCGCCTCGCCGGCGCCTCGCATTTCATCGAGCACCTCTTCTTCAAGGGCACTCGGAAGCGACCATCGTCCAAGGAGATCGCCGAAGCGATCGAGGGCGTGGGCGGTTTCATCAACGCCTCGACCGACAAAGAGCTGACCGCCTACTGGACGCGGGTGCCGGCGCAGTACACAGACCTCGGGCTCGATGTCCTCTTCGACATAGTGACCAACTCGAAGCTCGATCCAGATGACATCGAACGCGAGCGCGCCGTGATCCTGGAGGAGCTGAAGATGTACCAGGACCAGCCGCAGGACAACGTCCAGAACCTGTTCGAGGAGCTGATGTGGCCGGGCCATCCGTTGGGCCGGGACATCGCGGGGACGCAAGAATCCGTCAGCCGTCTCACGCGCGACGACATTCTCGAATACGCCGATGCGCACTACCGGCTCCCCAACGTCGTGATCGGCGCGGCGGGCGCGCTGGATGAGGCGAGGGTCTTGGAGTTCGTGCGACCGCGCCTCACGTTGCCCGGAGACTTGAACGGTCACGCGCGCGCAATCGCTCCGGGCCCGATCGACGGTGCGCATGTGATGGTGCGGCGTCAGCGTACCGAGCAGGCTCACATCTGCCTTGGCGTGCGGGCTTACAGCTACCTGCATCCGGACCGCTACGTGATCGACCTGCTGAACACGGTGCTGGGTGAAGGCATGAGCTCCCGACTGTTTCTCAATATCCGCGAGCGACTTGGAATCGCGTATGACGTGCACAGCTTCATGCAGAAGCACCGCGACACGGGCTACGTTGCGGTCTACCTCGGAGTGGATCCCAAAAAGGCAGTGGACGCGGTCAAGGCTGTGATGGGTGAGCTGAGCCGGCTCTGCGATGAGGGAGTGGAGTCAGACGAGCTCGAGCGCGCGAAGGAGTTCACCAAGGGACGTCTGCGCCTGGAGCTGGAGACGACCAACGGCGTCGCGTTCTGGCTCACCTATCAGGAACTGTTGCTCGGCCAGATCCGCACGATCGACGAAGAGGTCGCATTGGTGGACGCGGTGACGGTTGCAGACATGCAGCGCGTCGCCCGCGACGTCTTGCGGGCCCCGATTCAGATGGCGGTCATCGGGCCTTTCGCGAGCGATACCGGCTTCAGGTCGGCGATACAGGCCTAAGCTCGACGGCTGCGGTCAGCCGACCGAAACGGTCGAGGTGTCGAGTATCGGCTCCTGCGAGTAGATGTTGCCGAAGTGGTCCAACGGCCAGATGCGAAACCACGCACGACCGTCGATTCGATCTCGACTGATCGGGCCGAAGATGCGTGAGTCCTGCGAGCGATTCCGGTTGTCGCCCATCACGAAGTACTCGTTTGCCGGTATGACGGCGCCGTCGCCGACACTCCATGGAGCTGGATTGTTGAGCGTCGTCCAGGCTTCCGGCAGATAAGGCTCGTGGAGCAGGTGGCCGTTGATGTAGACGTATCCGTCGCGGATCAGAAGTTTCTCTCCAGGGAGGGCGATGACGCGCTTGATGAAGTCCTTGGAGTTGTCGGTAGGAGGGCGCAGGATGATGATGTCGCCACGCTGCGGCGGGTGCAGCCGGTAATCGATTTTGTTGGCGATGAGGTAATCGTTGTCGTCCAGCGTGGCGTACATGGACAACCCCTCGACGTGCACCGCCTGGACCGCGAAGCTGATGCCAAAGTAAAGGATGATCGCCAGCACGACGACCTCGGCGACTTCACGCAGCAGCGAAGAAGCGCTGGAGGTCGCGGCGGGCGCGGGTTGGGCCACGCGTGGGAGGGGGGCGGCCATGTTTTTTAGGAGAGGAGCTTAGCGCAGACCCGTTCCAGCTCTTCGCGGCTCGAATAACGCAGTTCGATTTTGCCCCGGTTGAGGCTTCCGGTCAGCTTCATCGGCAGGCCGAGCTTGGACTCGATGCCTGCCCCGATGGCGCGCAGCTCGGCCGTCGAGTCGAGGCGCTGCTTCCGGCGCGGGCGATAAGTCCTGACCCAGTTCTCAGCCTGACGAACCGACAGGTGACGCGCGATCACGACCTTGAGGCCATGCTCTTGCGCACCCTGGCCCTCGAGCGCGACCAGCGCCCGAGCGTGTCCGGCGCTGATGATGCCCGCCGCGACGGCGGACTGGATCGCCGGGCAGCCCGCGAGGAGTCGCAACGACTGGGTGACCGACACGCGGTGCTTCCCGATCCGCTGCGCGACCTCTTCGTGCGTGAGGCCAAATTCCTCGGTCAAGCGGCGAAGGCCGCGAGCTTCTTCAATGGGGTCGAGGTCGGCGCGCTGCAGGTTCTCGATGAGCCCAAGCACTAGCTGCTCGTCATTGCTCGCGTCGCTTCGCACGACAGCAGGCACGGCGGTCAAGCCTGCGAGTCTGGCCGCGCGCCATCGGCGCTCCCCGGCGATCAGCTCGTAACCGTCGGACAACTTTCGTACGAGGAGCGGCTGAAGCACACCGTGCAGCCGAATCGATTCGGCCAGCTCGCCAAGAGGCTCGGCGTCGAAGCGCGTGCGGACCTGCTGGTGGGAGGGCCTGATCTGGTCCACCGCGATCATCTGCGGTACCTGGGCTTCGCCCTCACGGGACATCGGAATCAAAGCCTCGAGTCCGCGACCCAGGCCGCGCATGCGTGATTGGCTCATCTTTCGAGCAGCTCCTTCGCGAGGGCGCGATATGCGATCGCTCCTCGACATGTGGGGTCGTATTCGATCACCGATTTGCCATGACTCGGCGCCTCGCTGATTCGGACGTTGCGCGGGATCAACGTTTGCAGAACCTCGTGCGGATAGGAACGCCTCACCGATTCGAGAACGTCCCACGACAGCGTTGTGCGTGCGTCAAATTGCGTCATAACGATGCCTGCGATAACGAGCTTGGGGTTGAGCCGAGAGCGCACCAACTGATGTGTGTACATGAGGTGCCGCAGTCCCTCCAGGGCGAAGTATTCGCACTGCGTGGGGATCAGCATGCTGGTGGCCGCGGTCAGGGCGTTGAGCGTGAGCAGGCCGAGAGATGGCGGGCAGTCGATGATCACGCACTCGACACCCTGTTGCGGAGCGGACAGCGCCCGGCGCAGCAGCATCTCGCGGGCGTCGACAGTGGCAAGCTCGATCTCTGCCCCGGCCAGGTCGATGTGAGAAGGAACCAGCTCCAGCCCGCTGGCGCCGGTCGCCTGCGTGACCTGTTGCACGTCAGCCTCGCCGGTTAGTAAGTGGTAGATGTTGAGCCGGGCACGAGTTGGGTCAAGGCCGAGACCAGAGGTGGAATTGGCCTGAGGATCGAGGTCCACAAGGAGGGTTCGATGGCCGAGCTCGGCCAGGGCCGCTCCCAGGTTGATGGCCGTGGTGGTTTTGCCGACGCCACCTTTCTGGTTGACCACGGCGATGATGGGAGGGGTGGTGGTTGCCAACATCTTGGGGTTGGTCTGCTCGAGGGATCCTATATCTGGTGGCATCTCTCGGATTCTAGTTCAGATTTGGGCGGGTGCCTAGCCGGGTTGTTAAGCCGGCAGCGCCGTCCGGCGACGGCAGGATAGCGAGTCCGCGCGGCTCGGTTTCGTAGCCTCCGGATGGGGCCGTCCCTCTCCCGCGCAGGCCCCTCCCCCGCCTGCGCACCGTTGCGGCGACGCTATTCGATTTTTTCCGGCTCGACAACCCTGCCTGTTAGGGAGTCCGAGCGGGGCGCCCGCGGGCGCCAATTCGCCCGGATGGCGTAGGCCGATACCGCAAGCAGAATCAACTCGATCACAACCGCCACGTCGACCTGCGAACCCGCGAGTCCGATCCCGCCGATGAGGTTGTAAGCGACGTGGGCGGTCGCCGATGTCGTGGTGTTCGTGAATCGTCGTATGAGGCCGAGGCCGAGCGCGGACACGAACACCGACACGAGATAGAAAGACACCCCGTACTCCGAATGAGACGCCGTAAAGAGAAGCGCGGTGGCGATCAGCCCGATGCGAGGTTGCAGCGCCCCTCTGAACAGGATCTCCTCGCAAATTCCGGGGGCCAGGGCGAGCGCCGCGATTCCCAGCGGGGCGCTGACCAGTCCTCCGAAGAGTTGATTTGTGCTGGCGGTCACCTGTTCGTAGACGCCGGGCGTCCAGACGCGGCTGAGCTCGATCATCGCCTGGCCGAAGGCGAACATCGCCCCGGCTGCTGCCAACGCCAGCACGATGTGCCACCAGGCAGGCTTGACCAGTCCGAGCCGGACAGCGGTTTGCGAAACGTCACGGCGGATGAAGATGCCCACGCCGGCCGCAGCCAGGATCAGCAGCCCAACATCCTGTGCGACCAGGTCTCCCACGCCGAGCGTCGTTTGTGACGAGCTCGCCAGGCTCGTGAACAGGATGGCGGAGACCTGCGTGCCGAAGAAGATCACGGCCAGGACAAGCGCGAACACGTGGACCGGATTGTCAGGATCGAGCGGCAGACGTTTCGACACTCGTTCGCGGATGGGTTGTGAAGCGACCGCCGCGGCGATGAACGCCGCGGCAATGAATCCGACATCGAGAGGGAGCCGGCTCTGAGCGCTCGGACCCGCGGTCAGGAGTCCAGCGCCGGCGGCGTCGAGCGCGCCGATCAGAAAGGTGATCCCGGCGGTGAGACCGGCGAGTATCGCAATCGCGTGATGAGCCCAGCGCCTGCCGATCGCGGCGTTCGCTGTGACGATTAGCGGAAGGGGAAGCAGCACCACCGCCAATGTCGACGCCGCGTCGAGGATTGGTTGGCTGCTCAGCCTGACTTCGGACTCTGCACGGGTAGAGGTTTCGGCGGCGCTCCGTCTTCCGGGGCGGGACTCATGTCGATCAAGGGCCGGATCAGCTCGATGGGGAACGGAAGCAAGATCGTGGTGTTCTTCTCCGAACCGATCTCCACCATGGTCTGAAGGAAGCGGAGCTGCAGCGCACCCTTCTGAGACGAGATGACCTGGGCGGCGTTGGCCAGGGTCTGCGACGCCTGAAACTCGCCGTCGGCATTGATGATCTTGGCGCGCTTCTCGCGCTCGGCCTCGGCTTGCTTGGCCATCGCCCGCTGCATCGTGCTCGGCAGCTCGACGTCCTTGATCTCCACCACCGCGACCTTGATGCCCCACGGCTCGGTCTGCTCATCGATGATTTTCTGCAGGTTCTGGTTGATCTTTTCTCGATTGGCGAGCAGCTCATCCAGGGTCGCTTGCCCAAGCGCCGCCCTCAGCGTGGTCTGCGCGATCTGCGACGTCGCGTTGATGTAGTTGAGAACCTGGGTCACCGCTTTGCGCGCGTCGATGACCTGGAAGTAGATGACCGCATTGACCTTGGCGGTGACGTTGTCGTTGGTGATGACTTCCTGCGGGGGCACCTCGAGGGTGATGACGCGAAGGTCGATCTTGACGAGGCGGTCTACACCGAACGGGATGATGAAGAACAGTCCTGGGCCTCTCAGCGCGATGAGGCGACCAAGCCTGAAGACGACCCCGCGCTCGTACTCATTCGCGATCCGCAAGCTAGAGAAAACGACGATGAGGGCGAGCACGAGGATCACGGCGATGACGGTGAGGATTCCGATGTCCACTAGCTCTTCTCCTTGGTCGCAACTGTCCCGCCGTTATCGCCGGGGACCACTTTCAGCTGAAGCCCGTCGCGCCCGATCACGCGAACCGGAGCACCCGCGTGGATCGGTTCAGGTGTTGCGACGGCCTTCCACAAGGCCCCTGAGACAAAGACTAGCCCCTCAGGGGCGAGCTCTTCACGCGCCTCTCCGATGGCGCCGACCATGCTCTCGACTCCGACGAAGGGGGGAGAGCGACGCGCTTGCCAGACTTTGCGAATGAAGAAGGCGAAGAAGGCCAGCGTCACCACGCCCGAGCCGACTGCGACGAATAGATTGACGCCGAGCCCGACCGGACCTGTGTTGACTAGGAAGGCCATGCCGAGGACGAGTGCGAACACTCCGCCGACGCTCAGGATGCCGTGCGTGTTCGCATTGAAGTCAGCGATGAACAAGATGAGCGCCAGAAGCATCAGCAACGCCGCTGCAATGTTTACCGGCAGGTTGGCGAGCGAGACGATCGCGAGAATCGCCGCGAGGCCGCCCACGACTCCCGGAAGGATCGCCCCGGGATTCGAGAGCTCTGTGATGATCCCGTAGCCCGCGACGATGATCAGCAGGGCCGCGATGGTCGGGTCGATCAATGCGTTGAGGAAGACCTGCCAGAACGGCATCGGCATGTCGTCGATGACCGCCCCGGCTGTGTGGAGAGTGAGAGTCCCGCTCGGCCGCGAAATAGTTCGCCCGTCGATTGTTTTGAGCAGGGAATCCGGGTCGGCGACTTCGAGGTCAGCGACGTGAAGGCGGACCGCGTCCTCCGCGTTGATGTTGACGCTGTTCCGTACGGCTTGCTCGGCCCAATCGGCGTTGCGCCCATGAATCGACGCGAGGCTGCGAACCCGAGTCACCGCGTCGTTGAGAACCTTGGCACCAAGATCGCCGGTGAGGTTTGCGCCGGAAGCATCGATGGGATGGGCCGAGCCGATGTTGGTCCCCGGGGCCATCGCCAGGATGTCGGCGGCTTGCGCGACGAAGAGGCCGGCGGAGGCTGCACGAGCACCGCTCGGATAGACAAAGGCGACCACCGGAACCTTTGAGTTCAGAAGAACGGTGACGATGTCGTCCATCGAGGTGGAGATTCCGCCGGGCGTGTTGATAACGACGAGGAGCGCGTCCGCGTGGTCCGTCTCAGCCCGATTGACCGCCCCTTCCATGTAGGCGGCCATGATGGTGTTGATGTCCCCGACCAGGTCGGCGCGTTCGACGTGGGGTGTGGCCGCCGCCGCGTGCATCGGAATCAGGACGGCCAGGGCGAACAGCACCAATCCGAACTGCAGCGCTCGCCACTTTGGCATGCCTTCGAGTATGGCAATCCTCGAAGCCGGGTGCCATGTAAAACGTGGAACATCGGCCTCTGGCGGGTAAGAGCGGGACCCCGTTCGGGCGCGTCGTAAAATCGATCCATGGGGGTAAGCCGGGAGCAGCACGACCATGCGCCACGTCCCAAGGCTGTCGACAGCGACGAGACGACCATGCAGGACCTGATGCGCCAGGTTGAGGCGACGCGATCCCTGGGCCAGGGCGAACAGGAGCGACTGCTCCAGCGGGCCGGGCTCGGGGACAAAGACAGCCAGGAACGTCTGGTGGCCGTGAATCTGGGCCTGGTCATCCGGGTGGCGGCTAGCCGCGCCGAACAAGGCCTCTCGATGCCGGACCTGGTCCAGGAGGGCTCGATTGGACTCGTAGAGGCCGTCCGCTCCTTCGCCGGCAGCGGCGAAAGCGACTTCGCAACGTTTGCCGAGCGCCACATAGGGGTCCAGATGGACCAGGCCATCGCCGTCGAGGCGGCCGCTGTACATGATGCAGAGCTGCTGGTCACCGCCGCGACCGACTACGAGCACACCCAGCTTGTCCTGCGCCGAGAGCTCCAACGCGAGCCGACCGACGGGGAGCTCGCTGAAAAACTCGAATGGACAGTGGAGCGGACGCGCTACATTGCCACGGTGGTCGCTGACGCGCGCCGTCGCCATGACGAAGAGCTGCTCGAGTTCATCGATCCGGCAGCGATCGACTTCGATGACGACGGGCGCGTTGAATTTGGCAACTAGCGGTCCGCATCGCACGCCTCTTTACGACCGCCACGTAGCTCTCGGCGGTCGCATGGTCGACTTCGGAGGCTGGGAGCTGCCGCAGCAGTACACGTCGATTCGCGATGAGCACTTCGCCGTCCGCAAGGCGGCGGGTCTGTTCGACATCTCGCACATGGGCAGGCTCATCGTCGAGGGCGCCGGCGCGGAATCCTACTTGCAGAACCTTCTCACCAACGACCTTTCCTCCCTCGCCCCGGGTCACGCCATCTACACGCTGATGTGCCAGGAGGATGGCGGCGCGATCGATGACCTGGTGGTCTATCGCGAGGGCGCGGATCGCTTCCTCGTGGTGGTCAACGCGGCTAATCGGAAGAAGGACATAGCGTGGATGCGCAAGCACATTCCAGCCGGCGTATCGATGAACGACCACACCGGCGACATGAGCCTCATCGCCTTCCAGGGTCCGCGGGCTCACTCACTCCTCCCGCGCGACTCGTCGCCCACCGATGACATCGCGTATTTCGCATTTCGTCCGGGCAAGGTCGCCGGCGTGCCTGCGCTCATTTCGCGGACCGGCTACACGGGAGAGGATGGTTTCGAGCTCTTCATCGATTCGAAAAGGGTCGGCGACGTGTGGGATGCCATCCTTGCCGAGGGAACGGACGAGGGCGTGCTGCCTGCCGGCCTCGGCGCCCGCGACGCGACCCGCCTCGAAGCCGCGCTGCGCCTTTATGGAAATGACATGGACGAGACGGTCAATCCATACGAGGCGGGCCTCGGCTGGACGGTCAAGCTTGGCAAGGGGGACTTCATCGGCCGGGATGCGCTCGCGAAAGTAAGGGAGGAGGGGCCGCGGCGCGGCCTCGTCGGGCTGCAAACCGTGCCCGGAGACATCCCGCGTCACGGCGCTGCCGTCAGCCATGCGGGCCGCCGCGCCGGAGTCGTCACGAGCGGCACGCACTCATTTTTCCTCGGCCACCCGATCGCCCTCGCGATGGTGGAAGGCCCATCATTGCGGGTCGGAGAGAAGGTGACGATCGAGGTTCGCGGCCGAGAAGCGCCGGCTGAGGTCGTGAAGCTTCCCTTCTATCGGGGTTCAGCGCGATCCGCGGTCGCGCCGGCCAAGTCTTGACCGGCCGCCGCAATCAGCGAGGA
>WNFG01004650.1_pt1 | contig 11542 bp, 11 predicted proteins | sample 5400431 | NCBI WGS metagenome assembly WNFG01 (sample SAMN13153346, study PRJNA577476) | soil metagenome | isolation source: 120 cm saprolite under Douglas fir tree site 2 hole 3 replicate 2 | place: USA:California | collected 2015-04-18
GCTCGCGAACCATGCGTCCCGCGATTCGGCCGTCGCGAACGACGGCATCAACCTGATCTTCGCGGACGCCTGTGTCACGGAGTTCCTCGCCTCCAAAGATCCCGAGATCCCGATGGGCCTGGCGAAGATGATTGCGGCCTCTCCGAAGGACCAGGCGGCGTTCGCGGCATGGGAGCCGCAGTTCTCGAAGTGAATCACTTCTTGTTCAGTTCTTGACCGATCAGCGCGAAGTGGGCCAGGAGGGCTTCGATCTGGATCCGCTCGCTGCTCCCTTCCGTCAACCGGAAGTCCGTCTCCCCGATGCGATCGAGGAGGCGCACCTTCGACTCGTCCGGCACGTTGAGATCGAAGACGGTCCGGTGCAGCTGTCGCACGATGTCTTCTCCGGAAAGCCCGTACTCGATCAAGAGGCGGTCGAGGACCTCCCGCGCCCGCAGGAACTCCCCCTCGAGGGCCTTCTCGATGAGCTTCTTCACTTCCTCCGGTCGGATCGTGCTCGCGACCTTGTACAGGACGTCGGCGTCGATTGTCGAACCGACGGAGGCCGCCACCTGAAGGGAATTCACCGCTCGCCGCATGTCGCCCTCCGCGATGTAGACGAGAGCTTCCAGGCCGTCCTCCGTAATCTTGAGTTTCTCCGCCTTCGCGATCCGCGCGACGTACTGCCGGATCGCCTCCGGCTTTAGGGGCCGGAATCGGAACACGGCGGTCCTCGACTGGATCGGCTCGATGAGCCGCGAGGAGTAATTCGCGGAGAGGATGAAGCGCGAGGTCTTCGAGTACGTCTCCATGGTCCGGCGCATCGCGGCCTGGGCGTCCGCCGTGAGGTTGTCCGCCTCGTCGAGGAAGATGATCTTGAAGCTCGTCCCGCCGAACGGCGCGATCCGGGCGATCTCCTTCACCTTCGTGCGGACCGTCTCGATGCCGCGCTCGTCGCTGCTGTTGAGTTCGTAGTAGTTCTGGCGCCAGTTCTCTCCGAACATGTCCCGCGCGAGGGCCATCGCGGACGTCGTCTTGCCCGTCCCGGCGGGGCCCGCGAACAGGAGGTGGGGCAGGTTCCCTTCCTTCGCGTAGGCCTTGAGCCGCTCGACGATCTCATCCTGGCCGACGACCTCGTCGAGGCTCTTCGGTCGATACTTCTCGACCCAGATTTCCTTCATCGCCGCCCCAACGATGCGTGGCATCCGGGGCTCGCGTAATAAGCCTTTGGCGGCAGGTGGGCGAACCTACGCCATGGAGAGGTCCAGGGCTTGCATGACCGCGCCGATCGGGTTGATCAGCGTCGTCGTCGGCCCGCCCGCGAACAGGAGGCCGACCGCCCGGCTGCGGCTGTCCACCACGAGGGAACCGCTGTCCCCTCCCTGCGATAAGAGGTCACTGACGATCTGGTCGCGGAAGATCGCGGTCTTGCCGCCGCCATAGTCGACCTCGACGACCGCATCGATCGCGGTGACCTTGCCGTCCGTCAGGCCGGTCGTTCGACCGCTCTTCCGCACGGACAGTCCGATCGTCGCGTCGGCGGAGCCGGTCACGCCGCCAATCCCGAGGATGTCCGAGGCGACAAGGCCCGCATCGATCGGCTCGGCCACGGCCGCATCGACGAGGTTCATCCGTCCGCTCGGGAGACGCTTGAGCCTGAGCCCGATCGCTCCGAGGAGAGGCCCCACGGCCCGGATCAGGAAGCGCCCTACGGGCCCGACGTCCCGCTCGTTGAAGTGGATCGGGACGAACTCACTGAGGCGGGCAATGGTGTCCTGGAGCCGCCCGCCGTCGGCCGGGCCGGGCTGGAGGATGGGATCCCCGAGGTGTCCCGCGTTCCCGTTCGCGAGGACGTGGTTGTTCGAGAGGATCACGGGTCGTCCTTGTCGGCGGGCGAGGAGGCCCAGGGTGCCCGCGGTGATCCGATAGTGGCCGATGCTCACGCCTCCTTCGGCCGGTCGCATGCGGCGCGTTCGGTCCGCATCCAGGCTTTGCACGAGAGGGATGGCCATGAAGCGTCCTGTCTCGACGACGTCCGTCAGGACGCCGTCCACTTCCTTCGGCACGACGTCGCGACGCCGGAGGGCCTCGATGGGCCACTTGCGCTCGACGAAGACGACGATGCAAGGCTCGTTCGTGTACCGGCCGTGGATCGCCTTGTTCCCGACGGCGACCCCGACGACATTCGCGCGGGCGAAGATCGAACCCTCATGAGCCGCTTTCGCGGCGCGCACCCCGTCCACGGACACGGATCATCCCTTCCGCTCGAGGGCGCTGATCTCGAGGAGGCCCTCGCCGAGTTTTCCGCCGGCCGCGGTGCCCGCGACCCGGACGACCAGGTTCGAGACGAATCCGAGGAAGATGCCGATGCCGTAGTAGGCGAGGAGGTCCCGCGCGTAGAGGAAGGACATGAGGCTCACCCCGAAGACGATCGCCATGAACGACGCGAAGGCGCCCCACTGGACCTTGTACCGTCGCACCGCGAACATCAAGAACCAGCCGAGGACGACGCCCATCAGGACGACGCCTGTCTGGTTGATGTCCATGCAAATCTCCCGGAGGAGGAACGCGATTCGGAGGCGTTAGGATAAAGGAACCGGCTCCGTTCTCACGCGAAATAACTACGGCTGCGCGAGGCCGCCGGAAGTCTCAATTACCATCGGGCCGGTTGTCCCGTGAAGGGTCGTTTTGTCCGCTCCGAACTTCTGCCCGGCGTGCGGGGCCAAGAACGATTCGGCGAATGTCTTCTGCGTGAATTGCGGCACGCGTCTTTCCGCGGCGACTGCGGCAGCACCTCCTCCGTTCCCACCGCCGCGTGCTCCCGGCGCAGTGCCGGTCCCTTCCGTCCCTTACCCGTATGTCTGGCCCCCACCGCCACGGCGGGCCACCGTCGGATCCATCTTGTCCGCGATGTTCGACGTGTGGACGAAGGGCTTCAAGGACTTCTTCCTCGTTTTCCTCGTCCTTGGCCTCGTGAACGGCTTGCTCGGAACCCTCCTGGCCTTCGCGCTCTTCGGGGTGTTCGTCAATCCTTCGTCGGGGATCGTACCCTCACTAACCGGTCTCCCGTCGACCAACCTTGTCACCCTGATCCTTTTCGTCATCCTTGCAGCCATCAGCGGCGTGATCATCAACAGCATCGTCACCGGAGGGATGGCGTATTATTCGGTCCGGCGCTTCCGCGGAGAGGCCATCACATTGGAGGCCGCCCTCCGAAAGGGCCTCGAGAAGTTCCTGAGCATCTTTGGGGCGAACTTCTTGCTCAGCATCCTGGTTTTCGCGGTAATCCTGGTCCCCCTGCTCTTGCTCCTCCCGCTGGCCTTTGCGGGCGGGACGATTGATCCGACGTCCGCGATTGCGACGATCTGCGGCGCCCTCGTCCTCCTGGTCGTCGGAGGTGTGATCGCTCTCTACCTCAGCGTCGCGATGAGCTTGTACGCCCCCGCGATTATGTTTGAGGACACGAATGCCGTTGGCGGACTCGCCCGCAGCTGGAGGCTCACGAAAGGCCATTGGTGGTCTCTCTTCGGGGCGATCGTCGTCGCGGGATTCCTGGGAGGCATCATCACGTCCGCGATGGCGATCCCCGCCTCGTTCTTCCGAAATCCCATCGTGAGCGTCGTGGCGTCCGCGGTCGCAGCGGGGATCGTGGGTGCGTGGTCCATCATTGTCTCCGCGGTCGTGTACGACCTCATCGTCCGCCAACCCAAGTTCGTCGCTCCCGCCTACTACCCGGGGCCTGCGATGGGTCCTCCTCCAGCGGCGCCCCAGGCCCCGCCGCAACCGCCCCCAGGCCCACCCGCCCCTCCTCGGGGCCCATGAGGTCTTAAGCCCGCGGACGATGGGCTCGCGCATGGATTGCAACCGCTGCGGCGCGCCCGCCGTCGAGTGGATCCGCTACAGCGGGGAGCATCTGTGTCGCGACCATTTCTTGGCGTTCGTCGAGCGGCGTGCGAAGCGGGAGGTCCGGTCCCAGGTCGACCTCCACGGAGGCGACCGGATTGCGATCGGCATGAGCGGAGGCAAAGACTCGAGCACGACCGCGGTCCTCCTCGCGGACTTCCTTCGGAGCCGCGGGGACATTGAGCTCGTGGGCATCACGATCGACGAGGGCATCGCGTCGTACCGTCCCGCGGGCATCGACATCGCGAAGCGCCTTTGCGAACGGCTCGGCATCGAGCATCGCGTGCTGGCGTACGAAGCCACCGTGGGACACACGATGGACGAGGTCGTCGGCCGGGACCCCGGCTCGATTCCCTGCAGCTATTGCGGCCCCTTCCGGCGGCAGGCCTTGAACCGTGCCGCGCGGGAGGTCGACGCGGACTACGTCGCCACGGGCCTGAACCTCGACGACACGGCCCAGTCCATCCTGATGAACGTCGCCCGCGGGGACATCGAGAAGCTCGCCCGCCTCGGCCCGCATGAGAGCCGCCAACCCGGGCTCGTCCCCCGGATCCAACCCCTCCGGATGATCCCGGAGAAGGAGGTCTACCTGTACGCCTTCCTGCGCGGGATCGCGTTCCACGATGCGACGTGCCCCTACGCGGAACGGGCCCAGCGCGGCCGCTTCCGGGACATCCTGCATCGCCTCGAGGCGGAGAGCCCGGGGACCCGCCACGCGATTGTCAGCGGGTACGACCAGATGCGACCCCTCCTCCAGTCCGCCTATCCGCCTGCGACCCTCAACGAATGCGCGCGGTGCGGCGGGCCGACCGCGAGTGCGGTCTGCAAGGCGTGCGAGCTTCGGGAGCGAATCGAGAAGATATCCGCGGCCGACCTGACTGAGCCGCTCCTCTGACCTCTTGCATCAGCGGCCCATCGTCGCGGCCCTCGACCGGCCGACGGAGAGGATCCGGACCGGCACCTTGAGCTGGGACTCGATGAACGCGACGTATCGTTGGGTCGATTCCGGCAAGGCTCGCCTCCCGCGCCCCGCGATCCCGATCCACTCCGGCTCCGGGAGATCCGGCCAACCTTTGAACTCGCGATAGACCGGCTTGGCTTCGGACAGGACCCGCATGCTCGCGGGGAACTCCTTGAGGACGCCTCCGTCGTGCCGGTATCCGACGCACACCCGGATGCGATCGAGGCCGCCGAGCACGTCGAGCTTCGTCACCGCGAGGCGTGTCAGGCCATTCACCCGGACCGCCATTCGGAGCATGACGAGGTCGAGCCAGCCCACCCTCCGCGGGCGTCGCGTCGTCGTTCCGTACTCGCCGCCCCCCCGCTCCCGCAGATGCTCCGCCATCGGTCCGTCCAACTCCGTCGGGAAAGGTCCCGCTCCGACCCGCGACGTGAAGGCCTTCGCGACCCCGATCAGGTCCGTGAGGTGTTGGGGGCCGATGCCGGCTCCGACGGCCGCGGCCCCAGCCACGCAGTCGCTCGAGGTGCCGAACGGATAGATGCCGTGGTCGATGCAGAGGTGGGTGCCCTGGGCCCCCTCGAACAGGAGCCGTTTCCGCCGCTTCAGGGCCGCGTCCAACCAGGCCGACGTGTCGATCACGAAGGGAGCGAGCCGCTTCCCGTAGGCCTCGTGCTCCGCGAACAGGGCGTCCGCGTCGAGCCGCTCATGGCCCCCGTACGCCTCGATAAGACGCTGCTTGATCGGCACGACTGCCTGCAACTTGGCCCGGAGGAGTTCCGGGTCGATCAGGTCGCACATGCGGATCCCGAACCGCCCGACCTTGTCCTCGAATGCGGGTCCGATCCCGCGAAGGGTCGTGCCGGCCCCGAGGCCGCCCTTCAGTTTCTCCTCCAGGCCATCCAGGACCTTGTGATAGGGCATCACGATGTGCGCTCGGTCGCTGATGCGCAGGTTCGTGACGGCATGCCCGCGGGCGCGCGTCTCGTCGATCTCCTTCAGCAGCTGGGCGGGATCGACGACGACGCCGTTCCCGATCACGTTCATGGTCCGCTTCCGCAGGACCCCGGACGGGAGGAGGTGGAAGGCGTACAGGGCCTCGCCGACCTGGACCGTGTGACCGGCGTTCGCCCCTCCCTGGAAGCGCACGACGACGTCCGCATTCGCGGCGAGGAAATCGATGACCTTGCCCTTCCCCTCGTCGCCGAACTGACAGCCGACGACCACGGTCGCGGACATGACCGCGGCCGCAACGGCCGGGCCGACTTAAGGATTCTTTCGCGGGGCAGCCAGGAGTCACAACGTAACCTCCTAACAAAAATCTCTATAATGCGAGGCGCGATTAGTCTTCCGCTCCGTCCGTCAGGGTCGGGGGAGGGGTTCCCGTGTTGTCGCAGGCCACGGACAAGGTTCCAACCTACGTCGTCGGGCTTGACGCCCGTCTCAGCGGAGGCATCCCGCGAGGGCACATCGTCCTGGTCGCGGGCCCGCCCGGTTCCCTGAAATCCTCCTTCGTGTACCGCATCCTCTTCCACGAGGCCAAGGAACGCGCGGCCTCCGGATTGTACCTGTCCATGGAACAGAGCCGGGCGTCCCTCGTCGCGCAGATGGCCTCCCTCGGCATGGAGCCGGTCCAAGCGAAGGGCGTGCACATCATTGACGTCCGCGCGCTGCGCCGCGAGATCGAGGAGGTGCGAGAGCAACCGCGGTGGCTCCTCGGCCTCCGGCGGCAACTCGCGCGGTACAAGGAAGAGATGGGATGCGACCTGATCGCCCTCGACAGCCTCGATGCCCTGTACGCCCTCGCGCCGTTCGAGAGCCCGCGGAACGAGATCTTCCAGTTCTTCGAGGAGCTGAGGGACCTCAACGCGACGACGTTCCTGGTGTCCGAGATGCCGCGGAACACGACGGCCTTCGCCCACTACGGCGTCGAGGAATTCCTCTCGGACACGATCATCCACCTCCGCTTGCGGGAGGTCGACGTCGGCATGAGCACCTCCGTGCGCCGGTACATCGGCGTCGTGAAGATGCGCGGGGTCGAGCATGACCTCGACTACTTCCCCCTCCTCGTCGAGCACGGGACCTTCGAGATCGTGTCGGAGTGACGGGTACGTCGGTGGAATTCGCCTTCAACTTCGGCGCGATCCTCCCGATGGCCGCCCTCCTGGTCAGCGCGTTCCTCGGCGCCTACGTGTTCGGCCTGAATCCTCGCGGCTCGGCGAATCGGTCGGCGCTCCTCGTCATGGTCGCCTTTGTGATCTGGGACGTTGGAGAAGTGGTCCAGAGGTCCCTCGCCCCGGGGACCGCGCCCAGCGTCCTGATGTTCTGGGCCCGGTTCACATGGATCGGGATCGTGTTGGTCCCCGCAACGCTATTCCATCTCACCCTCACCTACCCCACGAAAAGCGACTGGATTCAGAAGCCCTGGGCTCTCGTGGCCATCTACGCGCCGTTCGTCGGTTGGGCCATCCTCATCACGATGACGGACCTGGTCATCGACGGCATGTCATCGAACGCGTTCGGCCCGAGCGCCCGCGTCGCGCCGACGTACGCCTACCTCGCGCCGATCTTCTTCGCCTGGATGTTCGCGTCCGTGATGCTCTTCGTCGGCTCGTGGTGGAAGTTGCGGAAGACGCCGGACCGGTGGATGCAAGGCGTGGTCGTTGCAGGCCTCATCGGCGGCACGGTCCCCGCTGCGGTCACGGAGCTCCTTTGGCCGCTCCTTTCCGGGAGCGACACGCGGGTGGGCCTCGGCTCCCTGTATACGCTGATGTGGTCAATCTTCATCGCGTACGCCGTCGCTCGGTACCGATACCTCGTGATCGAGCCGGTGACGGAAGCGCGTCCGGCGCGGCCTCCGCGCCATCGCCTCGAACGCGGCCTCAATTACCTCGTCCTCGAGAATGGGCGGAGCTCCGCGATGGGCGCGTTCCGGGAGATCGTGTCGGAGACCCCGGGGCTGTGCGTCACCGGCCTGGCCCCGTCGCGGGTCGCGGTGCGATTCGGGCTCGAACGCACGCCGATCCTCTGGATCACGGCGGTCTCGAGCCAGGAGCGCACGGTCCGACCCAATGCCCTCGACTTCGAGCTCGTCCATACGGTCGTGAAGTTTCTCCGGGAGAATCCGGGGACCGCCGTGCTGCTCGACGACCTGGACTACCTCGCGATCGTCGCGGGCTTCGACGCGGTCGCGCGTTTCGTGAAGCGGGTCACGAACCAAGCGAGCGCTTCGAAGGGGACCGTGATCCTCGCGGCCGGCCTCGGGACCTTCGCGCCCGATCAGCTTGCCCTCCTCCGGGGCGCCGTGGATCGAGTCGTCGAAGTCCAGGAGATGCTCGCCCCCACCACGCCGGGTGCGGAACACGTGCTCATGACGATCAACGCCCAGGACGCCCCCGTGGCCCTCCCTTTGGTGGGCGCGCGGCGCGGGCTCCTCCTGACGACCGAGCATCCGACGAAGGCCCGCTTGCGGTACGGAGACCGCTTCGAGATCGTGTGGGTCACGGACCAGCCCGAGTCCGGGGTGGCGTGCGTGCGGACCAACGCTCTCGACACGGAGGGGCGTCGGGCGATCGGGAATTACGCGACCGCCCATGAAGGGATGGACATCGTCCTCGTGGGCCTCGAACAGCTCGCCCTTTACGTCGACCTGCGCGCGTGGCTCCCGTTCGTCAAGGATAGCCTGGACATCGCGAGCCTCCACGGATGCCGACTGTTCCTCACGGTGGCGCCGGAGGCGATGTCCCCGTACGAGGTCGCGATGCTCGCGCGCCGTTTCGACACGGGCGTCGGATCGTCCGCGATCAAGGGGTTTCCGTCTTCAGCGCCGACCACAGCCGCTCCTGAAAGTCGAATTCCGCGTCGAGGACCCGCCGCATGAAGAGGATGATCTGCCCCTGCGGATCGAGGCCGTTTCGATGGCAGTAGGCACGAAATCGTTCGAGGATCTCGCGGTCCACGCGGATGTTGAACTGCACCTTCTCCGCGATCTTCGCGGGGACGGCTCGCACCACGGCCTCCCGATCGCCTCAGGCCTATTTCTGCATTTCTACAGAATTCGTCAAATCGTACCAATCTGTAGCATTCGTAGCAACTAAATATCTGATAATCATCTCTGGGAACAGTGGGAAAAGGGCTGACCTTGACCGCGAACGGATCTCCGAAGACCGAGCCGGCGTCCCCCGAAGAACCAGGATTGGAACCCCCTGATTCCCTCGACGCCGACCCCGCCGACGACCGCCTCCAGGAGGATCTTTTCCAGAGCCTCGTGGAGTCCGCGGATTACGTCGACGGGAATACGCCACTCCCGGCCCGGAGTGAGGGGGCGCTTCAACTGGCGACGCCCGAGGCGATCCGCAGCGCGTTTGCAGAGTCGTGGGACGCCCTCTCCCATTCCCTCGGGCTCGGGATCGATCCGGACAAGGCGCTCGAGGGCGTGCGGGACCTCGTCATGTACGACATCCCAGACGGGACGCGCTCGACCCTCTCGGTCCCGGTCAATTACGACATCGAGGCGGACGCCGGCCTGTACTGCCTCGCCGTTGTGCACACGCTCGCAAGCCTGGGCGCCAAGTCGAACGTCATCCTGACCCACACGGCCTACAATCGGGAGCGCGGGCCGGAGGAGACGAAGCGTTTCCTCGACGTGCTCACGAAGGGCATCGATCCGTTCCGTCACTATGCGCGACGACATGGGATCGCGATTCATCTGGAGGGAATCGGCTCCGGATACGAGCTGGAAGGCGCGTTCCGCCGCGCATTTCCCTTGCCTCCCGAGGCGAAGTTCGACGCGCACTTCCTGATGGACTACGAAGAGGAATGGTTCTTGACGCCGTCGGGTCGCGAACTCCTCGACCTTCTTCCTACAATTGACGTCGTAGTCCGTCACACCAAGCTCGGTATCGCAGGCGGTTGGATTCCGACGCGGATGCGCCGAGCATCCTACGTGTACTCACAGAACGGCTCCGTCCATAGCAATTGGAACTTCGAGGAATATGCCGCGATGGTCGCGGTCACGTACCTCTCGAAGCTCCTGCACCAGGGCGAGGGCCTCTCGAAGACCTACGCTTCGGTCGACGAGATGAAGGCCCGCTACCGAGACCGCGAGATCAAGCTCCGACAGAAGATCATCCGGCTCCGACCGAGTCCCAAGAAACTCTTCGTCCTAGGGTCTCCGGTGGGCCTCATCCAGGTCTACGCTTAGGCCGCTGCGGTCTCGGCAAACAGAGATGTGAGAAGTTCATCCGTGCCCGACGCATCCGCGGGAATACCGCGCCAATCGTTTAGGACCGTTCGGTTCTTCGCCTCGAAATCCAAGAGCAGGTCACGCATCTGCCGCCTCAGTTGATCGGTCTCCTCTCCCACGAGGACCACCGTGATGTAGATGTTCCGACCCCGCTCGACGACTAATGTGTAGCTTCCATGACTGATAGCGCTGAGCGACTTGCCTCGGAGGATGGGAAACGAGGACTTCATGAAATTCTGAATCACATCGAGTGTCGCGCCGAAGAGGTCCTGGTCGATGACGGTTCCTCCGGCCCGAGATTGCGAGCCGATTAACGTGCCGTCCTCGAAAGTGATGAACGCCGCTTTGATCGAATAGCGCGCAGCCTGGAAACGACGAACGACTTCCGAGATCCTTTGTCGGCTTCCCGGATAAAGCGTGTAGATCGTGGCTCCAGCCACAACGAGGAGGAGCGCCGAGAACGGTGGCGGGATTTGGGATCGCAGGGCGCCCAATGCACCGTTTGTGCCCAGTCCGAGGATGATGGTGAGAGTGAAGACGATGAGGAATCCTCGGGTTCGCCGCGCGAGCTGAGGGCTTGTGCCACGGACGATTCGGTGGAGTCGGTAAAGGTTCACGACGCCGCCGAGAGCATACGCCGCGATGTAGACCAAGATGATTAGGAAGGCGATTTCGTTGAAGACGGGAATCCAAAGAGTGCCTGCTTGTACGACGGATTCGAGTGTGACAGTCCAGACGAGAACCAGTATCGCGGCCGTGATCACCGCGAAGAGCCAGTAGACAGGCCTCATCCGGTCGATGTAGACGAGGGTGAAGAGAAGGAGGAACAAGATGGTCGTGACCGCGCCCGACAGGGAGACAAGTCCGGTGAACCGAGCAATCGCCTCGGTCCGCGCCGTGAAAAATAGGAAGTCCCAAATTGCGTAGAGCCCCGCGGAAACGCAGGCCAAAAGGAAGAAAATCTCGGTCCAGGTGTGAAACCGATCACGATAGACTTGGAAGCCTGCGAGGGAGAACCATACCGCTGCTGAGGCTAGCGGCAGCCCGCGGAGCACGTCGTAGATGTCCATCGTTTCACGTATGCCACAACAGGAGCGAAGAGGCCGTTGGGGAGTTATTTCAAAAGGAGAGAGGCCATATATAAACCGGGGTTTGTGAATCCCAACGCAGGGACTATGCATCGACGTAATGGAACATTCTGAATGCGGAATCTATTTTGACTGTGAAACGCTTCCGTAGGTTTCGTGGAGAAGGTCCGGATCGCGGGCGCGGGCCTCGCGGGATTGACCGCGGCGTACGTGCTGTCGAGGGCGGGTCGACCCGTCGAGATTTACGAACGAAAATCTCGTCTGCTGCCCAGCTCCGGGCCCCACACCGAGGGGATCCGAAACTACCGCAAGAAGGACGTGCTCGACGAACTGCATTCCTTCGGATTCGACATCCCACCCTTCAGCACG
>WNFG01016182.1_pt1 | contig 11542 bp, 7 predicted proteins | sample 5400431 | NCBI WGS metagenome assembly WNFG01 (sample SAMN13153346, study PRJNA577476) | soil metagenome | isolation source: 120 cm saprolite under Douglas fir tree site 2 hole 3 replicate 2 | place: USA:California | collected 2015-04-18
GACAGCAAATACACCGGCATCTTCTTGCAGCTGGGATTGCTCCTGTTCCTGGCGCTCTCCCACCCCCATCGGCGATTGCTGAAAACCCCCTGGCCCTACCTTTGCCTCATCGTCGCGCACCTGACCATGCTCCCGGTCTACATCTGGAATGCCCAGCATGGGTTCGCTTCGTTTCTCTTCCAGAGCGCAGGGCGGGCCGAGGCGATCGGCGAACCGCGGCTGCGCTACCTGCTCGCGCTGCTCGCAACCCAGAGCGCCCTGTTGATGCCGCCGCTGCTTTTGGGCTTGGGCTGGGCGCTGGGGCGGCTGCGAATCGTGCAGGGCAAACGCCGGGCACGCGTTCCGAGCAAGCGACTCTTTCTCGCCTGCTTCTTCGCCCCGATGGCGGTGACGTTCCTTTCTCTTTCGGTCTTTACCCTGGTGAAACCGAATTGGCTGATGCCCTGTTACCTCTCGGGCATTCTCTGGGTGGCTCCGTTCATCGGCCGTTGGTGGAAGTGGAACCTGGCTTTCGCCGCGGTCTTTCACCTCGCGGCAGCGATCGAGCTGATCTTCTACGTCTTTCCCATTCAGAGCGATGACACCTGGTTTGGATGGCGGGAGCTGGCGCAGCGGGTGAGCCGGATTTCGGCCGGGCACCCCAATGCCTTCGTCTTCTCGGTGGACAGCTACAAAACGAGCGCGGAGCTTTCGTTTTATCTCGGCTCGTCGGTGCATGGGCCGAATGTCGTCCACCAGCGCGGCCTTCAGTTCGACTATCTCGGAGACGACCTGAACGCACTGCGCGGCCGCGACGGGCTCCTGGTCAACTCGGCGCCCCGCGACTTCTCGCCCGCGCGGTCCGGACGGCCGCCGGAGCTGAGCCCGTACTTCGAGAGCGTCGAAGAGCTGGAGCCGGTGCTGATCTTCCATCGCGATCGCCCGGTCCGTAAGTTCTTCGTTTATCTGTGCCGGCACTATCGGGGGATTCCACCATGAAGCCCGCCCGCTGGGGGCCCGGCTGGAACGCCCTGCCCGGCTTGCCCGCCACGGTTTTGAAGGCCTGCACCGCGCTGCTGGCCAGCTCGGGGTTGGGAGCGCTGGTGATCGCCCTCCATGGGATTACCGGCAGCGGGGCGACGACGCGGGATTTTCCGCCCTTCATCAACATGTGGATCCGCTGGGACGCCGGTTGGTATCAGGGGATCGCCGAGCACGGGTACTCCTTTTCGAGCACAGTCCAAAGCTCCGCGGCCTACTTTCCCCTCTACCCATTGGCGATCCACGCGCTTGTCTGGGCAGGCGCAAATCCCTTCATCGCCGGGATTGTCCTCACCATCGCATTCGGGCTGGCCACTTTCTGCCTCTTCTGGCTTTGGGCGAAGGAGCTCACCGACCCCGCCACCGCCACGGAAGCGACGCAGCTTTTTCTCCTTTGGCCGTTCGCCTTCTACCTCTATGGCGCGGTCTACTCAGACGCGCTGTTCATCGCCCTGGCGCTCGGCGCTTTCCTGTTCATCGAGCGGGGCAAGCTCCTTCCGGCCGTTCTGTTGGGTGCGCTTGCGACGGCGACCCGTCCGGTGGGCCCCGCGCTTGTCCTTGGATTGCTGGTCCGCCAGTTGGAGCTACGGCGGCGAGCCGGGACTCCGGTGACGGTCAAGGACTTCGCGCCCCTGCTCTGCGCCGCGGGAATGGCGTCGTACATGCTCTTCCTCTACGTGAAATTCGGCGATCCGCTGGCCTTCATGAAGGCACAAGGCGCCTGGCGGCAGGAGCCAGGATGGTCATCGCTCTTCAAGATTCCGTTCCTGCAGCGCGTCTTCCATAAAGGCTCCTATGGCGATCTGATTCTCCCCGCGTTCCACTTGATATTGGCGGTCGGCTTTCTTGCGCTCGCCGTACCCACCCGAAAGCTTCTCGGTCTGGGCTATGCCATCTACGTGGTTGCGGTGATCGGGCTTCCGCTTCTCGTCAGCCGGGATTTCATTGGCCTGGGCCGATATTGCATGGCAGCGTTCCCGTGCTTCGTCACCCTCGCCCTTCGGCTTCAACACCAACACCGGGCGCAGGCACGAAAGGTATGGATCGTGGCAAGCGCGCTTTTGTTGGCGGTGATGGTGTCTGAGTTCGCGATCGGCCACTACGTCTCGTGACAATCGACGAGGCCGCCTCCGACCCGACCGTTGGCCGCGCCGCGGCGCGCTGGCTCTTCGCCGGCCTGCTCCTGTGGGGCGTTGGTGTACAGGTCATCGAGATACTCGCCTCCTTGGGGATGATCGTCTGCGGTCTGAGCGTCGCCGCGATCTGCCTGCGGAAGCGATCCCGGAAAGAGATCGGCGAGCTCCTTTTCGCCTGGTGGCCGCTGGCCCTCTTCTTCGTCTGGGCGATCGCCGGACCCGCGCTCGCCGGTCGGCTGCCGACCCCCACCGGCCTCGCGCGGGCGTTCGACTGGTTGCTGATCCCCTTCGCCGCCTGTGCGGTGCGGGCGTTGCCCGAACGACAACTCAAGTCGATCGCGTTGATTTGCGCCTGGGTCTTTCTGGTGTCCTGCGCTGTCGCGGCCCTGCAGGCTTTCGGCATCTGGCCTTCGCTTTCGACTTTTGAGCGGTTTTCATGGACGCGAATCGGGTTCCATCGGGTCTATGAGGCCGTTCCCGACGCGCAAGGCAGGTTCATGGCCGGGGGCCTGCTCTTCCACCGCCTCAAGTTCGCCCATGTCGGTGGCTTGTGGGTCCTGGGCTTTCTGGTGCTCGGGGCGGCCGACCGGGGCCGGGCCCGAGCCTTCTGGTTGGCAACGTCGGCGATCGGTTTCGTCTCCATCCTGGCGTTCCCCTACGCGCGGGCGGCAAGCCTGGCTCTGCTCTTGAGCGCCTCGTTGACGCTGGGGCTGATCGGCACTTCGCGTTACCGCGCCCGGCTCGCCGCAGTCGTGCTCGCCACGCTGACCCTGGCGGCGGTCTTCGCCTATCGGCCGACGCGGGAGAGGTTCCTGACCGGACTCACCTCGAGCGGCAGCGGAGATCGCAAGGCAATCCTATCCACCGGGGTGCGCGCAGTCACCGAGCACCCGATCGCCGGGGTTGGGCTTGGGCAGTTTCGCCCTTCCTACTTCGGCTCCGCGACCACGCCTCAGTACGTGCTCGACAACCCGGGGAAGGCCCATAACCAATTCCTGAGCATGGCGGCGGAGATCGGGATCCCCGGGATGCTGCTTTTTCTTCTCCTGCTTATCTGGCTGGGTCGCTCATTTAACCCGCGCGATCCGTTCGGGCTTTTCGGGCTCAGCGCGCTGGCCTTCTTCTCGCTCCTGTCGCTGGCGCACGATCCACTGATTCACGCGCCTTTCTCGATGGCGCTATCGCTTTCGTTCGGGGTGGCCAGCGCGCGAGCGCCGATGTCGCGGCGGTAGTGCATGCCCCGGAATTGGACCCGGGCAACGGCGGCGTAGGCCCTTGAACGCGCCTCGGCGATCGATGCACCCCGCGCGCAGACGGTGAGGACGCGTCCCCCCGAAGTGACGAGCCTGCCTCCTTCCAGGCGCGTCGCCGCGTGGAACACCCGCCCGAGCGCTTCCGCATCGGCCAAGCCGGCAATCTCGTCGCCGGTGACCGGGGGCTGCGGATAGCCTTCCGCCGCGACGACCACGCCCACCGATGCGCCGGATCCGACGCGGATCGCCGTGCGACTCAGCTTTCCCTGCGCGCACTGGAGGAACAGCTCGACCAGGTCCTCGTCGATCTGCATCATCAAGACCTGTGTTTCCGGATCCCCGAAGCGGCAGTTGAACTCGAGAACCCGGGGGCCCGTCCGGGTGAGCATCAACCCCGCGTAGAGGGCGCCTCGAAAGGGATGGCCGCGTCGGTTGAGCTCGTCGAGCGTGGGCTGAATGATCTCGATGCCGACTTTCTCCAACTGATGCGCTTTCAGAAAGGGCGCGGGGGTGTAAGCGCCCATGCCTCCAGTATTAGGTCCGAGATCTCCATCCAGTGCGCGCTTGTGGTCCTGAACCGGCGGCAGGAGCAGGTAGCGATCGCCATCGCACAGCGCGATCACCGAGATCTCCTCTCCCTCCAACCGCTCCTCGATGAGCAGCCGGCTCGCCGCGGCGCCGAGCCTGCGCAGGTCGCGGATCGCCTCCACCGCTTCGGCCCCATCGCGCGCGACCACCACCCCTTTGCCGGCGGCGAGCCCATCGGCCTTGACCACCACGCTCCCCTGGGTGCGCGCGAACTCTTCCGCCTCGCGCATCGAGTCGAAGCTTCGGTAGGAAGCCGTCGGGACCCCCGCCCGCTCCATCACTTCCTTGGCGAAGGCCTTCGAACCCTCGATCGCCGCCGCGCCGGCCCCGGGGCCGAAGACGGGAAACCCCGCTGCCCTCAGCACGTCGGCCGCGCCTTGAACGAGGGGAGCCTCGGGCCCAATCACGACGAGATCCGCGCTCAGCCTTCGCGCCAGGTCCAAAATCCGGGCCGGCTCCTCGAGGGCGACCGGCACGTTCTCACCGTGCCGGGCGGTGCCCGGATTTCCCGGCGCGCAGAAGACTTGAACCCCACTGCTCCGAGAGGTCTTCCAGGCCAGGGCGTGCTCGCGCGCGCCGGATCCGAGAATGAGGACTTTCATCCCGCCCGTTTTAGCGCTCTAGATTGTAAAGCGCTCGCTTTGCAGCGATGTAGCTGGGGTCGACCCGTAGCACGTGGACCAAGCGACGGCGAGCGGCATCGATGCTTTTCTTTTTCGCATCTATCTCCGCCAGGCTGACCTGCGCCGCCAAAAGCGCGGGGGCGAGCGATTCGGCCTGCCCAAACTCCCACCGGGCCTTCTCGAGGTTTCCGCTCCGGTACAAGACGGTGGCACTGGCAAAGTGCGCCAGAGCCACTCCCCGGCCGCTGGCCACCGCGCGTTCGGCGCTCGCCCGTGCGGCGCGAAGCGAACCCCGGTGCAGGGCGATCATCGCTCGCAGGGCGTGGGCCAGGGCATTGCCGATGTCGATGTCCACCACCTGGCGCAGGAGCTTGTCCGCGGCAGCCCAGTTTCGCTGGTGAAAAAGAATCAGCGCCTCGTAGAGGCGGGGCGTCACGTCGGTGTAGCCCTTGGACAGACGAACCACGCGCCCCTCGGCTCCGGCGAGGTTCTCCTCCGGTGTCAGGTAGAAGCGGGTGGGGATAGATCCGGTGTCGTCGCGCCTTCCCGCCGAAGCGGCGGCGGCCCCCGCGAGCAACAACGCATCGAGGCGTCGGACGTCGAGCTGCGCGGCGTCCGCGAAGCTCCGCATCGCTTCGGCATCGTGGCGTTGCAGCAGCAGCAGACGACCCTCGAGGAGCTTCTCCAGGGCCGGGTCGGCGAGTCGCCGCTTGAACAGGGCGAGGTGCTTGCTTGCCTCGTCCGCGGAGCCGCGAGAAAGAGCAATCAGAAAGAGTTGCAGGTGGGGTGCGGGATCGGTGGGGGCGAGGTCGAGTGCCTTTTTTGCCGCGGTGGCTGCCGGCTCCAGTCTTCCCGCAATCCGCTCGGCCGAGGCCAGGTGGACCCACGCTTCAACCAGAAGCGGGCTTTGTTCCTGGGGCTCGCGTTGCGCAATCCCGTCGCTCAGCGTTTGGGCGGCGGCGCGCGCCTTGCGCTCCGACTGGTATTGAATCAGCGCTCGCGCGGTCGCGGCGCGAAGATCGTTTCTGCCGTTGGCGGCCGGCTCGTACAGCTGGTAGGCCAGTCCCAGCTGGCCCACCTCCTGGTAAATCCGAGACAGGGCAGCTCTCGCCTCCCATTGGTCGGCATCCAGGGAGAGTCGCTTCTCCAGATCGGAGATCGCCGAGACGTACTCCCCGAGCGATATCCGAGCCAGCGCGCGCTGAAGGTAGCCGCGTCGCAGCGCCGGATCGAGCTTGAGCGCCAGCTCGGCCTGTTGGATCGCGAGCTCGGCGGATGAAGAGAGAAAAGCCGAGGAGAGGACGAGGTGCGCCAGCGCCTTGTCGCGGCCAAAGGCGAGCCCCACCCCCTGTTCGGCAAAGGAGCGCGCCCGCTCGGCGCTCCTCGAGGACTGGGGGCCGAGCAGTGCCAGTGACGCATGCGCGACGAGGATGCGGGGCGACCGACCCCACTGTAGCTCGGCGGCCTCCGCGAGGTTGATCAATTCCTCAATCTCCGCACTCCCGAGCGACGCGCCGCGTCCCCAGGCGACTGCCTGCAGATAACCGGCGATCGCGTGGCCGTTTCCGTTTGCCCCGTCGAGGAGAAAGGACTTTTGAAAGGCCCGGGCTGCCTGCTCATAGCCGGAGGGAGTATCCCTTGCGAGATCCGCCTCGCCCTCCGTCAGGAACTTGAGCCGGTCGCCCTTGATCTCGGCGAAGTCCCCGTTCCAGCGTTGACGGGCTTTTTCCAGATGGGCGCCCAGAGGAACGGCCACCGTCACCGGGGCCTTCACCAGGGCCTGAGCACGCCGACGGTTCCGAAACATCGTTCCCGCCGCGGCCAGCGCGGCAATCGCAATGAAGATGATGGCGATGAGGATTCGACCTCCGCGCCAGCGCGCCGGTGAAGCAACCGCGGAGCTCTTCACCTGGTTCGCATCGCGACTGCCGCGTGAATCGGGCAAACGGCCGGCAGAGCCATTGAGGTGAGCGTGATCCGCATCGCCAGCGAGTGGCGGCGAGCTGCCTGCCTCGAGCTCAGAGTCGGCGGGGGGCTCTTCATAATCCGAACCGGTCAGAGTCCCGCTGAATTCGTTCGAGAGGCGATGCGCTTCGGAACTTTCCTCGGAGGCGCTCGGAGCGATGCGGCCCCCGCTGGTGCGGCAGGACTCACAGATTCCAAGCGCGCGATCAAACGGATCGGTGAGCGGCGCACGGCAGTCCCGACAAACGGCGAGCGCTTTCTTCCGGGCGACAGCGGTGGGCGTCGGCCGGGCGTCGCGGACGAGAGGCTCCGGGGAAGCCGGAGGCGCAACCGGGGGAATGGCGGGAACCCGGAATGCCTGCGGATCCGCGGTGAAAGCGGAAACGGGAGGAGGAGGTATCCCAACCGGTCGAGGTGCCGCGGAAGATGCCGCACCCGGGCCGACCGCCTGCACATGCAAGCAGTTCGGACACTGCGCGCGCGCAGCTGCACCAACGACGAGGCTGTCCTCGACAACGTAGGCCGCCTCGCATTTATGGCAGACGACGTACATTCAATGACGAAAGTGTCGCACGCCGATGAACACCATGGCCATGCCATGCTCGTTCGCCGCGGCGATGACCTCATCATCGCGCACCGACCCACCTGGTTGAACAACGCAAATCGCACCTGCCCGGGCGGCCTCATCCACTCCATCCCGGAAGGGGAAGAAGGCATCCGAGGCGACAGCGCTGCCCCGTAGCCTGGGACCTCCGTGCCCCACGGCGATTTTCACCGAGTCCACCCGACTTGTCTGTCCTCCGCCTACCGCAAGCACCCGGTCCGCGCTCGAAAACACGATCGCGTTGCTCTTGACGTGCTTACAGACGCGCCAGGCAAAGCGCATCGCCGCGAGCTCGTCGTCGGTCGGTTGGCGGCGGGTCACCACTTTCCATTCCGAAGGGGGCTCGCGTGAGTCCGCTTCCTGGACCAAAAGGCCCCCGGAAATACTTCGCAGCTGCAATCCGGGTTGCGGGCGCGCTCCAACCAGAGACGGGCCTGCGGCGAGGAGGCGGAGGTTCTTTTTGGCCGCGAGGCGATCGCGTGCTTCGGACGAATAGGAAGGCGCGAGGATCGCTTCAAGAAAGGTTTCCACCAGGAGATCGGCGGTGGCGGCATCCACCTCGCGGTTGAGCGCGACGATGCCTCCAAACGCGGAGATCTCGTCCACCGACCGGGCCGTACGGTACGCGGAGGCGAGATCTTCGCTCTGGGCCACCCCGCATGGAGAGTTGTGCTTCACGATGCAGGCGCAGGGACGCTCTGGAAACTCGAGAATCAAGGCCAATGCAGCATCGAGGTCGAGCAGGTTGTTGTAAGAGAGCTCCTTGCCCTGGAGAACTTGCGACTGCGCAAGACTCACCGCGTCCTGTTTAAACCGGTGTCGATAGAAAGCGGCGCGCTGATGCGGGTTCTCGCCATAACGAAGCTGCTGCGCCTTCTGAAAGGAAAGCGTCAACTCCTCCGGAAAAGTTTCGCCCGCTCGGTCGAACAGATGCGCGGCAATGGCTGCGTCGTAGGCCGCGGTGTGGGCGAAGGCCTTTCTCATCAGCTTGCGACGGGTCGCCTCGCTCACGCGGCCCTTGCCCTCGCCGAGCTCGGACAGGACCGAATCGTAATCGGCAGGATCGACCACCACGGTGACATGAGCGAAGTTCTTCGCCGCCGCACGCACCATGGCCGGGCCACCGACGTCGATCTGCTCAATGGCTTCGGCTTCGCTGGCGCCCGCGTCCACCGCTTCGCGAAACGGGTAAAGGTTCACCGCCACGAGCGAGATCGTCTCGATTTGATTCCGATCGAGCTCGGCGCGGTCGGACTCAAGATCGGGTCGCGCGAGGATTCCGCCGTGAATCTTGGGGTGCAGGGTCTTGACGCGGCCGCCCAAAATCTCGGGCATTCCTGTGTGGTCGCTGACCTTGCGAGCCGGCACCCCCTCGTCTTGAAGCGCACGGAGAGTTCCGCCGGTGGAAAGAATCGTGAAGCCGAGCTTCACCAACCCCCGGGCAAACGGAAGGAGCCCTCGTTTGTCCGAAACACTGAGGAGAGCCAGCAAATCCAACCTCGCGAGGCGCGCGGTGTACCAACCGCCTGGACCAAAGTCAAAGCGAGGCTGGTCGGGGCTACTTCGGCTGCGGCCGGTTCGGCGGATCGGCTTCGGTGGCCTCCCGCAGCTTCATCAACCCCCGGGTCTCCACCTGCCGGATTCGTTCGCGGGTGAGATTCATGATCTCGCCGACCTCCTCCAGGGTGATGCCGCCCTTTTCTGCGACGTCGAGTGCGCAGGTGTATTGCAGCTCCCAGATCTCCTTGTCCGGGAAGTTCAGCTTGATCGATCCGGTCTCTGGATTCACGTCAAGATAGAGATTGTGCTTGCAGGAGACGAAAAGGCACGGACGTGGACCATTCATGCAATCCGCCCGGGTTTTCGGTCGCTGGCCATCAATGACCCGCAGCAACTCCACTTCATCGGCATCCAAATCCCCGCTCAGCCGCTTCCGGCGCAAGTCGCGCGCCATCTCCTTGCGGGACATCGTCTTCGAACGCTGTCTCGCGGCAAGATCCGCCTGGACAGGGTCATTCAACGGGACCTGCTTGTTGACTTCGCTCACAACCCCTCCTTGTGGTTCGGTCGGCCTCATGCGCCGACACTGAATGATGAAACGTCTTCGCGGTGCGGCTGGGCCGTCACCGCGCTTCCCACGCGCGCGACATCGCGAATGAGATCTCGGGCGCGCGCTCGTAGTGACTGGAGCTCTCCCGACAGTTGACGCTTGCGGTCGCGGGCGAATGGACGACCAGAGAGCTGTTCCTCGAAGCCATCCATCACTTCACTCAGCCCGCGCTCCACCTGGTCGATGTGATTCTTGAAGAAAACGAAGGACCGCTTGATTTCCTCCAGCGTGAGCCCTTCGGCCATCATCATCTTGATCGCGTTGATTCTGCGGACCGCTTCGACCGGGTAGAGCCCCTGGCTCCCCCGATGCTTTCCCTTCCGACCAACCCGGCGGCTTCTCGGGAGCAGTCCCGCCTGGACATACTTGCGGAAGGTAGCTTCGGAGAGGCGAACACCCTTCGGCTGGAAGATCTCGAGGATGGTTCGCGCCGGCACACCTGCCGCGAAATCCTTTTCGATCTTTTCAATTTCTTCCGGCCCCAGGATCTCCACTGAAAAGAATCCTTTCAGTACTCTCTCGTCAATGCAGGATAGTTAGTAATAGATATTGAATAGATTGTCAAGAGTGGAGTCCGGCGGATATCTGGAAGCGGGTGGAGGATCGCCAGGGCAAGTCAATCTGCGGAAGAGAATGAGGAGAGCGAATTCGCGGCCGAATCTTGGATGTCGAGCTCTCAGTTTGAGCGCGAGTACACCTGGTATTCCTCCACCAGTCGTTCTCCATCGCGGAGCACAATCTCCACTTCCTTGCTGCCCCTCGGATGCCACAGGCGGAGCTGGTGTTTGCCGACCCGAAGCCGATATCGCCGAATACCGCTCACCTCCCCCTTTCGCTTCCCGTCGATGGACAAAAAAGCCCAGGGAGCGATTTTGAGGACGAGCGTGCCATGCCGTGTTTGCACATTTCCCGATGGATCGTGCGCCGGACTGCCGGCACGGGAGAAGGTCGGCGTCGCAAACTCGGCTGCCGGTGCGTCCGGCGGGTCCGGCGCGAGAGGCTGAGCTGGCACCGGATTCGCGGCCTCGGCTTTTGGTTCGGCGACAGCTGGAGAGGAGTTGGTCTCGGCTTCCGGTTTGAGGATGAAGTAAGGTCTGGGGTTCGCAGCCAAGACAGCAAGAGCGACCGCTCCGAGTCCGATTTTTAGCACGCTGCGGCGAGGCAGAGTCTTTCGACGAAGCCTGGTGGGAACACCTCCGGCCGCGGTCCTCAATTGATCGCCTTTCTGCGCCGGCCCGATATCAATGCGACGCGCGGCAGTCTGGGACGCAGTGCCGCCGGGCAGCGACCAACCATCCGGGAAGAGCTTCTCCAAGAATCCCGCGATGTCTGTGTCTTCGAGGGTGCGAGCGTGTCGAAGCACGCATCGGCCCAACCCGAGCTCTAGCTCCCGAGCAGTCTGGTGCCGCAGTTCAGGCTTGCGGGCAAGAGCCTTCATCACGACGGAATCGAGATCGGGGGGAACGTCAGGGTTGACTCTTGCGACGGGAGGAATCACGCTGCCGCGGACCGCCTGGAGCACGGCCATATCGCTGTCACCTTCGAACAAGCGCCCGCCGGTCAACATCTCCCAAAGAACTATTCCCAGGGCAAATACGTCAGTTCTGGCATCCACCTTCTCGCCGCGTGACTGCTCCGGCGACATGTATGCCAACTTGCCTTTGAGCCTTCCCGGCGACGTCAGCTTGTCGCTCGCCTTAGCAATTCCAAAATCGGTGAGCTTCACTTCCCCGTTGAACGAGAGCAGCACGTTGTGCGGCGTCACGTCCCGATGAACCAACCCCAGCGGAGAGCCATTTTCAGTGAGACGATGGGCGTGCTGCAGACCACGCGCGACCTCCGCTCCGATATGGGCAACGAGTATCGGCGGAAACGGGACCATCCGCGCCTTACACCGCTTGCGAACCTCGGACAACGAGTGCCCGCGCACGTGCTCCATCGCCAAATAATACGAATCCCCCTGCTTATCGAAGTCGAATATTTGTACGAGATTGGGATGATTGAGCCGTGACGCCAAGAGCGCTTCGGCAATGAACATGCGGACAAATTCGGGATCGGTTGAAAGGAAGGGCCTGATTCGCTTGATCACGACTTCTTTTTCAAAACCCTCGGGCCCTTGTGAAGAGCAGAGATAGAGCTCCGCCATTCCGCCTTCAGCCAACTTGCGGCGAACCAGATATTTCCCGATCGGTATTCCAGGGGCGAGCGTCAAACAGCAGGAAGATAGCTCATCTGCTCCTGCC
>WNFG01007033.1_pt1 | contig 11541 bp, 10 predicted proteins | sample 5400431 | NCBI WGS metagenome assembly WNFG01 (sample SAMN13153346, study PRJNA577476) | soil metagenome | isolation source: 120 cm saprolite under Douglas fir tree site 2 hole 3 replicate 2 | place: USA:California | collected 2015-04-18
CGCGCTGAAACCCAGGCCTACTGCTCTCGACAATGAAGAGCGTCACGCCTTTGGCACCCGCGCTGCCGTCGGTTTTGGTCGCAAGCACGACGAAATCGCAAAGTTGACCGTTCGAGATAAAGACCTTCTGGCCGTTGATAACGAAATCGTTGCCGTCGCGAACGGCACGCGTCCGGATCGCCTTGAGGTCGCTGCCGGCGTGTGGCTCCGTCATTCCGAGCGAGCCGATGGCTTCGCCCGATACCATTTTCGGGAGCCATTCGCGCCTTTGATCCTCGGTTCCGAAGGAAAGCAGATAGGTCGCGACGAGATCGGTGTGGATCAGAAATCCCGGACCGCTCGCGCCAGCCCGCCACAATTCCTCGAACACGACAACGTCGAACAGGTAGTCGAGCCCCATTCCCCCGTACTGCTCCGGCACGGTGCAGCAGAGGAGGCCTTCTATGCCGGCCTTGAGCCACAGTTCCCGAGGGACAATGCCGTCTTTTTCCCACTGGGCATGAAACGGCACAATTTCGCGATCGACGAAACGCCGAACCGACTCCCGGAAAATATTGTGCTCTTCACGGAAAATGGTTCGCTCGATCATTGCTGCGGGTCCACATAAGTTAGTTAGTTAGTGTACTATATGTGGGAGGCAGGTAAAAGGCAAGCTGGGGCCAAGGGCTTTTCTACACTGCTGGGTCGGCGGTGTCCCGCGCCAGAACTTCGGAAAGTACTTGGTATATGATCGCAGCAACCGCATTAAACGCTCCTTCTAAGCCGCAAAATCCGTGTGTTAGAACTAGTACACAGATATACAGTATGCTATAGGCGGACGCTATCGCGGAGAGTGCCATGACGGGATTGGGGAAGTTGAAGGAATTCCGGGCGGAACGCACCGAAAACAACGTTCTGCACCTCGTTTTCGACATGCCTGGCCGCCCGATGAACGTGTTCTCTAATGCGGCCATTGTCGAACTCGGTATTTTCAGCGAGTGGCTGCGCGGAAGTGACGTGAAGGGTGTGGTCATCCGCTCAGGAAAGCCGTCCGCCTTCTGTGCCGGTGCTGATCTTGGCGAGTTGGGATTGGCCTACGACATGATCATGGCAGCGCCGGCTGAGGCGCGTGATCGCGTGGCGTTCGACCATTTCTTTCCTCTCAGCCAGGCGCTGCGCCGAATCGAAACCGCGGGCAAACCGGTTGCGGCGGCAATTGCGGGCCTGGCGCTTGGCGGAGGCGGGGAACTGGCGCTCGCCGCCCATCACCGGGTCATGGTCGACGATCCCAAGGTGGCGTTTGGGCTGCCGGAGTCGCTGGTCGGCCTGTTGCCGGGAGCGGGGGGAACCCAGCGGCTTCCTCGCCTGACGGGAATCGAAAAGGCCCTACCAGTCCTGCTGGAAGGTGCGCGGCTGTCGGGGCAAGCCGCCATCACATCCGGCGCGGTCGATCAGTTGGTTCCTGCCGGCGAAGAAGTGAGGGCGGCGGAGCGTTGGGTGTTGTCCCATGCGGACGCGTCGCAGCCCTGGGACCGGCCAGGTTGGTGGCCGGCGGATGCTGACCATGCAACCGCAATCATCGGGCGGAAACGCATGGATGTTCTTGCGGATACGCTTGGGCACTATCCGGCGCCGCTCGCTATTCTCGATTGCGTTCGCGATGGATTGCCAGAAGCATTCGACGACGCGATCCGCACCGAGATGAAGATATTCTCAAAACTGATCCAGCGGCGCGAGCCGCGTAACATGATCAGGACGCTGTTTCTCGGCAGACTCGATCATGACCGCCTTCGAAAGGCGGGAGGCATCGCGCTGTCGATCGAACAAGCTGTGGCAGCGGTTTCGGAGGTATTGCAAGCCGACCGTAGCGGGGATCCCGTCCTTGCGAAGGCCCTCGCCCGTGCCGGCTTTCGTGGAGCAGCAGCCGACGACGCACCGGCGTTTGACGGCGTCATTGCGCAGGCAGATTTTTGGATAGAGGCGGAGCCGGTCACCGATGGCAAGTTGGCAATGCGTCAGCGCCTTGCGAATGCCTGTGCGGTGGCGGGCAAATGGCGGGACCGGTTCTCGGAGGCCGAGCTCCGCGCGGCAGACTATCTGCTGGTAACGAAGTTCGGCTTTCCTGCCTACATGGGCGGCGTCTTTGCGTCGGGTCAACCTGACGCTTGACGACTGCCAAGCGTCCAGGATTTGTTCCAGCGTGTCCAGGATTTGTTCCAGCGTGTATTGACGAGATCACCGACCGAAGGAAAAGCAGTGTCAAAACCCCTCGCTGGCATACGCGTGCTCGACCTTTCGAAGGTCCTGGCGGGTCCATTATGCGCTCAATATCTCGGCGATCTCGGTGCCGACATCATCAAGGTGGAGACCGTCGGGCAAGGCGACGAAACACGCGGCTGGCCGCCTTTCCCGGCGCCCGGCCTTGGCACTGTCTTTCTCAGCGCCAACCGAAACAAGCGAAGTATCGCCGTCGACATGAAAACGGAAAAGGGACGTGACATCGTCCATGCGCTGGCAAGGTCCGCCGACGTCGCCATCGAAAGTTTCGGGACCGGGGTGGCCGAGCGACTGGGAATCGATGCTCTATCGCTTCGCTCCTTGAACGACCGCCTGATCCATTGCAGCATTTCCGGTTTCGGCCGCTCGGGACCGCTGAAGAACTCACCAGGCTATGATGTGATCTTGCAGGCGTTTTGCGGAATCATGTCAATGACCGGCGACGAGAACGGCGGCTATATCCGTAGTCCGATATCTCCGATCGATCAGATGACCGGCGTACACGCATTTAGCGGTATTTTGGCGCTGTTGTACGCGCGAGAAAAAACTGGCGAGGGAGGGGTTATCCAGGTTTCACTCTTCGAGACCGCGCTTGGCCTGCTGGGCTATAATCTACAAACATATTGGGAACGCGGCGTGCAGCCGCCGAAATGTGGTTCAAGCCATGAGTCGCTGTGCCCTTATCAGGCTTTCGAAGCAGCCGATGGCCCGATCATGATCGGAGTAGCGAATGACAATCTATGGCGCAAGTTTTGCGCTGTTGCGGAGTTGGGCACGATCGTCGATGAACCGAAGTTCCGGACGAATGCCGATCGGGTCGCGCACCGCAACGAAACCATCAGTCATGTCCAGTCCGCGATAGCGCAGCATGCCGTCGCGTACTGGAACGATGCGCTTTCGGGCGTCGGCGTTCCCTGTGCGCCTATCAATTCGATCGCTCAATTGCTTGACCACCCGCACACCCAGGCAAGCGGCATTATTGTCGAGTACGAGCACCAAACCGCAGGTCGGCTGAAGGGGGTAGGTCACCCAGTTCTGATCGACGGCGCGGAGCGCCACGCAGGGTTGCCGCCGCCGATGCTTGGGCAGCACACCGACGATGTCCTCGGCGAAATGGGTTTATCACCTGAAACAATCAGCGAGTTGCGGCGGGCTCGCGTCATTGGTTGATTTGGGCCACCGATCCAGCCCTCATTGGGTGTAATCAACCGCCGTTTTGGATGGTCGTAAAGATGGCGGATACGAATGCCGATTTTCAAATGGACTGGGACAATATACGTATCTTCTTAAGGGTCGCTCGCGCTGGCCAGTTTTCGGCAGCGGCGTCGCAGTTGCGGATCGATAATGGGACGGTCGGCCGAAGGATCACGGCGCTGGAAAAGTCTCTTGGTGTTCGCCTGTTCGACCGGCAGACTACCGGGTGCGTGCTGACCGGCGCTGGCGATCGACTGTACAAGGCAGCCGAAGAAGTCGAATCACAGCTATTGCGAGCGCAGGGCGATCTCTCCCAATCGGACCTCGAGCTTTCGGGCACGGTAAGAATTGCCGCCCCAGACGGATTCACTACGCTTTTCCTGTGCTCGCGGCTTGGTCGTCTCAAAGCGCAGTATCCAGCCCTTACGGTTCAACTGGTGCCGATGTCGAGAACCTTTTCCCTATCAAAGCGCGAAGCGGACCTTGCCATCACAATTGAGAGGCCCGAAGAAGGGCGGCTCTCGATACGCAAACTGATCGACTATTCTCTCCACTTTTATGCGGCAAAGACTTATCTCGCTGAGCGTGGCTGTCCTCAACGGCTGGAAGATCTGCAAGGTCATTGCCTATTGACCTATGTTCAGGATCTGATTTTCGCGGATCAACTCAATTTTATGCCAGAGCTTTATGGCCCTACCTATAGCCGGCTTGAATGTTCGACGGCCGTTGGCCAGCTTGAAGCGGTTCGTGGCGGAGCAGGTATCGGAATTTTGCACGACTATGCGGCTCGTCGCGATGAACAGTTGCAGATCGTACTGCCTGATACGGCATTTGAGCGCAGCTATTGGATCGTTACCCATCTGGACATGCGCGAGCTCAGTCGAGTCCGTGCAATGTCTGAATTCATACTGGCGGAAGTAGGAGCGCAAAAGTCGATTTTCAGGGCAAGGAATGGCGTTCAGTAGCGGATGTGCTCCGAACGCGGAACGGTTGCTAGACCGAGCGGAAGAACCGCTCGAACCCGCATGTTCAATCTCGGCTCCCTTCGGCTGCGCTGGCGTCATAGGGAATTTCGGTCACCTCCATAGAGCAATTGCCCGGCGGATAGGAGGTGACGCCTCTCATGCTTGCTTCCCGGGGCAGAACGACGGCGAGTTTTGCCTAATCCTGGAGCCATTTCGGGACAACGATCAGCTATCACCCGATCTTAATCAATCGCTTGCCTGTGTTCTCGCCTCGGTAAAGGCTGCCGATCGCTCCCGGTGCCTGTTCGATGCCCTCCAGCACGTCTTCGGCATAACGCAAACGTCCATCGCGCACCCACTCGGCAAGTCGAGTGATGGCCTCTTCGAACCGATGCGCGTAGTCGAAAATAACGAAACCTTGCATACGCGCGCGCTTCACGAGCAGATGACGCTCGGCGCGCGGTCCGTTGGGCCAGGGATTCCAGGTTGAGACCGAAGCGGTTCCGCAGATGACGACGCGGCCGCCGACCGCAAGTTGGCGAAGAACCGTGTCGCTGATCGCACCGCCGGTGTTGTCGAAATAGAGATCGACCCCTTTGGGGCATGCCGCGGCGAGTGCGGATTCTATATTGCCGCTCTTGTAATCGATCGCCACGTCGTAGCCGAACATCTCACGGCACTGTGCGACTTTCGTGGGCCCGCCGGCGATCCCAACCGTCCGGCATCCGGAGATCTTGGCGATCTGTCCGACCGCCGAGCCCACAGCGCCGGCAGCGGTCGACACGACCACCGTGTCGCCGGGGCGCGGCCCGCCAACATCAAGCAGCCCAAAATAGGCGGTCACTCCGTTGAGTCCGGTGACCCCCAGCGACAGCGAAAGCGGAAGGTCGTCTTCCCTGACCTTTCGCGTGACGGCGGCAGGTCCGACGACGGCGAATTCCTGCCACCCGAACATACCCATCACCTTGTCACCGGGCTTGAAGTCGGGATGCAGCGATTGCAGCACCTCACCGGCGGCAAATGCCCGCATTACTTCGCCGATGCGAACCGGCTCCGAATAGTTGGCAACATTGCTCACCCAGCCGCGCATCGCGGGTTCGACCGAGAGATAAATGTTGTGCACCAGCATCTGTCCGTCCCGCATATCGGGAACGTCGGACTCGATGATTTCGAAGTTGTCGGCCTGAGGAATATCGGCCGGCCGGGATTTCAGAATGACCTGACGATTGCGATTGTTCTTCATGAGCCAACGGTTCCAACTTAGACTTCGCAACGAAAGAGGCGGATCGCTCGGTTCACCGATCCCCTTGCGCTAGGACCCAAAGATAGTACATAAGTGTACGATATCGGCAAGGATATCGTGATGAGGGTGACATGAGATTGAGAGCTGTGCGGGGCCCGGCAATCCTGCTGCTTTTGGCCGCTGCCTCCTCGAATGTGTCTGCCGAATCTTTTCCCTCCCAGCGCATGACGCTTGTCGTGCCATTCCCGCCCGGTAGTGCCACTGATAGCGTGACAAGGCATCTGGCCGAAAGCATTCGTACAGCAACGAACGCCACCGTTGTGGTCGAGAACAAGCCGGGCGCCGATGGCAACCTCGCAGCGCTCGCTGTCCTGAAAGCAGAGCCTGATGGGTACACGGCATTCGTGACGACGAATTCGACGCAGGCTGCGAACGTCAATCTGTTCAATTCGATGCCGTATGATCCCAAGGCGGACTTCGCGCCGGTCGCGGGCATCATGACTATTCCGATGATGCTGACGGTGAAATCGGACTTCCCGGCCAAAAGCGTCGCCGAATTCGTTGAACTGGCTAAAAAGCGTGAGAAACCCTTGTCCTTCGGCAGTGGCAACACGTCCAGCAGGGGAGCCGCCGAGCTCTTCAGGTTTCGCGAGGGAATCGAGATGCAGCATGTGCCATATCGCGGCATGCCGCAGGCTTTGACGGATGTTATCGGCGGGCAGATCGATTGCGTCTTCGCCGATCCAGCGAGCGCGCAGGGACTGGTACAGGACGGCAAGCTGCGGGCGCTGGCGGTGACGAGTTCGAAGCGGCTTGAGTCGATGCCGGACCTGCCCACCATCGGGGAAAGCGGATTGCCAGGTTATGAATTGGCAGCTTGGGTCGGTGTTTACGTTCGCGCCAAGACACCGCCTGAAATCGTAGCCAAACTCAATGATCTCGTGACAGCGTTCGTCAACAGCCCCGCGGCGCGAAATTATCTGGCGACCATCGGCGCGACGCCGTTTCCGTCAACGCCGGAGGAGCTGGCAGCGTTTCAGGAAGCAGACACGAAACGTTGGGCCGAGATCGTCGAGACAGCAAAAATTGAAAGGAAATGAAGCCGCACCCAAAGAGCACAGCACTGCGATCCGGCACGAGACGTCGTGCGATGGTGTTTCGTTTCACAGGCGCGATCGGCACTGCGTCGCCAGCCAACCAGTCCGGCAACTGGAGACTTTACCCTCGGCGATGCCGCGGCTGGAGACCGGGTTCGATCAGTCCTGCGCGGGCGCGCCATCGAGTGCGATGTCCTATTGCGGCAGGCTGTCTCGGCGAACTCCGCCAGCCGATTCGTCACGCTTGACTTCGGGGAACAACCACATCGCGAAAATCATGAAAAAACCGAGGAATGCAACGACGTATTGGATGCGATCGTGCCCAAGCACATGTTGATAATAGAACGCAATGGCAGCCACCAGGACAACCACCAGCGAAAGTCCGAGTTTAATCTTTACAGGCATCGCCAGATTCTCCTGCCAGTTCACGCCAGGTTTGCCCAGGACGGTCCCGCCACTTTAGCTAACGTTGCGATAGCCGTTACCTGAATACCGACCAGTACGACAAGTCCAGTTCGTCCGTCGCGAAACCATGGTGGCCAAATCTCAAAAAGTCCGGGAGCAAACAACACGACAAGACCGGCTACGACAATGAAACTGCTCCATCTCAGCTCGGCGTAACCGTAAACTCCCGTGCCAGCCAAAAGTAATGCTAGCAAAAAGGCGTTGCCGACAATCAGCAGCGTCGCTGCGCGCGATCTCACGGACTCCGGGCGGGAGCGGAGCGGAAACATGCCGGCAACGACGAGGAAAGCGACAGTACAGATGGTCGCGAACGCCGCAAACCAGAGCAGGGAAATCCAATGCGGTTCGATAGCAGCCATGGCTTGTTTGCCTGTGACTTGACGAATGACCGAAGCTTATTCGGCCGGCGTAGCGAATCCCGTCGGCTCGCCCGCGACGTTCAGCTTCGGCGTACGTGAAGTCTTGCGCATGTTGGTCTTGACGAAGCGGGTGTCATAGCCGTTCAGCAGATGGCCAAGCAGGCCGCGATCGAGGTCGGAGGTGCCAAACAGCCAATCCATGACAGGGAACGTCAGGTTCATGTTCCGCTCCATCATGATCGACTGGTTATGGTGGGCGGTATGGTGACGCCGGATGGTGTTGACGAAAGGCGCGTTTCGGACGAACCAGTTTTCATCGACATGGCAACAGAAGTGCATGAACTCGTAGATCAGATACATCGATGTCGTCGTCGAGATCAGCAGCCAACCGACATTGGGCGAGATCAGCCAGCCGAAAACAAGGGCCGGCGGGATCGACATCATCGTGAAGGTCACAAGGGCGTAGGGCGGAAAGAAAGTCACGCGCCAGTCGTTATGGTCCGCGAAGCGCATCTCCTGCTCGGTGAAGAACTGGTGATGCATCAGGGTGTGCCGGTTGTAGATCGCGCGGAACGCCTTTATCTGTGATGGCCTGTGCATGACGAAGCGATGAATCCACCATTCGAAGAAGTTTGCGAACAGGAAAGTCACGGGAACAATCATAAGCTCCCACCAGCGCAAATCGCTGATGTTCGCGAAATAAACCGACAGGGCCGTGAATCCGATCACATAGACGACGAAGGCATGCAGCCAGCCATTGTACCATCCTGCGATGCGGTGGCGGTAGGTTGCCCTGTAGTTCCGCTGCCGCTCCGTCATTGGACTCGACGATAATTCCATCACTCCGTCTCCGTCGCTCGCCAGGTTATTTGGTGTGTGATATATCACCAATCTATTAGTCCGGCAACCGGCTTTTCGGGCCGCCATTGCCCGAAAAAAGCGCTTGCTGCGATGTCGCTGATATATTTATGGTATGGCAACAAGCGCGCGACAGATGCGCATGTAAACGGGAGGCTCCTATGAAGCTCACGCGCCGCAATTTTTCCAAGCTCGCAGGTTCCGGCGTCCTCGCAATCGCTGCACCGGGGATATTTGCACCTGCCCTGGCGCAGGATAAACCGCTGAGGATCGGAATTATTGCGCCGCGATCGGGCGCGGCCGGTACCGCTGGCGAGTGCGGCATTCGCGCAGTGCAATGGGCCGCCGAGCGGATGAACAAGGATGGCGGCATCGCCGGCCGCAAGATCGAGTTGGTGTTTGAGGAAGAGACCAGCCCAAAAGATACCATCGAGCGCTTCCGACGTTTGATCCTGCAAGAGAAGGTCGAGGCCGTTCACGGATTAATCTCGACGGGAGTCAGTCTCGGGGTTGCGCCTGTGGCAGAGGAGGAGCAGGCGCTTCTCGTCATGTGGGACGGCACCACACAGGACGGCGTCAAGGAGACGATGGCGAAGCCGCGCTATGTTTTCCGCTCAACTGATAATGAATGCGAAGCAGTGATGGGGTCGCTTCTGGCGATCAAGTATTTCAAGGGCAAATTCAAGCGAGTGGCCGGCATCAATCCCGACTATTCCTATGGCCGGAACAATTGGGAAGCCTTCCGGCAAATCCTGGCGCGCTATGGCATCGAGGCGGAATTCGTCGCCGAACAATGGCCGAAAGTCGGGACAATGGACCTGACCTCGCATATCGCCGCGCTCAACGCTGCCAAACCGGATCTCATCTTCTCGTCGATGCTGTTTGCCGATTTGCCCGTGTTCATGAAGCAGGGAAATGCGGCGGGTCTGTTTGACGGCGTCAAAATGGTGTTGCCGGCAGCCGGATGGCAGATCAATCAACTCAAGAAAGAATTCATGCCGGAAGGCGTGATCTTCGGCCACAACACGCTGTATTTTGACCATCCGCAGGCGTCGCCGCTGCAAAAGGCATTCGTCCAGGATTATAAGGACCGCTACAAGGAGGTACCGCACTGGGAAGCGGACAGGGCGTATTTCGCGCTCGCGACCTACAAGGCCGGCGTCGAGGCCGCGCAAAAGGCGGCGAGCAAATGGCCGACGCCGGAACAAGTGGCGGAAGCGATGCCTGGCCTCGAGGTCGAAAGTCTCGGCGGCAGAGGCCGCTTCCGCAGAGACAAGATTGCCGAACAGGTTTTCTATCAGGGCCCGTCTACGAACACCAACAAATACGATTTTCCGACGCTGGCTTCGATCGACACATTCCAGGCCGAACAGTTGCAAAAGCCGCCCGGCGCGGATTTCTGGGAGTGGATCAAGAGCGCGAAGATGCCGGTCTGAGGCATGACTGAACTTGTGGATGTCATCCTCGGCGGGACATTCCACGCTGCGGTGCTTTTTCTCGTAGCCGCTGGGCTGCAGCTTGTGTTCGGCGTACAGAAGATCGTCAATTTGGCCTGCGGATCCTTCTACGCGCTGGGAGCATATTTCGGAATTACCGCGGTCGGCATCGCCCTCAAACTCGGCATGCCGCCGCTGCTGTTCTTTCCGGTCCTGATTCTAGCCGGGTTGGCGATCGGTCTCGTCGGACTGCCGATCGAGCGCGTTTTGCGCACGATATACCGCCGCGACGAGAGCTATCAGTTGCTCATCACCTTCGGCTTCCTTCTGATGTTTCAGGATGCGTTTCGCTATTTGTGGGGCGCGACGCCGCGAACGATGGACAATGTCTATCTCGCCTACGGCACCGCGCATATTCTGGGAGTTCGGGTGCCGACCTACAATCTGCTTGTGATCGCCGCAAGTCTTGCCATCGCGGCCGCGCTCGGCCTGTTTCTCGAACGGACCAAAACCGGGCGTATCGTGCGCGCCACCGCGGAAAACCGCGATATGGCAGAGGGCCTCGGCGTCAATGCCTCGAAAATCTTCGCGCTTGTCTTCACCGTGGGATGCATGCTGGGCACGGTCGGGGGCGCGCTGGTGGTACCATCCGGCGCAGCATCGCTCGATATGGCGGTGGACCTGGTGGTGGAATCGTTCGCGGTGGTTGTCATTGGCGGCCTCGGCAGCATGCGCGGCGCGTTGGTTGGCGCGCTTATCGTGGGACTGATGCGCGCGGCGGCAATTTCGCTGATGCCCGAATTGGAGATGTTGTCGGTGTATCTGGTTGTCGTCGTCGTGCTTATTGTCAGACCAGCCGGCTTGTTCGGGAAGGCAACGGCATGAGCAATCAGTCGATCGACATCGCTTCCCCGGCGGCTGTGCGACGAACGCTACCGCAGCCCAATGGATTGTGGGTTCTGCTTGGGCTGATAGCTGTCATGGCGCTGCTGCCGTTGGTCGCCTCGCCCTATGCGCTGCTTCTGATGCTGCCGTTCATTGGTTACGGCATTGCGCTTTTGGGATTCAATCTTCTGTTTGGAACTACCGGGCTATTGTCCTTCGGGCACGCGCTTTTTCTTGGCGTTGGCGCCTACACCGCAGCAGCGCTGACTTCGAAATTCGGCATTCTCAGTTTCGAGGTTTTGCTGATCGCGGCGGCGCTGGCATCCGGGCTGGTAGCGCTGGTGATCGGCGCACTGTGCGTTCGTTACACCAGGATTTTTTTCGGAATGCTGACGCTGGCGTTCGGCATGCTGTTTCACTCCTTTCTGTTCAAGTTCTACAACATTACCGGTGGTGACCAGGGCATGCGGGTGCTGCGGCCGTTGTTGCTCGGCATGGAATGGCGTGGCGGCAAGACCGTGTTTCTGACCGGTCCGTTCTACTACTATGCGCTGCTGTTGTTTGCGCTGCTTGGTTTCGCGATGTGGCGCATCGCGCAGTCGCCGTTCGGTCTGCATCTGCGCGCAATACGGGAGAATGCCGGCAAGGCCGCCTACGTCGGCGTGCAGATTTTTCGCATGCGGCTGGCCGCCTTCGTCATCTCGGCGATCTATGGCGGCATCGGCGGAACGATCCTTGCCGTCACGACGGGATTGGCAGATCCCGAACTGGCCTATTGGACCC
>WNFG01006894.1_pt1 | contig 11540 bp, 14 predicted proteins | sample 5400431 | NCBI WGS metagenome assembly WNFG01 (sample SAMN13153346, study PRJNA577476) | soil metagenome | isolation source: 120 cm saprolite under Douglas fir tree site 2 hole 3 replicate 2 | place: USA:California | collected 2015-04-18
AAGCCGAGAAGCAGAGCGATGAAAGCGCGCATGGCGCTCCTTTGGAATCGATGAGCCCGGCCAGTCCGATTGTGCCACGACCGGCGAATGCGGCGAAGCGTCAGGCGATGAGCGTCAAGGCTGTTGCAGCCCGTGCGGCGGAGGAGGACTCGATTCTGAGGGCGTGAGCTATTCGGGGAAAGCTGCAACGCGATTTTTCAATTGCTCCGCAGATTCGGAGACCAATTGGGCATCCGGCAGTCATGTGATATAGATGTGGCAATTGCTGTCCGCTGGGTTTGCCGTGTCAACTCCTTGGAATCATTGCCTCTTGTTGGGATGGTCGTCCCACATGTGATGCGAAATTCGCCACGAGCCGTCCGGAAGCCTTCTCATCACGTTGAGGTACGTTCCCGAATTGCCGTAGCTCTTCTTCGTTCCATTTTCCTCGATGGTCCAACCCACTTCGTCCCGGCCTCGCGCGTACGCCGTCCCGCATTCGCCGCCCATTTCTTCGTAGGTGATAGTTAGCTTGGTAATGGTTGTCGGCGGAGCGCCCGCAGGCCACCAGTATTTCCGGATCGCTTCACGCCCTCCGACAGGCGCGCTGCCCTGCGCCGGCAGCAACACCGCATCCTCTGTAAACGTGCTCATCACGCCTTCTGCGTCACCCGCGAGCCACGACGTCCTATATTTCTCGATGACATTCCGGATCGAAGTCCGATCGTGCTCTGTCAGTGCGGACTTGCCGTGGTCCGCCTGCGCCAGCCCAGCCGGCGACAAAGCAAGGAGCCCGATCCCCACGACGCACCACACGGCGCGCTCCACCGATGCAACGGATTCCCTCATTGGAACCTCCACACAAAAGCCGGAGCTCGAAGCCGGAGACGACTCGCCCCCGTGCTGTTAGACGTTCGTCGTCACGTTCGGGCTCAACATCCACCGCCACCGGCAGTCCTGCCTGCGCGCCGGCTAGCAAACGGTTCGACTGCAGCGCTGGCTCGCACCTGCCACATTCTGAGCGTATTGTCGGCAACTTTTCCACGAAGCCCGTAATGGAAGAATCCCCAGTCGTCCGCTCGCAATCGGAGGCAAGTATCAATGGAGCCTTCAACTATTCACAACGGGACTTTTGGGGAGTCACGAGTGACCTACATAGTGGAGGAGAAGGCAGTTTGCACACCTGCCTCCTCCCTATTCGCAACCGATTTGGCCCTTGCTCCAAACTGGCCCGTAGTAGCGGAATTAGCTTAGGGCGGCGGTTGCCACTTCGAGGAACGATGCGAGCTTCGCGGTTGATTTGAACTGCGGAATCGGATCGAGTTCCTTGAACGCACTCGTGAACGCATTGGAGAGACTCCATGTCGTCCTTGGAGCGAATTCCTCGATCTGCGGATTGAAGTACAGATCGTGAACCCGCCGGGCCAAGTGCTTGGGAACATCAAACTGGCCCTCCACAAATGCCCGGTAGATGATCAGTTTCGCGGCTTCGTTTGGAATCCGCGTTGCTTTCCACGCCTCGACCTGCTTCCTCATCGGCTCGAAGTTCCGCTGCATGCGGTCTACCCCAACCGAAAGGATGTCCACGAGGTTCAGATGTTTGGTGTGCTTAGCGAGCACGGGCGTGAACGCGCCTGAAACAATGTTGCCAAGCTTGGAATTTCTGATGTTTGGTAACTCGAGCGGGTTTACTTAACTCGAGTGAAACGAAAGAAGGGCCGCTATCACTACTCCTGGGATGAGAAGGAATTATTGACGTTGGTGTAGGTAAGTCATAGAATTTCGGCACTCTCCGCGTGGACGTTATTTGTAGGTTCTCGCAGTGACAAGTAACACCGCTAGCCGTATTATCAGCTCTCATCTGGACAGAGGTGCGCTCCAGGGAATCGGAGAGGGTTTTCTCTGCATTGCCACCTGAAGCCGCCACCTGACGCCCTTCGCAGGCGGCACTTTCGATTGAAACTCATGACATTCGCAATTCATCATTCCTCGAAGCCAACTTTCTCGCGCGTAGATGCTTTTCTTTTATGCGGTTGGGAAAACGCAGGCTGATTCCGTGATCCTCTGCAATTTGGCAGGGGACCTGCATTCCTTTTCAAGGGGGGTTGCAATGAGCTACTTAATATCGGGTCCTCGGATCAAGTCTTACCGCGCACGCCAAGACGTTCAATCCATTGACCGCCGGCGCGGTTGGAAACGGCTCTCGCGTGTCCTCGCATTGTTCTTGGCGCTAGCAGTAATCGCAGTCGCGTCGCCAGCTCATCAGTTCCGACTGAGGTTGGAGCCAAGGAGACGGATAAGCGAGCTGGAGAGCCTGCGGAAGCAGCGCGGATGGAACGATCCCGTCGTCAAGAAGAAACTGAAAGAAGCGCAAGCAGATTTCGGGGTTAGTTCTTCTCTCTTGCGACCGCATCGAATTTTGCGACCGCAAGGACTTGATTCGGATGTGCCCTTCTCGTCCGCGCATAAGCAGTGGCCAGGTTCTTCTTTAGATCCAGACTCCCAGAGTGCGCATATACAGGATGCCCAAACTCGGCTCAGCGAGCTGGGGCACTTAGACGCCAATGTGGATGTGGACGGAAAAATCGGCCCCAGAACCCGGCGAGCCCTTTCACAATTCCAAACGGAGCGTGGGCTGCTCGTAACGGGGAGATTAGATTCCGCCACAGAGGAGGCACTCGGGCTAAAGCCTTTGCGTGGAACGCTCGAGGGATTGGCAGGTGAGACACCTATTGGGCAACCCGAAGCGCCGCAATCAGACTTTTACATAAATGTACCCGCAAGGTTAGTGCTTGAAGACCTGAAGGCGAGTCTTTCGGCTAAGTACCGATTGCTCGACGCATCCGGTGACGTGCTTTATCGGGGCGACGATCAAGGGGAATTGGCCACTAAATTAAACGAGTCCCTTTCTGATGGCAGTCGGCGTTCGATCTACGTCGAGATGAAAGGGTTTTCGGAGGATAAAGCCGAGGCGCTTGCCTCTTCCCTACGCATTCAGCAACACCAGATAGATCCAGCTGTTTCCATCGGCGTCTTACCGCATTTCGACGAGAACCTTGCCCTGCACCAGAATTTGTTTACAAGCGGCATCAGGCTGGAAGGTAAGTGGGCTCCCTTTGAGCGGATCGATTCCGGGAAAGACGCTGGCAAGTTCCGCACAAGCCATCCGGTTGCACGAGGCTTGAGACATTTTACCGTAACGATGGTTGGTGCTACTGTCGAGTTACTTCAGGAGCTCGTTGAAATATTTGAGAATCTCCTTCCGACGGAAATACTTGAGAATCTCCTTCCAACGCGGAGGTTCGGCGAAAGACAATCGCTAAGCCAGCACGTTGAACGCACGCTCCGAGACCTTATGAAGAGACATCCAGGGCTGACGAACGAACAGTTCTCCATTGAAGTCACAGACCAGTTCGGCAGCATTAGGATAGGCGAGTTGAATAGGAGCGTGCTGTTCGCATGGTCCTAGAGGCGCTTCCGGTCTCGCGCAGGATCGTCAAACCGCCTAACTGCGTCCTCGCGCTCGGGATCCCCACCACCCGAGAAGGATTTCGCATGGCGCAGCAAAGTGAGAGCGCAGATTTCGCAAAACGGTTTTTGGGCGGCTGGGCACAATATCACGCGCAGTTCCTAGTCGACCTGGAAGCTGTCGAGCCTATCTTGCGTAAATGGGGTGTAACAGTCGTCCACGAGGCAACCCTCGTTGACTTTGCAAGCGTGCTTGCAAAGCCGTTTGACGTCGTCATCTTGTTTTCACACTGGCGCGCGGACGCAGTGGAATTCCGCGGCGGCCTGGAGAGTACGGGTGCTTTACTCGGAGTAATCCCGCCCACATTCTCTGGCATTCTCGACCTCTGCGTTTGTCATCCGTTATCGCTGGTGAGGGAGCTCGACATCCATCGTCCCAAATGCATCGTCAAGCACTTACCCACGGAAGCCGCACCGCACTATTGGATCTACTTCTACCGGACATTATTCAGTCACCTGCGGAGCCGCGATATGTCCTACCTCGTCGCGATCGAAGAAGTTGCCTGCGCGTTTCTCGATGCGGCCCTACCTAGGCACGGAGGAAACTGATGCGGAAGCTCGAGAACACTCTTGCCGATTACCTGCGGCGGATAGGACAATACGAACCCCAATCGCTGGGCAAAGAGCCACGCCCAACGACGGAGCAAGACAGCCTGTTTCTCCGCGACTCTCTCAACCGCCAGCTCCGGTTTAACAGCTCACTGATCGTGGTGGCAGTCATCTTGCTATGCATCCTCTTCATGCTAGGAGTGTTTCTTATTCTGTACCATCGTAATTCCGTCGACGCGGTAGCCTGGATTTCGGGCGGAACCTTTGCCGCGTTGCTCGTCATCATTCGTTTATTGCGACGACTTTGGCTGGACAAAAGTGCCGTGGACCTTCTGATTCATGCCAGTCATGGCATGTCGCCTTCAGAGTCGGCGAAGCTCGTGACTACTTTCTACTTCAGAGCGCTTCGTGCGCGAGTCGAGCCAGAGGTGCGCTGAGCGGTCACTGTTGATCCCGAATGCACTCTTCCTTGCTGTTCAAGTCTGCAAAGTCTACCTTGTTGAACATTAACTGCTCCGAATCTAAACTTCAACGAATCCTTGTACCTTGGACTGGCCCGTTTCCTATTTCCTGCTCTGTTGTTCCCCAAATACGCGTGAGGTCTGTTGTGAAAATGGAATCGGGAGGGGAATACGTTTGCGCTTCGCACTTCCCTCCCGCCGAAGCGGTTTCGCGGCGTGCTCACGCCGCGTATGCGCCTTCGAGAAATCCCCCCACCTTGGCCGTTGCTGCGAAACTGCGGAATGGCGTCCAACTCCTTGAATGCCGATGTGAACGCGTTCGACAGGCTCCACATGGTCCGCGGCGAGAACTCCTCATGCTGGGGATCGAAGAGTGATTGTGCACGACTCGGGCCATGTGCTTCGGGACGTCAAGTTCTCCCTCGACGAAGGCCCGATAAATGATGAGCTTCGCCGCCTCATCAGAAAGCTGTCTTGCGCGCCAGGCTTCAACCTGCCGGCGCACTGGTTCGAAATTCCGCTGCATGCGGTCGACGCCGACAGAGACCTCATCGATGAGGCTAAAATGCTTCGTGTGCTTCGCAAGGACCGGCGTGAAGTCGCCGCTGAACGCCATCTTCGAACACTCGGATGATTGCAACTCCCTTATTTGCCGCTGACCCTTTGTGATACATTTCGTCCATGCGTATCCTCTCGCTCCCGCCTCCGACCGCCCAAATCCTCTTCGCGCTCGGCGGTCGCGCTAGTTGAAAGACCGCTGCTCGCATCCTTATCTACTGCACAAAAAAGACCAATCGATCAACATCGGCTGCTATCCGGGTAGTCCCCGGGACGATGCCATTGACTGTGGTTAGGAGCACATTCCGGCCTGACTGTAATGGCGAAGTGCCGAGATCAAAAACACCCACCAAATTCCCAGTGGCAGTATCCGGCACGAATGCACTGGTCACATCGATACTGTTAAGCGTGGCGTGAAATGTGGAGCGGTCCACCGTTTCCCCATTCTGAGAAAAGTGAATCATGATGGCGACCGGAGCAGATCGCGTGTCGTTACTGGCGATGTTCGTAAAGACAAGAAAACCGTCTACGGCCGGACGCCTACCTCCCAGAAACGGCGGCGTCCCGGCCGCGCGCGTCGGCCCAACTGAGGTCCCTATGAAGCTGTCATCGGTGAAATCCGGTATCTCCTGACCACCCTGTGGTAGCTCTTCGACGTCGCTTGTGACTTGCGGGAGCTTGGTGAATCCCTGCGCGAAGAAACGAACAGTGTTGGGAGGGTCTGGACTCTGGAAAGTGAATCCACCGAGGGATTGACCTGGTTTGATCTGAAATGGGCTCGGGACAACGTTCCCGTCGTCCACAAAATCGGGGGGAAGCGGGCCGATTTGCGTCGCGGCCCAACTCACGATCGGCCGATCATCGTGGACGGCGAAAGACCATCCTGGGGGTGACGTGACGTTGGTGATGTTGCCGGAAAATTCGAGCGCAAAAAACCACACTTCCTGCTGGCTGGTTGTCGCGCTGGAGATCTCGTAGGTGTAGGTATACAAGCTGTTCGTTCCGTCAAAAGTCACGTTAGCCTTCACGCTCGCCGTCAGGAGGTTTCCTGGCTGAACCGGCACAATCACCTGACCGTTGAGAGGAGTCGGCTGGAGAAAGAGAGACGCCCCACCAAGCAAGAACCAAGCGAATGTCGAAACAACGCGCTTTACACACACCATGGTTTTCCTCCCGTGATTCCTAGTCACTGAGCGAAATCTTTTTGTATCGATTGCTTTGCGGAACAAAAAAGTACAAATCGGCTGCTTTTTCGTAAAAGCCAAGCGTTATGCTGGCATGCGCCAACCGCACCTGCCTTCCGCGAATTTTCTTCGTTTGCCGTGGCTCGCACACGACGTACACTTCGGTTCTGCTATCGCCCGGAACCACTCCCGGCATATCCTGAATTACAAAGGTCTTGTAAGAGTGCTCGGCCGTCTGATGGAAGGCGTGGACTTTGAGGCCCGAGCGGGCCTTATCCCACAAAACCAGAGCGTAGTCCTCTCGTCCATCACCGTCGAAATCACCCGAGCACACAAAGGGCGAAGCCTGTCCTCTTATTTCCTTTGCGAAATATCGAAGCAATTCGTCGATCGCGCGGTCTTTCGGGAGGATGGAAAGGCCCGCGTAGTTCTCCTTCAGATAAGTGGCCAGGCTTTCAGGGATCAGCTCGCCTTTATCCGGCAGTTGGCGAGCAGACGTGCCGCTCATGCCTAAGAGCCAGACCATCGCGGCCAGAAACACAGAGTTGCGCAACCATCTCATTTGCGGATTCCTAGCGCTCTCGCTTATACGCGAAGCCGATTCTACTGCCGCAAGTGCCAGTGAGGTGGAGCCGTCTCTTCAACGATAGTGGCGATCCCGGATCCACGCGCTCGGATGAGCTGTCTCAGCAGGGACCGGTTTTCAGGTGCAACGAGGCGAAGGTCGCCGTCTACGCCAAATCGATGCGTAAAGTGCTTTGGACCCCAGTTTGCACTCACGTCGAACACGCCGCCTTCCACGAGACTCATATCGTTGTATGCCAGACGTTGCCCAGGAAGCGCCGTCGCGTACTGATTCGCGAGGTTGACCAGGGCAGTGTTAAACGTTGCCGTGCCGTAGTGATTGTCAGGATGTATTCCAGTGGTTCCCACTAAATCGTAATTCGCGCCAGGCGGCAACGAAGTAAGCCCTCCAATCCTGACACCTATTGTGAAAACGCCTGGGAATATGGGAATGCCATCTTGGGTTGAACCCGTAATAGTTGCCTGGATGATGCCAGAGGGTTCAGGGGCCGTGTAGAAGGTGTCGAGAAACCCGCCCGGACCAGTGTTTCCCGAAGCGGGATCAAAAGTTCCCGGCGGACGGCTTGCGTCGTCATGATTGTGTCCGCCCGTGAGTGCCATGGGCTTAGGCGTGACCTGTACATTGCAGTTTGGAATTATGTTTCCGGTGAAAAGGTCGACGCAGAATATGGAAATAGATATGAGCTGCGCACCGCCCCCAACCTTGCTGGTTATCACGCTGGGTCGCACTGTGAAGTCGGTGGTGACGGAAGCGAGGGAAAGGGTGGAACCGTTCGACGGCGGATTTTTGAGCCTGGCGCCACCAGTGACCTGTTGTGCCCACCCTGTGCCCGCGCAGGCGAGTAGGAAAAAGACGGTCACGTAGACCGGGATTGTCACCCTCGCATATCTAGTCATTTGGTTATCCTCTATTTCGAGAAATGAAGCTCCTGTCTATCACTCTGATATGTATAGCATGCGTACATCAAGTTAAATTAATATGACAGATCATGTTCTTCCTTCATCGGCTTAACCGGAGTTTCCGTTTTGAGCTTCCTCGTGATTCGCTAGCGTCGATCGTGGCGTCCGATCGGAGGCTGTTCGGAGCATACAGCCGATGATGGTTACTACAGGTTCTCCGCATCACCCATCATCTAAAAATACTGATTGAGGTATGTCAATGGTACTATATGTATAACTCTGTGTATAACCTGTGAATAAAATAGCGTGGCAGGTATGTCTCTTGAATCTATAATTTCCTAACAAGCCCGTCTGCAATCAACACGTGGCCGGTCATGGTTTCTGCAAAGTTATGGACTGGAGAACCGCTGCCTCGCTTGTCACTTCAACGGTCATCTGGGTCCCCGGCCGTACAACCCAGAATTCACCCTCTCCGCGCTCCTGCGCTTTCCCGTCAATGACCGTCGTGAGTTTACCGGAGTGAAGCTGCACGATCACAAAGCCCTGCTCAGGCACACGGATGGCCTCGCGTCCACCCGCGATTCCCCACGTTCTGACCGACACCTGAAGCGGGACCGACTTGCCTGCCTTGTTCTTCATCGTAACTGATCCCACAAAACGATCGGTGCGGCTCAGTCGCTCCGTCGCCCGTCCCTCTTCTTGATTCTTTGAAGAAGGATTCTCGGGCGTCGCGGCGAGCGCCGCAGCACCCACGACGAACACAAAAACCGCTGCCCTTGTTAAGCTTCGCATGGTCTGCCTCCATACTACGGATCTGCCTCCAGCATGAAGACCTTGCCACCATCACCTGCGACAAATACTCGGTTTCCAGCGAGCGCTGGCTCGCCGAATATGCTTCCGGCGCCTGGAAGCGTGATATCCGCAAGCACGGCCGGATCGGGGACAAGTCGAATCACGGAATTTGGAAACAGTGTTCCCCAAAGAGCACAAGTAGGCGCCGGTATCAGCGGATCGCTACAGCGCCAGCCGACGGCCGGTCGAACGCTGGGATCGGCGATGACTACAAGGTGTCCCAGGTTCGTACCGACGAATACGATCCCCTTGGTGACGGTCGGAGGCCCCAGCGAATAAGCCCCTCCCGAAGCGCCGGGAACATTCTTGATCCACCGGATCCTGCTTCTCTCGGGGCCGCAAGTGTTCAGAGCGTGCAATTGTCCATACCCGATCCCTACGTTGGAGGCTACCTCGAGACCGCCTGTCGTCGTGATAAAGACATCCCCCCAGGCTGCGCCGGGCCGCATATAACGCGTGTCGTTATGAACGGTCCCGTCGCCTGGCTGGAAGCCTCCGCTGGTCCAAGGTCCAGAGGGGAATGCCCAATGCACACTCCCATTCGCGGCATTCACGGACCAAGTCCAACCATCCTTCTGCGGAGATACGATCTGCGTTCCACAACTGCTCAGCATCACCGCCGCTCCCGCAGACCAGTCTGGATCCATGTCCAGGCTGAATGGAACTGGTTGGTGTTGCCAAACCACTGCACCCGTGTTCTTGTCCACTCGAAGGAGGCTCAATGCGTGGTTCACCGCTGGCTGCGGCTGGCTGCCACCATTCCATGCGCGCGCATTGCCTGTGGTGACGTAGAGATCATCCCAACCGGTAACTGAGCTCCACACGCCGCCGCCTCGTGTATTGGTCGAGGAATAATGGAAGCCGCTGTCAATTGCGCCGTCCGCCAGACGCATGGCGATTACCTTACCGTTTTGAATCGGGTTGTCGCAGTGATCCGCTATCCCCACATAAACGTGGTCTTCCGTTCCGGCGATCTCAGCGATCACCGCGCTCGAAGCTATTCCCCTGCTCGAGGGATTGCAGTGGAACTGCGTGTCCAGGGGAGTCCCGCCGGAAGCGGGGTACTGCCACACGAGGCTTCCGTCGTTTGCATTTAGGGCGTAAAAAAAGCCGTTCCCGTTTCCGATATAGACGCGCTTCTTGTAAACAATGGGGGAAGCACGAAATCCTGCCACGCCAGGAGGCTGGAAATTCCAGACAACCGCCAGTGTCGAGACCTTGGCTGGGTCGGCCAGCCGGGAGTTATGGAGCTGGTTCGCAGTGCGCAGGCCGTTGTGCCGGAATGCAGGCCAGTCTTTGGAACAGCCCTGTAGTGCCCCAATGACAACCACGGAGACGAGGAAACAAGTCAGCCTTTCGCGATGCATCGTCGGCGTCTCCTTCCTTCGCTCCTGCTATTTGGCACGAATCAAGTGAACGCGGATCGCGATGGGGTTCTCTCCCTTGTTCTCGATCACAAACGATTCACCTTCGGACACAGCCATTGTCGCGCCCGTTTGAATCTGCCGAGTTCTATCATTGACAACGACAGTCCCACTGCCCAGGCGCACTTCGAAAATTGCGGCTCCCGGCAACGACACACTGGCAGTGGTTTGCCCGGGTCCGACCAATAAGTCGCGAACCTCTACGTGAAGGTCTCCCGGGGCGTCCGTTTCAAAGACAGTTCGCGTCAGCAGACCTTTCCCTACTTCCACATACGGACTTTTCGTCTGATCGGGAGAAAAATTGTGCTCGTCAGGCCCTGCCTCGGGCAACAACGGGGTCTTCTCACTCTCTTGGCTCGTTCTACAACCTGAGGAAAGGAGCAGGGAGAAAAGCAGAAACGCAATAGCGGATAACTTCCAATGCTTCCTTCTGGTGTTCATCGGACTCCCTTCTGCAAACGAAGGCAAGCCTCGGTCTTTCTAGGGTACGTGACGTGACGTGTACTCCTTTCGTTTCAATATGTCAAGCACATTATCTCGCCTCCAAGGTTCGCACGTCGAACGCGCAATGAACCGCGGCTCGCCCGAATGCGACTCGCCCACGCTCTTCACAGTTTGTCGGAGCACTTGGACATTCTATGAAACGGTTTCGCACGCGGCGTCACTACCATCAGGGGGTGCAAGCGATGGCCGACTGTTAAATCGCTTGACACGTAGCTATAGAAGAGATAAACCAAATATAATCATCGAACCACGGATACCGCCAAGGAATCGTTCTCAGACCAGATCGATTCGCGTCGCCAGCAAAAGGATCTGAGGACTCAGGTTGCTGTCTTGTATGGTTTCTTCCGCCCATCTCGCGTACGCTGCGCCGCCAGTAATTATTGACGACGTTGCCCAGCTGCGTGCCTTGCGAATCAACCCGAAACTCCTCTCTGCACGTGCGCTAGTTCTGGCCCTTCCCGGGGTCTCTCCTGAGGATGGACTTTCGGCAGCGGCGCGAATTGTTAGTTACACACGCGAGTGCGGCTGCTCGCTTGGCGCGAAGTGCATGGCCGCCAGCTTTGCGATTACGTTGGTGGCGTTCGCTTTCAAGTACGGAATCATGTCCCCAAGCTTTTTCTGGCGAGTGCCCGTGGCGGTGCTGTGTGCGTTTGCGGGAGCAGCCGTCGGTAAGGTTTGTGGCATAGCGCGCGCGCGCCGACGACTCAAACACGAGATCAATTCACTCATCGCAATTCAATCTGTATCTCCTCCATCGGAGGTGTAGCTATGCCCGGTAGCTGGATCGCGATGCCCACCATATGTTCTTCGCGGCGTACGGTTGCATATCGCGTGTGCAATTCCTGGGCTGACGAAGGCTCCAATCAGTGTAGGCAGTGGGCCGATCAAGGTAGCAGTCAGTGTTCCCAATGGGCAGATCAAGGCAGCAACCAATGCGCCCAATGGGCCGACCAAGGCAGCAATCAGTGCTGCGACTGGGCGCCCTGTTCCTGGTTTTGTGATGCGTTCTACTGGGT
>WNFG01005611.1_pt1 | contig 11535 bp, 13 predicted proteins | sample 5400431 | NCBI WGS metagenome assembly WNFG01 (sample SAMN13153346, study PRJNA577476) | soil metagenome | isolation source: 120 cm saprolite under Douglas fir tree site 2 hole 3 replicate 2 | place: USA:California | collected 2015-04-18
TTAGGCGTGCCAATTCCGCAGAGTCAAGTTTGGTTGCCGCAGCAGCACATCCGAAGGTCAGCGACGCAATGACCAACGGTGACCAACGGCCTTGCTCATCTCATCCCTTTTGCTTCCGCCTGGCGTGTGGGCTTCGGGCGCGGCGATGCCGCCACGCGCTTCTCAAGATCGCGGACCCTGGAGCCTTCGTTCTTCCGCGCCTTGGGCGCGACAGGGAGCTTGGTTACGATCCCAGCCTTCGAGGGCTTAGCACCCCGACGCATCGGCCTCTCCTTGCCTCTCGAGCGACGTTGATCACCGCGCAGAGATCGACGACAGGCTAGGCGAAGGCGCCCGCCTGGGCAAGTGGGACGGCTGGGCATTGGATGATGCCTGCGCCCGTCACCGTCCGTCGCTCGCTCACTCTACCAATGCTCGTCTAGTTGGAAGATACAAGACAGGAAAGCGAGACTCGGCCACTCGCATCCCGGTCGGGGTACCATCGACGGCTCAGGGGGTGTCGCCATGACACGCGACGAGATCGTGCGGCGCGCCTTCGAGGCATTTCGCGCAGACGTGGAAGCCGTGCCTCCTTTGACCCTCCGCGGTGGCAACGCCGTCGACGGCTACGACGAGGCCGAGCCCTTCGACCCCGCCCGCGATGAGCCGACCGACGCGTACATCGAGGGGTTCGCCTTCTGGGGGCTCGGCTACCTCGACGCACAATCGTGGCGGCACTATCTCCCTCGACTCATCCATTACGTCTGTCGGCGTCCGGACGATCCGGCGATGGCCGAGGAAGCGCTGATCCGTTCGCTGCGGCTGCCGGATCGGTATCCGCCCCGCCTCGTAACGTTGACCGCCGAGCAGGAAGCGGTCGTCGTAGCCTTTCTCGAGACACTCGCGCTCGGCGACGGCACCGGTCATGGGCGGGAGGACGCGCAGCAGGCGCTGGAAGAATGGTGGCTGCCCGGCGCACGTCACCGGCCGCGACCCGAAGATGTGGCCGCCCTCCGATCCGCACCGGTGACCTATCACCGAGCAGCGGAGCGCGACACATCGCGGAGGAGTCCCGCACCGTCGAGGTGTGGAGCGGCATGCTCTGTGGCGACGTGCCCACGATGATCGCTGTCAATCTCACGCCGCTGGCTGGTCGACATCTCCGTCAGATCATGGAGCGGGCGGCGGCGGGTCTCCGAGCCGCGAGCGTCGAGCCGCGCAGCGTGCGCGTGCCCGGTGCGACGCGATCAGAGCGCCTCGACGGGATGACTCGAGGCAACAGCCCGGCGGAGCCGGAACGCATGGCGATCGTCGCCGCCGTCGTTGGCCAAGAGGTTGTCCTGCTGACGGTTCGGAGCTGGCCGCGGGACGACGTCGAGGTCGCGATGGAGGGGATCGTCGGCGCATTCGCGATCCTCGCGCGTGGCGCGGAATCGGGCTGAATCAGGTGGAGGTCGTCGGTACGATTTACCTCGATCCTTCTAGTCGCCTCCCCGCTAATCGCCGAGGCGCAGCAAGGTGAGTTGAGAATCGATGGTGGTATGCTGGGGTTCCTGGGGCATCGTCCTCCAAAGGAGTAGAAGGAAAGTGAGAAGATACGCGGCGGTTTCGCTTCTGGCGGTCGCGCTGCTTCTCGTTCCTGCAGTGTTAAGCCACGCGTGGAACCGCGGGGGGCCCGGGCACCCGGGGTTCCGGGGCCACGGCGTCATCGTGGTTGGCCCCTCATTCTGGTGGGGTCCGTCGTATCCGTACTGGTGGGATTACCCGCCGCCTTACTACGTCTACGCTCCGCCCCCAGTGGACGTTCAGGAACCACCGGTGTACGTGCAGCCACCGGCTCCGCCGCAGGCGTACTGGTACTACTGTCCCAGCGTTCGGGCCTACTATCCGACCGCTCCGACGTGCTCAGAGGCCTGGGTCAAGGTCCCGCCGAGGCCGGAGTAGAGGTCGAACGAATGCTCCGCTGAGCATTCCCCCTCCAGACCGGCCCCTCTCATGTCTGAAGCCTCGGCCCTTCGGCCATTCGCGCACCTCACGACGGTCTTCCGGAGGACGCCAAGAGTCCTGCGCCTTCTACACCCACGCACGCCGAATCAGCCACGTCTTCACACCCTGCGTCAGCAGCATGTACGCGAGCAGTGTCAGCGCCAGGAGGAGCCAGTACAGCGGCGGGAGCGTCGTGAAACCGAGGTAGGGGCCGATAGGCGTGAACGGGATGAGTACGCCGACCGACATGATCACGGCCGTCATCGCAATCAGCGGCCCCGACGCCCGGCTCTGGAGGAACGGCAGCTTGCGCGTACGGATGACGTGGATGATCAAGGTCTGCGTCAGCAGGCTCTCCACGAACCAGCCAGTCTGGAACAGCGCTGCCTTCTCGATGGGCCAGGCCTTGAACACGTAGAGCATGATCAAGAAGGTCGTGTAGTCGAAGATCGATGAGCAGGGTCCGATGAAGAGGATGAATTTCGCGAGCGATCCCATGTCCCATGGACGCGGCTTGGCGATCTCCTCGGAGTCCACCTCATCGGTCGGAATGGCCGTCTGCGAGACGTCGTAGAGAAGGTTGTTGGTGAGAATCTGGATAGGGATCATCGGCAGGTAGGGCACGAAGATACTCGCCCCGAGCACGCTGAACATGTTGCCGAAGCTGCTGCTCGCCCCCATGCCGATGTACTTGAGGATGTTGGCGAAGACCTTGCGGCCTTCCAGCACGCTCTCCTCGAGTACCAGCAGGCTCTTCTCGAGCAGGATCAGGTCCGCCGATTCCTTCGCAATGTCCACCGCCGTGTCCACGCTGACGCCCACGTCCGCCGCCCGCAGGGCCGGCGCGTCGTTGATCCCGTCCCCCATGAAGCCGACCGTGTGCCGGCGCAACTGAAGCGCGTGGATGATCCGCTGCTTGTGCGCGGGGGAGACGCGGGCGAACAGCGTCGTGCGCTCGGCCGCATCGGCGAGTTCCTCGTTGGTCATCTCCTCGATCTGCGCACCCAGTAGCGTGTGTTCGGTGGGCAGCCCGACCTCCGAGCACACCTTCCTGGCGACCAGGTCGTTGTCGCCGGTCACCACCTTCACGGACACGCCGTGCTGCTGCAGCGCGCGGATGGCCGCCGCGGCGGTGTCCTTCGGCGGGTCGAGGAACGCGAGGTATCCGTTGAGAATCAGATCCTTCTCGTCATCGCGCCCGTAGCCCGCGTCCTTGGGTTCCACGTCTTTCGAGGCAATCGCCAGCACGCGGAAACCGTTCCGACCCAGCTGCTCGTACTCGTGGCGGAGCTCGTCGATGCGGACGTGCTCCATCGGCGAGAGCTCACCATCGAGCTCGAAGTTTTTGCAGCGCGGGGAAATCGCCTCGGGAGCGCCCTTGCTGATGATCCGATCCTTCCCCTCGGGTGCGCGGACGACCACCGACATAATCCGCCGCTCAAAGTCGAACGGGATCTCGTCTATCTTGGCGTAGTCGGGGATGTGCGCATGGTGGTGCGTTGCTTCTGAGTGAGCGAGGACGGCCCGGTCCATCACGTTCTTGAGGCCCGTCTGGAAGTGGCTGTTGAGGTACGCCAGCGCCAGCACGCCATTGTCCGGCTTCAGGACGACGTCGCAGTGCGAACTCAGGATCACGTGGTCCATCGTCAGCGTGCCGGTCTTGTCCGTGCAAAGCACATCCATAGCACCGAGGTTTTGGATGGCGTTGATCCTCTTGACGATGACCTTCTTGCGGGCCATGGCCATGGCGCCTTTGGACAGGCAGACCGTCACGATCATCGGAAGCATCTCGGGGGTGAGCCCCACGGCGACGGCAAGGGCGAAGAAGAAGGCATCGTGCCAACTGCCTTTGGTCAGACCGTTGATGAAGAACACCAACGGCGCCATGACCATGATGAAGCGGACCATGAGCCACGTGAAGCGCGCCACGCCCTTGTCGAACGCGGTTGCGGTCGGCTGCTCCGCGAGCGACTCGGCCATGCTGCCGAGGTAGGTCTGTCGTCCGGTGGCCACGACGACGGCCGTCGCGGCGCCGCTCTCGACGCTCGTGCCTAAGAACGCAAGGTTGGCCAGTTCGATGGGCGACCTCTCTGGCGGGCCCGTGTCCACCTCGAACTTCTCGACGGGAAACGATTCCCCGGTGAGCGAGCCCTGGATGACGAAGAGATCCTTGGCGGCGACGATCCGCACATCTGCTGGGATCATGTCCCCGGCCGCCAGCTTCACGATGTCGCCCGGAACGAGTTGCGCGATGGAGAGCTCCTGAGGTTGTCCATCGCGCAGGACGGCCGCGGTCACCGATATCATCGCCTTCAGCTTCGCCGCGACCGTATCGGCTTTTCTCTCCTGGATGAGGCGCAGACCGACGCCCAGCACGATCATCAGGGACATGACGACGCCTGCCCGAGTGTCGCCCGTGGAGAAGGAGATCGCGGCCAGGACCGCCAGCAACAGCACGAGCGGGTTGATGACGGCGTGCCAGAGGAGCAGCCCGATGCTCTTACGTCGATCGGCGGCCACCATGTTGGGACCGTGCTCGCTGAGCCGTGCCTCCGCCTCGTCTGTGGTGAGACCCGTCGCCCGGCTCCCCAGCCGCCCATACACGAGATCGGACGTCAGCGACGCCGACTCGAGGAGGATCGGGGCGACCCGAATGGGGGGCGGCTGGCGCCGGAGGGCGGCAAAGATGCCTTTGGGGAGTCCCACCGAGGCGCCCGGCCTCCGGGGGCGACCGATGCGGTCTGGTGCGCGAGTCATCCGATGCGCACCTCAGTGGGAGTGCGTCCGCAGATCGTCGTGCGCGTGCGGTCCTTGTCGATGCTTCGACTCTCCTGCATTGGTCGCCGGATCGACGTGGATGATCGCGCCAGACAGGAACCGGAGGTGGTGCTGGAGCTGGTGCTCGACCTCCTTCGCGATCTCGTGAGCGGCATTGACCGCCAGCTCCGGACCCACTGAGATGTTCACCTCGGCCCGCAGCCGATGGCCCAGCCATCGTGCCCGCACCTCGGTGACGCCGGTGACGCCGTTCACCTCACGGGCGATCGCTAAGACTTGATCGATCAGCTCCGGCTCGACGCCGTCGAGCATCCGGGTGAGGACCGTCTTCACGGATCCCCAGACCACGCCGAGGATCGCCACCGTGATGACGAGCCCGGCGATCGGGTCCGCCATGGGATAGCCGAAGTGGACCCCCACGGCCCCGACGAGCACGGCCAGGCTCGTCCATCCGTCGGTGCGCGCGTGGTAACCGTCGGCGATGAGCGCCGCGCTGCCGATCTGCTTGCCGACCCGGATGCGGAAGATCGCGACCGCCTCGTTCCCCAGGAAGCCGATGATCGACGCGGCGACGATCGCGCCGAGGTGGGACACGGGCTGCGGATGCACAAGGCGCTGGATCGCCTCGTACGCCGCCACGGCGGCACTCGCGGTGATCGTCAGGACGACCGCGAGTCCGGCGAGATCCTCCACGCGACCGAACCCGAATGTAAAGCGCCGGCTCGGCGAGCGGCGGGCGAACAGGAACGCGACGCCCAGCGGAATGGCGGTCGCGGCGTCCCCGAAGTTGTGGATCATGTCGGTGAGGAGCGCGACGCTGTTCGACAGCATCACCACCGCGAGCTGGATCAGTGCAGTCACGAAGAGGGCGACGAAGGACCACTTGATCGCCCACAGCCCGCGCGCTGTCGTCCTGATCGTCGGATCCACAATGCCGTGGGTGTGTCCGTGGCCCGCGGCATGACCGTGTCCCCCGTGTGCGTGCTCGCCGTGCCCGTGCCCCTCCTCATGGGCGTGGCCTTCCTCCGTGAAGCGGGTCCCGTACATCCGCCTGGCAGCGTTGGCGCCGAGCGCGAGGGCGACATGAAAGTCGTGCGGCTCGGGGATCTCACTCGTGGACTCCAGAAACCCATCGCCGAGTCGGAAGGTGAACGTCTGCCGCTCGCCGTCAGGCCTGAGAGTCTCGATCTCGACGGCGCCAGGCGGTGCCGCAACAGCCTGCTGGCGCTCGTCGAAGAAGTAGAGGTGGAAGCGAGGCGGCACGTTCGTCTCGAAGACGCTGATCTCGACGAAGCCTCCCTGGACCGCGATGAGCCGTCCGCCGTGGGGGCCGTGCACCTCGGAGTGGCTGCCCTGACCGCTTTCTCGATGGACCATTGGATGCTGACTTGATAAACTCATCAACTATGATAACAAAGGCGAAGCGCGCGCTGCCCGAAATCATCAGCGCCGAGCAGGTCAGGGCGACCCGAGGCGGTCTCCCCGACCCGAAGGCGCTCGCGGAAGCCGCGGAGGTCTTCAAGCTGCTCGCGAACCCAGTCCGGCTCTCGCTCATGCACGCGCTCGCGCATGACGAGCTGACGGTCGGGGACCTCGCGCGCGCGCTCGATCTGTCGCTGTCCGGCACCAGTCACCAGCTTGCGCTACTGCGAATGATGCGCCTCGTCGCCTCACGCGACGAGGGCAGGCTCACTTACTACCACGCCACGGACGAGTTCGTAGGCCACTTGGTCCACGACTGCCTGGCTCACGTGGGTGAGAGGCTCGGCCTGCAGAACGCACCCCACAACCATGCGCACCGCCTGCCTCGTCCGCGGAAGAAGAGACCAGCGCCGGCGTCAGGTCGGAGGGGCGGAGGTTCTCCATAACCGCGGGCGGGCGCCTGCGGGCGCCGCCGCGGCTTCGACCCCAGCGACGCCGACTGCCCCAGCCTGATCCGGTGGTTCTGGCACCAGCGGCAGGCTGCCCTTCGTGCGGCTCTGAAGGCGGCGCGTAGGCAGGCGTAGCCGCTCCGGCGAACGCCGAGGCGTGTAGGCGCTGTCTAGACCATATCCTCCAGAATTCGGATTGCTGTTATCCGGCGCGGACCGGAATACCCTTTCTCTAGACCAGCGCACAGAGAGGATGGGAGTCGAATGCGTATACAGCTATTTGTGGCGCTGCGGAGCGTCGTGCCGGCGGTGGTTCTGTGTGTCGGCTGTGCCTCCATCGATACGTTCAGCGCTAATCCGCGGACGGCGTGCGCGGGGGACGCCGTGACGGTGACGTGGGCGGCGGTCGGAGACGTGACGATCGGCTCGGAGCCGACGGTGGCCGACATCGGGCCCAAAGCGTCCGCCGGATCGCAGAAGTTCGTCGTCGAGCGGGACACGCGGTTCACTCTGAAGGCGAGCCGTCTGTTCTCGTGCAAGAGGACCGAAGCGGACGTCGTCGTGGCGCCCCCGGTGAGGGAGTACGGCGGCGTGGCGGCCTGCTCGACCGCCGAGCGGGCGATCGCGTTGACGGTGCCGCTGGGCGAACGCCAGGTCTCGTCGGCGCTGAAGGTGTCCTCCGTCACCAACGGCAACCCCCGCCCGATCGTGCTCGCCAAAGGCAGCGTGCGCGCGACCATTCCCGCCGGCGGGCGCTCGGCCGCATTCGACCGAGAGCCGGTCGCCGGCACCTGGACGCTCCGGGCCGACCTCGCAGCCGGCGAGAGCTGCGACGACGCGCTCCGCGCAGTGGCGAGCCGCCTCACGTTTCGGGTCGGCTTCGGGTGCGGCGAGTAGGCCATGGCAGCGCTCGACCAGATCAAGACCATCGTCGTCGTGATCATGGAAAACCGATCCTTCGACCACGTGCTCGGGTACCTGTCCTTGCCGCAGTACGGCGGCCGCACCGACGTCGACGGCCTGGTCAACCTCGACACCGACCCGCGCTTCGCGAGCGAGTACGATCAGCAGATCTACCGGCCGTTCCCCATGGCCGACGGGCGGCTTTTGCACGATCTGCCGCACGGCCGGCGGGAGGTCGCAGTCCAGCTCGCCGTGAGCGGCGGGACGCCGACGATGAGCGGGTTCGTGCGCGCCTACGTGGAAGCCAGCCATAGCATCGTCGAGCAGCCGCCCCCGCTCGGTTACCTGGCGCCCGATTCGGTCTTCATGTCGGATTTCCTGGCGCGGAACTACCTGGTCTGTGACCACTGGTTCGCGCCGTTGCCCACCGATACCCACCCGAACCGGGTGATGGCGTTCACCGGATCCGCGACGATCGACGATACGAAGTCGCGGATCATCCCCCACCGCAATCTGGTCTTCGATTGGCTGGCGAGACGTGGAGTGCGCTGGCGGGCCTACCACTGCGGGTTTTCGTTCTTCCCGTTGTTCGGCGAGTTCGATCAGATCCTGGGAGGCAACTTCCACAGCATGCGGCAGCTCGCGAGCGACATCGCCAGCGACGACGATGACGAGGTACCGCAGGTGATCTTCGTCGAGCCCGAGTACGGCGACTCGCCCGTCCACTTCGGCTTCTCGCCGAACGACAACCACCCGCCCGACCCGATCGGTCCCGGCGAGCACTTCCTGCGCGATATCTACACCGCTCTCAGCAGCAGCCCCCGGTGGGCCCAGACGATGCTCGTCGTCATTCACGACGAGCACGGCGGGTTCTTCGATCACGTCGCGCCGCTGCCGGTGAAGATCCCGGTTCCGGCGGGCGCCCTGTACCAGGAGCCGTTCGTGACCACCGGGGTCCGCGTGCCGGCGCTGATCGCGTCGCCGCTCGTGCGCGGCGGGACGTGCTACCGAGGCAACCTCGACCACACCTCGCTGCTCCAGCTGTTCGCCGAGAAGTTCGCCGGCGATCGGCGGGCGTACTCGGACGACGTGAACCGGCGCCTCGACCAGGGGATCGAGAGCGTCTCGAGCGTTCTGTCGCGGGAGGCGCGTCGGGACGTCCCGGCGGCGCCGGCAAATCCGGCCTCGGTGACGCGGGTGCTCCGGCAGACGCAGCCGGTCGTCACCGAAAACCAGAAGTCCTTGCTGCTGGCCGGGCAGAAGCTCCTCGCCCACGATCGCGCCCGGGCCATCCGTCAGTTCCCGGACCTGGTGCATCTGCAGAGCTGAGAGGGCCAAGAATGAAGAATGAACGTCGCCTCGCGTCGGCAGGTGTGCTGTTCCTCATCGCCCTCGTGGCCCTCGGTGCGCTGTGCGCCGGCTGCGCTGGCATACCGACCGGTCGATTCGATACGTTGGTCGCGGCGAGCAACGGCGTGGAGGCGAGGACGGCCCAGACGGACGCCGACCTCGTCAAGCTGACGCGGCGGTTCATGATGTTCTCGCCGGCCCCCGGGCCATATCGGGTCGACAGCTTCGCGCCGGTCGTCGAGGTGGGCGGCGCGCGACTGGACTTCGATTTCGGCCCCCGCCTCGAGCCGCGACAGGCGGCGCTCGGCGTGCTGGCCGCCTACACCGAGGTCCTCGCCGCCTTCGCCCGGAAGGACTACGGGGGCGAGCTGGACCGAGCGACGCACTCGCTCGGTGGAAGCGTCCAGCGGCTGGCGGGTCACGTCACGGCGTCGGCGGCCGCCAAGCAAGGCGCCGGTGTCCTGGCGACGGCCGTGAACGGCCTCGGTCACGTGATCATCGAGCGCATGCGCCGGGCGGCGCTTCGCAAGGCGATGGACGACGCGGCGCCCGGCATCGCGGCGATCGTCACGTTCGTGAAGGAGATCAACGTGCTCGGTGCCACCGCCGCCACCACCATGCGCGATCAGATGATCCGGAAAGCCAACAGCCTCAAGGTCGCCGACGGTGTGGCGCGGCTCCAGCTCAACGAGGCCGTCGAGGGCGTGATCGTCGAGAGCAACGCCATCCTGGCTCAGCTCAAGCAAGAGAGCACGGCGGTGGAGGCGATCGCGCCCGCCCACGCCGAGATCCGCGACGCGATCGACCAGGACGATCGGGCGGTGCTGGAGAAGCTCAAGACGCTCGTGGCAGAGGTCAAGCGGCTGCAGGGTGTCTACTCGTCGTTGAAGTAGCGCCTCGGCAGTCCGTCAAAGGGGATCGGAATGAGTGACCACGCGCTGGCGGAAGGCTTGGCGGGGCTCGCGTCGCGAGTCGACAACCTGTCGCATCTCACGGCGGGCGCCGAGAGCCGAACCCTCGAGGATCAGGAGGATCGGCTGGCGAAGCTGACGCTCGTCGCGATCGTGGTGGACATGGACGCGACGAACGCGAAGTACCGGGACGCCGTCAAACGGGTCCAGGCCGCAATCGACGCCATCGGCGACGCCGACAAGAAGATCCAGAACGTGGCCCAGGTCATCGCCGGCGTCGCCAAGGCGCTCGACGTGGCCGAAAAGCTCCTGGCGAAAGCCGCCGGCGTGTGACGCCGGGCTCGACGACCCGCCCTTGCGCGGCAGCTCGTCGAGAGGCGCCTTTGAGTGTGCTGTCGCCGTCCGCTTCGGTCCGTCTCAGTGGGCTCTCGCACACAGGAGGAAGCCATGGCCGCTAACCTCTTGCCTTCGAAGCGGGTGCTGGCGAGTACGTGAAAGCGAAGAGGCGCCGCGGTGAACCGGCCCTCGGTCTCCTGACCCTGGTGGTCGTTCGGTGAGCGACGCGAAGCCTACCGCCGCGCGCTCGTCGGCGGCACGATTCCGTTCATCCGCAGATAGACCACGAGCTGGCCGTGGTGGTTGCGGATCTGGTACAGCGGGCCCTGCCAGAACGTGGCGCGGGTGACCGTACGGTCGCCGAACGGGAACTTCACGGGCTCGAGGAGCTGGGCGTCGGTCAGCGGCGTGATCATCTCCTGCGCGCTCTGGAATGTCTTCTTCAGTAGGCCGATGACCTCGGGCTTCGCCATCGCGCCGTGATGGGCGGCTTCCGTCTTGGTGCCCTTGGCGGTGTCGATGAAGCGCTGGGTGATGCCGGCGACGTGCACGAGCTGGTCGCCGAAGCTCGAGACCTCGGGCGTCGGCTTGTAGCCGTACTTCTCAGCGGGCATCACTTCCGCGACGTCGAGGATCTCGGTGGCGGCGCGCTGGAAGCTCGCCGCGAGCTCCTTGGCCAGGCTCGGCGCCGGCGTCTGGGCCGAGAGCAACGAGGGCACGGCGGCTGCGACGACGGCGAAGAATACCACGCACGCGTAGGTCAGGGTTTTCATGGTCGCCTCCCGGCGAGATTCATCCCACAGCGTTCACTCCTGGTCAAGGTGACCGAGCCCCGCGCGCGTGCGTGGGCCGTCACCGGCACAACCGGCGGTAGAGCGCTTCGTAGCGAGGCACGATGACCTCGGCGGAGAACCGTTCGCGCGCGCGGGCCCGCGCGGCGCGCCCGAGGGCGTGGCGTCGCAGCTCGTCGTGGATCAAGGCCTCCAGCGCCTTGGCGAGCGCGGCGACGTCGCCGGACGCCACGAGCAGGCCGCTCTCGTTGTCCTCCACCACCTCCGGGATACCGCCGACGCGCGTGGAGACGCTCGGGCAGCCGAAGCACATGGCTTCGAGGATGCTGAGGCAGAAGCTTTCGGCGTCGGAGGTGTAGAGGCCGACGTCGGCGATTTGAAGATAATCCTCGATGGCGTGGACCTTCTCGCGGACGATCACGCGGTCGGCGAGGCCGAGGCGCCGCACGTCGCCGACGAACGGCGCGAACGCCTCGCCGGCGAGAATGAGGAGCTTGAAGGCCTCGCGCGGGCGCACGCGCGCGGCGGTCTCCAGCAGGAGGTCGACGCGCTTGCCAGGGCGCAGGTTGGACGAGTGCACCACGACCACTTCGTCGCCGAGGCCGAGCTCGCGGCGGACGACCTCGGGCG
>WNFG01011731.1_pt1 | contig 11535 bp, 12 predicted proteins | sample 5400431 | NCBI WGS metagenome assembly WNFG01 (sample SAMN13153346, study PRJNA577476) | soil metagenome | isolation source: 120 cm saprolite under Douglas fir tree site 2 hole 3 replicate 2 | place: USA:California | collected 2015-04-18
ATGAAGCACTTGACGGAAGCCATTCGCCTGAATCCACAGAACCGGTTCCAGGCGCGTAATGATTCCGACTTCCAGAACATGGCGGACGATCCCCGTTTTACCGAGTTGCTCTACCCCGAGCCAGGCGAGTCGGCGGCTGCCACTTCAGAAAACAAAAAGCGTTAAAGGGGTCTTCTTGAGCCAAACAGAAAACAGCAGCCTGGAAAGCTGTGGACTACGCGTGGTTGCGATTGGCGGCGGCACTGGACTATCAACTCTGCTGCGAGGTCTCAAGCACTACACGGTATTGCCCGGAGAAACTCCAGGGCGGTCCCCTTACATCTCCGATCTCACTGCGGTTGTGACCGTTAGTGACGACGGTGGTTCGAGCGGCCGGTTGCGGCGCGAGCTGAATATGCTTCCTCCTGGCGACATTCGCAATTGTCTGGTCGCCGTCTCGGAAGACGAGAACCTGATCTCAAGGCTCTTCAAGTACCGTTTCAACAGTCCCGGCGACCTTGAAGGTCACAGCTTCGGAAATTTGTTTCTGGCCGCTCTCACGGCCGTTACCGGCGACTTTGCTGAAGCCGTCAAACGCGCCTCGGAGATTCTGGCTACGCGAGGACACATACTTCCCGCGACGTCGGCCAACGTCCAACTTAAAGCCATCATGGACGATGGCTCCTGCGTAGCCGGCGAAACCATGATCACGGCGAGCGAAAAGAGGATCGTCGAACTGCATATGGTCCCGCCAGACGCCGAACCGCTGCCGCAGACGCTCCAGGCGCTGGCCGAAGCTGACATCATCACCATTGGTCCAGGATCGCTCTTCACCAGCCTGGTTCCAAACCTGCTGGTGCGCGGTATTCCGGAAGCCATCGCCCATTCGCGGGCGCGCAAGTTTTTCATCTGCAACCTGATGACGGAAGCCAATGAGAGCCTGAACATGACCGCTTCCCAGCACATTCGGGCGCTCTACGATCATGCAAAACGTCCGATCTTTGATTACGCGCTGGTGAACTCTGTGGAAGTGTCTGAGCCGATGAAGGCGCAGTACGCCGAAGAACTGGCGTCGCAAGTCGAGTGTGACCGGGCCGCTATCGAAGCCCTCGGAGTAAAGTGCATCGTCGGCGACTTCGTCGAAGAAAATCACTTTGCCCGTCACGCGACAGACAGTCTGTGCCAGAATCTCCTCTGCCTGGCGGAAATTCCTCGGGTCCACTCCTCGCAACTGGCTGTCCCGCGTTAAGATGATTGGCGAATGCCCGATCAACCGAAGAACGGTCCTCATCGCCTGGCCATTGTGATCATGGCTGCCGGGAAAGGCACCCGGCTCAAATCCAGGCGTCCTAAAGTCCTGCACGAGATCGGCGGCAAGCCGCTGCTCGCGCACGTGATCGCGGCAGCAAGCCAGATCGTGCCCGCCAAAGACATTTACGCGATCATCGGACATGAAGCGGAGAGCGTGCGCCACGCGGTGCAGTCAACTGGTGTGCAATTCGTTTTGCAAGCGGAACAATGCGGCACCGGACACGCAATCATGTGTGCGCGCACTCAAATTAAAGGCTACGAGCACATCCTGGTGCTTTCCGGCGACGTTCCCCTGATTCAGCCTGCGACTATCGCCTGCCTGCGCGACTTTCATCTTGCGAAAAACGCGGCTATGACCATCCTCACCGCGGAACCACCCGACCCTGCCGACTATGGCCGCGTTCTACGGGCCACGGCGTCCAGTGATCGCGTGAAAGCCATCGTCGAGAAAAAAGACCTCACTTGGGCGCAGCAGAAAGCGCGCGAGATCAACTCTGGTATTTATGGCTTCGCCGTCAAGAAAGCTCACCACCCACAATGCGCAGGGCGAGTTCTACCTCACCGACATGGCGGCGATTCTGGTGAAGGCCGGGAAACGCGTGCTCGCGCTCAAGGCCGATGATCCTGCTGAGATACTCGGCGCGAACACTTTGGCCGAGCTTGCGGCCCTGGATTCATGGCTGCGAGCGCGGAAGTGCAAAGAGCTGATGGAGTCCGGCGTGGTCATCTACAAGCCTGAGACCTGCGTGATCGATCCGGATGTACAGGTCGCCGCCGACACAGTCATTGAACCGTTCGTGCAGGTTCTGGGCAAGACGACGATCGGCGCGGGCTGCCGCATTCGTTCTTACTCCATCATCAGTGATTCGACCATCGGCGATCGCGTGCTCGTCCGGCCCGGATGCGTGATTGACCACTCGGAAATCGGTGACGAGGCCCTACTGGGACCATATTCCCATCTGCGCCCGGGCAGCGAGATTGGCCAGGGAGCGCACGTCGGTAATTTTGTCGAGACTAAGAAAATCAAACTAGGCCGCGGCTCCAAGGCGAACCATCTTACTTACCTTGGCGATGCGAAGATCGGCGAAGGAGTCAACATCGGCGCGGGCACGATCACCTGTAACTACGATGGCGTGAACAAGCACGTCACCGTGATTGAAGACGGCGCGTTCATCGGCAGCGATTCAACTCTGGTTGCGCCAGTGCGCGTGGGAAAGGGAGCTTACGTGGCCGCGGGCTCCAGCATCACACACGATGTTCCCGACGACGCTCTCGCTTTCGGCCGCGCCCGCCAGGAGGTCAAAGAGGGCTGGGCCAAACATCGTCGCGAGAACACGAAAAAAAAATAGGGCGGCGGGTTCGCGTTTTATTTCTCTACCGGAAGCTCCTGCCGGCTCCATTCGTAAAACGAAGCGTCGTACATCTTTGCGTCATAGCCGAGATACTTGGCTACGAAGTATGAGAATGAAGACTGCATGCCTGTGCGGCAATAGGTAACGACGCCGTTGTCCGCACCCGGATCCATGCTCTCGTACAAGCGGCGTAATTCAGCTTCGGGTCGCAATACCGGATTTTCGGGGCTCACAAGATTGTTCATCCAGTAAAGTCCTTTGGCGCCCGGGATGTGCCCAGCTTTGGGGACATCCTCAGAGAGCTTGGCTCCCGAGAATTCGTCCAGCGGCCGGGCGTCGATGATGGAAACTTTGCTCGACTTGTTTGCCACCAGTTCGCGCATGGCGCTGGTCTCAACCAGGATCGCTGGATGTGGAGATGGGTGCAGTTTGCCGGGAGTGACTGCCGGAGAGTCGGTGGACAGCTCGCGATGCTCGGCGCTCCATTTTTCCAACCCGCCATCGAGCAGCGAGGCGCGATCGGCGACTCCCAGATAGTCAAGCGTGAAGTAGGCGCGCGCCGCCATTAGGCCCAAACGCGAACCATAAAGCACGACGCGTGAGTTGTCACTTACTCCGGCGGCTTCGAAAGCTTTATGCAACTGTTCCACCGAAGGCAGCTCGTTAGGAACATCGTTACGGGTTACGGCAATATCGCCCAACGCCACATACCTGGCGCCGGGGATGTGTCCCTTGGAGCAAAACTCCGGCGCCGGGCTTACGCACATGATGACCAGGCCGGGATCGCGCAAATGATCGGCCAGCCATTCGGTGGACACCAGCATTTCGTGCCGCACCCTGGGATGGTCACTCTGCGCGCTAAGAGGCGCCACCGACAACAGAACAAGCAGGGCCGAAAGCATGCGCTTCAACATTTCCTCACCTCGCCGGAAAGCTACATTTTTTCGTGGATCTCGCAACTGTTTCCGCCTCCCGCGCACCTGGGCGAAGTTCCCGGAACTAGCGGCAGCATCTCCATGTGACTCCACTGGTGTATGGAGCCGTCAAACATGGAAGCGTTATAACCCAGGTATTTCGCGATGAAGTAAAGATGCGAGGCCTGCAATCCGACCTCACAATACGTGACCAGCTTTTCTCCCGGTTTGATGCCGTGCGAGGCGAAGAGCGCTCGCAACTTGTCCGGCGGAAGCAGAGTCGGGTCTTTGGTCCCATTGACCGTCGTCTCTTCCCAAAAGACATGGGCAGCACCGGCGATGTGTCCGTCTTTGTAGCGGCGCTCGGGACGGGAATCAACCAGCATAGTGCTGCCGTCGCTCTGCGAAACCTTCTTCACGGCTTCGAGCAACTCCCGGACTTCGGGATGGACGCGCAGCGTCAAGCTGCCCTTCGTCGCGGAAACAGACGTAGTGGATATCTCGCGCTTCTCCGCGCGCCAGCGATTCAAGCTGCCGTCCAGAAGAGACGTGCGGCCGCCGTGCCCGATGTAGTCCGGCAGCTCGGTCTGCAGGTCGCTGGCCGAGTCGATAAAATCAGACGTGGAAAGCAGCCGGGCGCCGGGAATATGTCCAGCGTCATAGTCTTGCTTGCTGCCAACGTGCAGAACAACCACTTTAGGATCGTTCAAATGTTGCGCCAGCCAATCGGTTGAAACCACCATCTCAGGATGCGCCGCCGCCTGTGCCAGAACCAGCATAGGAAACGCGATCACCACGATTGTTAATACCAATCGAATTTTGCGAATCATAAAATCCTCTCTTCGGGAAACTTCGATCATTCGTGCCGCAACGCGATCAGTGGATCAATTCGCGTGGCCCGCTGCGCCGGAACATAGCAAGCTGCAAACGCTGACAATCCCAGGACCGCGCAAACAATCGCAAACGTGAGCGGATCAGTGGGAGTAACCTCGAACAGCCAAGTCTCCAGCGGACGCGTCATGAAAATCGCCCCGACCGCCCCGAAAACCAGGCCTGCCAGCACCAGCGCCATGCCCTGCCGAATGACCATGACAAGAACATCGCCTGGCTGCGCGCCCAGGGCAAGCCGTACGCCGATCTCGTGTATGCGCTGGTTGACGGAGAGCGCCAGGATCCCGCCAATCCCCGTGGCAGCGATAAGAAGCGCGAGCGCGGCGAACAGCCCGAGCAAAGTTGTCATGACACGAGGCGAAGCCAGGGTGTCATTCCGTGCCTGCTCCAGTGTTTCAAAGTTGGCAATCGCGGTCTGCGGATCAACTTCGTGAACGGCCTTCCTTATGAGATTTCCCAGCTGCATCGGGTCCGTTGAAGTACGAACCAGCAAGCTGCCGACGCTAGGAAATTGCTCCATAGGACCAAAAATCTCATCGCGCGCCGGTTGATTTAGGGCGAAATCCTTGGTGTCGCCGACTATGCCGACAATCGTCACCCATCGCTTTCCCTCGTCAAATGAGACTCGCTTGCCGATAGGGTCTTCCCCCGGCCAGCGGCGCCGCGCCAGCGTCTGATTGACGACGGCAACAAGCGGCGCTTTCTCCGTATCGGTAGGAGCGAAGGTCCGGCCTTTGATCAGCGGAATACCCAGAGTTCTGAAGTAGTCAACCGTGGCGATCCGAGCGGCGGTCTGAGGCGGCCTTTCGCCGTTCGATACTGGCCGTCCCTCAATTACAAAATTTTGAAGTTCGTGGCCGGGGCCATAGATGATCAGGTCCGGATCAAGTGGAAAGCTCGACGAAACTGCCGCCGACTCTACTCCCGGCAGTGCCTGCACTTTTTCCAGCAACCTCCGCGCGTTTTGGCGAGACTGGTCCTCGGTATGGTATTTAGACCAGTTGAGGTCCAGGGCCATCGTCAGCACACGCTGCGTCACAAAACCCGGGTCCACACTCTGCAATCGGAGAAGGCTTTTTAGCATGAGTCCTGCGCCGATCAGCAAGATAAACGAAAACGCAACCTGCGCCAGAATCAATGCATTGCGGACGCGCTTACGCTGTCCAGTTTGACCTGTCTGCCGCCCGCCTTCCCGCATTCCTGACGCCAGCTTTTGCCGGGAGGAGAATCCCAGTACCGATCCGGAAACAATGCTGGTAAGCAGCGCAACCACCAACGCGAACAGCAGAACGTTGCCGTCGATACTGATTTCGCGCGCCCTGGGAGTGAGCCGCGACGCAAACTCCACCAGCAGCTTGATACTGCCGGCAGCAAACAACAATCCGAGTCCGGCTGCGATCAATCCCAAAATCGAACTTTCCGTCACCAACTGGCGCAAGATGCGTCCCCTGCCGGCGCCGAGCGCCGAACGGAGCAATAGCTCCGGTTCGCGTTGCGACACGCGTGCCAGCGTGAAGTTGGCCACGTTGGCGCATGCGATCAGCAGCACAAAGCCCGCCGCCGCAAGCAACACAAAAAGTGTTGGCCGAGCGCGATGAACTAATTCTTCCTGCAGCGGAATTGCAGTCGCGCTAATGAGGCCGTCAGTGGGATAGAACTTGGGATATTCCTGCTGCAGGCGGCCGGCGATCGTAGACACGTCGGCACGCGCCTGTTCTGAAGTAACTCCGGACTTCAATCTGCCGAAAATGCGCACCATTCGTGCACCGCGATTGGAGATCGTCCCAGGTGAAGAACGAAACGGACAAGCCGAGGTAGGCATGTAAACGTCATTGTCATTCGGATACTGCGGGAACGAGGGCAGGACCCCGACCACGGTGTGTATCTTGTCATTCATCTCAAATGTCTTGCCCACGATGTCCGGATCGCCATGCTGGCTCCGCTTCCAGAACTCATAGCTGAGTACCAGGACTGGTGGCGCATTGGGTTGCTCGTCTGCAGGCAGCAGGGCCCGGCCAAGGATGGGAGTCACGCCAAAGAAATCGAAAAAGTTGGCGGAGACCACGCCTGCGCGCACACGTTCTGCTTCGGACCCCAACAGCGTGAATGCCATGCTGTGATACTCGACCATGCCGCTCAGGGTGTGGTTTTGCTGCTTGTAGTCGTTGAATTCCATCGGAGAGAAATTCACGGCCGTGGTCGCCGTTTTGGGCGACAGCTGCTGCACAATCACTAGCTGCTCGCCATGCGAGTATGGAAGAGGACGGAGAAGAATGCCGTTAATCACGCTGAAGATGGCTGAATTGGCCCCGATGCCGAGAGCGAGCGTGGTCACGGCGATGGCGGTGAAGCCTTTGTTCTTGCGCATCATGCGCAAAGCATAACCGGTGTCCTGGCGCAGCATCTGCCAGTGTTCGCCGGGCGCGGTGTGGAGAATTCCCGCAATGGTCTCCGCCCACAGCTTCAAGAGCCCGATCTTGCCTTGCCGTTTTTCGGCGTCGGCTGCCTGCTCGTGGAAGGTCTGCTGCATTTCTCCGCCAAAGTCCGCGCGAAAATCGAACGGCAGTGCGCGTAGAAGCAGACGGTACACACGGTCTGTCCATGATCGAGTTTCGCTGCTCATACTCCATCTCCACTGGGTGCCGTCTTCGGCTTTCTTAATACGTTCTTGAAGCGCGCCAGCGCCACCAGCTTTTCGTGGCGCTCGGCTTCGGCCATCGCCACGCTCTCCCCGAGCGGCGTCAAGCGGTAATAGATCCGGCGCTCGTCATCATTGTCGGCCGCCGGCCGCCGCTTGCACTCCTGGATCATTCCTTCGTTGAGCAGACGCTTGATGATGCCGTACAGCGTGCCCGTGCTGAGCCGAACTTCGTCGCCGGTACGGAACGATACGTCCTTCAGGATGGCGTAGCCATGCTTCTCCCCATCCGCCAGCGCCAGCAGTACGTGAAACAGCGCCGGTGTGAGCGGCAGATACGATTCGAGTTCCGGATTTGATTTCAAATGTGGTCCCTCGGTATTGGATACTATGGCGTATTACGCTATATCGTCAGACGCTAGATCGTCAACTGATAGACGTGGCCCGCTCGCGCTGGTTAGCAATCATTTTTGGCCCAAGAAACTGGAAAATGGGACGCTTGGCGACCTTCGCGCGAGATCGCAGGCGGGCGGAGTAACTTTGTTACCGGGACCGGGCCTGCTGCTCGGACGCAATGACTGTATGCCGCGCCGCTCGTCGTCTCAACGATCCCGGATATTACACCTCTAGGAATCTGACGCATTGCAGCACTGCGCAGTAAGAAATAGGGGGCGCGCCCATTTCAGAACAACGCAGAGGCCGTTTTTGTATACCTACAGGTATACGCGCTGAAACGATTTTGACGCTGCGGTCACTATACTCTGTCCGGCAAATTGCCAGAAACGCCCAGGGGAGGACGCCGTGACGGAGAACGAACATGGCCTCATCGCTTTTTGTCCCGGCTTTTACGTTGACGCCGGGGGCACTCTCTATTTCCACATGAGAGAGTTCCTCGTGGCCAACAAGCTGCCGGACGTGCCTGAGATCAGGATGGTGATATTGGATGAGATCGGGCGCGAATTTGGCGATACGCCATTTCAGGAAATCAGCGATTGAGAGGCTACAGCACCTGGACCAGTTGCTCGTGGTATTCGGCGCCGTACATGCGCGAGAGTTCAACTGCCGCCACCTTCGTTTTTGTATATACGCGGAGCAGGTAGGAGCTTCCCAGGGGCAGCAGGGCGGCAAAACCGGGCGTGCCCAGGAAAGGAAACAACGTCATCCTGAGCAGCCAGAAGTAAAGCTTGAACCGCAGCGCCAGTCCAATGATCTTGCACTGCACGGCCGCATTGATAAGCTCCCGGCTGGTGCGGCCAGCCTTACGGTCTTTGGTGCGCCAGCTTCGCCTGAGCTCGTACCAGCCCCAGCTGCGAAGGATTTCGGCGTTGTGCGACGAGCGCACCAGAAACTCCACTGACAGGCGAATGCGCTTCTCTTGAAACTCCCTGAATTGTCTGGCCGGCAGGTGCTGCCGGAAATGACGGTCTTGCTCCGGACTGAGCAGGTCCTGCATCTGTTCGAAATCCAGCCAGCGCAGGTATGGCACCACGTCATTGGCAGTCCGGTTGAAGCGGTAGACCCGTAGATACAACACTACAAGGAGCGCGACAAAGAGCAATGTTGCCGGAACAAGGGCCGCGCGAATAAGCTCATGGATCATTCGTCTTTATTCTTCCCCAAACCCTTCATGATTCTTACATACCGCCGGACTTCTTCGAGCATCTCTTCCGGCGTCTTGGTCGAAGGCCATGCGTGCGCTAGTTCCGGATCCTGCCTGGCAAAGGTACCCAGCCATAAAGCTACACCACAAAGATATGCCGCGCTAACAATATATTTAGACAGGAAATTGAATTTTGTTCCGAATTGGGAACGCAGCCCATAGGCAAACCAGGCTCCGAACCCCGAAGCGGCAAAGCCGAGCACAATCCCAAAGGGATAGCTCCGCCAGCGCAGGCCAAAAAGGAGCACCAGCAGGACGAACAGACAAAAGATGCTGGCCTTTAGATAGCCAACCGCGCTTCCGAAGGAAAGAATCACCCCAACAATCTGTGGAGCTTGTGCCGGCGGGTGGCGGAGTGCGCTAGTGACAGCGATTGCGGAAATAATCACCACAACAACGGGGAACAACAGCTGAAACCACCACAATTCATGAAAACCATAGAACACCCAGCGAAATGCCTCATAAAGGACGAACAAAGTACCGACTGCATAAAATGCCTCGCCTACCCAATAAACTTTGAAGTAGCTCAAGTAGTTTCCTATCACAGAGAGCTTGAAAACCAGTATCAGGACTGAGGAGAGGACGTAAGCGAAAAAGAACGGGAATTCTCGATAGACTTTGCGTCGGATTAAGAGTACGGCCAGAACGCAGACGAGCATCAACGAGAATGACAAAATAACCGCATCAATTTTCGGCATACGCTCCGTGGTGGCCAGTCAAGGCCGACCACCACAGGGTAAAGCAAATCTAGCTGGCATTGCCAGGAGGACAGACTCTGGGATAACACAGCGGCGGCGGCGAACCATCATCCACTGCCACAATCGACCTAGAACCGCTAGCTCTGCTAGGAGGACAAACGGTGGGATAACACAGTGGCGGGGGTGAGCCGTCATCCACTGCCACAATCGACCTAAAACCTCTGGCTCTGTTGGGAGGACAAACTGTGGGATAACACAGCGGCGGGGGTGAACCGTCATCCAATGCCGCAATCGTGCTGGCGCCGCTGGCATTGGCAGCCGGGCAAGCGGTGGAATAACAAAGCGGCGGAGGCATGCCGTCTTCCAATGCCAGAATAGCTACGGAACCGCTGGAGTTGGCAGGAAGACAAGCCTTGGAATAACAGAGTGGGACAGGCGAGCCATTCTCCAATGCCAGAATCGCTGTAGGAGCGATGGCGTTGCCAGGAGGGCAGGCCTTGGGATAACAGAGTGGCAAAGGGCCGCCATCGTCCAATGCAACAACCGCTGTTGAACTGCCGGCAGACACCAGCAATGCGAGCACGATCATCTGCAAAATCCTTGTCTTCATATCTCGTTTTTCTCCTTATGTCAGTTTGGCGGGGCTTCAAGGCGAAATGCCAGGGCCCAGAGCCGTCCTTAGGAAGGATAGTGTCGTTTTACCCGGATGGACAGCTTTGGCTTTTCAGTCAGCGATTTGTGATCGGCACGGTCGCGGGGGCATTTCTATCTTATTGATTCTAAAAGCGTTTCTCAAGCCAGACGATTAGGGCCGAGGCAGAAAAAACTTGGGGAAAGCCGCCGGCTCAGGCGGGGAGAATGTTCTGGGAGGTTCAATAATGGCTGGCTTTGGCATCTGGCAGGCGAAGGGCTGTGTTCGATAGTTGATACTCCTAGGTATCCGTCGGCCTACGCCTTGGAGTGGAGGGATCCTGCTGACTCAAACGGCGGCGACTAGTTTCTGCTCACAAATGCACGTCGGCCGCGCGCAGTGCCCTGCAATCCGGTAGAATGCAAACCCATGAAGCAAAAGGGGAGCAAGAAAAGCACATGGGACGGCATGTCCGGGCGCCTGAAACCGAGGCACAGGGGCGAGCCGGACACGCCTCCGACCGAGCCCAAGAAATATGCCCTGCCGCTGCCGGTGCTTCTGGAAATCCGCAAGGCCGCCTCCATGTACGGCTCCCAGGGCCGGGCGCTGCAAGTTGGCTCGGAGCTCCTCATCCGCATGAAAAAGCCACTGCCGGTGACTGAATCGAAGGCGCCGATCGTACGCATGACTTACAAACTCGTGCCGCGCACCATCGAACTCATTGCCAAGCTGTCGGGAACCATGTACGAAGACGATCCTCATGTCCTAGCCGCGTGCGTGGAAGCCTTGAAGCTGAAAAAGATTTGACGTTCCTTTCCTCGGTTTTTCTACGCCACCCTTTCGCAAGAACCACCAGAGAGCCAGGCACCCCCGCATTGTCGCGAGCTGAAAGCTGGCTTTGAAAAGGCCCCTGAAGGGCACCTACTGGTGCATTCCAACCTGGCTAAGCTGCTCCAAAAAACGCTGGATGAGGAAAAGCGACTGATGAAAAATTGACGGGCAATATCTGTGCAGGCAGAGCGGGCGGCCTGAGGATTTGCTCTCGAGCATTGTTATTGTGCTGCTACTTTGTTGACAAGAAAGGCTGTGGAAAACGTCCTCTGGAAAATAATCTGGCGCTCTCGATTTTCTCCAACCGCGGTGAGATACCTGTCATCCTAGGAGGGTCAGAGAGGGTGTCCATGGCCAGGCGCAGAGTCCGAAATCAAGGCAAAGCTTCCAGGCGCGGACCAGCCGAGCTGGGCGCCGCTCCGCATGGCGAATCGAAGATCATTGAAATGCCGATCCGGACTGACCACTACCTCGAAACTCGGAAGCGGAATATAGCGCAGACGCCGAATATGAGGGTAGACAGCCTGGCTCCGTCAGTCGGCAGCGCTGAATCGCGGGCCTCGACAGTTGGAAGAACGATCGTTGGAAGAAAGATCGCGGTGGGAAAAAGAAGGTGTCTAGCGCCGCCGG
>WNFG01007967.1_pt1 | contig 11528 bp, 9 predicted proteins | sample 5400431 | NCBI WGS metagenome assembly WNFG01 (sample SAMN13153346, study PRJNA577476) | soil metagenome | isolation source: 120 cm saprolite under Douglas fir tree site 2 hole 3 replicate 2 | place: USA:California | collected 2015-04-18
GCTGATCGCCTCGGCAGTGCTCTGCCTGACCGCGGCGGGGCTGGTGCCCCTGCTGCGCAGGCCCGGCCTGCCGCGCACGCTTCCCGCGGCGGTAATGCGATGAGGATCCAACGCCGGAAGGACGCCCGATGGGACGGATAACCAGCAGATACCGGGTGCTGCGCCTGACCGACGGCAGGCTCACCGCGCGGCCGGACACGCTGGCCGCCGAGGAGCCGCTGGAGATCCGGGTCGCCGGGCGGCCGCTCGCGGTGACCATGCGCACACCCGGGGACGACTTCGACCTCGCGCGCGGCTTTCTGGTCAGCGAGGCCGTGGTGGGGAGGGCCTGCGAGATCGCCGCGATCCGGTACTGCGCGGGCGCCACCGTGGACGGCGGCAACACCTTCAACGTGCTCGACGTGACCCTCGCCCCGGGGGTCGCCCCGCCCAGCCCCTCGGTGCAGCGCAACTTCTACACCACCTCGTCATGCGGTCTGTGCGGGAAGGCCAGCCGGGACGCGGTCCGCTCCACCAGCCGATGGCGCGTCGACGCCGATCCGCTGCGGCTGGCCCCGGAGGTCATCGCCACGCTGCCGCTGACGCTGCGCGCGGCGCAGAAGGTCTTTGACCGCACCGGCGGGCTCCACGCGGCGGGTCTGTTCAACGCCGACGGTGAGCTGAGGTGCGTACGGGAGGACGTAGGGCGTCACAACGCGGTGGACAAGGTCATCGGATGGGCACTCAACGCGGTACGCCTGCCCCTGACTGGTGCCACCCTCATGGTCAGCGGGCGGGCCTCTTTCGAACTGGTGCAGAAGGCCGTGATGGCGGGCATCCCGGTGCTTGCCGCGGTGTCCGCGCCGTCGTCGCTCGCCGTGGACCTCGCCCGGGAGATGGGCCTGACGCTCATCGGGTTCGTACGCGGGTCTTCGATGAACGTCTACGCGTGCGGGGACCGGCTGGGCATCAGCGAGCCTGTGTCGCCATAACCGCGAAGTTAGGAGGGAACATGTGCCAGCACCAGCCCAGGTGCCCAGACGCAATCGCACCGGATCACATGGCCGCGCGGGTGGTGGCGGGCCATCCGGAGCAAGGGTGGAGCCTGCTGTGCAACGGTGTCGTGTCATTCGACGACATGGGAGAGGTGCTCCCGGACGGCCGGACTGTCCCTCCTCCCTATGACCGCAAAGTTTTGGCTTCCGGGCTAGACATGCGTCCGATGTTCGTATAACACATACAGTATGCAATAGATGCCCGAAGCGGCGAGGCGATCAGGAGGATCGATGAGCAAGGCACTCGAAGGAGTCCGTGTCGTCGACATGACACACGTTCAGTCAGGTCCCTCCTGCACCCAGATTCTGGCCTGGCTCGGCGCGGACGTCGTCAAGGTGGAGGCTCCCGGCGGCGGGGACGTCACCCGGGGACAGCTGCGTGATCTGCCCGGGGTGGACAGCCTGTACTTCACGATGCTGAACTGCAACAAGCGCAGCATCACCGTGAACATGAAGACGGATCAGGGGAAGGAGCTGTTCGCCAGGCTGGTCCGCGAGGCCGACATCCTGGTGGAGAACTTCGGCCCTGGCGTGATGGACCGGTTCGGATTCACCTGGGAGCGGCTCCGCGAGACCAACGAGCGGCTGATCTATGCCTCCATCAAGGGATTCGGCCCTGGCCGGTACGCGGGCTTCAAGGCCTACGAGGTCGTGGCGCAGGCCATGGGCGGTGCGATGAGTACTACCGGCTTCGAGGACGGGCCGCCTACCGCGACAAGCGCCCAGATCGGCGACTCCGGCAGCGGGATCCACCTGGTGGCCGGCATCCTCGCCGCCCTCTACCAGCGCACGCACACCGGCTGCGGCCAGCGGGTCATGGTGGCGATGCAGGACGCGGTCCTGAACCTCTGCCGCGTCAAGCTCCGTGACCAGCAGCGCCTGGCGCACGGCCCGCTGGCCGAGTACCCGAACCAGGTGTTCGGCGCCGAAGTGCCGCGCTCAGGCAACGCCTCCGGCGGCGGCCAGCCCGGCTGGGCCGTAAAGTGCGCACCAGGCGGGCCGAACGACTACATCTACGTCATCGTCCAGCCCGCCGGCTGGAAGCCGATCACGGAACTGATCGACCGCCCGGAACTCGCCGAGGATCCCGACTGGGCCACTCCCGAGGCGCGCGTTCACAGACTGGACAAGGTTTTCGCGCTCATCGAGGAGTGGACGTCCGGGTACACCAAGTGGCATCGAGGACGCCACTCTGGCCGAGCTGGGCACCGTGGTCGAGGTGGACCACCCCGGCCGCGGCCGCTTCAAGACCGTCGGATGCCCGCTGCGGCTGTCCGACTCCCCTGTGAACGTAGAGCCTCCGCCGCTGCTCGGTGAGCACACCGCCGAGGTGCTCGGCGCCCTCGGCTACGCCCCCGAGGAGATCGAGGAGCTCCGGAGCGCCGGCGCGATCTGAGGAGGCGGCGGGACGATGCAACGACCCCAGGAACAGACAATGACGCAGCTTCGGGCGGGATACGACGGCCAGGCCGTCCGAGAGCCTATCGAGCGGGCGAACCCGCTGACCGCACCGGAGGGCAGGAAGGTGACCAATGCCTGCGGCTGCAGCTCGGCTTCGGGCCGGGCTCCGCCGCACAGAGGTCTTCGGGAAAATCCCATCGGCATCACTAGGTGTAACTGCCCTTAATACATCGCAGTACCATTTCACTCGGTCTGTCGGCCGAGTGAATTCACGCGCCGATCCTCGGCTAATGGCGTCACTATTGTTGACGCCTATGGTTTTCGCCCGCCTAGTGGCGGAGATTGTCGGCCCAAGGGCGTCGTGAAGCCCGTGGTGGCCTGACCCTCCGTCGACTTCGAGGTCGGGGAATCAGCGTCTACCTGTATCAACACGGCGTCGTGCCCTGCCCGTAAGTCACGAAGAATCCGGTGGCGACGCTTGGGCACGCGTAGCCGATTTGTGCTGCGCCATCTTCTGGAGGTTCGGCGCATGCGCATTACAGGCATGCCAGCATCCGGCAGCACTTGTCGTCGCTGAAAAAAAACTTGGCGCATGGGTCTTGCGTCACACGGAAGTATATCTTACGGTCTGTTTACCGCATTAATCCGCAATTACGCGAAAGTAAAGCTTCCGTTCTTGGCGGTGTGCGAGCAGAGATTGTATACAGGATCCAAAGGCAAGGAGATGAGGTTGCATACAGGATCCAAAGGCGAAGGAGTGGACGTGACAGACACGGTATCCCCCCAAGGGTCGGTCGCAAGCTACCGGCTGATCAGAAACGACACCGGGCGGGTCTTCCGCGTCGGTGAAACCCCCAAGCAGCTTCTCGGCTACCCCCGGTGGGTGGTGATCACGGCGGCCTGGGCGGTCATGTGCCTGTCCGGGCTGGTCGAGTACACGTGGGGCGCGCTGAGCGGTTCGCTGCAGGCGGCACACCACTGGGGAACCGCCCCGGTTTTCTGGCTGTTCTCGTTCTTCGTGATCTTCGAGTCGTTCGTCCAGATCGGAACCGGTTTCCTTCGCAACAAGGGATACCTGCCGGTGCGCTGGGCGGTGATCGCCGGCGGCGTCATCTGCGGCATCCTGGGCTACGGCCTCACCGCGTACTCGACGAGCATCTGGGGGGCGTACCTCGGCTACGCCGTGCTCGGCGGCATCGGCTCGGGCATGTGCTACTCGAGCGCGATCAACATCGTCGCCAAGTGGTACCCGGAGAAGAAGGGATGGCGGACCGGATTCGTCAACGGCGGCTGGGCCTACGGGTCGGTGCCGTTCATCCTCGTCATCGGAGGTTTCGCCACCGGCAGCGGCGTGGGGGTCATGTCCCCGGACGCCACGAGGAACTTCATCCTCATCCAGGGCGCCATCATGACCGTCGGTCTCTTCCTCGCCGGCCTGTTCATGAAGGACCCTCCGAAGAACTGGTGGCCGCACGATGTGGACCCGCTGCGCTGGGCCAAGAACAAGCGGACCGCGCGTGACCTGGCCAGCAACCCGCCCGCGCTGAGCCACTACAGCCTCCGGCAGATGTGGTACACGCCGCAGGCCAAGTGGCTCGGGGTCCAGTACGCCCTCTACATCGGCTGCTCGCTGTTCGGCGTGGCCTTCTACTACGACTTCGGGCAGGCGATGCACCTCGGTACCGCGGCGGCGGTGGGCGGAGCGGCCGGCTTCTCGCTGGCTGACGGCCTCTTCCGGCCCTTCTACGGTCTGCTCTCCGAGTACATCGGCCGCCGGCGCACCATGGCCTACGCCTACTCGGGCGCCGTTGTCTTCCAGCTGCTGACGCTGTGGGCAGGCCTGGCGCACCAACCCGTGCTCTTCGCCATCTGCGCGGTGACCTCGGGCGGCCTGGCGGGAGCGAACTTCCCGATGACCGCGGCGGCCGTGGCGGACTACTACGGCGAGAACAACAACGCCGTCAACTACGGCTCCGTCTACGCGTGGAAGGCGCTCGGCGGAAGCTTCGCCGGCGGCGTGGCGGCGCTCGTCATGACCGGCACCCTGTACGGCAGCGGCCAGTTCCACTGGGCCCGGGGCTTCTTCTTCGGAGCTACCCTCGGCGGCCTGGCCGCGATCGTCGTCTACTTCAAGTGCAAGACCCCGACGCGTGAACAGTGGCAGCAGGCTGTAGTCAAGGCGGACAGCGTCACGACGCGACGGCGAGCTGAGACTGAGACGGCGCCTGCCTAACCGCCGGACTCCAGCCGTCACCTGGGAGACGGGCTGCGGAGGGGTACCGCACGCGGTGCGGTACCCCTCTGGCTTGCACAGCGACCCCGGGCATCCGATCGCCATCACCATGTCGGCGGGCAGCACGTCACCGTTGGCAAGGCGTACTCCGCTGACCCGGCTGTGCTGGCCTGCAAGTTCGCTCACCGTGGTGCCCGGGCGCAGCCGGATCCCGTGGTCGGCGTACAGCTCGGCGAGCAATCCGGCGATCAGGGGCCGAATCGGCCCGCTAGCGACGCCGGCTGCGGCTCGGCCAATGTGACCGCCAGGCCCGTGCCCCGCCCGGTGGCCGCGATCTCGACGCCGAGGACGCCGTCCCCGACGACCACGACCTGTGAGGTGGCCAGCAGGTCCGACCGCAGCGCCAGAGTGTCATCGAGGGTCCGCAGTACATGGACACCGGTCAGGGCGGCCTGCCCTGGAAGCATGCGCGGCTCCAGCCCGGTGGTCACAACTACGGCATCCGCCCGCACGCGACGCCCGGAGGCGGTCCCGACCGCGCGTCGCCTGGGCCAAGCGCTGCTCGAGTTCGGCCAGCCTGGCGCGCAGGGCCTTCTTCTTCTCGGCGTTACGACGGTCCTTGACATCCTCCCGGCCCTGAAGGGCCGGGATTCCCGGGCCGCTCACGCGGCTTCCCGGGTGGTTCCCGCCGCGCCGGGGCTAGCCGGCGTCCTCCGCGGGCGTACGCCCCGTAGTCCCGGGGCCTGCGCGGGGGCTGCCAGGCAGGCGAGTCCCCGGGCAAGTACGTTGCGGGCCGCGTTCGCGTCCGCGTGGTCCTGATAGCCGCAGGCCACGCACCGGAACACCGCTTGGCTCTCGCGGTTCTGCGTGGCTACGTGGCCGCACCTGCGGCATTCCTGCGATGAGTACTTAGGGTTGACGTACATGACCGCCGCGCCGGACGCGGCGGCTTTCTGCTCCGTCCGGGTGGCGAGCAGGCCCCAGCAGGACCCCAGGATGCCCCGGTTGAGCCCGGCTTTCTGCCTGCGCCGGTTCGGCAGGTACGCTCCGCCGGTGTCCGGGTCCGGTTTCGGTTGCGGCTTCCGGGTCATGCCTTTGGTGTTCAGCCGCTCGAACACGACCAGATCGTGGTCCCGGACGAGCCGGGTGCTGATCTTCTCCGCCCAGTCTTTCCGCCGGTCCGTCACCTTCGCGGTGATCGCGGCCATCGCCTGCCGCGTTTTCTCCCGCTTGCGCGACCCCTTCTGCTGCCGGCTCATCCGCCGCTGCAGGGCCAGGTACCGGGCCGCCCGCCGGTCCGAGATGCGGGGCACCCGGTAGTGCTGGCCGTCCGAGGTGACCAGGGCGGTCCGCACGCCGCGGTCGATACCGACCACCGCGCCGGTCGGTTCACGGTCCAGGGCCGGCTGCGGCCCCTGGAACGAGACGTGCCAGCGGCCCGCGCGGTCGCACGTGACCCGGGCCATGCCGGGCCTGCCGGGAAGATCCCGGGACAGCCGGAACCGGACGTACCCGCACTTCGGCACGAACACCTCGGCGTGGTTCCGGTTCAGGCGGCGGACCTTCACGTCCCGGACCACGAATCCCTGGGCGCCGCGCTTGCCGCGGTACGACGGTTTGCGGGCCGGGTTCTCCTTGTCGAAGAACGCGGCCATGGCCCGGTCGAAGTCCCGCAGGGCCTGCTGCTGCACCGACGAGGAACCGGCCGCCAGCCACGGCTCAGCGGCTCGCGCCTCCGCCAGCTGCCGGGAGCGCTCGGCCGCGCCCGGCGCGCTGCCCCGCCCCGGCCACCACCAGGATTGCTGCTCGACCGCGAGGTTCCATACGAAGCGGGCGTGCGCACAGTGCTCGCGGAGCGCGATCTCCTGCTCAGGGGCCGGCGTAAGCCGGTAACGGCTGGCCATTGCGCTTGTCTCACCTGCTCCGGGTTCGCATCGTCGGAGTGGGTAACAGGCTCCGGCCGGTGGTCAGACACTGGCCGGGCCGCTGATATCGAACACCCTAGCGCAGGTCGGCGACATTTCCCGTGAGGCGCGCCCTCCCGTCGTCCCGCGCGGTCACTTTCCGGCCGAGGCCGGGCTGACCCCGCCCTGAAGGACGGGACTTGCGCCCGGCCGTTCGGTGACCTCGCGCATGATCGCAGAGATCCCCGCGATCCGGCCGGCCCCGTCCCGCAGCAGAGCCACGCTGAACTCGATCGACAGGCGGTGGCCATCCCTGTGGGTGGCGGGCACGCTCAGCAGCGTGTCCCCGTAGCGGGTGCGTCCGGTGGCCATCGTCTGCCGGTAACCCGCCCAGTGCCGCTCCCGCAGCTTCTCCGGGATGATCAGGTCCAGGCTTTCGCCCACCGCCTGGGCCGCTGAGTGGCCGAAGACGCGTTCAGCCCCGTGGTTCCACAGACGAATGATCCCTTCTGGGTCGGTCACTACGATGGCCTCCGGTGCCTCGCGCACGGTCGCCTGGGCGAGCCACGCATCCATCGCAACGGTTTGGGCAGAGCCGGAAGCCGCCTGTCCTGGCAGCACCTCTTCCCCGGCTACCGTACTGCTGCTGTCACCCATGAAAGTTCTCCCTGTCTCCTCGGGCATACTGCGGCTCCGCACGTCCCTGGGGACTGCCATGCCGGTGGATATCGTCGACCGCGCCTGGATCCATCCTTCTGGACACAGAATACTGGATACAGTATTATCTGATGTGTTCACATCCCGATTGCGTGCTGCAAACGGCGCCGCTGTCCGGCTGGACCCTGCGGCCTGGTCCCGGCGCCCACAGCGGAGAGGAGGCGCTCATGTTGTTCCGCCAGCTGGGAGGATCCTGATCATGACCGATACTTCCATGGAGGACACGGCAGCGTGGGGGGCCGACGCGCCGGCCGCTTTCACCGACGGGATCCACCTGGTCGTCGACGCGCTCAAGCTCAACGATGTCGCGACCATCTACGGGGTCGTCGGCATCCCGGTCACCGATCTGGCCCGCGTCGCGCAGGCGTCGGGCATCCGCTACATCGGCTTCCGCCACGAGAGCGACGCCGGGCACGCGGCGGCGGCGGCCGGCTTCCTGACGAAGAAGCCGGGCATCTGCCTGACGGTCTCTGCCCCGGGCTTTCTCAACGGGCTTGTGGCTCTCGCCAACGCCACCACCAACTGCTTCCCGATGGTTCAGATCTCCGGATCAAGCGAGCGGCACCTCGTCGACCTTCAGCGAGGCGACTACGAGGAGATGGACCAGCTGGCGGCGGCCAGGCCCTTCGCCAAGGCCGCATACCGGGTACACCGGGCCGAGGACATCGGCCGCGGTGTGGCCCGCGCGATCCGCACCGCGGCGTCCGGACGTCCCGGCGGAGTCTACCTCGACATCCCGGCCGCGGTGCTCGGGGAGGTCATCGATGCGGGCCAGGGCACCGCGTCGCTGTGGCGGGTCGTCGACCCGGCGCCGCGCCAGCTACCCGAACCCGAGGCGGTGGACCGCGCGATCGACCTGCTCGCGAGCGCCGAGCGGCCGCTGCTCGTGCTCGGCAAGGGCGCCGCGTATGCGCAGGCGGACGAGCAGATCCGGGAGTTCATCGAGACCACTGGCCTGCCCTACCTGCCCATGTCGATGGCGAAAGGCCTGCTGCCCGACGACCACCCGCAGTCGGCAGCCACCGCCCGGTCGCTGGCCCTGCGCCGGGCGGACGTCGTGATGCTCGTCGGCGCGCGCCTGAACTGGCTGCTCGGCCACGGCGAGGCTCCGCAGTGGAACCCCGACGCCAGGTTCATCCAGGTCGACATCGCGGCCGCCGAGATGGACAGCAACCAGCCCATCGCGGCTCCGCTCGTCGGCGACGTCGGCTCGGTGATGGAGGCCCTCGTCGAGCGGAGCAAGCCCGGCCGGATCACGGTCGCGGCACAGTGGCGGGAGGAGCTCGCGGCCCGCTCGGCGGCGAACGTCGCCAAGATGGCCGGGCGCCTCAAGGCCGCCGAGACCGCGCACCCGATGAAATTCCTGGGCGCGCTCCAGGTGATCCGCGATGTCCTGCGGGAGAATCCCCAGGCCTACGTCGTCAACGAAGGCGCCAACGCGCTCGACCTAGCCCGCAACACGATCGGCATGCAGGTACCGCGCCACCGGCTGGACAGCGGAACCTGGGGTGTCATGGGCATCGGCATGGGCTACGCGATCGCTGCTGCCGTCGAGACCGGCGACCCGGTCGTTGCCATCGAAGGCGACAGCGCTTTCGGGTTCAGCGGCATGGAGATGGAGACGATCTGCCGCTACAACCTGCCCATCGTCACCGTCATCCTCAACAATAACGGCGTCTACCGCGGCGACGACCCCTCGGCCTCCGGGGACCCGGCGCCGACCGCCCTGAAGGCCCGCTACGAGCTCATGATCAAGGCCTTCGGCGGCCGGGGCTACCAGGCGACGACGCCCGCGGAGGTCGCCACCGCCCTCCGTGAGGCCCTCGCCTCGGGCGGGCCGGCCCTCATCGACTGCGTGATCGACCCCGCGGACGGAACTGAGAGCGGGAACATCGCCCACCTCAACCCCAAGGGCATCAGCGTCCAGCGATGAGCACACTCGGCAACCCACCAGCCCAATCCCGATACGACCGAGAAAAGGATACCGATCATGACTGAACTGCCGCTCTCCGGGATCAAGGTCATCGACTTCACCGGGGTGCAGGCCGGCCCGGCCTGCACCCAGATGCTCGCCTGGTTCGGAGCCGACGTCCTGAAGGTCGAGCGGACGTCCGGTGGTGACGTGACGCGGAATCAGCTGCGCGACATCCCCGATGCCGACGCCCTCTACTTCACCATGCTGAACAGCAACAAGCGCTCCCTCGCCATCGACACCAAGTCCCCCCAGGGCCGGGAGGTCATGGAGAAGCTGATCCGCGAGGCCGACGTGCTCGTCGAGAACTTCGCGCCGGGCGCCATGGACCGCATGGGGCTGTCCTGGGAGACCCTCCAGGAGTGGAACCCGCGTCTGATCTTCGGCTCGGTCAAGGGGTTCAACGAGGACTCGCCGTGGTCGGATCTCAAGGTCTATGAGAACGTGGCTCAGTGCGCCGGCGGCGCTGCCTCGACGACCGGCTTCTGGGACGGGCCGCCGACCATCAGCGGCGCGGCCCTCGGCGACAGCAACACCGGCATGCACCTGCTGATCGGCATCCTCACCGCGCTCATTGCCCGCGGGAAGACCGGAAGGGGTCAGAAGGTGTCGGTGTCGATGCAGGACGCGGTCCTCAACCTGTGCCGCGTCAAGCTGCGCGACCAGCAGCGTCTTGACACGCTGGGCTACCTGGAGGAGTACCCCCAGTATCCGAACGGCGAGTTCACCGACGTTGTCCCCCGTGGCGGCAACGCCGGCGGCGGCGGCCAGCCCGGATGGGTCCTGAAGTGCAGAGGGTGGGAAACCGACCCCAACGCGTACATCTACTTCACGATCCAGGAGCAGAACTGGGAGCGGACCTGCCAGGCCATCGGCAAGCCGGAGTGGATCGAGGACCCGGACTACAGCACCGCACGCGCCCGCCAGCACCGCATCTTCGACATCTTCGCGGAGATCGAGAAGTGGCTGGCCGACAAGACCAAGTACGAGGCGGTCGACACCCTGCGCAAGTTCGAGGTGCCCTGTGCGCCGGTGCTCAGCATGAAGGAGATCGCCGAGGACTCCGCGCTGCGCAAGAGCGGGACCGTCGTGGAAGTCGAGCAGAAGGGGCGTGGCACGTACCTGACTGTCGGGAGCCCGATCAAGTTCTCCGATTTCACCCCCGAGGTCCAGGGCGCTCCGCTGCTCGGCGAGCACACCGCCGAAGTCCTTGCCACACTGGGCTTCGATGACGATGCCATCGCTGAGATGCGCGCCAATAAGATCATCGTCTGAACCTGGACCACCCCGGTGGCTCGCGCCGGTTCCCGCGCGCGAGCCACCGGCGGGGCATGCGCCCGTGACACCGCAGGCGATCTGTGCCCATGGCAGATGGTCGTGCCGGCCGGGTGCCGGGTGCCGGGCGCGCTGATTGTGATGTCGACGAAAATTACTTTCAGGATACGGAATATGTCACTGCACTCGCTTGCCTACCTGGTCAACTGCTCGCTGCTGTTCACCGAGGAGCCGCTGCTCCGACGCCCGGCTGCCGCCCGTGCCGCCGGGTTCGGGGCAGTGGAGTTCTGGTGGCCGTTCGCGGACCCGGTGCCGCCGGATCGTGATGTGGACGCGTTCGTCGCGGCGATCGAAGACGCCGGCGTGGCGCTCGTGGGCCTGAACTTCTTCGCCGGCGACCTGGCCGGCCCGGACTGCGGGGTGCTGTCGATCCCCGCGCGCAGCGCGCAGTTCCGCGACAACGTCGACGTCGCGGCCGGCATCGGCGAACGGCTGGGGGTGCGGGGTTTCAACGCGCTGTACGGGAACCGCGTCGGCGAGGCCGACCCGGCGGCCCAGGACGAGCTGGCGCTGGAGAACATCACCCTCGCGGCGAAGGCCGTCTCCGGGATCGGCGCGACCGTGCTGATCGAGCCGGTGAGCGGGCCTAAGCCCTATCCGCTGCGGATGGCCAGGGACGCCGTCGGCGTGGTCGAGCGCGCCCGCGCGGCGGGGGCGGCAAACGTCGGGTTCCTCTGCGACCTGTACCACCTGGCCAGCAACGGCGACGACCTCGACGCCGCGATCGCCGCGTATACGTGCGTCACCGCCCATGTGCAGATCGCCGACGCGCCCGGCCGCGGCGAGCCAGGCAGCGGCGAGCTGGACCTCGGCCGCTACCTGACCGCGCTCGAGGCGGGCGGGTACCGCGGCTGGGTCAGCCTGGAGTACAAGCCGTCCGGAACGACGGAGGCGAGCCTGGCCTGGCTGCCGCGCGAGCGCCGGGCCGCGCC
>WNFG01004664.1_pt1 | contig 11524 bp, 6 predicted proteins | sample 5400431 | NCBI WGS metagenome assembly WNFG01 (sample SAMN13153346, study PRJNA577476) | soil metagenome | isolation source: 120 cm saprolite under Douglas fir tree site 2 hole 3 replicate 2 | place: USA:California | collected 2015-04-18
AACGGTGGATGTCGGACGAAGTGCGCGTGTTGGTGGGCACGATTGCGTTTGGACTGGGAATTAATAAGGCGACGGTGCGGGCGGTGATTCATCTGGCGCTGCCGAAGTCGATTGAGCAGTACTACCAGGAGGCGGGGCGGGCGGGGCGGGATGGTAATTCGGCGGATTGCATCCTCCTTTGGCAGCAGCGTGATGCGGGCTTGCTGTCTTTCTTTATCGGGAAAATCACCGATGCTGCGGAGAAAGAGCGCTCCTGGGAGCGCTATCGCATCATTCGGCGGTTTGTGGATTCGAATGCTTGCCGACACCGGCAGATTTGTTTGCATTTTGGTGAGCGATGGAAGCGAGAGAAGTGTGGGGCTTGTGATATTTGCGGGTCCGCGCCGGGATGGTTGTCTCCCTCGGTCGGGGGAGTTTGGCCTAAGCGGAAACGGTTTCGACCAGCGGTGGCCACTGCGCTGCGGATTGGGCGAGGTGGGGCGAAGGAAGCGGCGCGGCAAGGAGCGCAGCCGGCCCGGATTCCGGTTGAAGCGCGAACGGCATCGGCAACGGCGGTGGCTCCCGAGTTGCGCGAATATCTTCGCCAGTGGAGGCGGGTGACGGCGAAGGAGCGAGGCGTTCCGGCGTTTATCGTTATGCATGACACTGCGCTCGATGAACTTTCGAGGCGGCCTCCCGCATCGCTGGCCGAGTTACGAAATATTTCCGGGTTTGGGGATCGCCAGGTCGAGAAATATGGCGTGCCCATTCTCGAGGCGCTGGGGCGATTTCGTCGAGGCGCACGGGCGGCCATTCCGAGCGAGAAAACTACCAAGCCCGCAGAGGAGACCTTGCGCTTGCTGGCGGAGGGCAGAAGCATCGAGGAGATTGCCACCCTCCGGGGGCGGCAGGTTAGAACGGTGGTGGGGACGATTGCGAATCTGGTGGAAAAAGGGGAAGTCGAGTTTCAGGCCGGGTGGGTGGACAAAGATCGCACGGCGATGATTGCAGCGGCTTGCGCGCAACTGGGGCTGGAGCGGTTGAAGCCTTTGCAGGAATCGTTGCCCCCCGAGATTACTTTTGAGGAAATACGACTCGTGGTGGCGCGGTTACGGCGATCGAACGAAATCAGCGGTCGGGCGTCGCCGGCGTAGAGCTCGCAGTGAGGCCAAGGGAAAGAGCTGCCCGACCTGGCTCGGCCCCGGTCAGCCCAGGCGGCTGTCTCAACCGGAGTCGTGGTGCTTCTCGTCTCAGCGCGTTTCTTCTGTGGCGGGAGCGGTGTCGGGCGTGTCGACTTTTTGGGACGGACTGGCGGGCGTACTGGGTGGGGGCTGGAAGTCGCCGGGATCTCTTCCGGCCACGTCTTTGCTGGACATGGCGGCGATCATGAAATTCATCCAGATGGGAAGGGCGGCGTGGGCTCCAGTTTCTTTTGCTCCCAGAGATTTTTTTTCATCGTAGCCGACCCAGACTCCGCAAGTGGTAGAGGGGGAGAATCCGACGAACCAGGCGTCGGTGAAATCATTGGTGGTGCCGGTCTTGCCGGCAATCGGGAACGGCATCTTCGAGGCAGCGATCGCGGTCCCATGCATCACCACTTCATGGAGCATGCCGGTCATGATGCGCGCGGTCCGGGAGCTGATGGCATCTTTGACTTCGGGAAAATCTTCTTCCAGCACGCGGCCCTCGTAGTCGGTCACCTTGGTGATGTAGCGCGGAGTGATTCGGACGCCGTCGTTGGGGAACACGCTGTAGGCGGAGGTCTGCTCGATGAGCGTGATTTCGGCCGACCCCAGTGCTACCGGCAAATAGGGCGGCAACTTGGAGGTAATGCCGAAGCGCTCGGCGTAGTCGATGACACTCTTGATCCCGACTTTGTTGGCGAGCTTCAGCGCGGGAATGTTACGCGATTGTGCAAGCGCACGGCGCAAAGTGATGATGCCTTCGAATTTTTCGTCGTAATTGTGGGGAGAGTATGGTCCGGAAGCGGTTTCGAAAGTTACGGGCTCATCCAGAATGGTGTCATCCGGGCTGGCGCCTTGATCGATCACCGTGGCGTACACGTAGGGCTTGAAGGATGACCCGACCTGGCGCAGCGCCTGGGTTGCGCGGTTGAACTTGGAGTCGTTGAAGTCACGTCCGCCGACCATGGCCCGGATGGCGCCGGTAGCGTTGTCGATGGCGACCAAAGCGCCCTGCGCTCCGGAATCCTGCTCGAGACTGACCCGCGCCGCGCCGTTGGCGCTGAGAGTAAGAATCTTTACGTAGCAAATGTCGCCAACTTTGAGCATGGTCTGAATTTTCTGCCGGGTCCAGGCTACGTCGGGCTGGCCGATCGCGGCGGTATAGCGGCCAAACCTGAGGGTGGCAATCCCGGCGCCGGCCCCGGTGACCAGCGCATGGATGTATCCATTCACCTCAGGCTCGCTATCCCAATCGGCATGCTGATAGCGGCCGGGGACAATTCCCTGGGCAATAACATTTTCCAATTGTCCCTTCCAGCCGTGACGGTGCTCGTAAGCCGCCAGGCCGTCGAGCACGGACTGGTTCGCGGCTTTCTGCAAATCCGTGTCGAGCGAGGTGTAGACGCGCAATCCGCCTTCGTGAACCTGATCGGCGCCGTACTTGGTTTCGAGGTAGCGGCGAATTTCTTCGACGAAATAGGGCGCCAGCGAATTGGGATCGTGTTGCAGATGCAAAGCGACCGGCGCGGAGCGGGCGTCGGCAGCCTGTGCGGCCGTGATTTTTCCGTCCTCCAGCATGGCATTGATCACCAGATTGCGCCGCTTTTGCGCGCGCTCGGGATGGTTGATGGGGGAATAGATGCCTGGTCCCTTGGGCAGGCCGGCGAGCAGCGCGGCTTCGGTTAGGCTCAGACTCCTTGCCGGCTTGCCGAAATAATATTCAGAAGCGGCCTCGAATCCATAAACTCCATGACCGAGGAAAATCTGATTGGCATAGAGCGTGAAGATCTGCGGCTTGGTGAAGCGACGCTCAATCTGAATCGCGAGCATGGTTTCCTGCACCTTGCGGTGAAAGGAACGATCGGCGGAAAGAAAGAGGTTGCGCGCCAGTTGCATGGTGAGCGTGGAAGCGCCCTGCAGCCGGCCTCCAGACTCGATGTCGCGGTAAGCAGCGCCGACAATCCGCCAGACATTAATGCCGGAGTGACGATAGAAGTCTTTGTCTTCTATGGAGACCAGCGCGTCACGCAATACGGGCGGGAAATCTTCGTAACTGGCAACCACACGGCGTTGCAAGGCAAATGATCCGATCACGCGGCTGTGATCGTCGTAGAGTTCGGTTACTGAGCTGGGGCGGTAAGTCTCGAGAGCGTCGACCTGAGGAAGATCCGTGGTGTAGACGAGCATGAGTCCGGCCGTGGCGCCGACCAGTGCGGCGATCAGAAACAACAGGCCGAACAGGACGCGGCCTACCAGCTTCCGTCCGGCAATCTCCACCGGTGGAAGATCTTCGTAGAGCCTTTTCATGGGCGAATGTGGTCAGGATAACAGGGAGTCGAGGGGGCGGCCAGCCAGCGCGCAGCCGGAGGAAATAGCTCCAAGCAACAAATCGCGCATCTCGGAGATGCGCGATCACCTTGCCCAATATGGAGCAGGATGGAACCGCCTAGCCGTTGTGACTCTTCAACACTTCGACGGCCTTCTTTAGTTGGTCATCCTGCGTATTCTTGGGCTTGGCTTCGGGCTGAGGCGTTGTCTCCTGCTCGTCTTCCTCCGGACCAACGGCATCTTCTGCGTCAGCCACCACCACAGTAGGCGTGACCGATGCGTCCTGAATAGCCTTGCCGCTGGGCGAATAGTATTTGGCCACGGACAGAATTAAGGCGGAGCCGTCGGGCAGATCGATGGTTTTTTGCACCGAACCGTCACCGAAGGTTTTTTCACCGACTACATCGCCGCGGGCGTTTTCGAGAATCGCTGCCGCAACAATCTCCGCCGCCCCGGCCGTACCTTTATTCACCAGGACAGCGAGGGGAAGGGTGGTGATAGCCTTCGAAGGCTCGGCGTTGAAAGCCTCGCGAGGATGCTTTTGGCCCTGCAGGTACGTGATGGTTCCATGATTGAGGAAGAGATTTGCGGTCGAAATGCCCTCAGACTCTTCTCCGTCGGAATCATTACGCAAATCCAGGATGAGCTTCTTGGCGCCGGACTGCTCGAGAACCTTGATCTTGCCGGCGATCTCCTGTGTCTTGCCCTTGGTAAGAGCGTCAACCCGAACGTAGCCGATCCCATCTTCTATCATTTTCTCGGCAACCGGAGGAATCGTGACCAGGTCGCGCGTGATCACCATTTTCTGGGGTTCTGCCCGCCGTGCGCGAACCACAGAAACCGTCACGTTCGAGCCGGGTTGCCCAGAAAGCACATTCCGAATTTCGGCCAATGACATGTCGCGGGTGCTCTGCCCCTCAATCGACTCGAAAATGTCGGTCGATTCTATGCCCGCTTTTTCCGCAGGCGAACCGGGCAATACCGAGACAACGTCCGCGTAACCAAAGCGCTTCGAGATGGTTGCGCCGATCTCTCCCTTCGACTCCTGCTTATGAGTCTTGTACTGCTTGTAGGCCTCAGCCGTCAGGTAGCTGGAGTTGGAATCCAGGGACTCGAGCAGGCCGTGCAGGGCGCCGTCGGTCACCTTGGGAATGTTGGGCTCTTCGACGTACTCGCTGCGCACGCGCGAAAGAACCTCGCTGTAGACTTGCAACTGGCGGTAAGCGCCGTCGTTCGAGGAGGCGTGCACGCCTCCCATGGACCCGACTACAACAAACAACAGGACGGCAAAGGACGAGACAAGAATCGCGGCTTTGATTTTCATAGACATCAGAGTTGGTCGTTTTCTAGGACGGAATTACTTCCCAAGGACCTATCGATCATTATATCCCTAGTAGATGCGGGTTTTGGTTCCTCGGCTGCTCAATTTACGCCTCTTCGGTAACCCTCTCAGAATGCTTGGGCTTGCGTACTACAGATCGGCCCTCTGGCGCAGCCGGCCGCTATCTTCGGCGGGTTCGGAGGCACCAAATGTCTCCCCTTATGAGACGAAAGACGCCCCACTCTGTCACCCCGCCTTTCTCGAAAATCACGACGCGGGTTTGAAGCTGAGAGTGAGTGTGGTGCGTGCAACGGTGGGTCGTCCGTTGAAAGCATAAGGTCTGAAGTGCCACTGCTTTACCGCATCGATGGCGGCTCGAGCGAAGGCCAGAGAGCCTTGCAGGAACTTGACGTCTTCAACGGCACCATCGCGGCCAATGAGCACCTGCAAAACTACCGTGCCCTGCTGCCGGCTGGCCCGGGCAGACTCGGGATAGGTCGGCTCCACTTGTTGCGCCAGAAGCGCCCGTGCCGCAGCCTCGGGTAGATCGACTGGTCCGATTGAGGGTAGTGCGGCCTCTGCCGGTTTGGTGCCTCCTGCCGCTGAAGTCATTTGAGCGCTCTGGGACTGGAGGCTACGAGGAATTCCGGCGCTGCTCGGGAGGGAACTCGGATGCCCTTGGGGATGACTCTGCGGGGCCGGTGGAGTGGGGGTTCGCATCGAGGGTGCGGGTGCGTTCGATGGATTCGAGCTCAACGGCTGCGGCTGTGAAGCCACCGGTGAGGAGAGTCCGGAACCATTGCCGGGGGAGGCGCCAACCGGCTGCTTGTCAGCGGGAATCTGCGCCGCTGGCGCCGGATTTTCTTCCCCGCGAACTTGTGCACTCGGGGTTTGTGCGGACTGTGTCTGTCCGTTCGGCTCTGGATCTTTGGGACCCGTGTTGCCAGGGTCAATCTGACTCGGCCCGGAGTTCCCCAACGAGCCATTTGTCGGCTTAGCAGTGGGATCCACTACCGGAAGAACCTGAATCTGGGAGGGATCGGTGGTCGCGTCGGGGATGTTTTCGGGAACTGGCAACTTGTACTCATCACCCGCCTGGCCGAAATTCTCATGGGCAGCGATTTGAGGCGGAGCCGCGGGTTGCGGATGGAGCCAAGCGTGTCCTGAATGCACTGCACCGGCAAACAGCAAGCGCAGGTTCTGATGCCACAACGCACGCGGCACTTTTAGGTAAGCACCTCCGCCGATCAACACCAGTGCGGCTGCCAGGAGAATCCTGCGGAGCTTAGCGCTTGATTTCGCCACCACGGGATGCGCGATCTTCTCCGGCGCCTCGAGATTCGCAGCGGACCGGGCAGGGTCCGCTTTGCGTAGTCCGTCCGATGCAGCTTGGAGATCACCACCCTGACTTGGCGACGAATTTCGATCGATCGCCCACCTTGGCTTAGGCTGAAGTTGGCGCGCAGCTTCGCGAGGCGGCTCGGCCGGTTTCACTGCGGCTGCCACCGGTTCCAACTCGCTGAGAGTATCGCCTTCCGCTTCGAGGCGACGGTTAAGGAAACTCGACACTTCGGACCGAGGATCGAACTGAGGGCTCAGGCCGGACGCCGCCGGCGGCATGTATTCTTGGGGGCGAACGCCTTGGTGCGGCGCGGGCGCCGGGGCTGCGGCCGCCGCAATGGCGGCGCTTGCCCGGAAAACCTGCGGCTTCGATGTGGCCGGCTCCAGTTTGGCACGCAGAAGATCTCTGGCGGTGCCGAGAGTGTCTCTGACCTGACTGGGAACAATCGGCTTGCGCAGAACAGAATTGGCGCCCGCCTGCAACGCCTTCGGGACCGTGGCTTCATCCTTAATGATGGCCAGCGTCAGAGGACGCTGCGCGGCTTTTAGTTCACGCGCCGTCTTGAGCAGAAAGCTGGCTTCGGGTTCATCATCCCAATCGGCGATAACGATATGAAACCGATGATTGGTGAGAGTCTCGACAGCCTCCAGCGCTTTTCGACAATGCTCTCCCTCCATGCCGAGTTCCGTAATGATACGCCGAAGCGGCTCGGCGGTGGCTTCATCCGATGCAAACAAGAGACAGCGCAAGGCCATATTGATTAGCCTAGGTGGTTGTAGTAACCAGAACAAGTTACCGAGGGGAAGGCGAGTTTGGTTTGACACCAGGCGACAGCGCGCGGCAGTACATGTCGAATGGTACATGTCCAACCGCATCTGTCATCGGGATCGGTCGTCGGTAGCCGGCAACTTGGGGACACCCTGGGCGTCCGACGGCGGCACTCATCGGCGCACGCGCTAGAATGCTCGGTCCGTTGTTTTATCGCGAGCTGCGATTTCGGGCACTCCTCCGCCTGCTTTGCTACGCACCTTGCGCGAAATCGGCGTGACGGGCAAGCCAGGTCTCCTAGCTGCAGCCTGGAGGGGAGCCTATGCAGACGGCGGACGTTGTCATTATCGGTGGCGGAATTGTTGGCTCGAGCATCGCCTATTACCTGACGGATGCGGGATGCCGCAATGTTCTGGTGATTGAGCGGGAATCGGCGCAGGGCAAGGGATCGACGGGCAAGAGCATGGGCGGAGTGCGGGCGCAATTCTCGACCCCGGTCAATATTACGATGTCGCTCTATTCGATTCCTTTTTATGCCGGCTTCGATGAGCGTCTGGGATATCCGTGCGACTACCGGCCGCAAGGATATCTGTTTTGCGCGACCAGCGACAAACACATGGGTTGGCTGCGGGCGAATTATGAAAAACAGGTTTCCCTGGGCCTGAAAGACGTGAGGCTGATCACCGGGGATGAGATTCGCAGTAGGTTTCCGCAGTTGCGCGGGGATGATATTGTGGGCGGAAGTTTTTGCTCGACAGACGGATTCGTCGATCCCTACAGCGCGATGATGGGGTTCATGACCTGCGCGCTGGATCACGGGGCGACCTTGTGGAAAAACACTGCCGTGACCGGGATTGTGCGCGATCGGCGCGGAGTCTCAGGCGTAGAGACGACGCGTGGGTCGGTGGTGACTCGCAGGGTTGTGAATTGCGCGGGCGCCTGGGCGGCGGGCGTTGCCAGCTTAGCGGGCGTGAAATTGCCGGTGGAACCTCTTCGTCGGATGCTGGTGCCAAGCGAGCCCCTTGATGGGTTTCCTCACACCGCGCCTATGATCATCGACATGTCGAACGGATTCCACTTTCGGCCGGAGAGCCGCGGCTTTCTTCTGGCCTGGAACGATCCTGAGGAGACCCCGGGATACAAGACAGATTTTGATGTGGCGTTCATCGAGAAGATCTTGACCCGGGCGGCGGATCGCGTCCCTTGTTTTGCCGATCTGCCAGTGAATCCGAAGCGGGCTTGGGCGGGGCTCTATGAGATGACGCCGGACCATCACCCGGTTCTCGGTGAGGTGCCCGAGGCGCCGGGATTTTTTCTGGCGAACGGGTTCAGTGGGCACGGCGTGATGCATGCTCCGGCGACAGGGAAGATTCTCAGCGACCTGATGCTCACGGGGAAAACGGATTTGATCGACGCGTCGTTGTTGAATCTTTCGCGCTTTGCGCAGGGGCGGATGATTCAGGAGACGGCGGTGTTGTGATCGATGGCGAAGCCGCGGTCGCGAAGAAGGGCCGCAGAGGCCGCTGGCAAGCGCCAGGGTTGAACTCCGAGGTATAACGATTGCAGGAACGAAACTACTGGTTGACGACAACTGCGATGCCGGCGGGGAATCCTGCCCAGGCGTTGCCGGAGAGTGTCGATGTGGCGGTGATTGGCGCAGGTTTTACCGGGCTGTCGGGGGCGCGTTCTTTAGCCAAACGGGGCGCGAAGGTCGCGGTGCTGGAAGCCGAGACGGTGGGCTGGGGCGCAAGTTCGCGCAATGGCGGCATGGTGCTCACGGGCATGAAACTAGGCGCGAACAAGCTGATTTCGATGTATGGACTTGAGTTGAGCAGACGAATGTATGCGGCTTCGCTGGCCAGCATCGATTGCGTGGAGCGGACTGTGCGCGAAGAAGGGATCGACTGCAACTTCTCGCGCTGCGGGCATTTAGAAGTGGCCTGTAAGCAAAAACATTTCGATGACTATGCGCGGCAGGCGGAGGTGATCGCGAAGCAGTTTAACCACCGCCTGCGGGTGGTTGAGAAAAATGAGTTGGGCGCGGAAATTGGATCGAATATTTATTACGGTGGCATGGTGGATGAACTGAGTGCGGGATTGAATCCGGCTCGGTATGTGGCTGGCCTGGGTAAGGCGGCCCTGAAAGCGGGCGCACAGATTTTTGAGCATGCGCGTGTGCAACATATGGAGCGGGCGGCGCACGAAGCCGAACCGGGCTGGAGGATCTCGACATCGCGCGGAACCTTGTGGGCACAGGAAGTGTTTGTGGGAACGAGCGGGTATACCGGCAGTGCGACGCCTGCCTTGCGGAAGAAAATCATTCCGATCGGATCGTTCATCATAACCACCGAAATTTTGCCGGAGAAGCTGGCACAGGAGTTGAGCCCTTCGAACCGTATGATCTACGACTCAAAGAATTATCTTTACTACTACCGACTGACACCGGATCGGCGCATGCTGTTCGGCGGGCGTGCGGCATTTTTTCCGGAGAATGATCAGACGGTTCGGCGGAGTGCCGAGATTTTGCGGCAAGGCATGATTGATGTGTATCCCCAGTTGCGCGACGCGAAGGTCGACTACGTCTGGGGAGGAACGCTGGACTTCGCCTTCGACGTCATGCCCCATGCCGGACAGTTGGACGGCATCTACTATGCTGTCGGGTACGCTGGACACGGGGTGGCCATGGCGAGCTATCAGGGGCAAAAGGTGGCGGAGTTAATGGCAGGGGATCAGCCGGAGAATCCCTTCGTGGAGATTCCTTTTCCGGGGGCGCCTCTGGGGTTGTACAACGGGAGGCCGTGGTTTCTGCCGTTTGCCGGAGCTTGGTACAAGTTTTTGGATTGGGTGAGTTAGAATCGCGGTCAAAGACCAATCCCCGGCAGCAAACGACGCCTCAACTTCCGCCGACGAGCTAGCGCGGTCTCTGTTCGGATCGCGACTGACCTCGAAGAGCTTACCGCCGGCGATTCCGATCTCGATCCTATCGCCCGGTTTCAGATCGAGAGCCTCCACCACGGCGGGCTACTATTTTGTACACCATCGGACCTAGCGCCATGGCCATTGCGCCGCCGATCATCCCGAAGCGGTCACTGCCTAGCAAGGCCAGGATGGCCATGACGACGGGCGCGGCGACTACATAGAAGAGCCCCACATTTCCGGCCGGAATCACGAATGAGCGTGGCATCTCGGGGCGCGTCCGGCGAAGTTTCCATGCCGACAGCACCGTCAGCACCGTCGTGGCGGAGCGCAGCCAGATATAAACGGAGATGAGTTGGGTGAGGCTCTGACGCGCCAGTAGACCGTAGATGATCGCCGAGACCACGATGGCCAGCCCCGGTGTGCCGTAACGTGGATGCTTGTAGGTGAGAGCCGGGGGCAGATAGCCGTCCTCGGCCATGGCGAAGGGCATGCGGGTGGTGGTGAGGACGGTGCTGTTGAGCAGTGCAATGTTGGCCACAGTCGCGGCCAGAGTCAACCAGGTGCCCAGCCACGATCCGCCGATCAAAGTTGCAACCTCGGAGAAGTGTCCCGTGTGCCAGTTCTGCCAGTCGCCGAGTGCGGCCAGTCCAGTGAGCGTAGGCAAAAAGTATGTGGCGATGGAGAGCGGCACTACCAGGGCGAGAGCACGAGGATAGCTGCGCTGCGGATCTTCGACTTCCTCGGCGACGGTCGAGAGTTGCTCGTAGCCGGAGTAGAGCCACAGGCCCAAAGCCAGTCCGACGCCGAAAATCTTGAAGTTGGGCTGGTGAGGAACCACCAGCGGGACGAAGGGATTGTGCTGCCACTTCGACAGGCCGATTGCGACCATGGCCACTACCGGCAGGAAGATGAAGATTTCAAGCGCGGTAGCGACCTGTCCGACCATCCGGATGCCGCGCAGGTTGATCCCGGTGATGATCGCGATCAGCGCCAGCGAGACCAGGTAGTGCTTCCAGCCGGTGATCTGGGGAAAGTAGTTCGATAGATAATCGGCAAAAAGAACGGCATAGACGCCGCCCAGCAGAAATGACGCTGACCAGTTCCACCATCCCGCGAGGAATCCCCAGAAATCTCCGAAGGCGGCGCGAGTCCAGCGGTAGAAGCCGCCTTCGACCGGCATGGCGGTGGTGAGCTCAGCCGAGACCAGCGAAACCGGAATGCACCAGAAAAACGGCAGCACCAGCACATAGACCAATGTCATCCCCGGGCCGGAGGTGGTGACCATGTCTTCGAGGCCGAAGGGACCGCCCGTGGTGTAGGAGAACATTACGAAGACGAGGTAAAAGAGGCTGGCTTTGGCGACGGCGGATTTCGCGGCGGAGGTCAAGCGGGCAGAGATCCTTCACCTTGCTCAGGATGACAACTCGGGGAGCGATCCCTTCATGGATTCAGCTTCTGCTTCAGCAGCCAGGGAACAAGATCGGGTTCGGCATAGGCCTTCAGCCAGGATTGGTGGCCCACGCCTGGGTATTCGGTGTACTCGACGCTGCCTCCCGCTGCCTTCAGTGCATCTGCCATTTTGCGTGACTCTTCGACCGGGACGGCCGGGTCATCGGCGCCGTGAAAGATCCAGACTGGAGTCTTGCCGATGCGGCGGGCGGTCTCGGCGTAAGGGTCAGCGAT
>WNFG01008276.1_pt1 | contig 11521 bp, 6 predicted proteins | sample 5400431 | NCBI WGS metagenome assembly WNFG01 (sample SAMN13153346, study PRJNA577476) | soil metagenome | isolation source: 120 cm saprolite under Douglas fir tree site 2 hole 3 replicate 2 | place: USA:California | collected 2015-04-18
CAAATATCGCGTGCCAACTCCAACTTTCTGAAATGCGGGGACAATCGCTCCTTCGGCAAGCTGAGGACAAGCTCTCGGCTGTCCCGCGCAGCGAAGCTCCGGAGCCTATCGCCGCCGATCCTGACTTGCTTCATCGAGCGCTCTCGAATCTTGTCTTGAATGCAATCGAAGCCACGCCGGACGGCGGAACTCTCACGCTGCGCGCCCGCCAAGACTCAGCCTCCGCGTACATCGAAGTCTCAGACACCGGCAAAGGTCTCTCTCAGGAAGAGTGCGCGCGCCTGTTCACTCCTTATTACACCAGCAAACTGCACGGTACAGGACTCGGCCTGGCTATCGTGCAGTCCATTGTCAGCGACCATGGCGGGAGAATCAGCTTGAGCAGCGAGCCGGGCCGGGGTACAACGTTTATCATCGAGTTGCCCGCGAACCGCGACAAATTGTCGGCGGCGCAAAGTACGGGTGTTTGAGTAGTCGAGTTGAGGAGAAACCGTGAAGGCCAGCCTGCTGATCGTCGATGACGAAGCCAACACTCTGGCTACGCTGTCGCGTGCGTTCCGCCTGGCGGGGCACGAAGCCACGGTCTGCGACAATGCCGCCAAAGCAATTGATCTGGCAAAGTCCGATCATTTCGACATGATTTTTTCCGACGTCGTCATGCCCGGAAGAGACGGCCTCTCGCTGCTCGAGGACTTGCGCTCGCAGGGAGTGACCACTCCGGTAGTGATGATGTCGGGCCAGGCGCACATTGAGATGGCAGTGCGCGCCACCAAGCTCGGCGCTTTGGATTTCCTCGAAAAACCCATCTCTACTGACAAGCTCCTGCTCACGGTTGAAAACGCGCTCAAGCTGCAGCGCCTCGAATCGGAGAACCGCCAGCTTCGCCAGCGCCTCGGCAAACACGAAATCGTCTGGGCTGGCGAGGCGATGAAGAAAGTGATGGCGCAGGTGGACCGCGTCGCCGCCAGCGAAACCCGTGTCTGTATCCTCGGCGAAACCGGTACCGGGAAAGAACTGGTTGCGCGCACGTTACACGACAAGAGCCCGCGCGCATCCGGTCCATTTGTGGCCTTGAATTGTGCGGCGGTCCCCTCCGAGTTGATCGAATCCGAATTGTTCGGCCACGAAAAAGGATCATTTACCGGCGCCGCCGGAAGGCACATCGGCAAATTCGAGCAGGCCGAACATGGAACGCTCTTTCTGGACGAAATCGGCGACATGCCTCTGCCCATGCAGGCCAAGCTTCTGCGCGTGCTCGAAGAAGGCGAAGTCGAGCGCATCGGTTCGTCTAAGCCCGTCAGCATTGACGTTCGCGTGATCGTCGCCACACACCGCAATCTCGAAGCACTGGTGCGCGACGGCAAGTTCCGTCAGGATTTATTTCATCGCGTGTTCGTCTTCCCACTCTCGCTTCCGCCTCTGCGCGAAAGGCGTGACGATATCCCCGCCCTGATCGCGCATTTCGCAGCGCAAGTGTGCGCGCAGAACAGCTGGAAACCGGTGACGTTTACCCTGCAAGCCATTGCGGCTCTACAGGAATACTTGTGGCCAGGCAATGTCCGCGAGCTGCGTAACATGGTCGAGCGCCTGATGCTGCTTGCGCCGGCAGACGAAGTTGACGCACAAACCGTTCGTTCGGTGCTGGCCCCCAGCGCAGAAGGGTCCAGCGGCAGTTTAGGTTCGGGATTACTCTCCGACCGTGTCGAGAATTTCGAGCGCGAGGTGCTCCTTGCAGAACTCAAACGCTCCAATTTCCACATGACGAATACTGCGAGAGCCTTAGGCCTGGAGCGCAGCCATCTTTACAAAAAGGCCGAACAGCTGGGGATTGATATTCGCAAGCAGCGGCGGGAAGAAGAGATCTGAACAATCTACAGCGACTGAATTCATCGACCGGTGAACTCGCGATTCGAGGCTTCTAATCACCGCCGCGTTTGCGCCACTCCTCCCACTTCTGTTTGAGCAGGGGCACAATCGACTCCAGATTACTTCTAGCATTCTTACGACAGGTCATTGGAAGCTGAAAGGAAACGGCCCACACACCCCAGCGGGTGTCGTCGATCGGGCACACTTCAGTCAAGTACGGGCTGTCGGAAATCTCCCAAACCAGTCCAGCGCGGCTGTCGTCGGGTGCTACGACGAACGCATCTCCATAATTCGAAGGTTCAGCTTCAAAATCTGTAATCTTGCCGAACACAAAGCCATCGACGCTAACGTCATCGAGAACTGCAAAACCGTAATACGCTGGTGATCCAACAGGCGGAGCAATGAACGCGGGTTCGGTGGGCGAAGCGGTCCTTGCCTTGGGATCGAGGGCCAGCGGTAATCCTATCGGAGGCTTTGCGTCGTCGCTCATCGGTCGCATCGTAGCACATCACTGATTGAGCCCTGACGCGTGATTTGCAGCACGGAGGAAGGGCGACTTGAGGTCCCCCCTTTACATTCCCTATTCCCTGAAAGAAATAGTGGCCGGCTGCCATCGAACGCGCCAGACTGCATGCAGCATTTCTTGAAAACGCCGCCCTGAGCCGCACGGACACAAATCGTTCCGCCCAAGCTTCTCGATAAGCTCTTTGTTTCCGTGAACGATTCTCAAGCCGCGCTTGACGCGGGTCGGATGGGAATCCTCTTCGGCGTTTACTGGTTCGCTTGGAAGGAGGAGGATTCGTGGCTGAGTTCGTCTTCGTATCGCATGGTACACCTCCTGTGGAGGCCACAGATTACCATGTCAGCGGCATTTCGCCTACCAGGCCCGGAACTTTTCCATCTGCTCGCGTTCCTTACCTCGCTGCTCATCCTGACGTCGGGTGTGTTCCAGCGAAACCTGAATTGCGGCGTGCAATCTCGATTGATCATCCTCGTGGAGCGCAACGAAGCGGAAGGGTTGCTGGCCTGAGCAGCGGCGGCCGTCCGCCGAGCGGAGCACCACCGGAGTGGCCTCTTCGAACCGCACGCGCTGGGCGCGGCGTTGGGCGTGCGCTTGAGGGGCAAACGGCATAATACTGATCAAGTATGACCTGTCGTCTCCAATAATGGCAGATTACCGAAGGCCAGTCGGCGCCCGTCCCTGAGCTGCATCCGGCGCTCTGAGCCGCCGGCTCGATGTGCGTCGGGCAAGTGTCCCGGCTACAATGCCGTGCGGAGGTAACCATGCCCAAATCGCGTAGGCATTTCCTGGCCACCACATCTCTCAGCTTACTGGGCGCGGCTGCCGCGCTCGACGGTCAGGCGCAGAATCCCCCCGATCAGCGTCCCGCAGATGTGCATCCCGAAGATCAGCCACCCGGAACGCCGCCGGCTTTCGGCACCGGACCAGCCGTCGGACCAGAAGTTTCGCCCACCACTTTCGCCGAGGCGCAGAAGCTCGTCCAGATTGAGTTGACCGAGACCGAGCGCGCAGTCGCCGCAGCAAGTTGGCGGCAGAATCTGTCATCGCTCTATGAGCGGCGTACCGGCCCACGAAAAATTGCGTTGGAACCCGGGCTGTCCCCGGCAACGCGCTGGAACCCGATGCTGCCCGGCATCAAGTCTTTACCGCAGCGCGATCAGTTTATCCGCAGCAAGTCTGACCCCGGGCCGCTTCCATCAAAGCCTGAGGACATTGCCTTCGCACCCGTAACCCGGCTCTCGCGCTGGATCGAACAGCGGAAAATCACCTCCGAACAACTCACCCAGATCTACCTAAAACGGCTGCAGACGTTCGATCCCAAACTGCGCTGCGTCATCACTCTGACTTCGGACCTCGCGCTTGCGCAGGCCAAGAAGGCTGACGAAGAAATTGCCGTCGGCAAATACCGCGGCCCGTTGCACGGGATCCCGTGGGGCGGAAAAGATCTTCTCGACACTGCCGGAATCCCGACCACCTATGGCGCCGAGCCTCTCAGAAACCGTGTGCCCGCCGAAGACGCCGCCGTTGTAAAGCGCCTCCACGCAGCCGGCGCAGTGCTGGTGGCGAAGCTGAGCCTGGGCGCGCTGGCGCTTAACGACATCTGGTTCGGAGGCCAGACCATGAACCCGTGGTTGCTCGAAGAAGGATCGTCAGGGTCAAGCGCAGGCCCCGGCGCGGCTACTGCCGCAGGACTGGTCGGCTTCGCAATGGGAAGCGAGACCGGTGGCAGCATTGTCGGCCCCTCCATGCGCTGCGGACTTACTGGACTGCGCCCCACCTACGGCCGCGTGCCCCGTACCGGCGCGATGACCCTGTGTTGGTCACTCGACAAACTTGGCCCCATGACTCGCAGCGTCGAGGACGCAATGCTGGTGCTGCACGCCATCTCCGGCCCGGATGCCGGCGATCTCGCCAGCGTTCCCAGCAAGCTCGACTTCGATGCCAGCGCCTCCGTGCAAGGCCTGCGCATTGGCTACTTCCCCGGCTGGATGAAAGAGAATCCTGCGACCGATGTTGATCGCGCGGCCCTTGAAACCGTCAAGAAAGTTGGCATGGTTCCGGTTGAAGTCTCCATTCCTGACTGGCCGTACGATTCGCTCGACTTGATCCTGTTCGCCGAAGGCGCGGCTGCGTTCGAGGAACTCACGCTCGGCGGCGAATTGAATCAGCTCAAAGTTCAGGTGCCCGATGCCTGGCCCAATATTTTTCGCCAGTCGCGTTTTCTTTCCGCCGTGGATTTCGTTCAGGCCGACCGCTTCCGCCGCAAAGTGGCCAATGAGATGGCCCGTGTGTTTTCTGAAGTTGATTTGCTCCTGGTGCCTTCGCTGCGCGATGAGATGCTCACCATCACCAACTTCACCGGCCATCCATCGCTCACCTTGCGCGCGGGGTTCGTCGAGGTTTCAGAAGCGCGCAGCGACTGGGCGCCGGATCCCAACCATCCGTTGCCCAAGTTTTCCCCGCCCCGCCGCGTTCCTCACGGCATTACGTTGATTGGGAAACTGTTCGACGAAGGAACACTAGTTGGCGCCGGAATTGCCCTGGAACGCGCTTTTGGCGTGGTTGGTGAACGGCCGCCCGGATTCGCCGGCTAAATTCCAGAAGCAGACCACAGGTTGCGAAAGGCTGAAGATCTCGAAGTCCTCCGCCTGGCTTATCCCTCTGCTTCAGAATACAAATCTCGCCCCTACCTGCAGGATGCGGGCATCTCTGGCTGCCGTGACCAAGCCAAATGAGCCACCCTGATTTACACCGCTTACGTAGCTCGGATAACCAGAACCGATTTCGCCGTCGGGATTCAGAAACTGAGCGTGGTTAAACAAATTGAACGCTTCAAATCGCAACTCCAGTTCCTTACTTTCTGTAATCTTCGTGGTCTTAGCCAGACTCATGTCGAAGTTGTTCAGTCCGGGGCCATGGAAAAAGCGGCGGCGGGAGTTGCCAAACTGCCCCACTTGCTCAGCAGTGAACAGCGAAACGTTGAAGTAAGGCTGTCGGCTCCGGGGATTGGGGTAAGACAGAACCTTGCCAGGGGTGAAGTTAGGAACGTCAACTGGAGCGGCATTCGCGCCGATCAACGAATTGTCGTCATTCTCGGAGAGAGTGACGGGCAGTCCGGTGGCGAAGCGTGTAATGCCTGACAGGGTCCAGCCGCGCGCCACGCCTTTGGCCCAGCCAGAACTGACCAACTTGTCAAACGGGAGCAGCCAATCGTAGCTGACAACAAAACTATGAGTGACGTCGAAATTGCAAAGCGCAATGCTGCGTCGGGGATCAAACGGGTAAATGGAGTCTTGCAAGCCAGATGCATTGTCCATGCACTTACTGTAGGTATAGCCGGCGCCCACAGTAAGCGACCCAGCACGGTGGGTCAGGCCAGCTTGCAGCGAGTTGTAGCGAGAGTTCGCCACGGTGGAGACATAGGGGTTCGTATCGAACAGCGGCCCCAGCGGGCGAACAGAAGCAATAGTCTGCAAGGACGTCGTAACCCAAGGTGTACTCGTACCTATGCCGGTCGTCGGGTCATACGAAAATGGAGGCGTCTCACTGAACTGGCCACAACTGGGTGCACCGTTGGGAGTGTTGTTCATGACGAATAAACAGAGGGCTTGGTTCGCGGGATTGGCTTCAACAGCGCTGACCAGCCGGTGCCCCTGGTTGCCGACGTAGCTGATGGTGGTTACAGTATTTGATCCAATCTGGCGCTGGATCGAAAATTCGTAATGCTCTGAATACGGCAGCTTGTTTCTGTTATCGAACGACCAATCATACGAAAGAGGCTCGACTTGGCCCCAAGGGAAATTGGTGTCTGGGTTCGTCGGAGAAACATTGGTCGGGGGGAAGGGAAGCGGGAAACGTTGCCCGACGCCGGTGCCGCTAGAACGGGTGATGTAGGGGGACTCGAGCAAAGGCGGGTTGGCGCTTCCATAATACAGCCCGTAAGGCGGATCACCCACTTCGAGGAATTGCGAGAGGTCTTCCACGGAGGTGTAGTAAAGACCGGCGCCGATGCGAATGCTAGTCCTGCCCGGCCCTCCCGTAAGTTTGCCAAGCCAGCCGGACGACGCGCTGGGTGAATATGCCAGACCCAAACGGGGAGAAAAGTTGTGCCATTGAGTCGGTCCCAGCGTACGCGGAACGCCCGGGTCGCCCGCGACCACATAACCCAAAGGCGCGCCGGGGAACTTCACGGACTGTTTACCTGGGATAATGGTCTCGGTCTTGTTTTGCGTATCGTACCAGGGCATGCTGGCTTCCCAACGCAGGCCGTAGTTGAAAACAAGATTTGAGGTCAAGCGCCAACTGTCTTGTCCGTATAGCGCATAATACTTGCTGCGGGAGTCAAGGATTTGCGGGCTCGCCTGCGTCAAACTGTCGGGCGCGCCAATGAGAAAATCGGCAAAGTCGATGCCGGTTTCCGTACCAGTGAAGGAGTACTGGCCATTTTCCGCAGCCAGATTGCGCTCGTTGATTTGATCGTAATGGAATTGTCCGCCAAACTTCAGCGTATGCGTGCCATGGATTTTGGTAAAGTTATCGAGCACCTGATACGAATTGTTGTACTGCCGGGTGGTGACCTGGGGCACGCCCATGGAGAAATTATTGAACGTGATGTAAGGGACGCCTTCCAGTTTGGGCGCTATCGGACTGATTCCTCCGGGAGCTGTCCACGGAGTGACAAAACCCAAATTGGACAAGCTGTAATTGGGCCCCACGCCCCCTTGGGGTTGCGCCAAATCCAACGTGTTTCGTACATAGCTCAAACGGATCTCATTCACTGAATAAGAGCCGAAGTTCCTGGTGTGACCCAGGTTGATCAGTTGGGCGCGTCCCGTCGTGAGGCCGTTGTAGGCAAAGTTGGTCGCAGGGACGCTGGCTCCGCCGTTCGGAAATGGCGAATTCAGCGTGTAATCATCAATGAAGTAGTAGGCAAAGAAATTACCCGATCGCGTATTTTGATCGACTCGAATCCCGCCTTTGTCATCGCTCAGCTTCTGGGCATAGGCAGACGTAGTTAAAAAGTTGCCATTGTTCGGTTGCGGGATGAGGCCGAGGTTCAGCATGCTGGTCGCCACTGGTGACCAAGCCCCTGTGGGGATCACACCATTCGGAAAAACGCATTGGCCTGGGGCAGTGCAATCTGAACCATAAGGCGTACCGATGCCGGTTACGGGATCAATCGTCGTCGGGTCTATGGTTGCCGCAGTGTAGTAATATGGCTCTCCGTCCTGAAACGTCCCCGGCGGCATCAATTGCCGTCCCGCGATTACATCCGCAAAATACTGACCGCCGACGGTCGCGGCGACCGGATTGTTGTTGGCGTCGTTTGTGTTGGTGAACGGACTCGTAGGGTCGAAGTTGCCGGTAAAGTTTCCCGGGTCCGGCATTTGTGTGTTTACCGTAGGAGCTTGGGTCTGACGCGTACCTTGGTAGTCCACGAAATAGAATGTCTTGTCTTTCTTGATCGGTCCGCCGAACGTGCCCCCAAACTGGTTCTGGCGAAACACCGGGGTCTTATCCGTTGACAACGCGAAATAGTTCTTGGCATCCAGCGCCGTGTTGCGGAGAAATTCAAAGCCGCTTCCATGAAACCCATTGGAGCCGGATTTCGTGACCACGTTCACCTGTCCGCCGCTGTAGTTGCCATACTCAGCGTCGAAGTTGTTGGTGATGATGCGGAATTCTGCAATCGAATCCAGGTTAGGGATGATGGCCGCGCCGTTGTTCTTGCCTTCCTCCACGTTCGAGCCGTTCACCATGAAACCATTTGCGGATTCCCGCTGCCCGTTCACCGACTGGTTGCCCGAATTCAGGCCTCCATCCACCGAGCGGTCACTGATGCCCGGAGTACCGCTGTCACCCGCTGTGTATGGAGAAACGCCCGGCTGGAGTGCCAGCAGGTCGGTGTAGGCCCGGCCATTCAGCGGCACTGCAGTCATGGTCTTCCCGCTGATCACGTCTCCCATCTGCGTGCTTTCGGTTTCGACGTGGACGGCCTCCGCTGTAATTGTGATTTGTTCCACGCTCTGGCCGACTTGCAGCGTGAAATCTGCGCGCAAGGCGGAGTTGGCATCGACGACCATGTCCGTTCGATTCGCGGTCTTGAAACCTGCCTGCTGCACCTCAACCGTGTAACTGCCAATCTGCAGCGCGGGGAAATTGTAGAAGCCTTTGGAGTCCGTCTTAAGCGTGGCCTGAATACCAGTTTGCGTGTTCGTGGCCGTGACGGTCGCGCCGCTGATGACCGCGCCGCTGGAATCGCTCACCACCCCGGAGATACTGCCGGTAATGCTCGCCTCGGCCGAAGTGGTAGCCAGGAGGGCCAGGAAAAACACCAGCGTGAAGAACTTGGAAACTGGATTCATGCTTCCTCCTTGCGACCGGGAACTGCGCTGTTAGGAACGGGGCCAGTTAATTACTGCAATCATGGCGGAAAAAGTTTATTAAAACGAATGAATACTGCTAGATATTGAGGTTGAGTGTCAAGCTAAAAACGCCTTTCAGTCCCGGAAAACGTGCGGCTCAGGCCCCGAATGCCTGCGGGTGGATCCCCGCTCTGTGAGTTCCGGCGCCACCTTCCGGTGGACTGCCTGCAGCTTGCGTTTTTCCATCACCGCGTTGATTCCGTCCAAAACGATCCCGGCCGCCATGCTGCCCATAATCTCCATCGGCTGTCGCACCGTGGTCAGCGGAGGAGTGTACAAACTGGACGCGGCGACATCGTCAAATCCAACCACCGAGCACTGTTCCGGAACATGGATACGTGCCTTAGCCAGCGCGCGTATAGCGCCAAAGGCGGTCAGGTCGTCGAACGCCATCAAAGCGGTAAAGGAGCGCCGCTGCTGGATAAGCTTCTCCGTCAGTTCCATCCCGGCCTCGAACCCGGAAGTTGGGTCCCGTGACTCCGGCAGATCCACGACTAGCCGAGAATCAATTTCCAAACCGTTGGCTTTGGCGAAGGACCGGATCCCTCGCCAGCGGGGCGCGGTGTCCCCTAAAGTTTTGGGGCCCCGGATGAAGGCGATCTTCCGATGGCCCAGCGAGTGCAGGTGTTCAATCGCCGCGTAGGTGCCCAGTTCGTTGTCAACGATGACAGAGCTGATCGAGTCGTTTTTCAATTCCCGCCCAATCACCGCCGTGGGAATGCGGCTCTTCTCCAGGTCCGCGAGCACGTCAATGTTCACGAACAGCCAGTTTGCCACCACGATCAGTCCTTCCACGCGGCGCTCCAGCAGCATCTCTAGATATCTTTCAAACCTGCTGCGCTCATTGTGGACATCGGTGAGAATCGGCAAGAACGAAGACTGGTACAGAGAATTCTCAATGCCGCGCAACACCAAAGTACAGAACGGATCGGTCATATCGAAGACCATGACTCCCACCGCGTGGCTGCGGCTGCTGCGCAGCGAACGAGCGAACAGGTTCGGCCGGTATCCCAGCTTCTTGGCCGCGCCTGTAATTTTGTTCTTCGTGGAATCGGGGATATAGCGGGCCAGGGGAGCGTTGTTCAGCACAATCGAAACCGTGGTGGAGGAGAATCCACTCGCCTTCGCGACATCACGGATAGTAACCATCACTCCTCTTTTTTCGCGGCCGCACCGAACAAGGCTCAAGTTCAGGCGCGCGAATTCCAGGCAATCTCGAGTACGAGCCGTTGTTGGCGGACACTACAGCAGGCAGGAAACGGTGTCAAGCGCGCGGCGAGGTATGACCACAGCTGCTCGCCTGTTGCAACCCTTGCCCGCTTGCGCCATGGCTGCATCCCACTTCGCGGCTAATGCTCCGTTCGGTTCAGCCTCTGATGCTGGGCTCCTTGTTCTCTGGCGCAAGCCTCAAGCCGCCAGGCTAAACCGTTCCTGCAGAACGCAAGCGCTCACCAGAAGCATAAGCACCTGATCATTGGCAACGCGAGCGCTTTCATCCATGGTGTGCAAGCTGTCGAGAAGGCTGATGACCTTCTTCTGATTGAAGTATGGGATTGAAGCCAGAACCGGGCCGCGGAGTGTCTCCTGCACCAGCGTGCTGAGTTTCTCATCAGGGTTCAAGGTTGCCGGCGGGCTCAGGAACGGGTGCTTCTGTCTCCGGTAAACGGTGTCAGTGATGACGTCACGGACCGCCTCTCTGAGAACGTACTTCTCCGTCATCCCGCGGATTTTCTGGTTCACGGGCTGGGACCGGATCACTTCAACGACATGATGATCGAGAAAAGGCACGCGGCCTTCGATCGAGTGTGCCATCTCCATGCGGTCGCCCAGCATCGTCAAGATGTAGGTCGGCAGCCCGGTTTTCGCCCAAATGTAGAGTGACTGGTTCAGCGGGTCGCGCCCAGTGAGTTGGCCGCGTACGTCCATGTCGCTGAAAAAGGCCTGGTAACCCTCGCGCTGCCCGAACTGCTCCAGAAAATCTCCAGCCAGCAAGGCCCGCATTTTTACTGACCGGGCGGAGAAGGTTTCGATCCACGAAGGAACAAAGCCAAGGAGGCGCTTGACCCCACCGAGCGGCCCTGCTTCCCCGTGCGGCAGCAACAGCCCGCGAGATGCAGGATTGAGCTTTTCTAGATCTTCAAGCAGGCCCGCGATCACGGCCGGGTCCTGTCCCTCCCGGTTGTAAAGCAGCATGTCACGGCGAAAGTGCGCGTAACCGCCCAAGATCTCATCCGACCCCTCCCCGGTGATGACAACCTTATAACCGGCATCGCGCACAGCCCGGCTCAACAGGTACTTGGCCACGCCGTGGGCGTTGACACAAAGCGTCTCCGATTGCGATATGGCATCGGCAAAATGATCGGCCAGATCGTCCTGACGCATGGGAATGGGAAAGAACTCGGCGCCCACCTTCGCCGCCATTTCCTTCGCTTCTTTTTCCTCGTCGTATTCGGTGCTGTCGAAGGTCAGAGTAAAGGCGCGGATCGGATCGGGATGATGTTTTGCCGCGAGGCCAAGGACCGCGCAGGAATCGAGTCCACCGCTGAGGTAGCAACCCACCGGAACGTCAGCCCGGAGCCGAATGCGGACCGCTTCCTCCAGCGTATGACGGAATTCGGCCGCGTAGTCAGCATCAGAGCGCTGCGGCATGTGCCCGTTGGTTTTTGGGTAATTGAAATCCCAAACTGGCTGAGCTGAATGTGCTTTT
>WNFG01004665.1_pt1 | contig 11520 bp, 10 predicted proteins | sample 5400431 | NCBI WGS metagenome assembly WNFG01 (sample SAMN13153346, study PRJNA577476) | soil metagenome | isolation source: 120 cm saprolite under Douglas fir tree site 2 hole 3 replicate 2 | place: USA:California | collected 2015-04-18
CGGGGCGCACCGTTCATATGTAAGGCGTCACTTGACATTGTGTAAGGCAATGGCTTACAGTCAGCGCCGTGATCAAGAGCTTTCGCAATAAGCCGCTGAAGACACTGTGGGAAACTGGGCGTGGACCGAGAATTCGCCCCGATCTGTGGAAACGCACCCTGGGCAGGCTGAGTGCGCTCGACGCGGCAATCACCCTGTCGTCGCTCGATCAACCCGGCTTCGATTTTCATCCGCTCAAGGGTAAGCCGCAACGCTACACGCTGCATGTCAATGGGCCGTGGTGCATTACATTCGAGTGGCTGGGCACCGATGCCTACCGCGTCGATTTGGAGCAATATCATTGAACGGTACAGCCAAGGAGGCGCCGCCATGACCGAATACCCAGCGGGCCGTCCGAAGCGGGCGCCGACGCATCCCGGCGAGTTGCTCCGCGAGATCATCGAGGAGCAGCTTCGCATTTCGATCAGCGACGCGGCGCGCCAGCTCGGCGTCAGTCGGCAGTCTCTGCATGCAGTGCTGAGCGGTTCGGCGGCGGTGACCACCGACATGGCGCTGCGTTTCGGCAAGCTGTTCGGCAAGAGCCCGGACCTCTGGCTGCGCATGCAGCAGGCCCATGATCTGTGGCACGGAGAGCGTCGGCTCGCCGCCGAGCTGAAGAAAATCCCGACGCTGACGCCGCCGAAGGCCGCGTGATGAGAAACCGGGGAGCAAGGCCGGTGCGCCGCAAAGTCAGGGCGCATCGCGAGCGGCTGCGCCGGCAGTAGATCCGTAGGGCGGAAAAGCGTAGCGCCTTCCGCCTTTCCGGTCACACCGCCGCACAGGGTCGTAGTCCGGTATTCAGGCCATCTCGGAGAAGGCGGAATGCGCTACGCTTTTCCGCCCTACGCTAGCTGATTTGAAACCCCACCGCGTCGGATGTAGAGTGCCCGACCTCGTAGCGCCCCCTGCTTCGCCGGAGTTTCCCGCCATGCCGACGCTCGCCATCCGCCTCAACCCCGCCGACAACGTCGTGGTGGCGCGCGCCGATATCCTGCCCGGGACCGAGATTCCCGGCGAGGAGACGAGGAGCCGGTCGCATATCCCGGCCGGGCACAAGGTGGCGACGAGCCGCGTCGCGGTCGGCGAGGCGGTGCGCAAATACAACCAGATCATCGGCTTCGCCACGGCGGAGATCCTGCCCGGCGACCATGTCCACACCCACAACATCGCGATGGGCGACTTCGCCCGCGACTATGCCTTCGCGGCCGATTACAAGCCGACCGACTACGTGAAGGAGGCGCGGCGCGCGACCTTCGAGGGCATCGTCAGGCCGAACGGCCAGGTGGCGACGCGCAACTATCTCGGCATCCTCTCCTCGGTCAATTGCTCGGCGACCGCCGCGCGCTACATCGCCGAGCAGTTCCGCGCCGGCGCCCTCGGCGAGTTCGCCAATGTCGATGGCGTCGTCGCGCTCACCCACGGCACCGGCTGCGGCATGGCGAGCGAGGGCGAGGCGATGGACGTGCTGCGGCGGACGATCGGCGGCTATGCCCGCCATCCCAATTTCGCCGGTATCCTCATCCTCGGGCTCGGCTGCGAGTCGAACCAGATCAGCGGGCTGATGAAGGCCGAGCGGCTCGACAGCGGTCCGCTGCTCCAGACGATGACGATCCAGGACACCGGCGGCACCGCGAAGACGGTGCGCGAGGGCACCGCGCGGCTGAAGGAGATGCTGCCCGAGGCCAACAAGGTGCGGCGCCAGACGGTGCCGGCGGCGCATATCAAGCTGGCGCTGCAATGCGGCGGCTCCGACGGCTATTCCGGCATCACCGCCAACCCGGCGCTCGGCGCCTGCGTCGATCTCCTGGTCCGCCATGGCGGCTCGGCGGTGCTCTCGGAGACGCCGGAAATCTACGGCGCCGAGCATCTCCTGACCCGCCGCGCGGTCAGCCGCGCGGTCGGCGAGAAGATCGTCGAGCGCATCCGCTGGTGGGAGGAGCATTGCGCCAGGACCGGCGGCGAGATGAACAACAATCCCTCGCCCGGCAACAAGGCCGGCGGGCTCACGACCATCCTCGAAAAGTCCCTGGGTGCAGTCGCGAAGGGTGGCACGACGAACCTGGTCGACGTCTACAAATATGCCGAGCCGATCGCGGCAAAAGGGTTCGTCTATATGGATTCGCCGGGCTACGACCCGGTGTCCGCCACGGGGCAGGTGGCCGGCGGTGCCAATGTTTTGTGCTTCACGACGGGCCGCGGCAGCGTTTTCGGCTGCAAGCCGACACCGTCGCTCAAGCTTGCGACGAATAGCTCCCTCTATCGGCGCATGACTGACGACATGGACATCAATTGCGGGACCATCGTCGACGGCGAGGAAACGATTGAGGATAACGGCCGGCGCATCTTCGAGCTGATCCTGCGCACGGCGTCCGGCCAGAAGACCAAATCCGAGGCGCTGGGCATCGGCGACGACGAATTCGAGCCCTGGAAGATCGGTGCCACAATGTAAACACAACCCTGGCAACCAATCTTGACTAATAGACGTTACCTGCCCATATGCGGCCCTACGACTTGCGAACTTGCGAACTTGGCCATGCCTTGGCGGCCCAGCCCACAGCGGCTACGGACTTACCCCCACGCGCTAATTCCAAATTCTTCGAGTTGTCGCGGACCGTTGCAACGAGCGCGCGGGTCGCGCGTGGTTCTGTGTGTAAGGCTCGACCAACTGACTGCCAAGGAGACGTAGATGGCGACAGGTACGGTGAAGTGGTTCAACGCCACCAAGGGTTTTGGTTTCATCCAGCCGAGCGACGGCGGCAAGGATGTCTTCGTTCATATCAGCGCGGTCGAGCGGGCGGGTCTGAACGGCCTCAACGAGGGCCAGAAGGTGAGCTACGAGATCGCCACCGAGCGCGGCCGTTCGGCCGCGGTCAACCTCAAGGCGGCCGAATAGTCGTTTGAAATCGTCCCGCTTGCCGAGCGGGCCATTCCAATTCGCAAGAAGATGAACGCCGACCGCGTGCCGGTCGGCGTTTGTCGTTCTCGATGAGGCTCTGCCGCGCTTGAGCGGCACGACAATCGCGGCGAACATATCCCGTCGATGAATAAAAGTTTGTCGTCTCGCGCGGGGTCACCCCGCGCTGAAGCGAAGCGAAGGACCTCATCGCCGCTTGCCACGGGCATGAGATCCTTCGCTTCGCTTCAGGGCGGGGGTTACCCCGCCCGCGATGACAGCCTGGGAGTGAGCAATGCCGGCCGATCTGCACTACCTGTCGCTCGACGAGGTCGCGCGGCGCCTGAAGGCGCGCACGCTGTCGTCGGTCGAGGCGACGCGGGCGATCCTCGACCGCATCGACAAGATCGATCCCAAGCTCAAGAGCTACGCCACGCTCACGCCCGAGCGTGCGCTGCAGGACGCCGCGCGCCTGGACGCCGAGACGGCGGCCGGCACCTCGCGCGGTCCGCTGCACGGCGTGCCGATTGCGGTAAAGGATCTCTGCAATACCGCCGGCGTGGCGACGGCCGCCGGCATGGCCATCCACCGCCGCAACGTGCCGGACAAGGATGCCACCGTGGTGGCGCGGCTGAAGCGGGCCGGCGCGGTGATCCTCGGCAAGCTGCAGATGACCGAAGGCGCTTACGGGCTGCATCATCCCACCGTCGATCCGCCGGTGAACCCATGGAACGCCGCCTACTGGACCGGCGTCTCCTCGTCGGGTTCGGGCGTGGCGACCGCGGCCGGCCTCTGCTTTGCCTCGCTGGGCTCCGATACCGGCGGATCGATCCGCTTTCCCTCGACCATGAATGGCCTCACGGGCCTCAAGCCGACCTGGGGCCGGGTGAGCCGCGCCGGTGTCTTCCCGCTCGCCGAATCGCTCGACCATATCGGCCCGATGTGCCGCAGCGCGCTCGATGCGGCGCTGGTGCTGGGCGTGATTGCCGGCGCCGATCCCGACGATCCGACCGCCTCGCCGCAACCCGTGCCCGACTATGCCGCCGCCATCGGCGCCGGCGTGACGGGCCGCAGGCTCGGCATGCCGACCAACCTGCTCGGCATGGACGCCGATTCCCGCCGCGCCGTCGACGGCGCGGCGATGACGCTGCAGAGCCAGGGCGCGACGCTGGTCGATGTCGCCTTGCCCGAGCTCGACGAAGCGACGCTGAAATGGATTCCCCTGTGTGGTCTCGAGGCGGCGTTGGCCCATGAGGCGACCTTTCCGTCGCGGCGTGCCGACTACGGACCCGACCTCGCCGCCCTGATCGATCTCGGACGCGGCTTGGGCGGCCTCGAGCTCGGCAAGCTGCAGCTCGTGCGTGCCCGCGTCAAAGGCGAGATCGAGCGCTTGCTGGCGTCGGTCGACCTGCTGCTGATGCCGGTGATGGGCGCGGCGACGCCCACGCTCGCGATGCTGAAGGCGGTCGCCCGCACGTCCCAGCACATCGCCGCGCGCCTGCGCTACACCGCGCCGTTCGACATGAGCGGCCATCCCACGCTCACCCTGCCGGGCGGCATCACGTCTGAGGGGGTGCCCGTCGGCTTCCAGATCGTCGGCCGCGCCTTCGACGAGGCCACCATCCTGGCCGCCGGCCACGCCTATCAGCAGGTCACCGACTGGCATCTGCGGCGCCCGCCGCTCTGATCAGCGGACCCGGCGCATTCAGATGCGCCGGGTCCGCTGATCGTTGCGTGGACGCTGAATCGCCGATGCTGTAGGATACGCCATTCGCCACGACGGCCGGCATGATCAGCATCTTCAGGAAACATCCGCGGCTAAAACCCACCATCCTGACGGCTTTCTTCTTTCTCACCGTCCCTGTCTTCTTCACCATCATCGCCGTTACCTACTATTCGAACGACGACATCGCGCGAAAGAACGCCAGGCAACTCGTCGAACGCTTCCGAACCGATGCGCTGGAGAACATCCAGGACGATTTCGATCCGCTGAAATCGCTGGTCCGCTCGGCAGCGACGCTCGGCGAACAGTCGCCGGACTTTTATGCCTCCGACCAAAGCCTGAAATACTTCTACAGCATCCTGCTGCACAGCCCGAAGATCGTCAGCGTCTATGTCGCCCTGGCCGACGGCGCCTTTCGCCAGACCCGCCGGGTCGATCCCGCCGCGATGATCCAGGACAAGCTGCCGCCGCAAGGCACCCGCTACGCCTATCGCTGGGTGCTGCCCAAAGCCGGAGCGCCGACGCTCGATCGCTACCTCTTCCTCGATACCGATCTCCGGGAGCTCGGCAGCACCGAGCAGCCGACGGACTACGATCCGCGCACCCGGCTGTGGTATCGCAGCGCCGTTCGCGCCGGCACGACCATGATCTCCGACCCCGATATCTTCGCGGCATTGGGATTGATCGGCTTCACCGTGGCCGCGCCGTTCTCGTCGAACGGCAAGCTCATCGGGGTGGCGGCGGCCGACATCACGCTGGACGATCTCGGCGCCTACCTCGCCGACCGCAAGGTCAGCCCGCGGACGCTGAGCTACATCCTCGACGGCCAGGGCCGGGTGATCGCCGCGTCCGATCTGTCGAAGACCTATACCAGCGTCGTCGACGGCAGGCTCGAGCTTCGCCATATCAGCTCGCTCGACGACACTCTGCCCGCGGTCGCTTTCGCGGCGCGCCCGCGCGGCAGCGAGGACATGTTCTCCCTCAAGCATGACGGCACGGAGTATCTCGCCAGCGTGTCGACGCTGGCGTCCGAATTCGGCAAGAAATGGCAGCTTTTCATCATCACGCCGCTGTCGGACTTTACCGGACCGTTCCAGCGCAACAACGACTACCTGGTGGCGTTCGGGCTGGCAGCGACCGTCATCCAGATCCTGATCATCTACCTGCTCACCAGCGTGATCTCCGCGCCGCTCGAGAAGCTCGCCTTCAAGGTCGGCAAGATCCAGGAGCTCGGCACCGAGCAGCTGCCGTCCATCAACTCGCCGATCCGCGAGATCTGGGTCCTGTCGAAGGCGATCGACACCCTCGATGTCGCCGTCAAGTCGTTCTCGGCCTTCGTGCCGGTCGGCCTGGTCACCCAGCTCCTGCAGACGGAACAGAAGCTGGAGCTCGGCGGCCACAGCCGCTTCCTCACCATCTTCTTCTCCGACCTCGAAGCCTTTTCCAGCCTCTCCGAGGAAGTGCCGTCGCAGGAGCTCCTGCTTCGCGTGTCGGCCTATCTCGAGCTCGTCACCAAGACCGTCAACCAGGAGCACGGCACGATCGACAAGTTCCTGGGCGACGGCGTGATGGCCTTCTGGGGCGCGCCGGCGCTGCTCGAAGACCACGCCTGGCGGGCCTGCGTGGCGGCGTTGCGCATCCAGCGCGGCATGGAGGCGCTGAACGAGCGCTGGCGGGCCGAGGGGATGAAGCCGCTCAACATCCGGGTCGGCATCCATAGCGACGCCGTCCTGGTCGGCAATATCGGCTCCAAGGAGCGCATGAGCTACACCGTGATGGGCGATGGCGTGAACGTCGCCGCCCGCCTGGAGGGCATCAACAAGGAATACCGCACCCACATCTGCATCAGCCACGCGGTGTTCAAGGAAGCCGGCGAGCGGCTCTGTGTGCGGCCGATCGACGACGTGACGGTCAAGGGGCGGCGGTCGAAAATCCCGATCTACGAGCTTTTGGGCGTGTTCGGCGCCGACGACCCGGGCCTCGAGCCCGATGCCGCGACGCTGAAATTGTGCCGGATGACGCGGCTCGCCTACGAGGCGCTGATCCAGGAAGACTTCGTCTTGGCGGCGCGGCGCTATCGCGAGATATTGGCCGAGTTTCCCGACGATCCGGTGGCGTCTGCCCTGGCCGGACGGCTCGTCAGGGCATGACGGGCGCGGCCGTGCGGGCAGGGCGCGGTTGGGGGTATGGTGTCGTCGAAGCCTAGAGAGGTACCGGACCCTCGGTCCGGCCTGGCGCTCGCCGCGCTGCGGCCCAGCGAATACACGGCGGCGCTGATCCAGGTGCTGCAGGCCAAGCGGACGTGCGTGCAGGGCGCGCGCGTGCTCGAGATCGGCTCGGGCAGCGGGGTCGTGCTGGCCGCCCTCGGTGCGCTCGGTGCCGCTTCCCTGTGCGGCATCGACATCGAGGAAGACGCCGTCACCTCGGGCATGCTGCTGCTCGACGAACTCGGCCACGGCAAGGTCGCGGAGTTCCATCAGGGCGACATGTGGCTGCCGGTGGGCGACCGCCGCTTCGACCTGATCGTCGCCAACCTGCCGCACTTTCCGATGACCGACGGCGCCGTGCCCGGCCGCCGGCCGACCTGGAGCGCCGGCGGAGCCGATGGGCGCAGCCTGCTCGATCCCTTTCTCGAAAGACTGGACGAGCATCTCGTGCCGGACGGCCGCGCCATCATCACCCACAACGCCTTCGTCGGCGTCGAGCGCTCGCGTGAGATCTCCGCGCGCTCGGGGTTTGACCTCCGCGTCGTGCTCACCACTCTGGTCAATGTCCCCGATCCTAAGCTCGCGCGCATGACGCAGAGCGTGCTCCGCGCCGAAGAGGGCCGCTCGATCCATCGCTACGGCCCCTACGCTTTCGCCGATGTGCACATCGTCGAGATCGCCGCGGCTGGGGTGATGGACTGATGGGGTCGACTCGCGTCGTCCTGAGCGCAGCGAAGGACCTCATTGCCGCTTCCATGAGATCCCTTCGGCTCCGCTCAGGGCAGGCCTTCGCTTCGCTCAGGATGACAGCATTGATTGTCTTGGCGCTTATCGCCGCTTGGCCGCTCAGCGCCCAGCCGGACAAGTCGCCTGACGCCGCGCTGGCGCGCCTGCTGCTGGAGGCGCGCGCCACGCTGCCGGCAGCCTGCTCGCAAGCCAATGCCGACCGGCTGATCAAGATCCTGTGTGCCAAGCGTATCCGCATCGGCATCCGCGACTACTATCCGCTGTTCGCCACGCGCAACGGCGAGGCGCGCGAGGGCTACGAGGTCGATGTGGCGCTGGCGATCGGCCAAAGGCTCGGCGTCGAGGTCGAGTTCGTGCGCGTCAACGCGGCGACCCGCATCCCGCTGCTGGCCGAGGATCGCGTCGACCTCGTCATCGCCACCATGGGCCACAACACGCAGCGCGACGGCCAGGCGCGCTTCATCCGCCCGCACTACTACCGCTCGGAGACGGCGGTGATCGGACCGCGCGCGCTCGCGGTGACCAACATGGCCGACCTGCCGGGCCGCACCGTGTGCGTGACCATCGGCAACGGCTCCAACGCCGAGCTGGTGTCGCAGGGCGCGCGCCTCATGCTGTTCGACGAGGCGGGCGCGCTGCCCGATCGGCTCAGGGACGAGACCTGCACCCTGGCGGCGCAGGACGACAGCTTCTTCGCCAACTATTTCACCGATCCCGATTTCGCCCGGCGCTATGCCCAGAAGTTCGGCTTCGCCCAGGTGCCGTGGGGCATGGCGGTCGCCCGCCAGGGCAGCGAGCAGCTCGCCCGCGCGCTCGACCTGATCAGCCAGATCTTCCATCGCGACGGCCTCTTCCTCGACATCGCGCGCAAGCACCGCATCGGCACGAGCTTTCTCGAGCAGCAGCAGGCGGTGTGGCAGCGGGAGGCCTGCAACGCCGACACGGGCGCCGCCGACTCCGCCTGCGTGCTGCCACCCCTCAACGCCGAGCTGAAGCCGACGCCCTTCGCCAACAGCGTGTCGGCCTTCGAGTCGTGGTTCGAGTCGTGGTCGGACATCGATTTGTCGCTGCCGATGCTGAAGACCGCCCCGGCCTGGTCGATGTTCAAGGAGGGCGTGCTCAATTCGCTGATCCTGATCGCGGGCGCGCTCGCCGCGACCCTGGGCTTTGCGCTGCTGTTGGGCGCCGCCCTGGGCGCGCGCCTGGCCCTGCTGCGTTGGCCGGCACGGCTGCTCACCGTCACGCTGCAATCCTCGCCGATCGTGCTCACGCTGGTGATCGCCGCGGCGATCGTGCATGCCTTCTTCGCCTATTCCGACGCCGTGGCGCTCGGCGCCTCGATCGCCGCCCTCGGGCTGGCCAACGGCAGCAACGCCGGTCAGGCGCTGTCGGAAGCGATGTGGAGCCTGCGCGCCGAAGGCTCCGCCGGCGGCGGTCCGCTGTTCGGTCGCGCGCTCGGCCGCGCGGCGACACAGATCGTGGCTTTCCTGGTCAATGCCGCCAAGGGCACGCCGATCGCGAGCTTCATCGGCGCGCCCGAGCTTTTGAGCGCGCTCACCGACATCACGTCGTTCTCGAGCGGGCGGGCGACGACCTACACGCTCCTGCTGGTGTTCTACACCGTCGTGGTGATGATCGTCGTCTGGCTGTGCGGCAAGCTCCGGCTCTACCTGGAAGGACGCCAAGCGGCGGGCCCGGGATCGCACAAGGTGCCGGCATGACGCCGCTGATGGAACGGCTTTCGTCCGACTTCCTGCCGCTGTTTCTCCGCGGCATGGTGGTGAACTTCGAGATCGCCGTCATCGCGCTCGCCGTCGGGCTGGCGCTTGGCCTGCTGCTGGCCTTAGCCCGGCTGGGCGGCGGCGTGCCGGGCGGTGCGGCGGCGTCGGTCATCTCGGTGATGCGGGCGGCGCCGACCTTCGTCGTCATGTTCTTCCTGCTGAACGCCATCCCGCGCGACGCCCCCCTGTTCGGCGCGCCGTTGGCGCTGAGCGGCGTCATGACGGTGGCGTTGTCGCTGGTGCCCTATTCGGCCGCCTACATCGCCGATGCCGGCGCCGATGCGATGCGCCAGCTGCGCGCCGGCTCGAGCTTGGGCGCCCTGCTGTTCCTGCCCAACCTCACGCGCGCCTTCTTCGTGCTGGTCATGTCGTCGAGCGCGGCGGCGGCGATCGGTGTGACCGAGGGCATCACGGTGATCCTGCGCCACGCCGAGCAGCTGCCGGCGCTCGGCGACCGGCTGGTGCTGTTTGCGACGGGCATCGTCCTGTTCGGCATTCCGTTGCAGGCAGGCTTTGCCATCATGAGCGTCATCCAACGCCGCCTCAGTCTTAAGGTCGCGCGCCCGCCGGCCGACGCGGCGTGATGCATGCTCGCCCGGGCCGGCGCATTGCCAGGCCGTTCAACGGCTTTCCGCTGTATCGGCCAACCAAGGTGCTGGGGTAGGCTCACCCGGCACAAAGCGAATGGGAGAGGACCATGCCGATCGGCCGATTTTTCTGCAGCCTCGCCGTCCTGACGGCGGGATGTCTTGCATCGCTTGCTGCCGAGGCCCAGACCGCCAAGGCGTCGCTCAAGGATGCCGGCGGCAAGGACGTCGGCCAGGTCCAGCTCGTCCAGACGCCGCAGGGCGTTCTGCTCAAACTGGCGGTGAAGGGACTTCCGGCGGGCGAGCACGCCTTCCACGTTCACGCCGTCGGCAAGTGCGAACCGCCCTTCACCAGCGCCGGACCTCATTTCAATCCGGGCGGCAAGAAGCATGGCATGGAGGCGGCCGACGGCGCGCACGCCGGCGACATGCCCAACCTGCACATTCCCGCCAGCGGCGAGCTGGTCGTCGAGGTCGCCAATCCCATGATCTCGCTCGTCAAGGGCCAGCCTGCCACGGTGTTCGATGCCGACGGCTCGGCGATTATCATCCATGCCGGCGCCGACGATTATAAGACCGATCCGGCCGGCAACGCCGGCGACCGCATCGCCTGCGGCGTCATCGTCGAATGAGCTGACACAGCCGTTCTAATTCGCGGCGGCAGGCGGATATTTCCTGGAGCGTTGGTGTCGTACATCGCCTCGCGCGTAACGCCACCAACACGAAGGGATCTTGCGATGTCCAAGGAACAGGAAAACAAGGCGCTCGTCGGCCGCTGGTTCACGGAATTCTGGGGCAATCCCTGGAACCCCAAGGTGATCGAAGAGCTCGCCGCGCCCGATATGCTCCTGCAGTATTCGCTGCACGCCCCGCGTCGCGGCCGTGACGACGTGAGGGATTTCATGACCGGCTTTCGCCGGGCCTTTCCCGACCTCGCCTTCGGCGGCGCGGCCGATCTTTTAGCCGAGGGCGACTATGTCGTCGGCCGCTGGATCGGCGGCGGCACGCACACCGGCCCCGCCTTCGATGACTTCCTCATCGGCGCGCTGCCGGCGGCGTCCGGCCGCAAGATGCGCTTCACCGGCACGACCGTGATCCGCGTCGAGGACGGCAGGATCGCCGAGGAGATCGGCCTCGACGACGGCGTGACGGCGCTGACGCAGCTCGGTCTCCTTCGCGCCGCCTGATCGGACGAGGCTTCATGCTCCTCTCCCCCAGCGCCTTCTGAGGCGCGGCTAAGGGGGAGAGGACGGGTGAGGGGGGAGAGGAACGTGACGTGCAGCCGCGCTACCCGACGAGCAACAACGGATTGGGCGCGTGGCGCGGCCAGCCTGCCTCGGCGACCAGGACATCGAGGCCCAGTGTCGCCAGGTCGTCGGCGAACGGGTCGACCTTCGTGTCGTGCGCCTGGTAAAGCATCTTCGCATAGGTGTGGCAGTCGTCGCACGTCTCGGCTTTGACTGCGCCGCGATCGCCCTCGATTTCCTTCAGCGACACGGCGCGCGACTGGCCGCAGGTGATGCAAACGGCGCGCACGTGATTC
>WNFG01004667.1_pt1 | contig 11519 bp, 7 predicted proteins | sample 5400431 | NCBI WGS metagenome assembly WNFG01 (sample SAMN13153346, study PRJNA577476) | soil metagenome | isolation source: 120 cm saprolite under Douglas fir tree site 2 hole 3 replicate 2 | place: USA:California | collected 2015-04-18
CAACGGCCGTACCCGTAACCGCCGTAACTGCTGCCGGCGGCCGTGTACCGAAGTCGCGACCAGGAATATTCGCTCCTAGATTCGCCGTTTAAATCCTGCTCCGCGCGTTGCCTTGCGGAACCAAACTCGTCATCGGATTGATACCCGCCGCGTTGCAGGGCCAGCAGGCCCGTGCCTGCACCCATCAGCAGAAGGGCAATCGAAATGCGTGCGAGGAGCCTCATAGGGTAGCTCCTAAATAGACGGTCAAGAAGCCGCCGTCGTTTCATCGGCTGCCAAATTCAGCCGCGTGCGAGCTCTTCATTTACGCAGTACGCAAGGGCCAGCGCGTGGAGCCCGCCAGATTAAAGAGAACTGACCTAGCATGCTACAGCCAATCAAAGCGTCAGCGCAAGCCACGGAGCCCCGTAAAACATACTCCCACCCGAAGGTTACGAGAGCGCCATCACTGTCCGTGTTATCTGGCTTAAGCCTAGTCGCTGGACACTGCGCGTGGGACTACTCTTCAGGTTTGTCTTGGGCGGCGTGCAGAACCGCGAGAATGCAGACGCGGCCTCGGTAAACTCGGTAGGGAATAATGTATGGTGTACTCGCCACAATGAGTTCGCGCGTTCCGGGTTCGTGGCCGGGACGTCCGAGGTGGGGATGCTCGGCAAGCCGTTCTACAGACTCAAGAATCCGTTGAGCTAATCGGCGGGCAGCCACAGGCTTGTCCTGTTCGATATACTTTCGGATGCTAATAAGGTTGGCGATGGCCGTTTCGGACCAGACTATTTGCATGACGGCGCGGGCAACTCGCGCTTTTTGCCCCAGGAGCGCAGCCAGCGTGCCGTTTTCTCATGAGAAATAACGCGGTCTGCTTGGACGTCTTTCTTTCCCTTTCGGATGATTGCGAGCTGCCACTCCTGATCTTCCACGTAGACCTCTAGAGCATGAGCCGCAAGCCAGGAGCGGCTGCGAGCCGTAGCTTCAGCCAGCTTGTCGAGACGGTTTTTCAACGCCGCAGGAACGCGCACTGTCACAGTGGTTGTGTTACCCATGAATGAATCCTCTTGTACACATCTTAACACAAATGCGCGGAAATTCAGTCCCGGGGGGAGTAACCCACGCGTGGGCGTTTGCGACCGAAGGTGAGAATCAGACCAACACATCCCCCCATCGCTCGAAAACCGCGAGCAGTGGGGAACCTACCACCCTGAAAATCGCACGCCGTAAAGGCGCGGCGACCCGTCATAATGGCCTTTCAAACTCGTTGTCGCGGTCTTGGACTATACTCGAGAAGGCGACGGGTGTATAAACATGAGGTTAAAACCGGAAGTTGCAACATGATCGCCGGATTTGCCGAGCGCAGCAGCACGAACTGCCCGATTTTCTTGGTTGTCCTCGGGATTACCAATGCGTTCGAAAATGAGCGTCAATCACAACCTAAGCCCTGCTGAACTGGCATTAGCAAGAACTTTTTCACTGATCCTAATCTAAGGCGAGAAGGCGATCAAGCAACATGTACGTGTTCGGAAACGGCGGGAGTGCCGCTCTCGCGAACCACATCGCATCTGATTTAATTAGACGTCCGTCAATAAGAGTGATATCGCTGTGCAGTAACCCTGCGCTCCTGACGGCATTGGCAAACGATCTTGGTTATGAGCGGGTATTCGCGGAACAATTGCGAGCGCTCTTGGTAAAAGGTGATGTCGTGCTTGCGATATCGGCGAGTGGCCGGTCGAAAAATGTCTTGCGTGGCTTGACATTTGCAAGGCGTCACGGCGCGACTTGTCTCGGGCTGACTGGGAAAGGAGGGAAAGCAATGGCGGAACTATGCCATCGTGTCGTCTCTGTTGACAGCGCAGATGTCCATGCAGTAGAGAATGGGCACCTGATTTTCATGCACGCGGTTATAAGGATTCTACGGAAAATGGTGCACCCATAATCGATAGTGACGAGTTCTAACCCACTGTCGCGGCCAGATCGCACGAACAGGCCGCATGGATACACGAGGTAGCATTACGGATCAGACTGAAACATATCGACAGCTTCGCCAGCGTGCAATTGCTCGCATTGAGCACGAGGATAGGCTGTTCTCGGATAGGCTTCGCAACTATCTGATGGCCGCCGCGTTTCTTCTTGGCGCGTCCATGGCGAGCAGCGCCACTCCGTACCTACGTATGCTATTGGCTGGATTTGGTTTGGTGCTTTCTTACTTCTACCTACATATTGGGGTTAGAAGTTGCCAAGGTATCAGGCTTTGGAGGGTGACTTTGAGGCACTCTGAACAGACGATGGCCACTTCGGGAACTCCGAAGGTTCAGCTCCCAGACGAGTATATTCGGGAACCGCTCTATTCGGATTTCAGAAGTAAACCCGTGTGGCGGGTCTTCATTGATACCAATGCCCTGCAAGGTTTGTGGGTGCCTGCGTCCGGCCTGGTGCTTTGGTTCTTGCTCTTGGGACAGCTCCTGTCAGAGTGGCGGCCGATTTGCGCTGGGTCAGAATATTCTACTGTTATTTTGTGGAGTATTTGGACCTTTGTATTCCTAGTCTGCTTGGTAGAGATTCTTTCCTTCAGAAAAGATTTGGCCACTCACTACGAACCCTCAAAGATTGGCAACCTGCTGAAGTAGGCCAACCGGCGGTGCTGGGTGCGGCATCCTTAACGGCGTATTCAACAATGGGTAAACTGCTAGGTTCCCGATGACCCTCCTAGAATAATACCGTTACGATGGGTTTCCGAGCAGCGCGGGTGCCCCGTCCTTGACGCTTTTTCAAGAGTGGGTTCTTGGGTGGATTTCCTAAGCCACCGCAAACATTTCTTGAGATGCCTGGCTACTGCTGCCAGCCGCCGCCGAGGGCTTGATAGACTTGGACCAGGGCGAGGAGTTCGTTGAGGCGGGCTTGTGCCAAGCCGAGTTCGGCGGAGAAGTAGTTGGTTTCGTTGGTGAGCACTTCGAGGTAGCTTGTGGTGCCGCTCTTGTAGCGCTGGCCGGAAAGCTGCGCCGCATCCTGAGCGGAGCGGGCCAGGAATTCCTGCTGCGCGCGGAACTCTTGATCCTTCCGGTAGGCGACGAGGGCGTCGGAAACGCCCCGGAAGGCGCCTTGAATCGTCTGCTGGTAGGCCAGGAGAGTTTCCTGCTGTTGCGCCTCCGCCAAACGCACGCCGGAGCGAAGTTTTCCCGCCGTGAAAATCGGCTGCGTGATCGATCCGCTGAAAGTCCACAGCCCGGACGGCCCGCTAAAGAGATTGGTCAGCGACGCACTCTGGAAGCCCGGCGCGGCCGTCAATGAAATCTGTGGGAAATAGGCGGCCCTGGCGACCCCGATCTGCGCGTTCGCGGCGATCATCTGCTGCTCGGCCTGCCGGATATCCGGGCGGCGCTCGAGCAGCGACGACGGAAGCCCGGCCGGGACCTCGGGGGCGTGCGGTTGCTCCGTCAGATCGATGCCCCGCGGAACGGCGCCTGGATTATTTCCCATCAAGTTGCTGAGGAGATTTTCCTGCTGCTCGATGCGCCTTTCCTGATCGGCAATTTGCGTTGCGGCGGTGTAAACCAACTGCTCCGCCTGGCGAACGTCGAGAATCGAATTGATTCCGTGTTCCTCGAGAGTCTGCGTCAACTGCAGCGACTCTTTTCGGGAAGCCAGCGCGCTTTTGGTGATGTCCAGCTCCAAGTCGAGTTCTCGAAGCTGAAAATACGCGCTGGCCACGTTGGCCACCAGAGTGGCATTCACTTCCTGGCGCGCCCACTCGCTGGCGAGCAACTGCGCTCGCGCCGCTTCCGTCGCACGGCGATACGCGCCCCAGAAATCGAGCTGCCACGCCGCGTTGGCCGTCACCCGGCCGTAGTTGAACTCGTACGATGGGATGGGACCCGTCGCGGGATTGCGCAAGCTGGCGCCCGTGCCACTCCCATTCACGGAAGGAAATTGATTCGCGCGCGTGATTCCGAGTTGCGCCTGGGCTTCCAGGACGCGTGCCGCCGCGATGCGCACGTCGTAATTCTGCTGGAGTGCGGTGCGAACCAACTGCTGCAGTTGCTGGTCCTGAAAAACCTCCCACCACTTCTGATCCCCCAAGGACGCGGGCACGGGATTGGCCGCTTCCGCGTCTGTCAGCCCCCTATACGTGGTGGGCGCATTCACAATCGGCCGTTTGTAATTCGGGCCGACCACGCAACCGGAAATAAATAGGACGGCCGCGCAAAAGGTGGCCGTGAGAACTCGTGCGAAACGCCGGCTCATGAAATGCTTGGTAACTGTTGCATCAGCCGCAGTGAACATTGAAAAATCTCCGCCCCTGTCAGACCGGGACGGACCACACGCTTCGCGCAACGAGCGCCGGGGCGTTGTAGCCCACCTCTTCAGAGGCGGGGTCTTTTCTCCGGCGTTCGAATATCCTCTAACTAAAAGCGCAGGGGCCATCTCAGGGAATCTCCAAAGATAACGGGTGTGGGCTCCACTTTTACGCGGAACGCCCCGATCAGATCGAGGCGTGGAGGCCACCATAACTTAATCTGCAACGCCATCCTGGGCCGCGATGGACCCGCCTGCGGATGGGATCGCCGAGTGCCCCGAATGGAAGAACGACGTGCGGTTCAATACCTTCACCTGGAACTGCTCGAGGTAAAGGTAGATCACCGGAGTGACATACAAAGTGATGAACTGGGACACCACCAGGCCGCCGACGATAACCATACCCAGCGGCCGGCGGGACGCACCGTCGGCTCCGTACCCTGCGGCGATGGGGACAGCCCCGAAGATTGCCGCAAGCGTTGTCATGATAATGGGACGGAAGCGATCCATGCTCGCGTCGTGAATGGCTTGTTCCGCCGATTCGCCGGCATCCACGCGGTGGCGGGCGAAATCCACGATCATGATTCCGTTTTTCTTCACAATTCCCATCAGCATGAACATGCCGACAAACGCGTAGAGCGATGCCTCTTGTCCGAACAGGTACAAAGTCAGCAACCCTCCGACGAGCGCGGTGGGGAGCGTCGAGAGCACCGTCAGCGGATGCACGTAGCTCTCGTACAAAATGGCCAGAATTACGTACATGACGAATACGGCCAGCGCCATCAAGATGGTCAGATCGCGAACCGTGTTGCGGAACGTCAGGGCTTCTCCTTGCAGGCTGGCCCGTACGGTAGGCGGCACGATGTCCGCCTCGGCCTTGCTGATGAAGTTGGTGGCGTCGCCGATGGCCACGCCCGGCTTGAGATTGTAAAAGATCGTGACGCTGGTGAACTGGTTCAAGTGGTTTACGGTCTGGGGGCCCAGCGATTGCTTCCAGGTGACGAGCGCGCTGATCGGTACGAGGTTTTTCCCGTCGTCGGATTTGATATAGAGCAGCGAAAGGTCTTCGGGCTTGGAACGCGCGGAGTCCTTCACTTCCAGAATGACCTGATACTGGTCCTCGGGTTTCTTGATCAGGTAAAGGTAATTCTGCGAATAGGCGTTCCGAAGAAGGGTCAGGATTCGCGTCTCCGAAACGCCGTAGGTGCGAGTCTGGTCGCGCCGGATATCGATTTCCAGATTCGGCGTGTTGTCGAAGAAATCGGAGGAGACGGTCGCAAACCCCGGATATTGCCTCAGCCTCGCCATGAATTTCTGCGCCACGTCATACACCTGCTGCGAGCTCACCCCGGAGAGGGAGTAGGCATATTGTCCCTGGTTCTGGTTGGTCGCGCCCGTGCTGATCTCGAGGACGGGAAAGGGTCGCAGGAAAGGGAACACGCCAGGGATGGTGCCAAGTCTGCCCATCAGCCGCCCCGCCACGGCTTGAATGGGCGCGCGGACCTGCGGCGGTTCCAGGAATGCGAGCAGGAGACCTTGATTGGACGAGAGGAACTGGCTACCCGACATTGTGAATGTCGCCCCGACACCGGGGTCCTGTTGGATTATTTCGTCAGCCTGGTCCTGCAGGGCGTGCATCTGCTCCGGGGACGAGCCTTCGCGTCCGATCATCACGCCCCAGATAAAACTGCTGTCGCCGACAGGCAGAAAAGCCTTGGGAACGACAAAAAAAAGCAAGATCGTGCCGGCCATGCACGCAGCCCAAGTCAGCGCGGAAATCCAACGATGCTGCAGGAACCACCAAAGCGATTTGCCGTATACAGCCAGCACCCGCTTCTCGATGCTGCTCGCCGCTTGCTCGATCCAATTTTGCTTGACGCCGTGACCCCTGATCTTCAGCAGCCTTGCGCACATCAGCGGAGTGAGCGTCAGCGATACCAATCCGGAAGCGATGATCGCGACGACGATGGTGATGGCGAATTCGCGGAAGATGCGGCCCACCAGGCCCGACATGAAGACCAGCGGAAGGAAAACCGCCGCGAGCGAGATGGTCATCGAAAGGATGGTAAAGCTGATTTCCTTCGCGCTTTGCAGAGTGGCCGCAAGCGCATTTTCACCCTTTTCCATCAGGCGTACAGTGTTCTCGAGAAACACGATGGCATCGTCAACCAAGAACCCTATGGCGAGTGTCAATGCCATTAGGGAAAGGTTGTCCAGGCTGTACCCCAGTAGCTGCATGGCCATGAATGTAAGCAAGAGCGACATGGGCAGGGCCACCGCTGGAATGAGAGTGTCGGTGGCTCTTCCGAGAAACAAGAAGATCACAGCTACGACTAGGACGAACGCAATGACAAGTGTCGCTTGCACATCGGCGACAGAATGGACGATCGTTTGAGAGCGGTCATAGATCGGAGTAACGCGTACCGACCCCGGAAGCTCGGCGCTGACCAAGGGCAGGATATCGCGGATGCTCTTGACGACGGCCACGGCATTCGACCCGGCCTGACGATTTACTGCGACAACCACAGTGGCTGACGGAACGGGATAGCCGCGTACCCAAAACCTCATCTTTATCCGCTCGTCCTGGACCGAGTCCCGTACCTGGGCAATGTCGTGGAGATACACGGGAGCCCCGTTATTGCTGGTGACAATGAGATTCCCGTACGCCTGTGCATTTTCCAATTGGCCGTTGGGCCGGAGCAATGCGGTGCCCGCCACACCGTCGAACTGGCCCACGCCCGTGTAGCTGGTGCCATTCTTGATCGCGCCCGACAAATCATCGATGGAAATGCCGCGAGCCCACATCGCTGAGGGATCGACCTTGATGCGCACGGCGGATTTGGTACCGTACACGTTCACGCTGCTCACGCCCGGCAGGATGCTGATCCTCTGTCCCACCTGGGTACTCCCATAATCATAGAGCTGGCCGGGAGTGACCGAGTCGCTGGTGAGCGCAATGTACAAAATCGGCTGGTCGTTCGGGTTGGTCTTGGAGTAGGTTGGCGGCGAGGGCAGGTCAACGGGCAGACTGCCTGTGGCTTGCGAGATGGCCGTTTGCACGTCGGTGGCAGCGGCGTCAATGCTCTTGTCCAGCGCGAATTGGAGCGTGAAGCTCACGTGCCCCTGGGTGCTTTGCGAGGTCACGAGTTCCAATCCGTTGATCTGCATGAACTGCCGCTCGAGCGGCGTGGCGATGTTGTTGGCCACCGTGTCGGGGCTCGCGCCGGGATAGCTCGCCTGCACCGCAATCACCGGATAATCCACGGCCGGGAGGTCGTTCACAGGGAGGCGCCGGTAGCTGAGCACGCCAAAAACAATCACCGAGACAGTCAGGACCGCGGTCATGACCGGCCGGCGGATGAACGGTTCCGAAAGGTTCATGATTGCCCTGCCGTCTTCGCCGCAGGCGCGTTGGCGTCCGCGGGCGCCTGATCGACTCGCACCTTGCCCCCCGGCATCACCCCGATCTGCCCGTTGGTGATGACGCGTTCTCCGGGTTTGAGTCCTTGCTCGATGACGACCAAATCGCCCTGCCGCTGCCCGGGCTTCACGGGTCTGGCCTCGGCGGTGGAATCTTCTTTGACTACATAAACGAACGGCCCCTTCGCCGAGTTTTGGGGTGTGGCCGCAGGCACGAGCACTGCTCCCGGCAGCGTGGCCAGGACAAGCCGAACATCCACAAAACGTCCCGGCCATAGGCGGTGGCCACTGTTCGGTATCGTGGCGCGAAGCATGACGGTTCCGCTGCTGCTCTGCACGGCGTTGTCGAGAAAAGTGAGTTGTCCAGTAAACGGCTTGTCCAGTTCATCAGGCAGACGCACCTCGACCTTTAAAGTTCCTCTTGAAGTATGGCGCTGCACGGCGGAAAAATCATTTTCGGTGACGGTGAAGTCGGCGTAGATGGGATCCAGCCGCTCGATGCTCAGCAGCGCGCTGCTATTCGCGGTCACGACGTTCCCGACGTCGACCAGGCGGTGTCCCGCGCGACCGTCGATGGGCGAGCGGATCGACGTGTATTCCAGGTTCAACCGCGCGGACTCGACGGCAGCTTCGTTTTGTTGGACCTGAGCCCCTGCCACGTCTACGGCGTTTTTCCGGGTGTCATAGTCCTGCCTTGCGATGGCCTTCGAGTCTACGAGGTCTTGGACGCGCGCAAACTGGATCTTGGCGAGGTCTAGTGCAGCCCTTGATTGGGCCAGGTTGGCTTCTGCGGCGTTGAGCTGAGCCTGGAATGGCCGTGGGTCGATGGTAAAAAGGGTATCACCCTTCTGCAAGTCGGCCCCGTCGGTGAAATGAATTTCCGTGATGCGTCCGGATACCTCGGGTTGGACAGAGACCACCTCCCGAGCCACGCATCTGCCCACCTCGTCGAGGTAGAGGGGCACATCCTGCGAGACTGCTGCAACGACAGTAACAGGGGCCGGCGGCCGTTCGAACGCCGGCGGATCTTTTTGCGCGCACCCTACAAGCACAAGAGCCGCAATGCACGCCAACCCAAAAGTCTTCCCGAGACAGGACATCAATTTCGTACTCCTATCGCTTCTCATCTTGGTCAGACCCCACCCCCAATAGTACGATAGCCTTGTATTGGATGTTTCATACGGCTTTGGAGTCATAGAAAAAACGCCAGTAATTGGAGCGATCTCCCGGACCATCCTCTTCGGAACGAAACACGGCGATCTTGATGATTAGTTAGACGGTTACAAGACGTTCTGTGGTTCACCGGAAGTTCGAAGATCCTAGCGGGGAAAGATTCTTCGATTGCCTCGAAGCGATTGGGGCCGTATGCGCCCCCTGAAGAAATGGCTTCGAATCATTGCTTCAGGGGGATCGCTAAGGAAAGCTCTGGGGCGGCCGCGTCTGATTTTTCCACGGCGCTTTCAATGGCCGTGAACAAATCCGCCGTGCGGATCGGCTTCGAAACATATCCATCCATTCCGGCAGCGATGCAGCGCTCCTGATCGCCTTTCAAGGCATGGGCTGTCATCGCGATGATTGGGATGTGCCGGTTGCCGGACTTCTCGCTTTCTCGAATGGCGGCAGTCGCCTGGAAGCCGTCCATGACGGGCATCTGCACATCCATCAACACGAGATCGTACGATTGCTTTTCGAGCGCGTCAAGCGCCGCCCGGCCGTCCCCGGCCACGGTAACCATGTATCCCCTTTTCTGGAGGAGGCGCACCGCCAGGGTTTGGTTGACGAGGTTGTCTTCCGCCAACAGAATCTGTAAACGGCTTCGATCTTCCCTCAGAGTGTGGCGCGTCACCAAAGCAGGCGATTCCGCCTGTGGCGATTTCCGGAGCACCCGGCAGAGTGTTTGCGACAATTCACGTTGCCGTGCGGGCTTCATCAGGTAGGCCGATATACCCAGTTGGAGGCAACGTGAAGCGTCGCCCTTCAGACCGATCGATGTCAGCATAACGACGATCGGAGAGCCAAGTTCCCGCCGGTCTTGAATGTGCTTGACCAGAGTGAATCCATCCATCTTCGGCATTTGGCCGTCCACAATGACCAAGGAAAAGGGATGACCTCCTCTTGTTGCGCTTTCCATCACTTCGATCGCGGCTTCACCCCCATCGACAGCCGTCGGGTTCATTCTCCAGCGGGAAAGCATGCCTTTCAGAACCCTGCGGTTTGTGGAATTGTCGTCCACGATCAAAACCGGGATGCCGCACAATTGTGAGGTTTCGATACGCGCAGGAGGTGTTAATCTCTCCTGGACTCCCAGCCAGCAAGTGAAGTGGAACGTACTCCCTTTGCCCAGTTCGCTCTGGACCCAGATCCTCCCACCCATCATTCCCACAAGCCGTGTTGAAATGGTGAGTCCCAGTCCCGTGCCCCCGAACTTCCGTGTCGTCGATCCATCGGCTTGTGAGAAGGCCTCAAAAATCTTCTCCTGCCGATCCAGGGGAATTCCCATGCCGGTATCTGCAACGGAAACACGCAAACAAACTTTGTCCTCCTGTTCTGATTCCGCGGCCACGGACACGAAGATTTCCCCGCGGTCGGTGAATTTAATCGCATTTCCGACCAGGTTCACCAGCACCTGCCGGATGCGCCCCGGGTCGCCAATCAGCGACTCGGCCACGTCAGGCTGCACCTCGTAGACGAGCTCCAGCCCCTTTTGGTGCGACCGAAAACTGAGTGTCTGTATCGCCTCACCCAGGCTTTCGCGGAGATCGAAGGGAATCGACTCAAATTCGAGCTTTCCCGCTTCGATCTTGGAAAAGTCAAGAATGTCGTTTAGAACGGTGAGCAGGGATTCGGCCGATAGCCGCACGAGCCCGAGGTTGTCGCGCTGCTCCTGGGTGAGCTCCGTGTCGAGCGTGAGTTCCGTCATTCCCAGGATGCCGTTCATAGGGGTGCGGATTTCATGGCTCATGTTCGCCAGGAACTGGCTCTTGGAGCGGTTGGAATCCTCGGCGGCTTCCTTGGCGCTGCGCAACTCCTGCTCCGCGAGCTTGCGCTCGGTGATGTCCATGAGTGTGATGACTGCACCGATCTTCGTATCACCTCGAAGGATCGGGTGTAACCAGTACTCAGCTGGAAAACTGCTGCCGTCTCTGCGCCACAGGACTTCTCCATCCCCATGGTCACGAACCCCCGTCTCAAAGGCCTGGTACATGCGGCACTCGGCAAGCGGGAGCGGCGTACCATCCGGGCGGGTGTGGTGGATCAATTCGTGCATGTTCTTTCCGAGGAGGTCGCTCTCGAGTTCGTATCCCAGGAGGCGGAGGCACGCGGAATTTGCAAAGGTGCAGGTGCCCTGCGCGTTGAGGCCATAGATGCCCTCCGCGGTAGAGTCGAGCAGAAGCCTGACCATTTCGTGGCTTCTCCGGGCATCCTCTTCCGATTGTTTACGCTCTTCCAGGAGTTTCTCGAGCTTGCCGGCTCTCTGATTCGCGGTGTGCTCGAGGGTCTTGAGCAATTGCTCCAGAGCACTGACCTTGCCCCTCAGCCGCGCAACTTCCTTCTCGAATTCGTCCTTCTCATCAGCCATCGTACACATCCTTGGAATTGCAGGTCAGATTCCGGCGGGCCCCACGCCCCGATCTGATCGGGGCGTTCAGCGTAAAGTAGAGCCCGCGCCCGAGATCGAGAAATGGCCTCGTCTTTCCGCGCGGACGCTCTAACTGACCCGAAGGGAAGGCCAATATACAAAAGAAAAATAAGCTGGAAGGGGTAAGGACATTCTACACCTCGTGGGTGCAGCGTCAATGCTCTGAAGTGGGAAA
>WNFG01012113.1_pt1 | contig 11517 bp, 9 predicted proteins | sample 5400431 | NCBI WGS metagenome assembly WNFG01 (sample SAMN13153346, study PRJNA577476) | soil metagenome | isolation source: 120 cm saprolite under Douglas fir tree site 2 hole 3 replicate 2 | place: USA:California | collected 2015-04-18
TTTATCGCATATGCGGGGTTTGGAGATCCTCGTACCGACTTACCAGAAGAACGGCCTGCGTGTCTGATCTGCGAATATGTCACGAATAGCGGGTTTTCACGGCTTCGTGAACGCTCAGCACGCTGATGGGGCCTCTCGACCCTGGTGACTGTTCGGGCTTTTCACATAGGCCTGACCCAAATGCTGGAATGCCAATCCCGTCTTGAACTTTGCGCCGGCGCCGTTCATTTTGTTCAATGTTGAGAGGTGTTTGGGAGGTGGAGGATGACGCAGACGCAAATGACGGCCTACCTGGCCGACAAGATCGGCATCACCAAGCGGCAGGCCAAGTCCACGCTCGACGAGCTGAACGAGTTAGTAACCCGCCAGCTCAAGAAGGAGGGCTCGCTGCGCCTGGCCGGCCTCGGGGTGTTCCGCAAGCGCAAGCTCAAGGCGCGTGTGGGCCGCAATCCGGCGACGGGCGAGCAGATTAAGGTTCCGGCGCGGACCCGGCTAGGCTTCACGCCGGCCAAGGCGCTGAAAGATTCCGTACTTGGCGCCCGCGTGCGCCCCGCCCGGATGAAAGGGGCCTATCAGCTGCCTCGGCTCGAGTTGCTCGATAATCCGCCTCTGGAAAAATCGAAGGCGGATGAAGTAGCGCTCGAACACAGCGCGCGGGTGCTGGAACAAAAACTCGCCGGATTTGGCGTGGCGGCGCAGGTCATCGCCATGCAGCCCGGACCTGTCGTCACGATGTATAAACTGGAACCCGGCGCGGGGGTCAAGGTCAGCCAGATCGTCAATTTAGCCGACGATCTCGCGCTGGCGCTCAGGGCACCTGCCGTGCGTATCCTGGCGCCGATTCCGGGCGAGGCCGCAGTCGGGATCGAGATCCCCAATGGTAAACGCGAGCCGGTCTATCTGAGGGAGCTGCTGACAGCAGAGGAGTTCAAGACGGCGGCCAGCCCACTGACGGTAGCACTCGGCAAGGATATCGCCGGCCGCCCGGTCTGGGCCGATCTGGCGGCAATGCCCCATTTGCTCATCGCGGGTGCAACCGGCACGGGCAAATCGGTGTTGATTCATGCGATGCTGGCGTCAATTCTGTTTAAGGCCACCGCCGATGATGTCCGCTTTATCCTGATCGACCCCAAAATGCTGGAGTTGTCGGTCTACGAAGGTATCCCGCAATTGCTGGTACCCGTGGTGATGGAGCTGGAGCAAGCCGCGGCGGCACTGGTCTGGGCCATGGGTGAAGTGGAGGCGCGCTACCGGTTGATGCGGCAACTGGGGGTGCGTAACATCGATAGCTACAATCAGCTCATCCAAAGCGGGCAGCTGGTGCGATGCGCCACACTAGCCGAGAGCGTTGGCAATAACGAGCAAGAGTGCGACACGCCCAAGCATCGCCGGTTGCCCAAAATCGTGATTGTGATCGATGAACTAGCCGATCTTTTACTGAGCCAGGGCAAGCAGGTCGAACGCGATATCACCCGGCTGGCCCAGCAGGCGCGGGCCGCCGGGATTCATCTGATGTTCGCCACCCAGCGACCTTCGGTAGACGTGGTCACGGGTCTGCTCAAGGCGAATCTGCCGGCGCGGATTTCCTTCCAAGTAAGTTCGCGGGTGGATTCACGCACGATTCTCGATGCAATTGGCGCCGAGCGCCTGCTAGGCGCCGGCGATATGCTGTTTATGCCACCTGGGAGTGCCAAATTTAGCCGCTTGCATGGGCCCTTTGTATCCGAGACCGAGCTTCGAAGGATCTGCGATTTTTGGCGAGCTCAGGGCGTGCCCAATTATCAGATGGAGATTCTCGACACCTCTGCCACGGACGCGGAGGACAGGTCGCATAGCGGGGACCAGCGCGACCAGCTCTATGACGAAGCGTTGCGGATCGTACTGGAGACCGGTCAGGCCTCGATCTCGATGATTCAGCGTCGGCTCAGAATTGGGTATAACCGGTCGGCGAGAATAGTTGAGCAGATGGAGCGGGAAGGGATCGTTACGGCTGCCCATGGCGCACGCCCACGTGAGTTACGGGCCCGGCCCGGTTTGTTAGATAGTTAGCGAGCGTCGGCGGCAAGACCGGGACCAAACGATGCAGAGCCAGCTCTATTCAGAAGACTGGCTGTATCGTGTATCTACGCCCGCGAGCACTCACGCTCAGCACCGATTACTTCAGTCCTGAAATCTACGGCAAAGGGTCTGAACGGGGCCGCTTTGCCTATTTCGCTCATAAATGGTAATGTGAGCCATCGCAGATCGCGATGGGAGTTGAGCATTGGCGGCTATTATTCAGCTTCCCCAACAATCATTTTCGGCAAAGCGCGCAAAAGTACCGCCGCCTCGGCAGCCGAATCGAGCCAGCCGAACGCGTGAGCATCTCACGCCTGATGAAGTCGAGCGGCTGATAACGGCCGCGCGCCAAGCCGACGGGCGCCTGGCCGAACGCGATGCCCTGTTGATCATGATGGCCTATCGCCACGGCTTCCGCGCGATTGAGCTGACCGAATTGCGCTGGGATCAGATCGACCTGAAGGCGAGCTTGCTTCACGTCGCCAGGCGCAAGAACGGCTCGCCCTCGACTCACCCACTCCACAGACCCGAGCTACGCGCGTTGCGCTCTTGGAGACGCCAGCAGGACGAGGCGGCGCCGTACGTATTCACGTCGCTGCGCGGCGGTCCGATGACCGTGCGAACCCTGCACTACGTGGTTGCCGAAGCGGGTAAGGCGGCTGGGATCGAGTTCCCGGTCCATCCGCATATGCTGCGCCACGCCACTGGCTTTTATCTCGCGAACGCCGGCCAGGACACGCGGGCGATTCAGCTCTACCTCGGGCACAAGAACATCCAGCACACGGTGCGATATACCGAGTTGTCGTCGGCGCGGTTTAAGGATTTCTGGAAGGACTAAACTTGCGCAGGCCGGGGTTCGAATGAAGCAAGGAAAAAAGTTCGAATGAGCTACGGGCCCGGCTGGATTATATTAGGAGCCTTGGTTGGAGCAGCGGGGGCCAGCGTAGCTCAGATAGTAAATAATTGGTTCACGAAGGGCAGGGAGCATGCCCGCCTAAAGATTGAGTCGTTCGAACGGTTTCGTAGAGAATTTACTGAAGACCAGAATCTTCGGCGGATTGATAACAAGAAAGAACCCCTGACTGATGAGGAGATCGACGATTACATCGGTTTCTTTGAGGAGGTTGGCCTGTATCACCATCGCGATCTTGTGGACATCGACCTTGTCGATGAGATCATGGGAGATTCAATTACCACAGCCTATGACGACAGTCACATCAGGGAATCTATTTACAAAATCAGAGCCGCAGAGAGAGACAACACGTATTTCATCTACTTCGAACAACTGGCCCAAGAACTCCTGAAAAGAAAGAGGGAAAGAACTAAATGAACAACAGAGCGCGAAGAGGAGGCGGCCGAAAGACACTCAAGCGCACCACGCGTCGAGGTTCCTCCGGGTCCGGCTTCCGCCTAGGCACCAGCTCGACGATACACGAGGCCGATTCTTAGCTCTTTTGGTTCCACTGCACCGCGTCGCGCAATTGATCGAGCGAGGACAGCCGTTGGATCGCCGAGGTTCGTCGACCTGCCGGTGTAATGGTCTATTGGGCCGACTGGTCCCTCGGCGTCCGCAGGCCCCACTGAGGCGGGCTGTACTATGGGTTTGGTTGCCGGCACATCAGGCTCTCGCCCAAGCCCGCACTGCAATATCGGTCCAGCCCCACGCTAGATCAAGGCAGAACGCGCCCCATACTTTCACCCTCTCGCCTACTTGCGGCAAATTCCGATCATTCAGGGGCGTTTCGCACTTGATCGTGTCGGCCATTCCGGGCCAACTGGCGCCGACCTTATTGGAGAACTCATTCAGTAGCTTCTTGTTATCCGGTTCGAGATAAAATGTCTGGTGCCGCCAAGCATAGTCTGGATTGAATGGCCCGATCCGTGCCGGACACGCTGGCGCTGTAGGTTTGCCCGCGATGCCTGGCCATGACAAACAAAGCGGAGCAGAGGAAGGGCGGGGGGATAGCCGGACATAACGGACGTTATGTCCGAAAGGCACCGGCGTCGGTTAGAGCTGTCCGTTGGAGAGCTTCGGACTAGCTGCTGTTCAGTTCATTTAAGCGATACCGCTTAGGGAGTGGAGCACTCGGTGCCAGCGCAGGCAATGCTCTGTCACCAAGGGAAGAACGTCTCGAGGAGAGCGCTCATAAGCTGGAACCGTTAGCTCGCCAAGATATGCCCGAGCATAGATCCTGTAACCCTTGAACTCTCCACCTTCAATTAGTCCCGCTCTGTGCAGGCAGCGCAACCCGTGTGCAACCTGTCGCTCGCGTCTTTACGTTCGCATCCTGAAGATTCTGCAAAAGACGTTCGATCTGGTTTGGCATCGAGAGGCGGTTATATCCAGACTGATTGGTGGCAGTCCCGAGAGATATATACGTGGTGATATTCACATCGGGCGGTTCGCCTTGTAGCCAGACCTCAATGTTGCCCACAGCATCGAAGTTCCTGAAAATCAGGACGTGTGGGCGCCAATCCGCATACTCGACCAACTGCGTGGAGTCGAGTTGGACTGCATTCCGCACGCGTTCTGCAAGCTCCCGAGTGACATCAGGTGGCAGTCTTCCGCCTGCGGCGCGTGACAAGTGAACTGTGGCGTCGTCGAAGATCAGGGTTGCGGCGAGCCCTTCCGCAGAAAGAAATGCCAGAAACTCAGCCATGACTGGATTCGGGTGCCTGTAATAAGCACGGTCCATCGCGCGACTTAGGGCTTCCCATCGTAGATCGAGCCTTCTCAAGGTTGCGCCGCGTGGGCCAAAATGCGTTTGTTCGTGCCGCCGGATCTGATCAGGGTCTATTCCACCGCGAGTCTTAATTTCGGTCAAAACACAAAGTGAGTTCGATCTCTTCGCGTAGATCCATCCGTCCGGAATCCCGCTCCTGTTGTCCTCGGGTGTAGGGTCCATCTCTTGTCCCTCAACGAGCACCGTTGGTTCATCCACAATTCCGCCTCCGGGCGCCGAGGCGTAACCGTCTTTTGAAATCGCCAGCACAACCCGATGTAGAAATGTTTCCGGTGCCACGCGGGGCGGCCTTTGCAGTCCCCACGCTATATCGGTCCAATCGACCGGTAACGCTGCAAGTTCTGGGACCAGCTCACACAATACAGAACGCGTTATTCTCGGGTCGGAGAGGCGTAATGTATTGATCAGTGCATGTGTGATGTTGTTCTCGTATTCCTGGGTTCCGAAGGGTACCCCGAAGCGCCGAAACAGGTTCAGGTGTGGATCTGAGGCCTCTGGCTCAGTCATGAATACGTCCCTCCCGTCTCATCTCTTACGAAGGCAGCTGGCAAGAAAATAGGCAACTAGACCTCCTCCCGAGTTAAGTTTCCAGTGCTTCCACAATTAGGCACACTTACCTTTGTTGCCCAATATTGAACCCCCTGATGGGCTCCAATGGATAGTGCCCGTTTGTCGGAACGCTAGTTGACGCGAGCCTCAGATCGAAATCTTCTCCACCACGTCGAGTGAAATCTCATCCTGCCTCCTGTCATAAAGCTTCGTCGTGCGGGGCGACTCGTGATTGGCGATGTGCTGGGCGGCCTCAAGCGTGCCCTTGTTTTTAAGATAGGCGGTGATGCCGGTCGCGCGGAAGGTGTGATTGCCGATCCGGGTCTTGATGCCGGCGTCCGAGGCGCGGCGCTGAATCATCCGGTAGGCGTCCTGCTGCCACATCGCGTTGGCGGTCAGCGCGCCGGTCTTGCCGGCCGCCGTGCGGAACAAAGGCCCGTCCGGGTCGCCGGCGATGCCGGCGGCGGCGATGTACTCGTCGAGGTAGAGTTCTAGGTTGTGGTGACGGGGAACCTCGTGCTCCTTGCCGCCTTTCTCGTGCAGGCGCACCCATCCGCGACGGCCCTGCACAAAATAGTCACGCACCTTCATCTCGAGCACGGCGTTGATGCGTGCGAAGCTGTAGACCATCACCGCGATGAGCGCGCGGTCGCGCAAGCCGACGAGTGCGGGTTCGCTGTGTTTCGGCTGGCCCCCGCGCGCCGTGTTCCTCGCAATCGGGATGCTGTCGAGCAGTTCGCGCGCCTCCTCGGCCGTCAGCACGGGCGTTTTGCCTTTTTTCACGACGTATTTGGGACCGCGCACGGCGTGGGCCGGATTCACGTCGATGACGTGGCCGATCACCAACCAGTCGAACAGCATCCGGAGCGCGGCCAGGTGCTGCTTGACCGTGGGCGGTGAAAACGGTTTTTTCTGGACATCCTTGTCCTGCAGGTCCTTGACGAATGCGGCGACATGGAAGGGCTCGACGCTGGTGAGCTCTCCGATCCCGTGGGCTTTGCACCAATCGGCGAAGCGACGCGTGGCATTGAAGTACGCCTTGCGCGTGTGGTCGTTCTCGATCTGAGTGGTGAAAAATTCGAGCACGCGCTTGGCGGCTTTGGGCGTTGGCGCGAAGAGTGGCGCGGGAAGCACGGCGGGGGCAGGGGAGAGGATGAGCTCGTTCATTCCACCTTCCCCCTCAAAAGCAATTTGGCGACGACCGCAGAGACCTGGTTCTCATATCCTTGCTGCGCCATGCGCTGCAGGCGCTCGCGCAGCCAAGGCCTGGCGCAGCGCAACTCCTTCGGGATGGGGGATTTTTCATCGGCATGTACCCTTTTTGCAGCTTGCGGCGGGGAATTGCCACGGGAGGCTAAGAACGTAGCTACAAGGATACAGGCTTGACCTTGATTTGGCCTTCGTGCAGGCGTGCCTGGGCGAGGTCGTAGGCCATTTGAAGCATGGTTATGAGATCGCGCAAGCTGCGGCCCAATCGGTCGAGCTTCCACACTATGAGCGTGTCGCCGGGTCCGAGTTTCTTGAGACAGCGGCGCAGGGCAGGGCGCTCGGTGGTCGCGCCTGACAGCGCGTCGTCCTTAAATACCGTTTTGCATCCGGACTTCTTCAGGGCCGCGAGTTGCAGGGCAGGGGTCTGCTCGTCGGTCGAAACGCGGGCATATCCGTAGTTCATCGTTCGCGCTCCTGCCGGTGGGCGCTCGCGTTGGTAGCTTTCGCGTTCCGCCTCAACGTGGCGGAGTTGCTGCTCGTCGATCTCGGCGCGGTACGCCTCGTCCGCTCGGTAGCGCTTCCAATCAATCGCGTCCTGGGCGGATTCTTCCTGGGCCTCGCGCCGCGATTGAATCATTTCCGGCGTCGGTGCGGTGGGAGTAGGGAGGTCGGTTACATCCTCGCCTTTGTCGCTGTTTTTCAGGGTTCCATTTTGCAACTAACACTTGCAACATACAATCCCCTTTATTTACGGGGCTTTCGGCAATGGTGCAAATCTTACCCTTTTTGAAACGTAGCGCTGGTGACTGTCAGCAGGGCGGCGTGAACGCGTTTCTCCATGGCGGACGCCACGCTGGTGGTATCGTCGGGTCCAGACGGTCGCTGCCCCCATGTCCTAGCTCTTTCTTTTATCTGTTTAACGGATTGATCTTGCCCACGCAGTTGAGTATGAAGATAGGCTAATCCGCTCTGCAGGGTTGGGGGCTTATGATGGCGGGAAACCGAGGTTGGTATCAGAGTTGGATTTTGCGCTATACCGTCCAGCTAAACGGACCGGTCGCGATCCATACCTTCGGCGGGCGCGGCTCTCCCATCCTTTCAAGTACTGCCGCTTGAGTAACCATTAAACATCAGATTGGGGTTTGCCTTTATTTCCGGCCTTTCCCAGGCTGGACGCACTCCAGGTGGGCGAAAAGCCACCGGACGGCGGTGGTAGGCGGTTATCTAGCGGCCATTATCCTTAAATCTTTGCGCTGTCGTTGTGCGATGATGGCGACAAATAGTATCGCTGTCGCCAGACCGTTCAATCTGCACGGGCTCGAAACGATAAAAATGCCGACCATTAGGGGATCGGCCATTCGAACGAACGGTCGCTTTACGCTCCGATGCCCATACAAGCGTGTCTACGTCGAGGCAGTATGAAAAGAATCGTAGTGGCTCCTCGCGAGGGGCGCCAAATTGGATGCGAACTGGGCGAGTGCATGGCGTGTTTGGAGAACGCAGGAATTCGCGATTATAGCGCTCGTTTAGAACGCTATGGTGTGTTCTGGGTGGCGGACCGACTGTTCGCAATTGCCGTGAAGGCGTTGGCGGATGCCGGTTTCGAAGTCGCGCCCGTTGCAACGTTCGCACCGAATTTCGACCGCTATGAAACGCTCGGAGCACCTCCCAATTCTCCTAACGACATAGCACCATGACCGACAGTCGGAAGGCACCGAAAGACATCAATTTCCGACGCGGGTGAGGCGGTCAAGCTATCGCTTCCCGCCTCTTGGCTGCACAGAGGTATTTTCTCGTGCATTCAATTCTGATCGTAGAGGATGATATCGGTCTGCGTGACGCCCTAAGTGAGGTCCTGGAACTTGCCGGGTATCCAACAAGGTGTGCTCAGAACGGAAGAGAGGCGCTCGACCTTTTGCGCACCCCGCCTTGGCCGGCCATTATTCTGCTGGATCTTAACTTGCCGGTCATGAACGGGTGGCAATTCCTCGTCCAAAAGCGTAACGATCCGGCTTTGGTAAGAGTGCCTGTAGTTGTAATGAGTGGCACCAGCACAGAGCGGCCGCAGGGCGCTGCGGGGTTTCTGCGGAAGCCGATAAGCGCGCCCGCTTTGCTGAGGGTGATTAACAGCTATTGCTAGGACATGCGCCGGCCTCTGCGAAAACGTTACCTCGAAACCGATACCTGTTGATACTGCACGACGTGCGCGGGCAGGATTTCGAGACTTGGCTGCAATCGGCTAGCCGCTCGCCGGCGGACATCAGCCTATCACCAGGAATTCACACGCACCCACGCGAGGCCTGCACACTCAGCCCGATCGCGCGACCAATCGCCCGGTCACCTGGTCGTCGAAGTAGGGCGGGCATTCGGCACCCGCTGCACGCGACAGAACGCCCGACTCTTTACCGCCCCCCCCCGCGCGGCGTAAATCGCGCCGGCAAGCGGCGCGGGCCATCGGCAGATGATGGGAAGGGTGAGCAGGGCAGAGTGGGGACGCGTGTATTCTGCAGCTTCGCGGCTGGAAGCTTATGTCAACTTCGGGGTATAGCTATAGCGTAGCTAATAGATGTGTGCCGACATCGATGAAATTGCGCAGAACTCTTCGCTGAGGCTGACTGCGCGGGCGCGTCAGCTCAAACTGATCGACGTAATCGCCGGCCTCTTCGAGGCTAAACACGCCTCGAATCCCATCACGGAAACGCGGGAGTTCCGCGCGAACTCGGCATGGCGGCCGGCGGCCTCAACTGGTGGTGGGTGCCCTCCGCCGCAGATTCGGGCCGTCTGGAGTTTGGCGCTCCAGCGGCCCCCACAATGATGGGTAGTGGGCGGCCGCCCACTACCCAATGATGGCCATAGTTGACATTTGGTGGCGGTCTCTGACAAGCATCAGGAATGAAACCGCACATCGCATACGCGATGAACATGGACTCCCCGTGTTGGTTTCAAGGGCCAGCGGAGTCGCCACCCCGACTGGCCCAAAGCGTATGTTCCCGTGGTCATCGTCTCGGCGAAAGGCAAATTACCGGGAGAGTCTGTCATAAGCCTCGCAAAGCCTTTAGACGTGGAGCATCTTCGGGTAGTGAAGTGCTACTGCGGCGCGGGGAGCCGGGTCGCGACCCGGCAATAGCCCTGAGTGCGAGGTTGACATGCACCAGTTGGACTCTTGTGATTGAGCGCCGGCTGTTCAAGCATGCGCAAACATCGGCAGCACGACAGTGAAGGTTGCTCCGCGCCCAGTGCCTTCGCTACACGCTTTTATTGTGCCGCCATGCAGTTCGACGATATTCTTGGCAATCCACAGTCCCAGACCGAGCCCGCCCTTGCGACCGATATACTCGTTGCCCTTCCGAAACTTCTTGAAAATGTGCGGCAAAAGTTGAGGGTCGATTCCCTCACCGGTATCGCTAATCCGCACCTCGATAGCTTCGGCAACGATGCGCACGCTAAGCTTCAACCGCCCGCCGGCTGCAGTAAATTTGATCGCGTTCCCGAATAAATTGTCGAGAGCTTGGTGAAGCCGCTGTTGATCGCCTTCAATTTGGATGTCGCCGAGCTCAAGATCTGAGACAAGCGAGATTTGTTTCGCCTCGGCCGCAAGTCTTGCGCTGTCAAGCACATCGCGCAGCAGGGGCAGCAATGCAAACCGCCGTCGGTCCAAGCTAAACTGTCCCGACGAGACTCTGGTTGAGTCGATCAGATCGTCAATCATCCGCGTAAGCGTCTGCACCGCGCTATCAATCCGGTCGAGCGTTTTCGTGGTACATTCAGTTTGGCCTCGCAGAGTGGTTGCGGAAATTCTGATTACGTTGAGCGGCGAACGCAGTTCGTGCGAGACCAGGCTCAGCCACTCATCTCGCGCGACGGCAGCTCGTTCCGCTTCCTGCTGAGCCTCTTGGGCTCGCTTTATTGCCCGCTCGGCATCGCGTTGGGCAGCCTCAGCTTCTCGTAATGCCGAACTTAGTTTTTCATTCAGGTCCCGGATCGCGGTAATCTCATTGTTGACCTCAACGATGTACCACCGATCGCCTTCAGGATAGAGCGTCCAGTGGCTAGCGACCATCTTGACCTCGCCGGTCTTAGTCGTGTGCAGGAGCGGTCCGTGCCATTCGCGATTGGCGTAAATGCTTACCTCGATTGATTCTAGGGATCGAGGATATATGGTTCTCAGCAGCTCATGGCTCACGTGGCCCTCTGCCTCCTCGGCGGAGTAGCCGTAGAGGTCTTGTGCCCCCGGACTCCAATAGACGATCTTCGACTGGTGATCGCGCACAAACGCGTGCGTGGCCCGCAGAAGGGGGTCGAATTCCGAAAATGCTCCAAACGCCTCCCGAACTCTTAAGGCTTTCATGATCATGTACGCGCACATCGGCGCTCCTGCCTGGGTTATGGCCCATAAGACTGATCGAGATCCGATTGAATGCCGCTGACGCCCAAAAGTGCCGATTGGGTAGCATACACGTCGATACCATTGCACTCACGCGATTAGCAGCTAATATTTAATGCTAAAGTGATAAAAAAGTGACAAATTATCACGTTTAGGTTGTGGCGTCTCATGACGAACCGGACAAATCCAAAGCCAAATGGCCGAATCATTGGAAAATCGCCGTGCGCGGATCCCCGCTCCCAAGGCTTGCGCTCCGGCAGCAGGAATGGCTCCAGTTCGCGTACGTTGTCCCTACTTTCGCGCGCAACACTTTACGGACTCGCACGGCACGTCGGCAGGCACGGCCGGATACATGGTCGAGCAGCTTTCTGACCCGCTCTCGCTCCTAGGGCATCCCTTTGCTGATGAATTGTCGACGATAAGTAGCTCCGGCCCTTAGCCCGAGCTTAGCGCTCGAAGAGTCGGGCAGGCGCAGCGAGTAATGCGGCATTCTTCTCACCGCTCACGTTTTGCACACCCCAGCCAACCAGGAAGTCCGCTGCTTCGAATACACATAATCGAATCCGCGCTGAT
>WNFG01018582.1_pt1 | contig 11517 bp, 11 predicted proteins | sample 5400431 | NCBI WGS metagenome assembly WNFG01 (sample SAMN13153346, study PRJNA577476) | soil metagenome | isolation source: 120 cm saprolite under Douglas fir tree site 2 hole 3 replicate 2 | place: USA:California | collected 2015-04-18
ATAATCAGGTAGCAGCACCTGCTGAAACGAGAACACCCAACTTGCGCCGAGCGAAAATCGCTCAAAAAGAGTGCGGATGGAAGGATGGCGACAGAGGCGGCTCGGCTCAAACGAAAAAACCTCCAACAGGGAGGAAAAAGAAAAACCGACCTTGACACTCACCGGCCTTCTCATGGAAGGAGTTGGCCGCCCCTGACAGGGCCGATTACAGTTTGTAAGGGGATTTCCCGACAGCAATTGAGAATGGCAATCGCAGGAGGGGCGTTACCCGGTCAAATGGGCGCCTAGCTCATGAACCTCAGTCGATTTTGATGGCGAGGGCTGTCAATACAGCTTTCAACTCGGCGAGCCAGTCTTGAGCGATTTGGGCTGCTCTATCGATATCTTCAGATAACAATACTCCTAAGTTGGGCGACGAAAGTTCAGCCGTAAGCCATTCGGCTTGTCCTTTAAGACTTACGAGGCAAACGAGGGAAGCAGCCGCCTTAGCAGATCGTTGCGGCACTCCTGCCGGTCCGGCCGAACTGTGTCGTTCTGGCGGACTCATCGAAATCATTCGTGAGGTATTCACGGGGCAGCGAGACTCGATCCGCGCCCTAGCATTATCAGAGAAATTCGGGTCACGAAGATATGCCGCAACTGCGAGTTGAGGAGTCACCCAGCTTCCAGGGTCAAACGCGGCCCACAGTTTGATGAAAGTTGGCTCGTCATAGCCAAGCACGGATAACGCGACCGCAGCAACAATGTGAAAACGCCAGTTAGGCTCATCGAGCAAGCGGCCTATTTCTTGATATGGGTCCGCAGACTTCCGACAACATTCCACAACCGAAGAGACAGCCTGGTTAGCCTCGCGTGAACTTAGATTCAAGAGCGCCAGATACCCAGGGTCTGATCTAAAAAGAGGCGAGACTCCAAATTGGTCTAGGGTCATTGCATCGCCTCTCGGAATTGGGCATCTGTCTGTCGAGGTTTTTGGTCTGCTACTAATTCTATCGGTTGTCGTCGTCCGCCGAAGCAGGAGCAAGCACAGCCTAGCATTGAACTTATTGCCTTATCCATGATTTCAGAAACTGTCGAAAACGGTGTTTCTCACCAACGATTTGGACGCAATGCCTGGTAAACGCCCTAATCGGAGACTGACCCGCTACCTTTCCTGTTCTCACCGTGCAGAGAGTTGCGCGGGGGTGTATTCTAAGGTGTTCAACCCGTTGAACAAGGGGAAGCGAGGGGGCGCTTTGGGAGCGACAGCGAAAAAGAAGGGGCCAGCCGAAGGTATGAACGAAGAGACATACGCGCAACCGCACGGAATCGATGACGTGGAAATTCAGGAGTGGCTCGAGTCGCTTGATTCGGTTCTGGAATCGAGCGGCCCGGAAGTGGCGACGGAAATCCTCGAGCGCCTGCGCGCGCACGCTACAGTTGCAGGCATCGATCTGCCGTTCACTGCCAACACGCCCTACGCCAACACAATTCCCGCGCGGCTGGAACCGCTTTTTCCGGGCGATCAAGAGCTGGAACGGCGGATCAAAAGCCTGATTCGATGGAACGCCCTGGCGATGGTGGTGCGCGCGAACCGGGTAGAGCACAACATCGGCGGGCACATCTCGACGTACGCATCGGCGGCGACGCTGTATGAAGTCGGTTTCAACCATTTTTTCCGCGCGCGTACGGAGGAGTTCGAGGGCGACACGGTCTATTTTCAGGGGCACGCCTCTCCCGGGATTTATGCCCGCGCGTTTCTCGAAGGGCGCATCTCGGCGCAACAGCTTGAGAATTTCCGGCGGGAGTTGAAACCGGGCGGCGGGCTTTCGTCTTATCCGCACCCGTGGCTGATGCCGGACTTCTGGGAATTCCCCACAGTTTCGATGGGGCTGAGCCCGCTGATGGCGATTTATCAGGCCAGATACAACCGCTACCTGGAAGATCGCGGACTGAAGCCGGTGACGGACGCGAAGGTTTGGGCCTTCATCGGCGACGGAGAGACGGACGAGCCGGAATCGCTGGGAGCAATCACGCTGGCTTCGCGGGAAAAACTGGACAACCTGATTTTTGTCGTGAATTGCAATTTGCAACGGCTCGACGGTCCGGTGCGCGGGAACGGGCAGATTATTCAGGAATTGGAATCGGCGTTCCGCGGGGCGAAGTGGAACGTCATCAAGGTGCTGTGGGGCAGCGAGTGGGATCCCATCCTGGAGCGCGACACCGAAGGGTTGCTGGTGAAGCGCATGGGTGAATTGGTCGACGGAGAATATCAGAAACTGGTGGTTTCGCCCGGGGCGTACGTTCGCGAGCATTTTTTTGGAAGCGATCCACGATTGCTGCAACTTGTCGAGCCGTTGCCGGATGAGGCGCTGCGACGGCTGCGCCTCGGCGGGCACGATCCGCGGAAGGTTTATGCAGCGTATAAGGCCGCGGTCGAGCATAAAGGATCGCCAACGGTGATTCTAGCGCGAACGATTAAGGGATACGGTTTAGGGGAAGCCGGCGAAGGGAAGAACGTCACGCACCAACAGAAAAAGTTGAACGAAGATGAGTTGCGTGAATTTCGTTCGCGATTTGGGATTCCGCTCAACGATGAAGATTGCATCGAAGTGCCGTTCTACCGGCCGCTGGAAGACAGCGTCGAGATTCAGTACCTGCGGGCGCGGCGCGAGGCGCTTGGCGGGTACGTCCCGAAACGGAGCATTCGAGCCAACCCGCTGGTTGCCGACCATGATGAGCTCTTCAAGGAATTTCTGGGAGGCAGCGAGGGAAGAGAAGTCTCCACGACGATGGCATTTGTCGGGATGCTGCGGAAGATGCTGCGCGATCCGGAAATTGGAAAGCTCGTCGTTCCCATCGTGCCCGACGAAGCGCGAACTTTCGGCATGGAGTCGCTGTTCCGCACGGCGGGGATTTATTCCAGCGTGGGCCAGCGCTACGAGCCCGTGGATGTAAACACGTTGCTCTATTACAAGGAAGCGAAGGACGGGCAGATTCTGGAGGAAGGAATCACTGAGGCCGGGTCGATGGCTTCGTGCATTGCGGCGGGCTCGGCGTACGCGACTCACGGCATCAATACCATCCCGTTTTTTATTTTCTACTCGATGTTTGGATTCCAGCGCATCGCCGATTTCATTTGGGCGGCGGCCGATATGCGTGTGCGGGGCTTCCTGCTTGGAGGGACCTCGGGCCGCACGACGCTTGCCGGAGAAGGGCTCCAGCATCAGGACGGCAACAGCCACGTCCTTGCCTTGCCGGTTCCGAACAACATGGCTTACGACCCGGCGTTCGCGTACGAAATCGCCGTGATTATCCAGGACGGGATTCGCCGGATGTACAAAGAAGGCGAAAATATTTTCTATTACATTACGGTGATGAACGAGCCGTATGCCATGCCGGCGATGCCGGGTGACGTGAAAGAGGGAATACTGAAAGGGATGTACCGTTTCCGCGCTTCGGAAAATAAGAAGTCAAAATTGCGGGCGCAGCTCTTTGGGAGCGGCGCGATTCTGCGCGAAGCTTTGCAGGCGCAGGAAATTCTGGAAACGAAATACGGCGTGGCCGCGGACGTGTGGAGCGTCACCAGTTACAAGGCGCTGTACAACGATGGCAATGAAACGGAACGATTGAACCGGCTGCATCCGGGAACAAAACCGCGCGTCCCGTACGTTACGCAGTGCCTTGCGGATGCGCCAGGCGTTTTGATTGCCGCGACCGATTATCTGAAAACGCTGCCGAACATGATCAGCAAGTGGATGCCGCGGCGTTTGGCTTCGCTGGGGACGGATGGCTTTGGGCGAAGCGAAGGACGGGCCGCTCTGCGTGACTTCTTTGAGGTCGACGCAAGGTTTATTGCCCTTGCGGCGTTGCACGAACTGTTTGTGGACGGGAAAATTGAAAAAGCAGTGGTGGATGGAGCCATCAAGGACCTGGGAATCAATCCGGAAAAGCCAAATCCAGTGACTTCATAGGTCACGCGACGCAATTCGGAATGTGTTGCAAACTCAAACTGCTTTTAATTCTAATGAGAAGCGGAGAAAGGAGAAATCCATGCTCGAAGTGATTCTGAAAAGATTTGAGCAGCCGGACGAGACGCGGACGTTTGAGAAGGGCAGGTTCGAACTGGTACGGCTGGGCGGAATGACGATCGGGCGAGCGACGTATGAGCCGGGATGGAAATGGTCGGAGCACGTGGGGCGCGCAGTGGGCGCGAAGAGCTGCGCGGTGGAACACGTGGGGATGGTGATTTCCGGGTGCGCGACGGCGGCGATGGATGACGGCCGGGTGATCGAGATCAAGGCCGGGGACGTGTTTTACATCGCGCCGGGGCATGACAGTTGGGTGGTGGGAGACGAGCCGTACGTGTCGATTCATTTGATGGGCGCAAGCGATTATGCCGCCCACGAACCGACGACAGGTAAGTAAAGGGACCATGAATGAGTTGCAAGCTGACTTGGGGTGCGAGTTCTTGCTCGCCCCTGTTTTATTTTGCGCGCTGATCTCCGGAGGCGTCCAGGATTTCCGCGGGCTTGAGGCGGCCCGTGGCCAGTTGGGCGATGAGTTGCGCGTTGGCGGCGAGAAAGTCGTAAGTGCCAAGTTCCCTTGGCAAGACCCATTCAATGCGTTCGAACGATGTTGGGACTGCCTGAGCTTCTAGGATGGCAGCGGCAAAGAAGCGAATTTCCAGCTCTTCTGGTGTGTTGGCATATTTGTGCTGCACACGGGCCATCTCCACGGATTGCTTCAGCGTGACGCCGAGCTCTTCTTTCAATTCGCGGGCGAGCGCTTCTTCCGGCGTTTCTCCTTCTTTGACTTTCCCGCCGGGGAACTCCCACTTGAGGGGAGAGGTATCGTTGCCCCGGCGCTGGCCGATCAACAAGCGGCGGTCGCTTCGTTCAATTATGGCTGCGACGACTATCATTTGCGGCCTCGCGACGTTCTTACGCCGGACAGTATGCGGAAAAGCTCTTTTGCTCCGGCAATCAGCGGCGGTCCCGGCGTGTTGAGCAACTCATCTCTCACAACATAGACGCGGCGGTTGAGGATCGCCGGTACATCCTCCCATTCTTTCACTTGATAGATTTTTTCGGACTTCGCTCGGTCCCCTGTTGCCGCCCATGCAAGCACGATCACATCGGGGCGCGCTTGTGCGACTTGTTCGTTGCTGACTTTTTCTCCGGCAGGCAGCGCCATTTGGCCGCCGCAGATGGTTACGAGTTCAGCGACCCAGGGCGGTGAACTGATACGCAGATTGGGCCACGCTTCGCAGTAAACTTTCAGCTTCTGATTGATGTCGCGAGCTCTTTTTTCTATCGTGGCAAATTCCCGTTTCATCCTTCCGACGAGACGCTTGGCTTGCGGGGCTAGCGCGGTGATGCCGCCGAGGAGTTGAATGTCGTTATAGACATCGGCGAGCGTTCGCGGATTCATAGCCAGGAAATTGAACGACTGATCGAGCAGCCTGGCAACGGTTTCTTGTTTGTATGGGACCGAGCCAATTACGAGCGTTGGCTTCAAGCGCAGAATCTCGTTGACCGATTCCATCCGCCAGCAATCGCCGAGCTTTGGCAGGCCGTCGACAGGGGCTACATCCGCACACCAGTTCGTTACCCCGACCAGGGCGGGCTTTGCGCCGATGGCGCACAGAATAGAGGTAGCGCTGGGCGCCAGGGATACGATTCGTAATTGACTCTTGCGCGCGCGAGGTGCCATTAGGCTCAAAGAATAACAGACACCGCAGCTGATTCTGGGCCCGCTCGAATCGAATACGTTGACTCCATCGCCCTTGAACTAGTGCCGCAAACGAATAGGGAAGTCTTGGGCTAGGATAGTGGGGTGTATAGCGATTTAGTTTTAGACCACTTCCGGAATCCGCGAAACGCCGGCGAGCTGCCAGACGCAACTGTTTCCGTCGAGGTCAGCAATCCTGTCTGTGGCGACGTCCTCCAACTTGCAGTTCGCATCGAGAAGGGTCATATCGCGGAAGCGCGTTTCCTCTGCCGCGGCTGCACAACCTCATCTCTCTCAGCAGAGATCCTCTCCGAAGCCCTTGGCAAGCTTCCGCCCGCCACATTTCACGGCGCACAACTCGCGGCTGACGCCCTCGAGTCTCTGTTGGCAAGATTGGCCTAGCTAAAACAAAACAGAGCGCGAGGACCTCTGGAACGAGCAGCCCGCGAGGCCGCTCATCCGCCGAAGGCTTTCTGCATCGTATCGGGATCGTTCAAATTCAGGACGCAGCCTTCCTCATTGGTCGCGACTTGCTCGATTTCCTCCGGATGAGCCCAGACCACAGAGCGCGCTCCGGTCTCGAGCGGGGCTTCTAATAGTTCTTTGTAGAGGGCCGAAGAGAAGATGACCGGGTGTCCCCGGCGGCCCTCGTAGACGGGGAGCACGATGCCTTTACGGGACTTGTAAAAACTTTCAATCAATTCGCACACGAGGGAGTTGCTGACGAGAGGATGATCAATCAGGCAGAGCAGCATGCCCTCTGTCCCCGCAGGCAGGCTGCGCAGCGCGGCCTGAATCGAGCTGAGCTGCCCTTTTTCCCATTCGTGATTGATGACGATTTCGTCGGCGGTCAGGTGAACAGCCTTGGCGATGGGCTCTGCGTCCGCTCCGAGCACAACACGGCGGACACCGATCTGAGGCTGCCTGGTCACGTCGAGAAGGTGCTCGAGGAAAGGCCGCCCCTGGAAGGGAAGAAGCGCCTTCGGGGAACCCATGCGGCTTGATCCGCCGCCCGAGAGGATGACGGCAGCGAGCATGCCACTTCTTTCAGCGCCCAGTCAGCGCCGGACGCGGTTCATATTGCAATCTCTTGTGCGCGGCGGCTTCCGCGTTACGGCGCACGGCCACGAGTTCCGCAACAATACTAATGGCAATCTCCTCGGGCGCCAGCGCGCCAATTTCCAATCCCACCGGAGCGTACACACGCTGAAATTCTTCCGGACGGTAGCCTTCGTTTTCGAGCGCTTTGTAGACGGAGAGCACTTTGCGCTTGCTGCCGATCATTCCGAGATAGCGCGGCGCGGTGCGCACCGCCCAGGCGAGTACGCGCATGTCCTCCTTGTGTCCGCGCGTGACGATCAGGATGAAGGTCGCGGCATTGGGACGAATTTTCTCGTACGCGGCTTCATAGCTGGTGAAAATCTCCTGGGCCATGGGGAAGCGTTCGGCATTCGCGAAGGCCTCGCGGTCGTCCACGACGCCCACGCCAAACCCCGCGGTGCTCGCCGCGCGTGCGACGGCAATCGAAACGTGGCCGCCGCCGAAAATGTACAACATCGGCTGCGGAAGGATTGGCTCGACGAATACCTCCAGCGTGCCGCCGCAAATCAGGCCGTTGTCAAAAGCCGCTTCATTGTTGAGATTGAAAACCATTTTACGCGGCGCTTCCTTGTGCATGACCTCCTTGGCCGCCGCCCAGACATCGGCTTCCACGCAGCCGCCGCCGATAGTGCCGGCGATCGAGCCGTCCTCCCGCACCAACATGCGAGAGCTTTCGTAACTGGGGATCGAGCCGTTGGTGTGGACGATAGTGGCAAGCGCGCCGCGGTGTCCCGCGCGGTGCATCTTCACGATTTCTTCAAACAAGTCCACGCTCTGCCTCAGCCCTCAGACTACGGCTGGCCCGCGTCCGTGTCAACGCAAGCGGCATTCTGGACACTCCTTGCCGCGGGTGTTACCTTGCGAAGTCCTGACGGCGGCGAGGAGACTCCATGAAGGCCATCGTTTTCGAGCGGCACGGCGGGCCGGAAGTGTTGAAGTACACGGAAGCGCCGAATCCCATAATCCGGCCGTGGGAAGTGCTTGTGCGGGTGAAGGCGTGCGCGCTCAATCATCTTGACCTTTGGGTGCGAGCGGGCATGCCAAACGTGCCGATTCCATTGCCGCACATCCCGGGCAGCGACATCGCCGGAGAAATCGCGCAGATTGGAGCTGAAGTCACGACGGTCCGGGTGGGGCAGAAGGTCGTCCTTGCTCCGGGCGTGAGCTGCGGGAAATGCCCGGCATGCATTTCCGGGCAGGATAACCGCTGCCGACAATTCACGAACCTTGGCTACATGATTGATGGCGGCTGCGCCGAATTCGTGCGCTGTCCAGAAGTGAACTGCTTGCCCTATCCAGAGAATTTGACTTTCGAGGAAGCGGCTTCGATACCGCTGGTTTTTCAGACGGCGTGGCACATGCTTGTGGCGCGGGCGGAATTGCAGCCCGGAGAAGCGGTCCTGATTCTCGGCGCCGGGAGTGGCGTGGGCAGCGCGGCAATCCAGATCGCGAAGTTCTTTGGAGCAAGGGTTATCGCTACGGCGGGAAGCGACGGGAAGCTCGAAAAAGCCAAGGAACTTGGGGCCGATCATGTCATCAACCACAAGACGCAGAAAATCCGCGACGAGGTGCGGCGGATTACAAATAAGGCCGGCGTGGACGTCGTTTTCGAGCACGTGGGCACGGCGACGTGGGAAGACAGTGTTGCGAGCCTCGCGCCTTCCGGGCGCTTGGTGACCTGCGGCGCTACAACAGGTTACGACGCCAAGATCGACTTGCGGTTTCTCTTCGTCCGGCAGCTTTCTCTTTTGGGGTCTTTCATGGGAACGAAATCCGACCTTCAAAGGGTGATGAAGCTGGTGGCTGCGGGCCGCCTCAAGCCCACGGTTGACCGGGTCTTTCCGCTGGGGGAATGCGCCGCGGCGCACGCGTATCTGGAAGAGGGGAAACAGTTCGGGAAAGTTGTGCTTCGCGTGTGAGGAACTGCTGCGGGCGTGACCTAGGCAGAAGGCAATATCGGGGCAAGCCGGCGCGCGCCCCACGGGTTCCGACTGGGCGGCGGGCAAGCATGAGCCGGGGAGGCATCAGTTTGGTTTGGAGGTTTCGCCGGCGTCATCCGAATCCGGGTGGGAAAGACCGGGGCTGGTCTTAGGTTCGTGGTTCGCCTCTTGCGTCAGCTCCTCGATGGCGTAGGTATCGGCATTCATGACGACGACATGCGTGGCGTGAGAAATGTAGACGCGGCGGGCGTCACTATCGACGGTGACATAGTCCCAGCCTTCGTCGCCGGGAACCAAAACGGTCTTTACGAGGCGATAGCCGGAGGGACCGGGAGCCGCACCGAGAACGCTAGCGCCGCGGCGAGTGAACAAAGCACAACTGTTTTTCGCATGAATAGCTCTCCTTGAGATTAGGGCTTGGCTTTGTGTTGATCAAACCAACCAGCAACATACAACATTTTGGCGATGTGGTGGCTGGGGCGGCGGCTGATGCCGTGCGGCTCTTCAGGCACGCGCACGAGGACGGCTTCGACGTTGAGAAGCTTGAGCGCTTCATAGAACTGCTCGGCCTCAGAGATGGGAGTGCGATAGTCGGCCTCACCGGTCATGACCAGCGAGGGCGTTTTTACTTTGGCGACGAGATTGGTGAGGGAGCGCTGCATGTACTCGGCGGTGTTGTCCCAGGGATTGCCGGGAAACCAGTATTTGGCGATGAACGGAATGTCTGAAGTCAGCGCGAAGCTGTACCAGTTGATGACCGGATAGAGCGGGGCGGCAGCACGGAAACGGTCGGTGTGTTCAATGGTCCAGCAGGTGAGGACGCCACCGCCGCTGCCGCCGGTGACAAAGAGATTGTTGGTGTCGATATAGCCTTTGGCGATGGCGGCGTCGACGCCGCTGTTGAGATCATCGAAATCGTCGCCAGGATAAGCGTGGTGGATGAGGTTGGCGAACTCTTCGCCGTAACTCGTGCTGCCGCGGGGATTGGTGTAGAGAACGACGTATCCCATGGAGGCCCAAACCTGTTTTTCAAAATCGAAGCGGTCGCCGTAATCGCCAAACGGGCCGCCGTGAATCTCCAGGATGAGGGGATACTTCTTCGAAGGATCGAAGTCCGGGGGCAGGACAACCCAGCCCTGGATTTTGCGCTTGTCTTTCGATGACTGATACGAGAGCTCTTCCACGCGACCGGGCTTTTTCTGGTCGAGCAATTCCTGATTGAGAGAAGTGAGCACTTTGACGGCGCCGCTGTTGTTGATGGCAATGTCGCCGGGGACGTCTGTGCGGCCGTAGGTGAAAGCGATGAGACCGCTGCGAGAAACGCTGAAGGAGCCTCCGCCGTAGGCGCTTGTTCCGGAGGCGATGTGATCGTTCATTTTCTTGAGGGTGCCATCGAGAGTAAGGAACCCAAGTTTTGTGTCGCCCTGGTCGTTGTACTGGAAATAGACGCCGCTGCTGTCCGGCGCCCATTCTGGACTTTGGATGTCGCGATCGAGCTTGTCGGAGATGGAATGGGAACCGGTGCCGTCGCGATTCATCACGTAGAGCTTGGTGGCTTGATGGCCCTGGTAGCGGTCATCGAAGCCGGTGTAGGCGATCCACTTACCATTGGGAGAAACAACGGGCGAATTGTCCGGACCCTTGCGGTTGGTGAGGGCACGGAGGGAGCCGTCGGAGACGTTGAATTCGTAGACTTCAGTGTCGAAATATTCGTGGTCCGATTCCGGATGACGATTGGCGGAGACGAGGAGAGATTTTCCATCGGGGGTCCAAGAAGCGCGGGCCGGGCCGAATTCGTTGCCTCCATTGGGGAAATTGCCGTTGGTCACCTGCCGCGGGGCTCCACCGTCGGCGGAAATGACAAAAATCTGCATGAAGCCGGGCTTCAAGTAGCCGACGCCGTTGAAGCGATAGACCAGGCGATTGTAGGCAGCGGGCGGATCGGCCCATTTGGCGCTGGCGGGCGGGGTGGGCAGATCGGCAAGGTGAGGGCCTTTGCCGAGAACGAGAGAAGAGAAAGAGAGCATCTTTCCATCAGGAGACCAGTTGATGGCGTCGGGGGACTGATCGAGATTGGTGATGCGCGCCGTTTGCCCGGAGTCCATCCAGCGAATGTAGAGCTGCTGCTTGCCATCCGAGTCCGAAAGGTAGGCGATGCGGCCGCCGTCGGGGGACCAGCGAGGGGAAGCATCGTTGCGATTGCCGGTGGTGAGGGGGCGATGATCGGTGCCATCGGAATTGATGATCCAGAGATTCGAATAGCGGCGGTCGGTCATGGGATCAGCGAAACGGCGGACGTAGACAATTTTCTTGCCGTCCGGAGAGATTTGCGGATCAGTGGGAAGCTGCAACTGAAACTCGTCCATGACGGTGAGCTTGCGGGATGCATCTTGCGCGGACGAGGCCGCTGGGTAGAAAGAGAGGATTACGAAAAAAGCGGCGAACGTGGCGGGCAGGCGGAGCTTGATTGTCATTCCTGGGGACCTCCTCGACGCCGGGGAGTTAACAATGGCGGCGGATTTGTGTCAAGTGAGGAAGAAGGGGCGGGTCGAAGCGAACCAGGGACGCGCCGAAGGTTGGCGCGGAGAAACAGTAACGAGGCCGAGGAAGGTTCCCGGCGGAGGCTTCGTTGACACTTTTGCGGAGGGTTCGTTAGACTGAAGATGGTTGAAAGAACCGTTCCTGCCTGCACGGTTCCCCGGTAGCTCAATGGTAGAGCATTCGGCTGTTAACCGAAGGGTTGCTAGTTCGAATCTAGCCCGGG